>OFFK01001062.1_pt1 | contig 21054 bp, 22 predicted proteins | sample 1521361 | NCBI WGS metagenome assembly OFFK01 (sample SAMEA3504096, study PRJEB24116) | mouse gut metagenome | biome: mouse gut; feature: mouse-associated habitat; material: faeces | place: Denmark | collected 2011
GAAAGAGATGGCCGCTTCCTACGGATGCGATATCTCCAAGCCCGCTGCCAATGTGCAGGAGGCAATTCAGTGGACCTACTTCGGATATCTGTGCGCAGTAAAGGAGCAGAACGGTGCGGCTATGTCCCTGGGGCGTACCTCCACCTTCATCGACTGCTACGCAGAGAGAGACCTGAAGAACGGCGTGTTCACCGAGGAGCAGATTCAGGAGTTCATTGACCACTTCATCATGAAGCTGCGTCTGATTAAGTTTGCCCGTACACCCGAGTACAACCAGATTTTCGCAGGCGATCCCGTATGGGTAACCGAGTCTCTGGCCGGTGTGGGCGTAGATGGCCGTCACATGGTTACCAGGATGAGTTTCCGTTATCTGCAGACCCTGTACAACCTGGGCGCTTCACCCGAGCCCAACCTGACTGTACTGTGGTCCACTAGGCTGCCTGAAGGCTTTAAGCGCTTCTGCGCCAAGACCTCTATCAGCACATCTTCCATCCAGTATGAGAACGATGATCTGATGAGAGTAACTCATGGCGATGACTACGGCATTGCCTGCTGCGTATCTTCCATGAGAATCGGCAAGGAGATGCAGTTCTTCGGCGCCCGCGCCAATGTGGCCAAGTGCCTGCTGTACGCTCTGAACGGCGGTGTGGACGAAGTTACCAAGAAGCAGATTGGACCCAAATACCGCCCTGTGGTCGGCGATGTTCTGGACTTTGACGATGTATACAGCAAGTTTATCGACATGCTGGAGTGGCAGGCAGATGTGTATGTAAACACTCTGAATATCATTCACTATATGCACGACAAATACTGCTATGAGAGAGCCGAGATGGCTCTGCATGACAGAGATGTAAAAAGATACTTTGCTACCGGTGTGGCCGGCCTGTCCATCGTGGCAGACTCCCTGTCCGCCATCAAGTATGCCAAGGTTGAAGTTGTCCGCGATGAGGACGGTATCATCGTCGACTTCAAGACCACCGGCGACTTCCCGAAGTATGGTAACGATGATGACCGCGTTGACAGTATTGCCCAGGATGTGGTTCATAAGTTCATGACCGCTATCAGAAGGCATCACACCTACAGAGATGGATTCCCTACCACTTCCATCCTGACCATCACTTCCAATGTTACTTACGGCAAGGCAACCGGCAACACCCCCGATGGACGCAGAAAAGGACAGCCTTTTGCTCCCGGTGCTAACCCGATGCATGGCCGTGACACCCATGGCGCAGTGGCTTCCCTGTCATCCGTATCCAAGCTGCCTTTCAATGATGCGCAGGACGGTATCTCCAATACCTTCACCATCATTCCCGGCGCTCTGGGTAAGGAAGACCAGGTGTTCTCCGGTGATATCGAACTGGATCTGAGCAAATAAATCCTGCGGACACCGAGACCAGCCTAAGTGCAATATTGTGGCCGGAGTTTGGCCTGTGCCGGACTCCGCCCATGCAGGAAAGAGGAAAATATGGATGAGAACAAGATGATTGATGACCTCGTAAAAATGCTCGATCAGGGCATGGCCGGAGGCATGGGACACATCAATGTGGACCGCGACGACGCCGAGGAAAACAAAACCGTTCAGACCATGGGCTGCTCGGATTGCTCCCGCACCCCTCTGGCCTGCAGCGTACCCACCCTGCATCAGGGGCTGGACGATTACGAATAAAGCAACCCATGCCGCCCTCCTACGGGTGGGCGGCATATAATATTAAAAATAATAATCAGGAGGAAAAAATTATGGCAGCAAGTGCAGCACAGGTTGACAACCTGGTAAACTTATTGGATGGCTATGCTACTAAGGGCGGTCATCACCTGAATGTGAATGTACTGAACAGAGATACCTTACTGGATGCTCAGGCTCATCCTGAGAACTATCCTCAGCTGACGATCCGCGTGTCCGGCTATGCCGTGAACTTCATCAAGTTGACCCCGGAGCAGCAGGCTGACGTTATCTCCCGTACCTTCCACGAGGCAATCTAGTCCGCCGTCAGGTTTCGGAAGATCTTACAGACCGAATCCAGAGAGAGTGTCCTTTGCCGGACGCTCTCTTTTTTACGCAGGAATTGCCCATTGCCCGGGAAGAATTTATTTATTTCAATTCCATCATATATTTAAATAGGAAAACAAACGGCGGGAAATACTATATCACTGGAAATCCACCTTTTCATTTGTTCCTGTTTCTGCTATAATTATTTTACAGACCAGGCAGGAAATATCTTCCGGATTCTGGTCAATAGGAAAGGGGTAAATATGCAAGGAAGAATTCATTCACTTGAAAGTTTCGGCACTGTGGACGGCCCGGGCACGCGCTTTGTGGTGTTTGTGCAGGGATGTCCCATGCGCTGTGCCTATTGTCACAACCCGGACACCTGGGAAATGAACGGCGGAACCATGATGGAACCCGCCTACATTATCGAACAGTACGAAAGAAACAGCGCCTTTTACCAGAACGGCGGCGGTCTGACAGTCACAGGAGGAGAACCCCTGATGCAGGTAGACTTCCTGACCGAATTGTTTACACTGGCAAAAGAGAAAAATATACACACCTGCATCGACAGTTCCGGCATTGCCTTTAATCCTTCCAACACGGCCTGGCTGGAAAAGCTGGATAAGCTGATGACACTGACGGATCTGGTTATGCTGGATATCAAACACATTGATCCGGACAAGCATCGGGAACTGACCTCCCAGCCCAATCAGCATATTCTGGAATTTGCCTCATACCTGAACGAGAAAAAAGTAGATATGTGGATCCGCCATGTGGTGGTTCCGGGCCTTACCGATAATGATAAGTACCTGTTTGACCTGGGCTATTTTATCGGTCAGTTCGACAATCTGAAGGCACTGGATGTGCTTCCATATCACACCATGGGGGAGGCAAAGTACAAGAAACTGGGGCTTCCCTACAAACTGGCCGGAGTTCCCGCCATGGACAAGGAAAAGGTGGTGGAGAAAAAACAGGTCATTCTGGATGGCATCAAAAAACGCCGCGCCGAGAAAAAATAATACTTGTATTCAGCCACATTCTATATTACAATAAGAGAGGTATTAAGTATACAATTCTAATTAATAGGGAGGATAAGAATATGGCATTTGTAGTAGGCGACGCTTGCGTAGGTTGCGGTGCTTGTGCCGGTGCGTGCCCTGTAGGCGCAATCAGCATGGAAACCGGTGTTGCGGTAATCGATCCCGATACCTGCATCTCCTGTGGTTCCTGTGCCGGTCAGTGCCCTGTAGGCACCATCAGCGAAGAGTAACTGTATTTGTGAGGGCGAAAGGCATTTCAAAAAACGAAATGCCTTTTTTTCTTGCCTGCGGCAGGCTTGGGAGGCGTTGTTTTCTCCGCTGCCTGCGCCTTCTTATCCTTCTTCTCCACTTTCCGGCGACTCTTTTTGCACAATAGCTCGTCCATCTTCCGATAGTATTCCTCGCTGCGCTGCTGGGCCAGGCGGTCCCTCTCTTCCTCACGCTCTTCCTGGTTACGGAATTGGTAATCCAATTCCTTAATCAGACTTTCTTTTATATTCTGACAGAGTTCGTCATTGTTCTCACGTAGTGTCTCACGAATCAACTGTTGCAGCAACCATTGCAGGCGACGGGCCTTGTCCTCCCGGCTCTCCGCAGACAATTCCGAAGTTCTCTGCCGCATCGGCTCCGCCATCTCCCGCTGCGCTTCCATCAGGCCATCAGACTCCTCCGCACACTCCCCAGAATCCCTGACAGAGACCACTTCAATCGCCATGGACTGATCCGCATCGGTCTCCTGTGCACCTCCCAGACAGACTGTCTCCATCCCGCCTGTCCTCTCGCGGAAGCCCTCCTGGGGCAGAACATCCAACTTTCCATCTTTCAAGATCATCTTAATTGCCTTCAACTGCAATCCCCTTTCTTTCATAGCCTTAATCTGTTTAAAGCGCTCCACGTCCTCCTGGGTATAGTACCGATGCCCCAATTCATTGCGCTTGATAGGCAGCCGCAGTTCCTCCTCCCAATAGCGCAGCACATGGCTCTCCACCCTGACCTCCTTGGCGGCGTCCGATATAAGCAAATAAGTTCCCATAGTTTTCCCCTTTCTCATCAAAGTCCCGCATATTCCGATCATATGCCATTTTCAGTTCCGCATATGTAAAAAAAGAGAATGGACTTTCCCTTCCACTCTCTTTCGTATGTTCTATTCCCTTATCTTTCCAAGTTGGCAAATCTGGTATACCTGGGCAGCCAGGCCAGTTCTACCGTACCGATGGGACCGTTCCTTTGTTTTCCTATGATAATCTCCGCAATATCCTTTTTCTCTGTGTCATGGTTGTAATAATCATCCCGGTATATAAACATAACCACATCCGCATCCTGCTCGATGGCGCCGGACTCACGAAGATCCGACATCATGGGACGGTGATCCGGTCTCTGTTCCACCGCACGACTGAGCTGGGACAATGCCACCACCGGCACATGAAGTTCTCTGGCCAGGCCCTTCAATGCCCGGGAAATATCAGATATCTCCTGCTGCCGGGAATCCGATCTGCCGCTGCCGGACATCAGCTGCAGATAGTCGATGATAATAATGGACAGGTTGTGCTCCAGCTTCAGCTTGCGGCATTTTGTACGCAGTTCTGCGATGCTGATTCCGGGGGTATCATCAATAAAAAGATTGGATCGCCCGATCACCCCTGCGCTTTCAATCAGCTTTTCCCACTCTTCATCGTTTAACTGGCCGGTGCGCAGATTTTGGGCATCCACGCTGGACTGCAGCGAAAAAAGTCGGTTTACCAACTGCTCCTTACTCATTTCCAGACTGAAAATCGCCACCGTGAGATCCAGCTTGAAAGCGATATGCTGGGCAATATTCAGCACAAATGCCGTTTTGCCCATGGACGGACGGGCCGCAATCAGCACCAGGTCGGAGGGCTGCAGACCCGCTGTCCGGTAATCCAGATCCAGAAAGCCTGTGGCAATACCCGTAACCGTTCCCTTCTGTCGGGAAGCCGCCTCAATCCTGTCCATGGCGTTCATCACCACCTGCCGAATCGGAGTAAAGTCCTCGGTATTGCGCTTCTGTACAAGCTGGAACACCTTTTTTTCCGTATCCTCCAGAATGTTCTCCAGACTTTCTTTCCCCACATAGCAGGTATTGGCGATCTCCTCGTTCAGCCGGATCAGTTTGCGCAGGGTGGACTTTTCAGCCACAATATTGGCATAATATTTGATATTGGCAGAAGTGGTCACCATCCCCAGCAAATCCCGGACGAACTCCAGGCTGCTCACCTCCGGCGGCACATCCTTCTCCTTCAGCTTGTCCTGCAATGTGACCAGATCCACAGGATAACCCTTGTCGTTGAGTTCCACCATAGTCTCAAACAGGATGCCATACTGCTTATTGTAGAAATCGTCCCCCAGGACAATCTCAGAAGCCACCACAATGGCCTCCCGGTCCATGATCATGGAACCGATCACCGCCTGCTCTGCCTCCACGCTGTGGGGCAGAATCCTCTTAATCGCTATTTCATCCATACATTTTTCCCGCAGGCCCCTATGCCTCTGTCACTTTTACAGTGAACTTTCCCGTTACCTGCGGATGAAGTTTCACCGCCACCTCGTAATTGCCAAAGTTCTTCAGGCTCTCTCCAAGCTGTATTTTCTTTTTGTCCAGTTCAATACCATGCTGTTCTTTCAGCGCGGCCGCAATTTCCTTGGAGGATACGGAGCCGAACGTCCTTCCCCCTTCACCGGCCTTGATCCGCACCACCACCTGGCGGGGCTCCAGGTCGGCGGCCAGGGCCCTGGCCGCGTCAAGCTGCTCCTGGGCGACCTTCTCGCTGTTAGCCTTCTGCAGCTTCAGTTCATTCAGATTCTTTGGCGTAGCTTCCACACCGATTTTTTTCGGCAGGATATAGTTCCTCGCATATCCGTCACTGGCTTCGATAATATCGCCCTTCTTCCCCAGCTTCTTCTCATCCTGTAACAAAATTATTTTCATATTATACCCCCTATCCGCTTTGGCGGACTCAAAATCAATAGTTGAAAGCGCTTTTCTTTCAACATTTTCCTCCTGTCCCGGTTCCGTACTCCCCTGCCGGCACCCATTGACCTCGTCCGGCTGCTCTTAAATCTCTCCTGTCTCCAGCATATTGTCGATGGTGGATTTCAATACGCCTATGGCCTCAATGACTCCCGTACCCTCCATCTGGCAGGCGGCAATGGACATATGCCCCCCGCCCCCCATACGTTCCATGATCAACTGCACATTTACCTCGTCAATGGAGCGGGCGCTGATATAGATTTTCCCCTGGTAATCTGTCAGCACAAAGCTGGCCTTGATCCCCTTGATGTTCAGAAGTTCGTTGGCCGCCTGGGCCCCCACGATTGTAGGGCTGGGCAAGTCGTCGCTGGTACATACCGAGATGGCAAAATTCTGCCTGTATATCTCGGCCTGGCTGACGGCGTCCGCCTTGGCCTTGTACTCATTGGCATCCTCCCGGAACAGCTTTCTCACCCTGGTCACATCCGCACCGTTGCGGCGCAGGAACGCCGCCGCTTCAAAGGTACGCACGCCGGCCTTGCTGACAAAATTGTTGGTGTCGATCATAATGCCGGAATACATACAGTCCGCCTCCTCCGGGCGGATTTTAATATTGTCATAAGTATATTGCAGGATCTCCGATACCATCTCACAGGCCGAGGACGCATAGGGCTCCACATAGGAAAGTGTGGCGTTTTCAATGGTTTCGTTGCCGGCTCTATGATGATCCAGCACCACCACGGATTTGCAGAACCGAAGCAGATCCGGGCACTCCGTGATGGATGGCTTATTCACATCCACCACCACCAGCACCACATTGCCTCCGGCGATCTCGATGGCACGCTGGCTGTCGATGATCATATCTTCCTCGTAGTCCGGATTATGCCGGAACAATTCCAGCAGAGGCTGTATGGAGGCCGGTGCGTCATTCAGCACAATATGGGCTTTTCTCTCCAGGGTCTGCGCGATCCGATAGATACCCACCGTAGCCCCAAAGCTGTCGGCATCCGGAATTCTGTGCCCCATCACCAGTACCGTGTCTTTGGTGGTGATGATCTCCCGCAGTGCATGAGCCTTCACCCGGGCCTTCACTCGGGTATTTTTCTCCACCTTCTGGCTCTTGCCGCCATAATAAGTGACACTTTCCGGGGTCTTAATCACCGCCTGGTCCCCCCCCCGGCCCAGGGCCAGGTCTATGGCGTTGCGGGCAAACTCATAATTCTGGGCATAAGTCAGACCGTCCAAACCCACGCCTATGCTGATGGTGACAGCCATCTCATTGCCGATATTGACTGTCTTGACCTCCTCCAGCAGTTCAAAGCGGTTCTCCTGTAACTGGGCAATCGCCTTTTTCCGCAGGATGATCAGATACTTGTCCTTTTCCAGCTTCTTGGATATACCATCCAGCCCGGAAATGTACTTATTGACCTTCCTGTCTATAAGAGCGATCAGCAGGGAACGCCTTACTTCCTCCACACTCTCCAGCGCCTCATCGTAATTGTCCAGATAGACCATTCCCACTGCCAGAGACTGGTCGTCCACTTCCTGCAACGCGATATGCAGCGCCGTCTCGTCAAAAAGATACATGGCAATCAGATAGCCATTATATCCCTCCGCCTGAATCATATCGCTGTGCTCAGCCATCTCCTTCAGGGAAATCCTCTTGAAACGGACCACATACTCGCTTCCTTCATAGCGTAGTTCATACTGGGCCTCGTCCAGGCCGCTGTCATCCGGCAGCCGGTCCCTGGTGAGAGTGGGAAACAGGCTGGTGAGAGATTTACTGTAACCCTTTGGCTGGTGTACCACCATCTCAAAAGCGGTGTTTGTCCAGATCACTTTTCCCCCGTCGTCCAGCAGCGCATAGGGGATTTCCAGTTCCCGCAGAAGTTTTTTCTGGATCTGGCCGTATTCCGTGGCAAAGCTGATCAGTTCGTTCATGATCAGAGGCTTGTTATAAAAATACAGGGTAAGGGTGATTGCCAGATAAAACACGGTAAAACAGGTTACAATGCCGCCGGCCCGGTAATCAATCCGGAATACCCCCGCCGATACGGCGCAAAGCAGTATCCCCAGATATATAATAAAGTTCAGATAGGTCTTAATTCGTCCCTTTAGTCTGATGTATTTTTTCATATGTTTTGCCATAATTACCTCTGCCCGCATTGCGCAGGTTAAGCCTGCTGCCCCAGCCTTTTCCGGGTATGGCGCGGATGTTTCCGGTCCTTTCCCGGTTCGAATACGGTTATATTGTACCATAGTTTGCCGCATTATTCCACTAATTAATTTGTCATAATACAAAACCTTTACCCGAGTCCTGACAGATCCGGGTAAAATGGGGGGATGAAAAAATTTTGCCGGCGCTTCGCCGCAGATTTCCATTTCGCATCGGCTTTCAGGCATACTTTTTTACAAAATCTCTTGCAAATCATTCTCTTATATGCTAATATACTTTTAAAGCATATATTTCTTTTCACTTTTTGACAAAGCAAGTCAATTTTCAAATTATCGGAAAATCTATGCTTTAAATTCAAAAAAGAACAATTGAAAAAAGCAGGAGATTTTCACGGCAGAAATATTTTTTTTGCGATCGGAAAATGTCTTTGTCCGGCATCTCCTGCAAGCCAAGGAGGTGCAAAGTGAAAAAGCAAAAAATGCAGGGGAAGTTTCTTCCCCCAAAGTCAGATGTGGCTTTCAAAGAACTGATGCGCAATGAAACAGTGCGCAGATATTTTATCAGCGATGTTCTGGGAATCCCCCCGGAGGAAATCTCGGAAACGCGCCTGGAAAATACATATTTAGGCAGGCGCGGCAGACGGGATAAGGAAGGTATTCTGGATGTAAAGCTGCTGTTCAATAATGATTGCCGGGTCAATATTGAACTGCAGATCAAAAACATCCCTGCCTGGGACAAGCGAAGCCTGTTTTACCTGTCCAGGATGTACGTGGAAGGGGTGCATGCCGGAGAGGACTACGCCCTGTTAAAGAAATGCATAGTAATATGTGTGCTGGGATTTAGCTGGGACGCTTATCCGGGATATCACAAAGTATATTCTCTACGTGACCAGGAAGGAAGGCTGTATTCAGATCAATTCGAAATACATGTTATCGAACTGAACAAAGAACTCACCGGAGACAGGCTTGATGACTGGGTTCGGTTGTTCAGAGCGGAACACAGAGAGGACCTCCATATGATACATAGTGAAAATCCGGGTATCATGGAGGCAGTAAAAGAGGTAATGACTATGAATCTTGGAGCACGGCTAAGGGCATTGTATGAAGAACATATGAGAATAAAGCGGGACCGGATCTATCTGAGAAATATTGCCATAAATGAAGGAATGTCCATAGGAAAGGCTATGGGAATGACCGAAGGACTGGAGCAGGGGCGAGCGCAGGGGCTGGAACAAGGCCACCAACAGGGTTTGGAACAGGGTTTGGAACAGGGATTGCAGCAAGGTCGGCAGCAGGGGCTGGAGCAAGGGAAAAACATTGGCGATTTGAAGCGCCGCCGCCAGGATATTTTAGAGCTTTTAGAGGATCTGGGCGAAACCCCGCAGGACATTCTAAGCCGCATATATGCGGAAGAAGATACCGGCGTCCTGCGTCATTGGCACAAGGCCGCCGCCAAGGCGAATAGCTATGAAGAATTTCGTGACGCCATGATATCCCATCATCAATTATAAAAAATGTGCGCTCTACAGGCAAATCCAAAAAGGAACACTGTGAAATAGCTGACGCTCTTAATCCACAGTGTTCCCTTTTATTTCGACTTTTTATTTCCGGCCTTAATCCTGAACGTAAGGCATCAGCGCAACATGACGCGCTCTCTTGATTGCGGAAGTCAGCGCTCTCTGATGCTTGGCACAGTTGCCAGTAATACGGCGGGGAAGAATCTTGCCCCTCTCGGACACGTATCTCTTGAGTTTGTTGGTGTCCTTGTAATCAATCACATTGTCCTTGCCGCAGAATACGCACACCTTTCTCTTTCTGCGCATACCGCCCTTCTTCCTCATGGGAGAATCAGATTTCTCTGCTTTATTGTAAGCCATTTTCAGTGCCTCCTATCTTTAAATAATCGTCCTTTTAGTTAAACGGCAATTCCTCGTCAATCCCATCGGGAATGTTCATGAAGCCATCGCCTGCACCACTGGGCGCAGGAGCGCTGTTGCCGCCGCCCATGTAGCCACCGCCATTGTATCCGCCGTCCCCATTGCCCGCCGATGCATTCTTGCTCTCGGCAAATTCAATCTCATCCACCATGACGCGGACACTATAGACCATCTGACCTTCCTTGTTGGTGTAGTTGTCATTCTGAATCCTGCCGCAAACCACAACCTTCACGCCCTTACGCAGATAGCGCTCGATAAACTCGGCCTGTTTGCCAAATGCGGTACAGTTAAAAAAATCGGCGTCCGGCTCTCCCTCACGCTTAAATCTCCTGTCCACCGCAATGGAAAACCGCGCCACCGCAGTCTGGCTGGCTCCCTGTGAATATCTCACTTCGGGATCCCTGGTCAAACGTCCCATAAGAATTACTTTGTTCATGCTTTATCTCGCTTTCTTTATGCCTCGTCCTGTCTAACGACTAAGTATCTGATGACATTGTCCATAATACGGACACGGCTCTCGATCTCTACAGGCGCGGTGGGCTCTGCATCAAACCGAATGAAATAGTAAAAGCCTTCCTTCATCTTCTGGATCTCGTAAGCAAGCCTCTTCTTGCCCCACTCGTCCACCTCTGTGATGGTACCGCCAAATCTCTCCACGAGAGCCTTGCACTTCTCAACAACCTGTGCTCTCTCTTCGTCCTCGATCTTAGCGCTAACAACAACGGCTAATTCGTACTTGTTCATTAAAGTTACCTCCTTTTGGTCTCTGGCCCCCGCCTCGCCGGGAGCAAGGAATTAATATATCACAGCTATCAATGATAACATACTGCCTTTGGAAAAGCAAGCAAAAACTTTGCATTCCCCCGAAAATTCCCAAAAAATCACTCTGCCGGAACAATTTCCCTGATATTTTTCTCCAACAACCGTCTGGCAATCATGATCTGATGTCCACAGCCCTTGCATTTCAGCCGAAAGTCCGCTCCCACCCGGAGTACCTCCCACTCCCTGCTGCCGCAGGGATGCTGCTTTTTTAATTTCAGAATGTCACCTATATTAATCTCCATAGTGTATACCTCACTGATGTTTTTGCTGCGCTGACAGCCTGACCCCGGCGGGACGGCAAGCTAAAAATGCCCTGCAAAGAAATCCTTTACCACACCCATGAATTCCCTGAGCATATTGTTGGGAAGCATCAGGGGATACGAACTGGCTGACAGTCCCTCTACCTTTCTGTAGCCTGCACCACCGGCCAGCCGCAGCGCCCGGTACATGTGAAAGTTGTTGCTCACCAGTACCACCCTGTCCTCCCCAGGATTCAGAAGCCTGCCGCTAAACTCCAGATTCTCCCAGGTATTCCGGGAATCTTCCTCAAGCAGGATACGTTCCGGGGCAATTCCCGCACCCACCAGATAATCATACATACCCCTGGCCTCGCTCATAGGCTCATTGCTGCCCTGACAGCCGGATACGATGGCCTGGGTCTCCGGATTCTCCGTCAGATAGACAACAGCCCTGTCCAGGCGGCGTTTTAACATATCACTGGGTCCATGGGGCTTTATCTGAGCACCCAGAATCACACAATAGTCCGCCCCGGGCCGGGCTCTGGCTCCAAACTCCGTAAGGATCAGCCCCTCCACTCCAACAAAAGCCGTCAACCCCACTCCCACCAGCAGTCCCCAGCAAATTTTAACCCAGCGGGGAAGCCGCTCCGTCCTGCGGGCTGCCAGCAGACCTCCCCATAGAAGCAGTATCAGTGCGCCAATGCTCCACACCAGAAAAAACCAGGATCCAAAACTCACAAAAAACAGAATAAACAGGCAATATAACAGGCAAAGGCCTCCGATCCCCAGCAATATTCCTCCCGCTATGACGCCGGCCGGTCGCTTTTTTCCCCGCCGGTAAACATATATGACCCTCTTCGTCTTGCTGTAGGGAATCAATTCATCCTTTTTTCTCCTGCGCATGCCCTTCCTCCTTCCCGATACTGCCCCCTGCCGGAGGTAAACCATTTCTATTTTTCTACTATAGCAGAAAATTCAAACTTGCTCAACTGTCGCAGCGTGTCGGAATTCTTAAATTTTTCTTATTTAAAAAGAGTTTTTGTTTTTTTCATTAAGTACTTGTTTATATTGTCCAGAAATGCTAATATATAACAAAGTGTAATATGCAAATTACACCAAATAAGTATCAAAAAGGAGAATCCGTATGGCAAAAGAAATGATTGCAATGATTCTGGCCGGCGGACAGGGCTCTAGGCTGTATGCCCTGACACAGAAGCTGGCTAAACCTGCAGTTCCTTTCGGCGGAAAGTATCGAATCATCGACTTCCCCTTATCAAACTGCGTCAACTCGGGAATTGACACTGTTGGTATACTGACCCAGTACCAGCCGCTGGTACTGAACGAATACATCGGCAATGGACAGCCCTGGGACCTGGACCGCCTGTATGGCGGGGTACATGTGCTTCCCCCTTACCAGCAGGCGCAGGGGTCTGACTGGTACAAGGGCACGGCCAACGCCATCTACCAGAACCTGTCTTTCATCAAGCGGTATGACCCTGAGTACGTAATCATCCTCTCCGGCGACCAGATCTGCAAGCAGGATTACAATGATTTTCTGCAGTTCCATAAAGAAAAAGGCGCCGAATTCAGTGTGGCTGTCATGGAGGTACCCTGGGAAGAGGCTTCCCGTTTCGGTCTGATGGTTGCCGATGAAAACGACAAGATTACAGAATTCCAGGAAAAACCCAAGCAGCCCAAGTCAAACCTGGCTTCCATGGGTATTTACATCTTTAACTGGGATATTTTGAAACAGTACCTGGAAGAGGACGAGGCCGACCCCAATTCCGAAAACGACTTCGGCAATAACATTATTCCCAATCTGCTTCGGGATAAGAGAAATATGTACGCTTACCATTTCAACGGTTACTGGAAAGACGTCGGAACAATTTCCTCTCTCTGGGAAGCAAACATGGAGGTATTAGACCCTGAACACAGCGGCATCAACCTGTTTGACGATGGCTGGAAGATTTACAGCCGCAACAGCGGTATGACCGGACACAAAATCAGCGCGGGGGCAGTTGTGGAAGATTCCATGATTACCGACGGCTGTCGTGTGAAAGGTACGGTAAAGCATTCGATTCTCTTCTCCGGCGTTCGCGTGGAAAAGGGAGCGGTGATTGAGGACGCGGTTGTGATGGGCGGTACGGTTATAAAGGCCGGCGCCGTTGTAAAGCACTGTATCGTGGCTGAAAATGTAGTGGTTGGCGAGAACGCCGTAGTCGGCGCAATGCCCTCCGGAGACGAGAAGGACGTTGCCACAGTGGGCTCAGGCGTACGCATTGGCGACAATGCAAAGATTGGCCCCAAAGCCATGGTAAGAGAAAATGTGGAGGGTGGTGAAGAAGTATGGTAAACTCAAATACAAATGCACTGGGCATTATTTTCCCAAACAGTTATGACGCGCTTGTCCCCGAACTGGTGAATGTGCGTTTGATGGCTTCCATTCCTTTTGCCAGCCGTTACCGTCTGATTGACTTTATATTATCCAGCATGACGCACTGCGATATCAACAATGTTTCCATCATGGTAAACAACAACTACCATTCCCTCATGGACCATTTGGATTCCGGCCGTGAGTGGGATTTGGTCCGCAAAAACGGCGGTCTCAATATTTTCCCTCCTTTCGCGGAAAAAGGCGCAAAGCCTTACACCGGACGCGTGGGCGCGCTGGCGAGCATTCTGGACTTTTTACGCGACCAGAAGGAAAAATATGTGGTGATTACGGATACAAACGTTGTTGTCAATATTGATTTTAAGGCTATGATTCAGTCCCATATTGACAGCGGCGCGGATGTGACAATCGCCTACAACGAGCAGGAAATCCCCGAAACCCTTCGTCAGTCCACGGGTATCGATACGGGATATTACTATGCCTTTGACATTGAAGACGGCAGAATCACCAAGATTTATGTAAATTCCAGAGCGGAGGGCGTTCAGAACTTCTCCATGAATATGTTTGTGGTTGAGAGGGAACTCTTAATTGAGTTGATTGACACCGCTTTCGTAAACGGCGACGAATTTTTCGAGCGCGACGTGCTGATGCCGAAGCTGAACAAATTACATATTCATGCATATAAATATGAAGGATATCTGGCCCGTATCTGCGATATGAAGAGTTATTTCGACGAGAACATGAAACTTCTTGACGATTATAACCTGGATGCCCTTTTTGAAGGCTCTCCTATTTATACAAAGATTCACGACGACAACCCGACCAGATACATCGAGGGCGCGAAGGTTCAGAATGTAATGACCGCCGACGGCTGCGTTATCGAGGGCGAAGTGGAAAACAGCATTTTGTTCAGGGGCGTTAAGATAGCGAAGGGCGCAAAGGTGAAAAACTGCGTTGTGATGCAGGGAACCGTGGTGGAGGCGGGAGTTGACGCCGAATACCTTATTATGGATAAGAACGTTACCATTACGGCCGGCAAGGAAATTAAGGGAACAAGCACATTCCCGGTTTATATAGGGAAGTTCCAGAAGGTTTAAGGCCGGTAAATTAAAATGAATGATTTGGGGAAAGGGAAGGATGGAAAAACTTCCCTTTCTTTTTTGTTGACATCAGGGCATACTGTGAATATAATAAAAGTACAAAAATAAATACAAAAATTTGTACAAAATTCCAATATCCCGGAGAAAGAGGTATGAACTATGTTGGCGGTAAAATCTGCGAATGTCAGAGATAATTTCAAGGAATGGTGCGATAAAATCAGTATGGGTGAAACCGTAGTTATATCAAGACCGCGGAATGAAAATATTTATATGATTAATGAAGCGGAATACAACGCTCTCCAAAAGGCGAAAAAAAACGCGGAATATCTTGCTATGCTAAGCAGGGCGGACGAGCAGGTAAAAAACGGACAGGTAGTAGTAAAGACAATGGAAGAACTTATTACAATGGAGGAGTAGCCGGTTATGCAGATTGCTTTTGCCGAAGAGGGGTGGAGTCAATATTTGTATTGGCAGTCACAGGATAAAAAAATAATAAAGCGGATAAACCAGCTCTTACAAAGCGTGGAGCGAGACGGTGTGTTACAGGGAATCGGGAAACCGGAACGTTTGAAATACGGAAAAACAGGATTGTACAGCAGGCGGATAGATGAAGTGAACCGTCTGGTGTACGCCGTTTCGGAAAACCGGATAATTGTAATGTCCTGTAAAGGACATTATGAAGATTAAGTTCAGACTTTCTTCTACATACAACTCAGTATATTCAAAAAAACATCCTAACTACATTTATGCCCGGCGGTCTTTTGCAGGCACATCTCACAGAATTTTCACATTCATCCCATAATTTGGACAAATTTTACAGGTAAACTTAATAAAGTCACAGAGTAAATCCGTGTCCATGGACGGAAAGAGGGATTTTTCGGACGGAAACTCTGTTACAAAACTACTGCGAAGGGAGGAAAACGGGTGGCAGGTTTACGGCATGAGTGGAAGATTGAAATCAACGCGATGGACGCTGCTGTCATAAGAAGCCGTCTTAGGGCGGTGGCAAAGGAGGATTCACACGGGAAAAACGGGAAATACAGGATACGAAGCCTTTATTTTGATAATGTAAGAGACAAGGCCCTGAAAGAAAAAATCGAAGGGATAAATGTAAGGGAAAAATTCCGAATCCGCTGTTACAATCGGGATACTTCCTTTATCCAACTGGAAAAAAAGCGAAAGAATAACGGACTTACGGGGAAGGAGAGCGTGCCGCTGACAGAGGAAGAGGTGCGGAAAATAATGGAGGGCGACGGTTCTTTTATGGTGGGCAGCGGAAAAAAACTGCTCATAGAGCTGCACAGCAAAATGGAGGCGGAGGGGCTTATGCCCAAAACAATTGTTGACTATACACGGGAAGCTTTTGTTTATGAGCCGGGGAACGTGCGGGTTACGCTGGATTATAATATCAGAACCGGGATGGGCGGAACGGATTTTTTAAATCCCGACTGTGTAACGGTGCCCGCCGGCAATGCGGGGATTGTCATGGAAGTAAAGTGGGACGCTTTTCTGCCGGACATTATCAGAGACGCGGTGCAGCTTCCGGGACGCAGAGCGGGAGCTTATTCAAAATACGCGGCATGCCGGATTTACGGGTGACGCCGGACAGGAATTGAAATAAAAATGAAAAGAGGTAAAAAGAGATGACTTTTAATGATATTTTCAAATCTGGTTTTATGGAGAACGTTTCCAGTGTCAGTATTTTTGATATGACGCTTGCGCTGATTCTGTCGTTTGGGCTGGGAATGTTTATTTTCTTCGTATACAAAAAGACCTTTTCGGGCGTGATGTATTCCTCCGGCTTCGGCGTGACGTTGATTGCGCTTACCATGATTACTACGGTGGTAATCCTTGCGGTGACCTCCAATGTGGTGCTGTCCTTAGGGATGGTGGGCGCGCTGTCAATCGTGCGCTTTCGGACGGCTATCAAGGAGCCTTTAGACATCGCGTTTTTGTTCTGGTCCATTGCGGCGGGAATCGTACTGGCGGCGGGGCTGATTCCCCTTGCAGTGGCGGGAAGCCTTTTTATCGGCATTGTCCTTCTGGTTTTTGTCAATAAAAAGCCTTATTTAAATCCCTATATCGTGGTGCTTGGCTGTGAGGGAAGTAAGAGCGAACAGCAGGCAGTGGATTTCATAAAAAGCAAGGTGAAGCGGTGCGTGGTGAAGAGCAAAACGGTGCGGAAAGGACTGGTGGAGCTGAATCTGGAAATACGAATGAAGGAGGATGACACGGATTTTGTCAACGAACTGGCGGAGATGGCAGGCGTAAGCAGCGCGGTGCTGGTGAGTTATAACGGCGAATATATGGGATAAGGAGAAGGGGATGTCAACACATAAACAGATAGACAAAATATGCTGTGTGGCAATGGCCCTGACCCTGCTTTTGACGGTTCTGTTTGTGAACGGGGAAAAGCTGGGAGTTATGCCGGTTATGGCCGGAGCCGGCTATGCTTCCGCCCTGTTCGACGATGCAAGAGTCCACAGCATTGATATCGTTATGGAGGATTGGGACGGTTTCCTTGCCACCTGTGAAGATGAGGAATATTCCGTGTGTTCTGTGGTGATTGACAATGAGGCATATCATAATGTGGGAATACGCGCAAAGGGCAATACCTCTTTAAGCCAGGTTTCCGCATACGGAAATGACCGTTACAGTTTTAAGATAGAATTTGACTGTTATGATAAGGGGAAGAATTATCATGGGCTGGATAAAATCAGTCTCAACAACATCATACAGGACAACACGTATATGAAAGATTATCTTACCTATCGGATGATGGGAGACTTTGGCGTGGCGGCGCCCCTGTGCAGTTATGCGTACATTACGGTGAACGGCGAGGAATGGGGGCTGTATCTGGCGGTGGAGAGTGTGGAGGAAAGTTTTCTTTCCCGCAATTACGGAAATGATTACGGAAAACTCTATAAGCCTGACAGCATGGATATGGGCGGCGGCCGCGGAAACGGGGATAAGTTTGACAGGGAAGCCATGGAGGAGTTTTTCGGCGGCACGGAAAAGCCGGAAGCGGGAAAAGAAGGCTTTGAAGCACCCCCGGAATTTCCGGGCAGTTTTCCGGAAGGAGAAAAAGAGTTTGGAGACGGCGCGCCGCCGGGGTTCCCGGGCGGCTTCGGGGAGGAACAGAGAGAATTTGAAGATGGCGCGCCACCGCAGTTTGGCGGCGGGATGATGGGGAGCGACGACGTTCGTCTCAAATACACCGACGACGAGTATGACAGCTATAAAAATATTTTTGAAAACGCAAAAACCGACATTTCAAACGCCGATAAAAAACGTCTGATTGGGTCCCTGAAGAAGCTGGGGCAGGGGGAGGATATTGAAGACGTGGTGGATGTGGAGGCGGTCATCCGTTATTTTGTGGTACATAACTTTGTCTGCAATTTTGACAGCTATACGGGAGCCATGGTGCATAACTACTATTTATATGAAGAAAACGGAACGCTTTCCATGATTCCGTGGGATTACAATCTCGCTTTCGGAGGCTTTGAGGCCGGGACGGACGCAGAAAGTATGGTGAACTTTCCCATTGATTCCCCGGTTTCCGGCGGCGATATGGAGGAACGGCCCATGCTTTCCTGGATTTTTGAAACGGAAGAATATACGGAACGGTATCACCGGTATTTTCAGGAATTTATGGACAGCTATTTTGACAGCGGGTATTTTGAGGAGCTGATAACTTCCGTAAAAGAAATGATTGCCCCCTATGTGGAAAAAGACCCTACGAAATTCTGCAGCTACGAAGAGTTTGAAAAAGGCGTTGACACCTTAAAAAAGTTTTGCCTTCTGCGGGCGGAAAGCATAAGCGGACAGCTTGACGGAAGCCCTCCGTCAACCGCGCAGGGGCAGCAGAGGGACAGTTCAAATCTGGTGGACGCATCGGGGATTTTGCTTTCCGACATGGGAATGATGGACAAAGGCGGCGGGGACGCCGGCCGAAGAAGGGAAAGAAAGGGGAAATAAGCAAAATATAATTCGGGCAGCGAAAGATTCCGGATACCGCATGGGAAAGGAATCTTTTGCTGCCCGAATGTGTTTTGGGCGGACAGTTTATTTTGTTCCGAAAATCCTGTCTCCCGCGTCGCCTAATCCGGGACAGATATAAGCGTGTTCGTTCAGGCACCTGTCAAGATGGCCCACATAAATCTGGATATCCGGGTGGTCGTCACGCAGCTTTTTCAGCCCTTCCGGCGCGGCGATGATACACATAAACTTGATATGCCTGCCGCCATGCTGTTTGATGAATTTCACGGCTTCCGAGCCGGAACCGCCGGTGGCGAGCATGGGGTCTAAGACAACAATGGTTCTCTGGTCGATGGGTTCAGGGAGCTTGCAGTAGTATTCGTGAGGCTCATGGGTTTTGGGGTCTCTGTAGAGGCCGATGTGGCCTACTTTCGCAGAGGGCACAAGTGCAAGCAGACCGTTTACCATTCCAAGCCCAGCCCTCAGAATGGGAACGATTGCCATCTTTTTGCCGGAGATAACCGGCGTCATGCAGGTTTCGATGGGAGTTTCGATTTCAACCTCCTCTGTGGGCAGGTCGCCTAATGCTTCATATCCCATCAGCATGGCAATTTCCTCAATCAACTTGCGGAACTCGTTGGTGCCCGTGTTCACATCCCGAAGCCGGGAAATCTTGTGCTGTATTAACGGATGGCTCAAAATAAATACATCCTTCATGTTTTCCAAATGTTCCATAAATAACCTCATTTCTGCACTGCGTTTGCTCATAACAGGGTTTGCGGACGCAGCGCAGACGCAAACTCCTTCGAGTGAAAGAATTTTCACTCATTTTTTATCAGTCATGTTATGCTATCTAAAATTTTAGTTCAAGTGTCCCGTTAAGTCAACTCGAAAAAAGGATATTTTTCACCGGAAAAGGACGCGGAAAAAAGGCGCCGGATTCTGTATATTTTTTGCTTGCAATCGAAGGAAAGACCATATATACTAGGCAATAGTAACTTTACATGCACAAAGGAATATGAGGAGGAAATTAAATGATTAAGCAACAGGAAGCAATTCGGGACGCCCGTGAACTGGGGATTCCCAAAATGCTGATTCTGGGATTGCAGCACATGTTTGCCATGTTTGGCGCGACAATCCTGGTGCCGATTTTAGTGAATGTTTATTTTGAGGGAGAAGGACTTTCGATTCAGGTGACTCTGATTTGCGCGGGGCTTGGAACTTTGTTTTTCCATTTATGCTCTAAACTAAAGGTGCCTGCATTCTTAGGTTCTTCTTTCGCTTTTCTGGGAGGCTTCCAGACAGTGGCGCAGTTAGACACCGGTATCTTCGCGGGAATGAGCATGGGAGAAAAACTTCCTTACGCCTGCGGCGGCATTGTGGTGGCCGGTTTTCTCTATCTGGCGCTGGCGCTTGTGATTAAGCTGATTGGAATAAAGAAGGTAATGAGATACCTTCCGCCTGTGGTAACCGGGCCCATTATTATCTGCATCGGGCTTTCGCTTGCCCCTTCCGCAATTTCCAACGCTTCCACCAACTGGCTTTTGGCCCTCATTGCGCTGGGCACGATTATTGTCTTTAATATATGGGGAAAGGGAATGTTCAAAATTATCCCGATTCTCATGGGTGTGGCGATTTCCTACGGGGCGGCGCTTCTTTTAAACGCATTCGGGTTTTCCAACCCGGACGGCAGCGCGGTTCTCAATTTTGCAGGCGTGCAGGCGGCAAGCTGGGTAGGACTTCCGCCTTTCCAGATTTGTAAATTTGACGTGACGGCAATCCTCGTTATGGCGCCCATCGCTCTTGCGACCATGATGGAGCATATCGGAGACATGTCGGCCATTTCCGCTACGGTGGGTGAAAATTATCTGGAAGACCCGGGCCTTCACAGGACGCTGGTGGGCGACGGCCTTGCAACCTCGCTGTCCGCGCTGTTCGGCGGTCCGGCAAACACGACTTACGGAGAAAATACCGGCGTTCTGGAGCTGAGCAAGGTTTACGACCCCAAGGTAATACGGCTTGCCGCGGTTTATGCGATTGCGCTGAGCTTTATCCCCAAGATGGCGGAGATTATCGGCTCCATTCCCTCCGCGATTATCGGCGGCGTCAGCTTCATGCTCTACGGAATGATTTCCGCTATCGGCGTAAGAAACGTGGTGGAGAACAGGGTGGATTTCACAAAGTCCAGAAACCTGATTATCGCGGCAGTGATTCTGGTAAGCGGGCTTGGATTCAGCAGCGGACTTACCTTTACGGTGGGCGGAACGTCCATCACGCTGACGGGTCTTGCGATTGCGGCCATCACCGGAATCCTGTTAAACGCGTTCCTTCCCGGGAACGACTACGTCTTTGGAGAGAATCCCCAGGGCGACAAAACAAGAGGCGTGGACATGCG
>OFFK01001074.1_pt1 | contig 20935 bp, 17 predicted proteins | sample 1521361 | NCBI WGS metagenome assembly OFFK01 (sample SAMEA3504096, study PRJEB24116) | mouse gut metagenome | biome: mouse gut; feature: mouse-associated habitat; material: faeces | place: Denmark | collected 2011
CCCCCGCCTATAGAGGCGGGAGTATCCTTGCTGCGATTTTGATGAAACAGACAATTCAATGGAGGGCGAAGAGAATATCTGTGTTTCTGCTAGCCCTTATGCTGATGGTTGGCAGTATGGTAGTACCGTCTTCCGCTGGTGTACTGCCCATTACCAGGTCCTACATCCAGACAACGATTGATCCCGCCTCTTGGGAGATTCTGGCTGGCGTTGTCAGTTGGGAGGCTGGTGTTGGCGGTAATCAGGCAGAGGCAAAGCGAATCGGTGAGACCCTGTTAAAGAAATTGGCGGAATCGGATCAGCCCAACGATGTGGATGATAAAGTTTCTGCAAGTCAGAAAATGGAGGGTTCAGCCTGCGTTAACAACCTGGTTCTGTGCTTCCCTGGTAAAATGAGTTTTTCTGGCTGGAACGATAATTCGACAGCTGCCGATACCAGCCGTGCTTCACTGATTCGCAACTCTCTGATTTACGATCTGAACGGCGCGTTTAAGTTTGTCTACGGCGACCCCTGGAAACCCTCCAAGTCCACGCTTGACGAGCAAATCCAGGAGTATTCCGATAAGATGAAAGACCTCATTGCGGCAACTCCCGGTGGGACAGTCAATGGGGCAACTATCAAGCAGGCAAGCAACGCTGATATGAAGGGCGTTCAGTTTCCCGATCTCGTTACAAATAGCACTGACTATGTAAAGATTACGAAAGGTGACGAAACCCGGATTTTCCAGTACCGCATGGTCAAGGGCTATGTTAATGCCCGCACCGTGGATGGAAAATCAACCAACGAAGCACTTGGGCTAAGTAATGCCTCCAGTTCTGATGATGCCTCCTACATCCACTGGGGTACCCTAGCAGTCGAAGCATTTGTAAACTATGGCTCCGACGAAAAACTCCAGGTTACCGCCGATGGCGTATATTCTGGCAAGGTTGGTTCCATTGAGAAGGCCATTGCTGACTTACTGGGTGGTTTCGCCAGCTGGATTGCCAATGCCCTTGGCCTGTGGAATTTTGATGAAATTATTTTCAACGCTGGTGTTCGTGGTACTTCCAGCTATGTTGGCGGCGTATTCCCGACCAGTTGGCAGCCAATAATCTGGGGTTTCTTCTTTGTATCCGAGGTGGTGGCTCTTGGCATACTTCTTTTTGCCATCATCTACAACGTAGGGAAGAAGGTCATGTCCACTATTGACCCAGTTGCACGGGCCAGCGCAATTGAGCAGATCAAGTATCTGTTTATTGTAGCGCTCATCCTGGGGCTTCTGCCTCTCGCTATCCCAATTTTCCTCAATTTAGCGAAAGAGCTTACAGGCTTTTTCCATGACATCCTGGGTGGGAAAACAGCGGAAGAGAAGTTCTCTGGGTTTGCTGCCTCTAGCGGCGGCCTAGGCTCCGTTTTAACCTACCTTTTGTACCTAGGAGCCTTGCTCTATTTCAATGTTTTCTATGTATTTCGCTCCCTATCCGTTGCTATGCTCATTATGCTTGCCCCCATTTTCGTAGCTATGATGGCAATAAACGAGAATAAGCGGTATATGACAGTGACGTGGTTCAAGGAATTTTGCAGCCAGCTGTTTATCCAGCCGGTGCAGGCATTTATGCTCTGTGTTATCTTGCTTGTTCCCCCGTCCGGACGGCGTATTGAGACCATTATCATGGCCTATGTGATGATTCCGCTGACCAACTCGCTGCGTCAGTTGTTCTTTGGTAACGCCGGCAGTATGGCGGACATGGTGGGGCAGAGAGGCCAGCAAGCGGCAAAGCGTACTGCAATGACCATTGCCGGCGCTGGTTTATCCGCTATTGGTGGTGCTGCGGGAGCTATTGGAGCTGCCAGAGGCGGCCAGGAAAAGGAAGGCAAAGAGGGCGAGGGCTCCGGAAGCGGATCTTCCGACAGTTCGGCTGGTACATCTGGCCCCACTCTGACACGACCTGGCGCTGGCAGCGCTGGAGGCGCGTCCAGCGGAGAAGGCTCCGGTGGTGGGACTGCTGCTGGCGGCACCAGTTCCAGTGACGCCAGGGGGAAGACGACTCCCGAAAGCAGTGCGGAACGGGTCAACCCCGGCGCTTCCGTATCCAAGCCCAGTGAATTGTCCAGCCAGGCAAAAGAGGGGATGGATGCAGGCGCGGAGGCCGGCGGATCCAGCGACGCTCCCGGTACTCCTGTTGGAGGTTCCTCCGATATGGGCAGTACGGAAGACAGCGGCTCCTCCTCCGGCGGATCCTCGATTGGTGCCAAGGTTGGCGGCGCGGCCATGATAGCGGGTGCGGCTGCTTTGGGCGCTTTGGGAGGAGTCAACGACTACATGGGCAAACGGCTCTTCGGTATACCCCCCGGAAGGAACGGCGGTCTTGTTACCCAGCTCAGCCGGGCGACAGGCGCTGCGGGAGGTCGGATGATGCACGGCTCCAGTTCCAGCGCAGGCGGTGGTCAGGGCGCAAGCTCTGGCGGCGAATCCTCACCCGCTGGCGGTTCCTCGTCTATGCCTCAGCCCATAAACCGGCAGGCCAAATTCGGCGATGCGGATAGCGGCAATGCTTATGCCCGCGGCCTGACTGATCGTAGAGTTGAGGATGGCACCAACAAATACACGGTCAATCCCGAGAACATGAAAGAGGCCGGAATCAACGGTGTCCACAGCGCGGGCGAAGACCAGGATATTGTCAGTTACAGCATGGAGAATTTGGGCGCTGATGACCAGGCCCGCCTGAATCAGATGGCCGATATGTGGCAGAATGGATCCACAGAAGAGAAAGCCGCCATGCAGGCGGCAGGTATCTCTGATGTTACGCCTATTACCAGGATGAAGGACGGTCAGGAACAGGTAACCGGCATTGATGTTACCTACAACAGAGACATGGCAAAGCAGAACTTCGGGATTGATACCGCCCCTGCCCGCACCGGCGGCGAGGGCTTTGAGATGTCCGTTAATGGTGACCAGGCCCCCGCAATGGTGCCCGATATAGCAAACTACATGAATACCCCGCAGGCTTCGGCCTCGGCTGTAAGCAGCAAATTCGCGGAGAGCGGAGGTTCGGTCACTGCCGATGGAGACGGCATGGTGACATTCACCGCTCCCAGCAACATGGCGATGTCCGATATGCAAAGCAAAATGACGGAGGCCCAGAGCAATCTGGTCAGCAGTTACGCCACGCCCATGTCGGACGGCAGCATCCAGGCCAAAATCCCCGAGACTGAATTCACACAGGCATTCTCTGTAGCCACCAGCCAGGCAACCACCCAGATGCGGGATGAGGCAGCTCAGGCGAACGCGCCCTTTACCCAGATGGGCCCAGCCGCTTCCGCTTCTGCCCAGATCCCCGCTCAGTTCGAACAGTCGGTGGATGGGTCTTCGATAATCTTCAATGCCAACAGCAGTGAAACGATGACCAGAATGCAGGAGCAGATGACTGAGGCACAGCAGGCCCTGATCAACACCTACGCACAGCCCGCGGCCGGCGGAGCCATTCAGGCAACCATTCCGCAGGTGGAATTCAAGCAGGCGTTTCCCGATCAGCCCGTAGCGAATTCCATCAGCATGGGCGGCGTCGGTACGGTAATTCAGCCGCCCGCTCCGACTCCCACGGCTTCCACGGCAGCCCCGGCGCCTCAATCCATTCCCGCTCCGGCACCCGCTCCCACTCCGACATTCGCGCCTCCGCCCAATCCTGCTCCGACCGCTCCGGCCCCGAATGCTCCGGCTCCCCAGCCCCAGCAGCCGATATACCAGCAGGAGATTGTCCCGCCTCAGCCGACGGTGACGGGTACGGGCCCGGAAATCGAGATGGACATGAGCGCTCCGCCGCCGCAGCCAGAGCCCAATCATCCGGCAAAGAAACCGGCTCCTGAGCTCCCACCGCAGTTCCCGCAGGCAGCGAGCCCGTTCGGGACCGCCGGGCTCACAGCAGAGGATATCATCCTCATGGACAATCAGAATTCCCCCGATATGGATGGAAATGACAGCTGATAGCACAAAGATTAAGCCCCTCCCAATAGGGAGGGGCTCTTTAATATTTGCAAAAAGAGAGACCCCAGGGATAATCCCCAGGGCCTTGTATACTATGCGCCAAATTTGGACAGCGACATCTTCTGGAAACTCTGGTGCTCCATGTCGTGGAGCCGCTGCCGGTGGATGGCCGCGAATTTCTCCTGAATCGCCTCCGCACATGCCTCAGAGCAGCACGGATCCCAGAAGGTCTGGCCATCCCCATAAATCACACGGACCTGGAAGATGGTATCCTCCGCCTGGAGGATTTTTCCGCAGCCTGGGCACTTCGCTCTCTCCATAAATATCCCTCCTTTACTGCAGCAGCGAGACCAGGGTAGTCTGCTTCTTGGGGTAGGTGATCAACAGCTTCTCCTTTGCCCGCGTGACCGCCACATAGAGCAGCCGGTGCTCCTCCTCGTTGGTGGCGCGGAACTTCTTGAGGGACAGCATGACCACAGGCCATTCAAGGCCCTTGGCGGAATGGACGGTGATGAGATTGACCGCATCGGCGTCCTCATGCACAGTCGACTTCGACTCCTTGACCTTGTAGTCCCGGTACTTCACGCAGTACTCGAAGATATCCTTGGCGGTGTGGAATCCCTTCGTCAGTACGTCCTCCATGAACGCGTCGGCGATGTAGTCCTCCCGGGCGCCCTTGACCATGCCAGTGAACAGCAGGATGCGCTCCTCCTCGGTGATCAGACTGTCATACTGCTTGCCCAGCTCCTCAGCCTCCTTATCTAATGCGTCAGCGTCGAACGGGTCTTCGCCCAGGCTCTTGCGAAACAGGGCCAGGCCCAGCGTGTCCGAATGATTCAGCAGGAAGGAGGCCAAACCAATGATGGCCTTGACGTAGGGGGCGTCGCCGATGATTTCAGGCACACGCAGGATAGTCGGGATACCGGCATCCTCCATCTCCTTCTGCACGGCGATAAGCTCGCTCTTGGTACGGCACAACACGGCGATGTCCTTGGGAGCGGTGCCCTTGCGAATCAGGCTTTTCGCCTGGCGCACAAACAGGTCACGCTCCTCTTCGGGCTTCTCGATCTGCATCAGCACGGGCTCGACGCCCTCCTCCTTCCGGTGCGCCTTGATGACCTTGGCGATCCGGGCCTCCTTACTCAGAATGCGGTTGGCCATGGCAATGATGGGCGTCTGGGACCGGAAGTTGTCCTCCAAGGGGATGTCCACCATGCCAGGGAAGTAGGTGCCGAAGTTGACCAGGTTTTCAGGATTGGCATCCCGGAACCCATAGATGGCTTGGAGCTCGTCGCCCACGACCACGATACTTTTCAGGTTCTTGTCTGCTTTTGCCATCTCCAAAATGAGGGAAATCTGATTCCCATTGCTGTCCTGGAACTCGTCTACCACAATGTGCTTGTAGGGCAGAGCCTCAAACACCCCGTAGGCTTTGAGCTGCAGGATGAGCCGCAGCTGATCCTCGTAGTCGATCCGATTCAACTCCACCAGCTTCTCGTTGTAGGCGGTGTAGATATCCAGGATCTCGGCCGCCCTGGACTTGAGTATCGGGCCCAGCAGAGCTTCAGCCTCAGCCACCGTCTCGACGTGGTTGGCTTTCAGAGAGTCGATGATTTTCCCCATCTGCACCACAGCGCCCACAGCGTTCGGGAGATCCATAAATGGATTCCGGTAGTCCATAGGCAGAGTGCGGTGCCTGTCCAACAGATCGACGATAATGTCCTTCTTCTGGATCTCGTCCACCAGTTTTGGGGCCTCAGTGAAACCCAACTTGGCATAGTGAACATCCAGGAGCTTCTGGCCGAAAGAGTTGAAAGTCTCCACCGCGATCTTGTCGGTATCGATATTCTCGTCAGCCAGGACAGCCCCCTTGGCGTACCGGCGCAGGCGGGACTTCATTTCCCCACAGGCCTTGTCGGTGAAGGTGACCATGAGGATCTCCTCCGGCTTGCACCCCTCCTCAATAAGGCGCAGGGTGCGCAGAGTCACGATAGTGGTCTTCCCGGACCCAGCTACGGCGTTGACCCGGCACTCACCGTCATTGAAGCAGACAAACCGGCGCTGGCTGGTAGTCATAGTGATGTGATCCAGGGGCGTCTCCTCGACACTCTCCACCTCCTCCAGGCTGCGCTTCACAAACTCCGTATGACACAGGTCGTTGAACACGCAGTTGTAGCAGTCCCGGTCGTTGTCCGTGCAGACAGCGGAGTCAGGCTTCTTGCCGGCATACTCCTTGGCCAGATTGGCCTCCTCAGCGGGGGAGAAGTGGTAGTTGATGATATTCGACCCCATCTTGCAGTCGAAGGATGGAGCCAGCTCTTTGGACTTGTCCAGGCTCGACTTCAGGTAGTAGAAGCTGCCGAACACCGGCTTCCCGGTGATGCCCAGCTTGGCTGCCTCAGCCTCGCCGCACCGCTGGAGTGCCAGCAGGTCAGGGTTCTTCTCAGGCCCATTGATACGGGCTTTGTAGCTCATCTCCGGTTGCTTGTAGATGTAGCGGATGCACTCGATGGCCGTACCTCGGTCAATAAGCCGGTGCGCGGAAACGGTGTGCTCTTCACCCATCACCTTGACCTTGTTGGTGAAGTCTTCAGCCAGGATGGTATGCTTCTGAGCCCTCTCGAACTCCAGGTAGCGCCACAACAGAACATTCATGCGGGTCCTCTCAGCCTCGGCCTCAAAATCCAGCAGCTTGCCAGACTTGGCATCGAAGGCATCCTGAACCTTCTTCTTCAGGGCCGCCTCTCCAATAGTGAGGGGGCTGCTCAGAAGCACGTCCTTTGCGATACTGCGCAGGATAGACGCCTTGATGATGCCGCTGGCCAAATTCTTATGCAGGAACGCCTTGCGGGGGCAGGTATTGATTTCAGCAATAGCCATAGTTTTATTTCCTCCTTTATGATATGTACCCTTGTGTTTTAGATATCCCTTGATTGGAATCTACCGGTATCATATGCGAGGAATCTGTTTGCTATTCTGAGGGCTGGTTGATACAAAAATGGCGGTGGGGGAGAGGGTTGCTCCGGGTTCCAGCTACGGCTACGGCCTCCTGGGCTTCTGGGCTTCTTTTCCAGTTACGGCAGCAGAGGCTGCTGTGGTTGATACAAAAAATGTGTGCAGCGGAGCGGATTGCATTTCTCTTTGACGGTAACCCCCTAGGCTGCTGCCCCAATTCGATGTTTGCAACAACATTGGGGCACAGAATCGGATTTTGGGAACCCGCATACATTGATTACAGATCCAAATTTTGGAGATACATAATTTTTGAGGAGGAAAAGACTATGGATAAAAGGTGTAATAACTGCAGGAATCGGATCGGTGATCCCCGCTGGTGCCCGGGCTGCTGGTATAACTTCCCCGGCCTGGAACAGTTTGATTTCTACAAGCCCATTCAGCACAGTGTACTGATGGTGGAGAAAAACGGCCCGGCCCAAGCGAAGTACGAGAATGTTGCCTCCTGCGAGCACAAGGACAGTAGGATCGTGTTGACCCTCTCCAACCAGGAGACCGCTTCTTTCCCGGACGACGGGAGCTGGCTGATGTTTGACTTCACTCCTACCGCCGGCTGGAATGAGAACCCCGGTGTCATCCCCGAGCCCAAAGGCATGCGGCAGGTGAAGATCCAGCTGGTTCGCCGCCGCGCCTCCGAGGACTCTACCTGGGTGAATAATCTCTATCTGGTTATGGATGAGGTTCGGTTCAACGCCCGCGGGAAGTCCCATTGGGAGGATCCTGCTGCGGTAAAAGACAAGCTGCTGAAAATCGTCCAGAGCTGGCTCCAGACCAAGCAAGGCTGGAAAGCCAACGCGGCAACTCGCTTCGACTTCAACTGGGGCGACTTGGTAGATGTGCTCCCCATCGAGGCCGCTGGCGTCACATTGGCGAGTACCGCCAATGACCGGCTGGCTATTAACGCCGAGACTGCCGTGGGCGTCGATCAGGACGAGCACCTGGCCCCCGACGCCGTACCGGCCATCCTGAACTGGGAGGATGGGTCACGGCCTGTGAACTGCTTTGTCGACTTCCAGAAAGGCCGCGTTTACGCAGAAAATCCAGATCAGAAGATCCCCAGGTACAACACCAAGGAGAGTATTCAGCTCCAGAATGATGCCATGGAGACGTTCCTAGTCCACTGGGATGCGATAGACAAAGCCTACTACCTGGCACTTGAACAGCCGAAATAAGAAGAACAGCCCTGGGGAATCCCAGGGCTGCATTTTTTGTTCCAAAGGAACTACTCCGTCTTCCCTTCGAGCATAAGCGGGTTCCCACTGTACGCCTGGTACACGGTCTGGCCGGCGCTGTTGAGCATATATGGAAGGAATATTTCGTCCATTTGCACCATCTCGCTCTCCAGAATAGCCATCTGGGCCTCGACCCAGTCCTTCACAATGCGCCAGGCCACGCGCTCTGCCTGATCACGATCGCATTTGACTTTTTGCCGGGCCAGCACTTTGTGGACAGCGTCCACGTTAGCGGGGAGGCGGACACCCCGCGGGCCCAGGGGAGTGTCAATCATGAACGACAAAGCAATGATGTGTCCGCCAGCGTCGTAGTCTTGAACTATTTTCTTTGCCCCATGCTTGACGAGCTGGCCCTGAATGGCCCCCAAAGTGGTGTATACGTCCACTTTAGTCGTATAGTTCAGCAATGGCATGATATTTCCTCCTTACTCAGCAATGAACTGCACTGTCGTCTCGCCCCGAAACACATTCAGGCCAGGATACCCAACGAACTTCACCGGGGGAGACAGCCTCTCCTTTGCCTCCTCACCCTTGTTCCACCGGATGATGTCCAGGCCGGATCTGTCGTGATACTTGACGTGCTGACCCTCCTGGCCCATGTACCGGGTGCTGACCACATCGGCCTTCAGCCCGAGCAAGGGCTGGGGGAATCCCTCCCCATAGGGCTCCAGGATGCTCAGGTGCTGTACCAGCTCCACCGTGTACGAGGAGGAGGGGAGCACAATGTCGATTGGAGTGGGTTCGCTGAAGCTCTCCGGACCGGCGGCCTTGACCGCCAGGGCAGTGAACTTATCGGTAAAAGCCTTCAAATCAGAGGCACGGACCGTCAGGCCAGCCGCCTTGGCATGGCCGCCATAGGAAATTAGGTACTCAGAGCACTGATCCAAGGCCTCTTTCAGCATGAACCCTTCCGGACTCCGCGCAGACCCCTTCCAGTTCCCGTCCTTGTCCCGGGAGAGCACAACGGCGGGGAGCATGTGCTGTTCCTTCAGCTGCCCGGCCACGATTCCCACAATGCCTTCCTTCAAGGATTCATGGGCAAACACGATGGCTCCGGTCGGGGCGTCTCCCAGCAACTCCTGGGCCAGCTCCACCTCCCGGCGGGTCTCCTCCTTCCGGGCCTCGTTGTTGTCATCCAGATTGATAATATCGCCGCGCAGCTCCTCCAAGTCCGTCTTCAGGAAAATATCAATGAGGGAAGATGCATCCTGCTCCATCCTGGACACCGCGTTGATCATAGGGGCAATCTTGAACGCTACGGTCATAGCGTCAATGCTCTCACGCTCCAGCACCTCGGCACACGCCTGGAAGAAGGGACGAGGATGGCCGTTGACCCGCTTCAGCCCCTCCTGGACAATGGCCCGGTTGTCGCCCACCAGGGGTACAACATCGGCAATGGTGCCAAGGGCCACCAGATCCAGCAAATCCATGACCGGAGCGACGTCCCGGCCCATCTGGATATACAGCTCCAGCATCAGCTTCCAGACAACCCCAGCGCCGCAGCAGTTCTTATCCTGCGTATCAGGCTCATCCGCCCGCTTATGGTCAATGATGGCATCCGCGTTGGGCAGCACATCCCCGCTGGGCAGGTGGTGGTCGGTGACGATGACAGTCAGCCCCAATTCCTTGGCACGGGCCACGCCCTCATAGCCAGAAATGCCGTTGTCCACCGTCAGCAGAACCCTAGTGTTTGGCCACCTGGACATGATTTCATCCACGCCGGCGGCATTGATGCCAAACCCGCCAGTGACTCGATCGTTGCAGTAGCGGTTGACCGTGAGGCCCAGGGAAGTCAGGGCGCAGACGGCGGTGGCCCCTGCGGTCACCCCATCCACATCGTAGTCATGGTAGACAACAACAGCGAGGTTGTTTTTAACAGCGTCCTTCAGGATTTTGACCGCCTTGCCGGTATCCAGCAGAGGAGGATGAGAACGCAGAGACTTGGTGAGGGAGGGGAACAGGAAATTCTCCATCTCCTCCGGCGTTTTGATTCCTCGGGAGTACAGGATATCCAGGCAGACGGGATCTACGGCTGCCAACCGGGGCGGGAGCGGGATATTGGGCCGCTCTATTTTATTAAATGTGTACTTCTTTTTCATGGAGATACCTCCTTGTGGTTGGGTCGATGGGGGTATGCCAACCAGCTGTGACCATACTCTTCGTAGGGCAGATGCACAAGCTGTTGACCACCGGGCCAGCCGCCGGCAAAAAAGACGTTGTCAGTTGTAGTATCTTGAATTGCCTGGACGTAGACGCCCTTACACAACGGCTGGAAATCAGGGGAGAGAATATCAATCCAGAGCCACTGGCCCGGAGTTGCTTTTTTCAAATCTTCGATGGTAAGAGGGTGCGGGGAAAGCACCCGCTCTACCAGTTCGGCGTCATGCCAGTCCAATCCTTTCAATTGCCCAGCTGCGGATTGCCAGCCAACATCATATGCTTCGTTTTGGGCCTCGTTGAAATCGTTGACAATCAGAAGTGCCAGGTCGATTGCGTCCTGCACTTTTTCGGACATGCTTTTGGACTTCTCAGGATCAGGGGAAAAGCTGTAGTCCTTCAACACCTTTTTTGCCACTGTTAATGGCCAGATAGCCTCATAATTCAGCATTTGTTTACCTCCCTCAACGGATGAATCCGTAGTGGGAGCCCAAGTAGATAAAACTCTGCACCTCAGAGAACAGAAAGCCGCCAACAAGCAGGATTACCGCAACCTCAATCATGCTTCTGAAGAACGCAAACGCAAAGGCCCACATCTTCAGCTCTGGGTGGAGAAGGATGTAGCCGGCGCTGCTCAGTTTCTTCCAGACTGGCGCGTTCTCAGGCGGAATCTCCACTACATTATCTTCGGCAGCGGTTTCCGCTGCCTTTTTCTTTTTTCTAAACATAATTCTATACCGCAGGCTGGGAAGCCCGCTGCTCCTCTCTTGCTTTTCTCCTATTATATGCGGCTCAAAAGCAGAGTATTTCACACGAAATTGGTTTTGAAAAACGTGCATATGATGAGGTCAAGGAGCAAGCCAAAACCTTTTTGAAATTTCGCCAATAGCTTTTTGAGAGTTTGCATACGATTTAAGCGTCATCATGGAGATGGGTCATATCCATCCTTGATGAAAATCATCCGACTGTAAGAAAGGAGTAAAAACATGAAAGCAATCTCTACTCTCCGCACCCGCTTCGTCGCCATTTTTGCATTGCTCCTGATGGCGCTGAGCGTGGTTAGCGGCATGGCTCCCCAGCTCCAGGTGGCTGGCACAGGGAGTCTCGTCACGGCGTCGTTCGCCGGCCAGGGTCCCAACGACCTGTGGGGTACTGTGGATGCATCCAGCGTGGGCGGCGGCGGCCTGACCGGCAGCACCACAAATCTGGATACCGTGGTGGATAAGTCCAAGGACATCGCCAAGACGGTGACCTCTATCCTGACCATCATCTCCTTCACCTGCCTGCTGTTCTGGGTCGCTAAGCTGGCCATGTCGGCCGGCAACCCCCAGAGCCGCAAGATCGCCCTGACGGGCATCCTGTTTGCCGGCATCGCCCTGGCGCTGTTCGGCGGCAGCTGGGTTGTGGTGTCGTTCTTCTGGAACGTCCTCAACTAATTCCATAGCAACCATTCCGAGCCGCCGCCTCATTTCTCATTTTTTGAGGAGGTGTTTTTTAATAATGAGAAAGGTATTTCCCCGGATTGCCAGTATGTTTCTGGCGCTGATGCTCTGCTTCTGCTCCGCTGTTGTAGTCCCGTCTCAGGCTTCCATCTCCATCACCGGCGGCAGTGGCGGAATCACAATCAAGCCGGGAACGGCCCCCGATATGACTAACGTAGGAGACGCCTTTGATACCGCGTCTGACAAATTGATCAGCAAGGGCCAGCAGACGGCAAAGACAATTACCGCAGTATGCACCATAATCTGCTTTGCGGCATTCTTTATCAGCATCACCAAGCTTGCCACTTCCGGCAGTCATCCGATGCAGCGGCGGGCAGCTATTCTTGGAATCATGTGGTCTGGCGTAGCTATCGCGCTCTTTGGTGGAAGCTGGATAGTTGTATCCTTCTTCTGGAATTTCCTGACATGATGCGCTTATACAGCCCGGGGTCAATGTGCCCCGGGTGTTCTTTTGGGGTTGATACAAAGAGAAGCGGCAGGGGCATGTCAGGAATCCTCTCCGGCCACGGCCGCCCGGGCTGCTGCACCAATGACTCCGCTGGAGAAGTAGCCCAAAACATATAAAACACGGCCCTCCCGATCCCTTTCTTTGTATTAACCCCATAATGTCGCGACAATGAGATTGTGAAAACCTGCATATGGTGAGTCACCCCAGGCCTAAAGGCGGGGGTCTTCTTGCCAAACGGCGTGGAAATAGCCTCTGATAATTTCGCATATGATAAGCACAAAGGGAGGTGATGGGCTTTGAGCTTTTACAAGGTTAAGCCTGAAGCCCTGGCCATTCTCACCCCAGAGGATAGGCTTGCGCTTCAGGGTATATACAAACACAGGTGCCTGAATGAGGAACAGCTGACAGCCTATTATTACACATCTTTGGACAATGGTCAAAACAATTACACTCTGCTCCGGATACGGGCGCTCATAGACGCCGGGTTCCTGGAGGTGTATGAATACGGGGAAGACCAGAAATGCGTCTTTTACCTGACCCACATGGGCGTGCAGTTTGTCCGGGATGAGAGTGAGACCCCGCTCACCCGGGATGGCGCACGGGGCGGCCCCAAGTATGAAATCAACTGCAGCTCCCTGCGGATGGGCGACAATCTGCTGGATCACCAGACGCAGCTGAACACCCTGAGCCTGGAGATTGAGCGCCGGTGCGGTTTGGATCCCGGCTGCTACAAGGACAGCGTGTTCACCAGCAACTTCAGTTTCGCCCAGCCGGACGGGGTGTTCGAGCTCCCCGGTTTCGATATCTTCCTGGAAATGGACATGGGGCATGAACGGCTGGCAGCCCTGAGAGGGAAGTGGGAGCATTACCGGGCATACCTCAATTCCCGAGACTACTACCTGCGGCGTGACAAAAAGCTGATTGTTCTGTTCGCCACCCAGCAGGTTACCAGCCTGGAGCGCCGCCGGGTCACCGTGGTGAAGTCCATCAACCAGATGATATTCGACCTGGTGAGCCCCAGCTTGGACTTCTATGTTGGTAACAACGAAGAGATGATGCGAATCGCGGAGCGGATTGTGTCGGGGAAGCCCGGCATGTTCGAGCGGGTGGGGGCTTATTTGCAAAACAAGTTAGAATTTACTTTCAGCCGGCCGAAGCTGATCACAGAGGTGTGTAGGGAGCCGTATCTCTATATGCGGATTCCCGGTGAGGATGGGAAATCTGCTGTAAGAGACGGGAGGGCTCAGGAGTATCTGTTTGAGAACTACGCCGACCGGCAGATTTTGGGGCTGAAACGGGCTGCAGCCTATGGCCAGACCCAATCCTTACTGAAGGGCAAGATTGGCAGAACTATTCCACTGCTGATTCTGGCGCCCAGTGAGAACGCCATCTTCCGGGACCTGGCCACCATAGATGCCAAGGCAGTGCCGGACGTCTACTATATAACGGCAGAGCGGCTGAAAGACAGGCCGTTTTATGAGGCGGTGTTCCAGTTCGACAAGCTGGGCAACCGTTTCCACTTCACTGATTGGTCTTTGAAGAATCAGGTGTATGAGAAAAACGAAACGAAATAAGCAAGAAATGGAGGGAAGGCCGGTTTAAATCCCGGCCAATCAATATGGCAAAGAAAATCATGTACGCTGTACAGGCTAAACAGATGGAAGATATTATCACGGAAGCATTGAAAAACGAAGCTTCCGGCTCTATCGTCCCCATCGGAAATGTTGGATACCGGGAAAATGTGCTTCCCTCCATGAAGCAGGCGAAGCCCGACATCCTGCTGTACCGTGAGGCCCTGAAGGGCACGATGGATATCTTCGACCTGATGAAGCAGATTCGGGAGGAGTATCCCTTGACCCGGATCATCTTCCTGGCCAACGAGCACGGGACAGATAGCAAGCTGCTCTGCCGCCTGGTTTTCCTGGGCATCTACGATATCATCAACAAAAACAGTATCTCTCCCACAGAGATCATCAACTGCATTCTGCACCCCAATAATTTCGCCGATGTGGCGAAGTACTTCCACCCCCAGTACATGGATGAGCTCATCCCCGAGGCTCCGGCCCAACCCACACAGCCCGCTGGCGGGAGCAAGAAGGTCGGCTTGGGCGGCTTTCTGAAGGGGCTGGGGATTGCCACGCCGGTGGTTCAGACGCCCTCGGCCGCGCCCGCCCAGCAGCCGCAGGTGGTAGAGGTTGTCGCCCCTGCTGCCCCCTCGGTTGACATTGAGACAATGCGGGAATCTATGCTGGAGAACGCACGCCGGCAGGCACAGAAGGAACTGGGCCAGCTGGTCGCCGATCAGGTTGCCGTAGAGACGCTGAGTTTGAAGGAGGATCTGGCACGGGAAAAGGAGATTACCACCCGGCTGACCGCTGATCTCCGAGAGAAGACGGTTTCCGAATCCCAGCTGAAGCTGGCGCTGGAGGACGCGACCAAGCTGAGAAAGAGCGCCGAGGATCGACTGGCACTGTTCCAGGATGAGGCGGAGCGGACCAGCCAGCAGTATCAGGCGCAGCTGCTTCGGATGCAGACAACCAAGCCCCCGGAGTGGTATCACGAGCAGACTCAGAAGTGGCTGGCGGAGCGGGCTCAGTATACCACCAAAATCGCCGGCCTGGAGGAGGAACTGCGCAAATACCAGCAGCAGATCGTCTTGTTCCAGGGGGAGAAAGCCAAACTGGAGCGGGACGTGGCGGATCGGGATCAGAAGCTGGAGTCCATGTCCCTGGCAGTGCCGCGGGACGTATCCACGGCTATTGACGCCACCCTGGAAGACGACTATGTTATTGTTCCCGACAACGAGGCCGACTACCGGCAGACGCCCACGGGAGAAGGCAGGCTGATTGCCTTTATGGGTACCAAGCACGGCTGCGGCAACACTACGGTGGCCCTCAACACCGCTGTTGCCCTGGCAAATGCCGGCTTTAAGACCTGCTTTATTGAGCTGAATCGGAAGTTCCCCATGGTGAATGGCTTCTTCGAGTTCAACAACATCACCCTGGGCTTGGACACCGCGATTGTGGCGCTCCAGCAGAACAACTACCGGATGGCCTCCCGGTGCATTATCAAGCCCCATGGTGTCAACACCATCAATAAAAACATGAAGAAGGTTTACAACCGGCTCCCTGGTCCGCTTCACTTCATGCTGTACACTAATGAGTTCCTGCTCAAAAGCAAAACGGAGGAGGCTCCCTTCATCTCCGAGCGGGATCTGAAAGACCTGGCCTACTTCCTGACCGTGCAGGAACGCTACAGCTACGTTATCATCGACCTGCAGCCGGACGAGCAGGAGTCCTTGAACACTTTCCTGGCCAGCCCCTACCGGGTACACCAGCTGGTACTGACCACCACGCAGGACACCCACGGCATCAAAACGGCAGGGCTGATGATTACCGCTCTGGCCCGGAGCCGGGGCAGTGACCTGATGAAAAGCGCAGAGTTCGTAATCAACCAGTTCTCTTCGAAGAACCGGATGTCTGCTGATAAGATTTGCGACGTTCTGCACATCCCCAAGACCCGGCTGTCCCGGATTTCTTTGGACAGCGAGGGATACATGAATGCCAACTATGCCATGGTGCCATACCTGCTGACAAAGGGCAAGTACAGCCAGGAGTACCTGGATCTGCGGATGCACCTGGCCCGCTGATATCTTTCTAGCTCAGACTGGGATCCTCCCAGTCTGGCTTTTTGTATGCTACGGGGGTACAGCTGGAGAAGAAGCCCAGGAGGGCCCCGCCAAAGAGAACGCCGCCTTTCCCACCGTCCGCATTTCTTTGTATTAACCCCCAAATTACGTTCCTGGAAACATTTTTAAACCTTGGAATTGTTTTTTGAGGGTTTGCATATGAAAGGGTTATCAATCCAATTTTGGGTTTTTATATAGGCAGTCATGCCAAAAATGACAAAAGGAAAATACATAAGAAAGAGGGGTATTTTGCATGGATACCAAGGATATGGGATGTCTGCTGAAGGAGCTCAGCCGCATTGCGAGCGCTTTGGAGCGTATCGCTGACGCAGCTGAGAGTCAGAAGGCTCCCCCCCAGCAGCTTGGGAAGAGAGCTCTTGCCGAGCTGGTGTAAACATGGCAAAGAAAAATTTTAGGAGGAACTGATAAAATGAAAAAGGCAAACTTCATTCTCGCGATTCTCGGAATCATCTTGGCCGTCATTCTGGCGACCAGCGCAACTAAGGCTATGGGACACATGATGGCCAAATCCATGGACAACGCCATGGACTCCATCTTCGGTATTACCACCAGTTCCTTCGAGAAGGAGGGACGCTGGTAAACCACGAACCACAGCGATATCAAGGAGAAAATAAAAAACAGGATGTAAAAAAGAAAGGAAATGTTATCATGAAAAAGATCGTTATGATTCTCGCTACCCTGGCCCTCGTTGCCGCTATGATCCTGCCCGCTTCCGCCGCCGAGGTGACTGCCCCTGTGAGTGACATTACCGAGACCTCTGATACCGACTGCGCCCTGGGCACTCCGATTCAGGCCTTCTCCCTGGAGGAAATGGACCGGATGGCTACCGAGGCTGGCTATACCATCGCTGAACCCATCGCAAAGGACGCGATTCGGATGTACACCGCCCGCGTGGAGGACATTACCTACAATGTGACCCTGTATGAGCAGATGGTCACAAAGTGCAGCCACCAGGACAACTCCGAGATTGGCGGCGCTATTTGCGCAATGCCCCTGTACGTCGGAGAAGACATGGTGACCACTGAGTTTGACCCCAAGGCCACGCTGTTCAACGACCTCATCTCCATGGATGCGGTCAAAGTAAAGCTGGTTGAGGCCGGCTACACTGCTGATATGGCCGCGGCCCCCGTTACTCATTATTTGAAGGGTAACGACGCCGAAGGCTCCAGCATCACTGTGATTGGCGACACCGTGTGCGTTTACAACTATGGTGACAACTATGGCGAGCTCGTGGAGTACGTTATCGCTGACAATGCGGTTCCGATGGCTATCCTGGCCGTTGTGAAGTAAGTCGAATACATATCATCGCAAAAGGCGAGCCTTACGGCCCGCCTTTTATTTTTTTGCACTATTTTCAGCAAAGATCTTCAATGACATCCGCTGCCTGCTCAAGCAAACAAGCAACAAGTAGTCTTATGTGCTTTTCCTGGCTGATTGTGCTGATTCGGCGGGAAAAATCGGCCTCCGACCGGAGAGCCCTAACATCTTCAGACCAGTTAAAATGTGATTTGCTCTCGATAATGTCAGCTGCCCGTTCCAAGACAGCTATCGTGGGGGAATGGACATATCGCCCTACACAGTCCCAATGGGCAGCCCGGAGTGTGGAAGCTTCCAACCTCAGAGCCTCTACGAGAAACTTATGGTCTTCGACAGCCATACTCAAATCCCATCTGCCAGATCCTTGATGGATGCTTTGAAGTCTGCCAAGGAAAGCTCCGACCCATACTCGTTCTGGATGACATAGCCAGGATTTTCCTCCAGGAATTTCTGGATATCAGAGATGCCGTAGAACCCATTGTCGTACCGCCAGTCGAATCGATGACTGACGGCCATACCGATAATGTGGTCGTCCCGGCCCGGGTCGGATGGAAGATTGGACATGGCCCGCTGCAGCTCGAAAATGATATCCTCCACATTGCCTTCCATATCCGGGTGTTCCGCAGCAAAGGTTTTGAGCTTCGCCGCCAGAGCGTCCCGCTCGCTTTTGAGCAGGGCGAGCAATTCTTTACTGTCATCTTTGACCTTTTTCTTCACAAATTGGTATTCAATGGACATTTTTTCTCCTCCTTTTACGCCGCCAACATCTTGGCTTGGATTCTCAACATCAGGTGGGACCGGCGCTTCATCGCTCCGCCCTTCTTCAGAGAGGCGTACATTGCCTGCTCCGAGCCTACAAACACGACCCGTTTCTTGGCTCGTGTGATGGCCGTATACATAAGGTTCTTATTCACATTGAACAACAGAGATTCGCAGATGGGAATGACCACCGCCTGGAACTCGCTGCCCTGGGACCGGTGCGTTGTGATGGCGTAGGCCAGATCCAGGTTGTCCGTCTGCTCCGCACTGTACCAGACGTCCCGGCCTCCAAAATCCACACAGACCGCCCGGGCAGGGGCGTAATCCAGGGCCCTTACAATACCCGTCTCCCCATTGAAGACAGAGAGATCGTAGTCATTGTGGGTCTGGATAACTTTGTCACCGATCCTGAGCTCCCCACCGCTTGCCAGCTGGTAGCTGGTACAGCCGTACCCAATGGGAGCCGGGTTCAGCTCATCCTGCATAATGGCGTTCAGCACATCGGTGCCTACAAGCCCGCCGTGGACAGGGGAGAGAACCGCGATCTGATCTATTGGGAATCCCTCATTCAGCATCCGGCGCACACTTCTCACTACCATCTCCTGGATCTTTCTCTGATTGTCCGCTTCGACAAAGTAAAACTCGCCGCCCTTGCCCTTGGAGAACTCAATATCCACGTCAACTCCCTCCGGGGCCCGGATGACTTTATACGCGTTATCGGAGATAAGGCTGCCCTTGCCCTGCCGCATGACCTGTGTCAGCCTGGTCACCGGCACCATACCAGAGTCGATGAGATCCCGCAGTACCAGCCCAGGCCCCACACTGGGCAGCTGCTCATGATCGCCCACAATGAGGAGCCGGGCGGAAGGGGAGAGGGCCTTGAACAACCAGGAACACAGCTGTGCGTCGCACATGGAATACTCGTCGGCAATCAGCAGGTCGCAAATCAGTTCATCCTCGCCCAGCATCTCATGGGGGTATCCGATGGCCCGGTGGATGGTAGACGCCTTGATATTAGTCAGCTCCTGGGCCCGTACCGCGGCCTTCCCAGTCGGGGCGCAAATGTTGATGGAGATGCCGGGGAACAACTTCTTTGCTGTTGTTACTAACATCGTGAGCGTCTGGGTCTTACCGGTGCCGGGCCCGCCCGTCAGTATAGAGACGGGGTTGGAGAGCGCCGTTACCACAGCGGCCCGCTGCTCTTCCGTCAGCTTGAAGCTGGTCCTCGTCTCCTCGCTGTCAATAGTCTCCTCAATCTTCGACTGATCCGCCCGGACGGATTTCACAGCCTCCATCATCTGGCAGAGGCGATCTGCAATGTTTGTCTCCGCATAGAAGTTGGACGCCAGATAGACAGGCCGACCCTCACCGAGGGCACTGTCGATCATGATATACCGGTCAGCGGCCAGTTTGTAAAGGGCATCCTCCAGCTCGTCCTTCCCAGGCGTCTGGAAATTCGCATCCTGGATGGAACGTCGGAAGTACTGCTCCACCTTGCCAGGGAGTTCGTCCGCTTCTATGTACAAATTCCCATTGCTCGCCGAGTCCTCCCTCATGCACGCCAGCACACCGGCCTCTGTCCGATAGCGGGGCAGACAGTTGCCACCCAGAGCGTTGTCCAGGCGTAAGGCCGCCGGGAAGTCGATTACGCCATCCAGATACAGGGCGTAGGGGTTGTCGCAGATTTTGTCCACAGCGTTGGAGCCATACATCTTATAAATCTGCGCGGCGTACCTGGGAGCCAGGCGGTGGCCCTGCAGGAACATCAGCAGCTGCTCATAGGACTGATTCTCCACGATTGCGGCATACAGACTGTCCTTGGCCGGCTGGGGCAGGCCCAGCGTATTGAGGCAGCTGGCGTCTGACATGATGCGGGAAATGGTATCCAGGCCGAAAGCGTCCACCAGGCGGCGGGCAATTGTGGGGCCCACACCCTTTACAGACATTAGGAACTTCTCCATCTCAGCCAGAGTACCCGGCTCTACCCGCTCCGATACATATATCTGCCACTGGAGGCCGTAGATACGGTCTTCAATTTCTTCCGCCTTCACATGCAGGTGATCGTTCTCAACCAGGTTATAGAAGTACCCAGTGCAGGTGACCCGCTGTTTTGTCTGTGTCCACTCTTTCTTTATAGGTCTCCATTCCAATACAACCGCGTCAAACACGGTCTTGGCATCATTCCGGTTGTCCATCTTGATTCTTCTGACCAGAATGTCAAACTCCTTGATTCCAGCTCTCATGGCTAATCCCTCCCTGAGCCATTTTCCTTATCCTAGCTCTATGTTATGCCGGTTGCGAGGTTCGTATTTCCAAAATGGGAGCCAAAGAATAGCCAAATTTTTGCCCGCTTTTTTGGAGGGGTTGATACAAGAAAACGCGGGCAGGGAGGGAGTCTTTTGCGGCGGTCTCCAGGGCTTCTTCCCCAACCTCATAATTCAATGTTGCTGACAACATTGAGGCCGGAGTAGTAGCCTGGGAGAGACCTCTTTCAACAAATGCACAAAACATTTCTACGATGATCGCCCTTCCTTTTGTATCAACCAAATAGAAGATCAGCATTTGAGAGTATGTATGCAAGAGTTGTTTCCAAGCTCATGTGCGATGGGCTTTTGTCTGCTATGGGAATGCGGGTTGGGCTTGCTGAAAATATGTGTAGGACATACCAAAAAACCGACAGTATCGGCCTTAAATGCAGTGTTTTTGTTTTCGCGGATACACTCCCAACAAGCTGCATACAATAGAAACGGATTGCCTGAGAGCTGCTCTAGGAGGGGCGGCTGGGGATCTCAGCAAATCACAACGGGCTAAAGAAGCGATACTTAGACCAGATA
>OFFK01001076.1_pt1 | contig 20917 bp, 15 predicted proteins | sample 1521361 | NCBI WGS metagenome assembly OFFK01 (sample SAMEA3504096, study PRJEB24116) | mouse gut metagenome | biome: mouse gut; feature: mouse-associated habitat; material: faeces | place: Denmark | collected 2011
CCGTGACCTCCACACTGCCAGTGTGGCGCGCTCCCAGCTGCGCCAATGCCCCATGGGTCTAGTATATCATATTTTGAATAAAAATCAATAAAAACTTTTCTTTTTCCGCAAACTTCCGCAAATCCGCATATCCCAAACCGCATATCAACTGCAAATCGGTCCGCATTAGTCCATATCCCCCTCCACAGCACCGGCACACATATTACCTTCCTTTGGCCTTCGCCAGATATTCTCTTGGGGTCATCCCAGTCTTCTCCCTGAACTGCCTGTAAAAATGAATTTCACTGTTATATCCGCACAGCTGTGCAACCCGTTCCAGCTTTAAATCCGTATTTAGAATCAGCCCTCTTGCATAATCCAGGCGGATGTTGATCAGGTCCGTCTTAAACGGTATCCCGAAAAATTCTTTATATAAATGTTGAAAGTAAGAAGGGCTGATTTCCAGGCTCTCCGCCATCTCCCGGGCTGTAAAGCCCTTATACGGCTGTGACTGCATGGAAAGCCGCAGGTTCTGCAGCCTGGCAACATATGGATTATACGGCGCGGGATTGTCTTTTCTCTGCACCGCCTGGATCAGGTTATTGACCAGCACACGCATCAGCATATCAATATTTTTCCCGCGGAACTCCGGCGAAGCGTAGTTTTTTTCCCACATAATCTGTTGAATATACAGTGTAAACTCCACCGCACTTCCCACAGGAATGGGACGGTGAAACAAAAGGCCCGTCTTTTCCGGGAAATCAGGCTCATCGCAGTCGAAATGCAGCCAGTCATCCGTGTACTCGCCGCGGATGCTGCGATATTGGTAGGGAACGTTTGGGCGTATCAGCATGGCACAGCTGTGCCCCGTCCGTACTTCCTCCCTCCCGATCCGGAACAAGGCGGGGCACTTGACAATCAGCAACAGATAGTGCGGCAGCCCGTTGGGCCGGTACATGGAATATTCCAGCGGATGCCTGGAATGGCACCCTCCTGACGACACACTGTACATAAAAAATCGTCCTCCCGTCTTTTCCTGCGTACCGGCCTGATTCTATTCCGCCGAATAGCCTGCCTGAAAAAGCATACCTGATATATCCGGCAGGCGCATTCCGTCAGCCCACAGTATCCGACACGTACACAAATACCTGAAATCATTAAAAACGTTAGTAAATAGTATTATAAGATATTATGAAAATCCTGTCAATTTAATATAATAACATACAATTAAAGTACAAAATGTTATTATACGAGTTATTTTCGGCACTCGCAAAACAGATAAGGAGAGAAAAATGGACAGACAAAACTGGGCGCAGGAAGCCGCCGCAAAAATCAAACACAAAATGTACATTGTTGCAGGCAGAAACCGCCACAATATTCCCTACACCACGAAAGATGGTAAGTTTGACGACTGGTCCGGGGACAGGATCACCTGGTGGACCAACGGCTTCTGGGGAGGCATCATGTGGCAGCTCTACCACGCCACAGGCGAAGAACTCTACAGGGAAATTGCCCTTGAAAACGAAGAAAAACTGGATGCTAACCTGATGCTTGCCGGAGGGATGGATCATGACAGCGGCTTCCGCTGGCTCCCCACTGCGGTAGCCGATTACAGAATTACCGGCAGCAAAGACTCTTTCAACAGAGGAATGCTTGCCGCAAACGATATGGCCGGGCGCTTCAATCCCATGGGCCGCTTTATCCGCGCCTGGAACGATAACGGTGACGGCAGCAAGGCCGGATGGGCAATCATTGACTGTATGATGAATCTTCCCCTGCTGTACTGGGCTTACAATGAGACAAAAGATCCCCGGTATCTGCAGATTGCCGTCATGCATGCGGATACCGCCCGGAAATATTTCATCCGTGAAGACGGGTCTTCCAACCACATCGTAGCGTTTGACCCGGTCACGGGCGAATATGCCGATACCTTTGGCGGCCAGGGCTACGCGAAGGGTTCTTCCTGGACGAGAGGCCAGGCCTGGGCACTGTACGGCTTTACCCTCAGCTACCTTCACACCGGGAATGAAAGTTATCTGAATACCGCGAAAAGTGTCGCCAACTATTTTATTTCCAATATTCCGGAAAATGGGTTGATTCCCGTGGATTTCAGGCAGCCTGCCGATTGTACGCTGGAAGATTCCACAGCCTCCGCCATCGCTGCCTGCGGGCTTTTGGAGATTGCAAAAGCACTGGAACAACGGGATGAACTGAGCCTGACGGAAAGCCGCATCTACAGAAATACCGCACAGAAGCTTCTCACCTCCTTGTACGAAAACCGCTGCTGCTGGGATGACAACTGCGATCATATATTGGAAAAATGCACGGCGGCGTTCCATGACAAAGAGCATGAATTTTCCATCATTTACGGGGATTATTTCTTTATCGAAGCCGTCTGGAAGCTGACGGGACAGGAACTTTTCATCTGGTAAAGGGGATTCGACTCTTCTCCGGACCGGCGCCCGTTTCCCATGCGGCCTTGATTGGCATTGCATTTTTAACATCCGCACAGGTTGTATCCGCCGCCTTGACGCCCATATCCGGTTCTCCTTTACCTGCCTCTGCTCTCGTATAACCTGCGGTATGCCTCCCGGCGTACCGCTGTAAAAACAGCCTCCATCTGGTCCGCTATTTTTCTGTCCCGGAGCCTTGCGGTCAAAAGCGGCGAAAACCTTCTACCCTCCAGGGCGATGGCTTCTTCCACAGCTTCCTCAAACTTCTTCCCTACCCCCGTGTAAAGCGTAGCCGTATCCACCACATTATTGATCCAATCCATCAAACCGATAACATCAACCATCTGCCTGCAGGGGCATTCCAGCCTGTGATAGGATTCGGGATACCCACGGGATCCGTCATACCAGCTGTGGTGCCCCAGCGCCACGGGTGCATACAGGCTGGTGGATTTCCGCTCCCCAAGCCATGCGGCGCCCACCTTGACATGCAGATTTGCCATCTCATATTCATCCTCAAACCACTGCCTCGTCGTCTGGGAATACAGGTTCATAAAATTGATTTTTCCCACATCATGCAGCATTCCGCATTCCACGGCAAACTCCTGTACAGCCCGGCATTTTTCCTTCAAATCCCCAATTTCCCGAATCCTGTCCATATCGTCAAAAAAGCCCGGATCTTCCTCAATGATAATCTTGCAGAACGCTGCGGCGGCATCTGCCACCACCTTGGAATGAATGTAAATTTCCGGAGCAAAGCGCATGAGAATCTTTAATAGAAACTGCTTGTAGGAGACGCCGTTCTCCACCTCCACAAAAGTACAGCACAGCTGCCTCAGATACAAAAAAAGCGTTTCATTCTCTTCCGCCATGGGAAATGCCTCCACATATTCCAGCATCCTCTGGTAGAGTTTTATGATATGTTCCGAGCGTTCCCGGATCTTCTCCGGAAAATCGTTTAGATATTGGCAATAAAACGCAAGAAGTGAGATGATGCCATACATCCCTTCCCCCGAGAAATCAGACGTGTCCGCTCCGTCCATCAAGGTTTCCACCCGCGCAAGCAGTCCGTCAATCCCGAACATCCCGCAGCAGTATTCGATAACATAATAGGAAAAGCTGGGACGCAGCTGCATCTTCTTCTTTTGCTCCGCCGCTTCCTGAAACCTCCGCTGGTACACGAGATACACCGAGTCCATCACATCCTCCACATCCTGGGAAGTCATGGTATTTTCCTTTCCGTAAGAAATGCTTGCCGCCATCTGCTGATGCGTCATATAGATATATCTGTCCCAGGGAAGCCCCGGCTCCTTCTCCTGATATTCCCTGTCCTGCAAAATCTCCAGGGTCCGCTTCACCATGCGGATTTTCTCACTCGGAAAGCCGAACTGCCCCAGAGCCATGTTTGCGCGGGAACGCAGAATATAGCCCCTTGTCTCCGTGTCCTCTATTTCATCAAAATACTTCAGATAAGCGGCTGCCTCCGTAAAACACAAACGCATCTGCGAAGTATATTTCCGGCTGTCCGCCCGTTCCAGCCCCAGAAGCTTGTTGCACAGGCTGTAGTATCCCATGCCCAGCCAATACAGCTCCCGTATCATCTCTTTCCGGTCCTTCCGCATCCTGGCCAGGCTCAAAAGTGCTTTATGAATCTGACAGTATAATCCCACGTCCAGATCCGTTCTGCCATCCCTCAGCGCTTCGGCAAATTCCCGAAGCTCCGACAATTTTTTCTCATCCGCCTCATAAATATGGTCCAGCACAGGAAACAGTTCTTCCCGCAGAAGCTTCATGTTTCTTTTTACCGTTTCTTCCGCCCGCTGTCTTTCCCCGTCACACCGCGTCAAATACGTCTCAAAGGAAAGTTTCTCCCCTACCGTGAGCCTGGCAATCCCCTTTATGTTGGCAATATATTCTTCCTGATAAGGCTGCATACTCTCTCAACTCTCCTGCTGCCGTCCGCGTTCCTGGACCCGGCTTCCCCACTGCGGCAGACACCTGGCCCTCCTGTTACACGCGCATTCCTTCACCGATTCCCTTGCTTCCGGCCTTCGACAATCTCCTGGACTCTCCTGTTACACGCAGATACCATGTACACGGCTTCGGATACCGAATTACCCGAAACGCCCCCGCAGAATATCCTGCAGGCGTTCGGGATCCACCGGCTTGGAACAATGCTCGTTCATGCCGGCTTCCCTGGACAGCCGGATATCCTCCACAAACGCATTGGCCGTCATCGCCACAATCCAGACATTCTCTGCGTCCTTTCTGTGCAGGCGCCGTATAAGCTTCGTGGCTTCGTAGCCGTCCATAACGGGCATCTGGATATCCATGAAGATAATGTCGAAATATCCCTCAGGTGAAGCTTCGAACTTCTCCACAGCCTCTCTTCCATTATCCGCAACTTCTACCTGTACTCCCGTCATAGATAGAATTTCCATTGCAATTTCCTGATTCAGCGCGATATCCTCTGCCAGCAGGATACGGCGGCTGCTGTAATCCGTATCCCCGCTGCTCCGCGCCTCCTCCTGCTGTCCTCCATTTCCTACAAGAGCGAGCAGTGTCTCCATCAGCCGGCTCCGGAAGAGCGGGCAGGGAACAAACGCGTTGACGCCTGCCCGGACTGCCCGATACTCAATCTGCGCCCAATCTTCCTCTGACACCAGAAGTATCGGAAAGGAGTTCCCTGCCAGCTGGCGCACATGGGATGCCAGTTCCAGAGCCGACATATCCTCCAGTTCCTGCCCCAAAAGCAAGGCACAGGGCATACATCCTTCATACTGCGCCTCCGTCAGCTTTGTTACCGTCTCCAGCCCGCTCCTTGTGCGGACAAGCTGAACGCCGCTTTCCGCCAGGTATTCTGTCGTCTGTGCCACTCTGTCGTCCCTGCACTCCGCCATCAGCACGGTTCCGCCAGCAGGAAGCGCAGCCTCCCCTCTGTTCCGGGGTGCCACGGTCACCGGAAGTACCACCTGAAAACGGCTGCCCTGCCCTTCCCGGCTTTCCACGGTAATCTCCCCGCCCATCCTGTCCACCAGATTTTTGACAATTGCCATTCCCAGTCCGGTACCCTCGATCTTGCTGATGGTCGTATTGTTCACCCTCTCAAAGGGAATAAATATCTTTTCCAGAAATTCCCTGCTCATGCCGATACCGTTGTCTTCGCATGTAAAGTCCAGGTATACCCTGTCCGCTTCTTCCTGCCTGTCGGCATCAGATACGCTCCCGTCCCTTTCCTGCCTGCCGGCATCAGATACGCTCCCGTCCCTTTCCTGCCTGTCGGCATCAGATACGCTCCCGTCCCTCTCCTGCCTGCCGGCATCAAATACGCTCCCGTCCCTTTCCTGCCTGTCGGCATCGGGTACGCCCCCGTCCCTCTCCTGCCCGCAGGCATCGGGTACGCTCCCCTCTCCCTCCTGGCCGCAGGATTCCGCGGCGCCGTCCGGCAGGCGCTGTCCCAGCCGAACCTGTATCAATCCGTCCTCCGGTGTATACTTCACCGCATTTCCTATAATGTTCACCAGAATCTGCCTCAGACGTAGCGGATCCCCGATCAGGCTTTCCTCATATATCCGTCCAATCTCCATTCGCAGCGTCTGTTTTTTCTGTTCTGCCTGAGGGCGAATAATGACAGCAATGTCATGTATGAGATCCGACAGTGAAAAGAGGGTTTCACTCAATGTCAAACGTCCGCTGTCAATACGTGACATATCCAGCACATCATTGACCAGGCTCATCAGATGGGTGGACGCCGTCTTAATCTTCGTCAGGCAGTCCTGCACCCTGGCCTTTTCGTCAATATGGGACAGGCCGATGGACGTCATACCGATAATGGCATTCATTGGTGTCCTGATATCATGAGACATATTGGAAAGGAAACTGCTTTTTGCCTGATTTGCCGCCTCGGCCGACCGCAGTGCCTCCTCCAGAGCCGCGTTCATGCGCTCCAGTTCCGCAATGTGCTGCCGTCTGTTGTCCGCAGTATCCAAAATCCACAGTTCACGGTCATCCCCCAACGCTACAGTACTGACTTCCAGATCTTTTACCGCCTGCTCAGGGCTGGCGGAACGCAGCGCTTCCGCAGTGTAACCTGACAGTTCACATGCAGCACTGTCCGCATGGAGAATCCACGCCTGCCCGTCTGCATGCCTCTCCACCACCAGATACCCCTTTTTCTCTTTCAGACTCCCCTTCTCCATATCTTCCATACCTCAGATTCCCTTTTCAGCAGCCTTCAGGTTCCTCATACGATGCCCCTGCCCAGTCCGACCCTTGCCCAAATATCCTATATTCAGCCCTGCCGACGGAAAGCAGCCCCTCCGTCAGCAGCACTTTATGAAATATGGTAAAATTCTTCTGCGCCTCCGCAGAGTACTTCGTGCAGCATCCGGTACAGCTTCTCCACCTCCACAGGTTTGGAAAGATGCCCGTCCATGCCGCATTCCACGGATTTTTTCAGGTCATCGTCAAAGGCATTGGCAGACATTGCCACAATGGGTATGGTATGGCAGTCCTCCCGCTCCATGCCGCGAATCCTGCGGGTTGCCTCCAGTCCGTTCATTACCGGCATCAGAATATCCATCAATATCACATCATATGTACCCGGCTCTGAAGTCCGGATACGTTCCACCGCCTGCGCACCGTCATAGACACAGTCCACCTTGAAATTACGCTCTTCCAGGAGACACTGTGCGATTTCAGCATTTATTTCATTATCCTCCACCACCAGAATACGGTACCCGTCGAAGGAGATTTCCTGTTCCGCCGCCTTCTCTTCCGTCTCTTCTCCCAGTTCCAGCGGAATCGTAAACCGGAAGGTACTGCCCTTTCCCGGCTCGCTGTCCAGACGAATGCTGCTGCCCATCATCTGAATCAGACGGCTGCTGATGGAAAGCCCCAGGCCTGTTCCCTGCTGCTTTGACGGATTTCTGTCCGAAGCCTGTTCAAAAGAACGGAATACCCTGTCCTGGTCCTCCTTTGCAATGCCGACACCGTTATCGCGCACCGCGAACGCGACCATTACTTTTTCCTCCGGCGCTCCTGCAAATGCCGTTTCTTCCGTTACCTCCAGGATTATCCGCCCTTTTATCGGCGTGAATTTCACTGCGTTGCCCAACAGATTAATCAGCACCTGGCTGATACGCATCTTGTCGGCAAAAAAGGTGTTGTGAACCAGCCGAATATCCTGTACCAGTTCTATTTCCTTAGCGGCAGCCTGGGTTGCAACCAGCTCCTTTATGGTATCCAGCATCTCATGTATATCAAAAGAAACCGGCTCCAGTTTCATCTTACCGCTCTCTATCTTGGACATATCCAGAATATCATTGATCAGCCCCAGCAGGTAGTCTGAGGAAGAGCGTATCTTCTGCAGGCAGTCCAGGATGCGCTCCTGGCTCTGTCCCTGCTGCAAGGCAATGGCAGACATCCCGATAATGCCGTTCATGGGTGTACGGATCTCATGACTCATACGGGACAGGAATTCCGACTTCGCCTTGCTGGCGATGTCATGCAGTTCCTGGTTCAGCTGCCCCTGGATAACCTGGCCAAGCTCCGCCAGGTCATGGCAGGTCTCCTGATTCTTCAGAATCTGCGGTGTTACGCCGAGAACACAGATATTTCCCATATAGCTTCCGTTATCGTACATCGGCAGCACGACACCCTGCTGTCCCTGCTCCACACTCAGGAAGCACTGTATCATCCTGCGGCCGCTGTCTTCCGGTGAAACATATTTTACCTTATCCTGCCCCAGCCAACCGAAAAATTCCTCCCGCTCTTCTTCCCTGTATTTCCTGGCGCATTCTCCTATGGCTTCACCCTCCCGGTGCCACTGATATTCCAGGTAATTGGAATTGAAATCTGCCTTCAGCACAGATACCAGTACAGCATCCGCTCCGTAAAACCTGCCGATCTTGCGTACCATCAGCGCCATCTGTGCCGAGAAGTCAGCCCCTTTGCCAAACAGATTCAGCGCTATGGAAGCCAGATTGACATCTTCACCATAATCAAGGCTGTTAATCTCCCGTCCCTGTAAGGCGGGCAGCGCTTTGTCCTGTATGTCGGGGATATCCTCATAGAATACATATGCTTTCCCAGCACCTGAGTTGACAAAGCTGCGCGCCAATCTGGCCATGCAGATCAGCTTTCCCGCACTCATCCCCCTTTTCTCGCAGACCAGGCCTGCCTGTATTTCCACACTGAACAATTCACTGTCAAAGCTTGCCGCAATTTTTCCCAGCAAAGCTTCCGTAAACTCCGCAGCCTCTTCCCTGGACAGCCCTTCCAGCCAGAGAACAAAGTCATCCCCGTCCAACCGGAAGGCCACCGGCTTTCCCTTTCGCCGTTCCTTCAATTCCTTACAGCTGCCGCGGACCAGACAGCCGATTTCTTCCAGAATCATATCGCCGAACACAATGCCGTTTTTTTCATTGCTCTCCTTGAGCCGGTTCAGATACAGGTTCACCATAACTCCCGCACCGGAATCGACTGTCTCCGCGGTTGGGATGCTGTCTGCCCCGCAGGTTTCCGGACCCGCAGCCTTATCCGCCATACGCTCCCATCGCTCCTCCAGCCTCTTCATTCCCTCGCTGAATACGTAGAGTCCTGTAATGCTGTCCGTAGTATTTCTTCGGAACTGTTCCTCCTCCTTCTCCTTCTGCTCCTGAATATTTCGGATGCTGCCCACCAGCTTCCGCCGCCTGCCGTCAATGTCATAAACCGTGTTGCCGGAAAGCAGCACCCACGCATACTCCGCATCCTCAGGCCACTTCATCCGAAATTCCACCGACAGTTTATCTTCACCGCTGCCCAGCGCCTCCACAGCCTTCTCCCTGTCCGTATCATGGATATACCTGGGATTAATAAAGCCGCTCTCAAACTCTTCGCACTGCCATTTTCCATTCATCGTTTTATTATTAACGATATCCAGGACGTGATTTTCAAAATCATAGGAGAAAAATACATCCTTTGAAGACTCCAGCGCTACTCTGTACCGCTCCTTTTCCTCCAGAAGAATATTTTCCGCTTCCTTCTGCCTGTCCGTAAGTGCCTTCACTACATCGTACAGTGCATCCACCTCCAATATATTGGAAGGCTTAAATGCCGCAAGCCCTTCGCTGCCGCCGCTGATACACCGCATCAGATGCTGCACCGGTCTGGTCAGATGTCTTACCATGAAATAAATACCGAATACGCCAAAAATCAGGCCTGCCAGTACAGATGCCAGCATCCAGATATAAAGCCGACGGCTCATTCCGAAAAGCTCTTCTTCCGTATTCAGCCCCAAAAGCACCCATTCCGTATTTTCATAAGGCACATTATTGCCGTACAGCTTCATCGGAAAGGACACCGCATAGACGTCCTGCTTCTCCAGCCGGACGTCCCGTACCTGGCACAGTCCTTCATATAACGTATCTTTCAGATAAATCGGTTGTTTCGCAGAACTCACCAGATTGTGAAGGATCCCCTTACCTGTCAATGATGCATAACTGCCGTCTTCCTGCAGAATTGCCAGCATATACCCCGCCTGTTTGGACTTGTTCAGTTCCTCCACCGGAAAATAGTCGTACAGCTCCCTGACCGAAACCTCCACTCCCAGTACGCCGTATACCTCCCCCTCATATCTGAGCGGAATGGAATAGGTAATCATCTCATAGGAAGCATCATTTGCCTTGTCCAGAGAAAAGGGCAGCGACCAATAGCCCAGGTCAGCCGTATCCGCATCCGTAAATTGCGTCCCGGCTCTCCAGGGTTCATAAAAGTAGTCGTCCGCCGCATTCTTTCCCTGCCCCTCCATGTGAAATCGGGTCGTCCATGCAGTGTCAAGGGGGATATTCCATTCCCTGGAAAGCGTCTTGCTTCCCCGCTCCAGCAGCAAGTCCCTGTAATTGACAGGATTGGTATGGGGATCGGAATCCCTGATAAAAAAACCGCAGAAATCCGCCGCATTCTGAATGTCTGTCCCTGTCACAATCAGAAAGATACCGGTGGTGGGTATATTTTGCAGCCGCTCAAGACACTTCGGAAAAGCCGCTTCCAAAAACTTTCCTTTCAGCTCCTCCGATTCCATGAACATATCCGGTGTCGTTCCCTCGCTTCCCAAAAATTCCTCCAGGATTCCCGTGATGGTTTCCTCATCATCCCGAATGGACACCCACCTCTGGTTCATATCATTCTGCAGGATAACTCCCCGGTTCTCCACCAGACGCCCCATCATACCGCTGGAATATGCCTCCAGCATCCCGCCAATCCGCCTCACCACCAGAGTGCCGATGGTAACCGCGCTCTGTACCAGCATAATGGCAATCAGCGGGAACAGGAAAATTTTAATTATGGTAGCTTTTTTCCTGTTATTGCTTTTCTTCCATTTCATCCATGCATCCTTACTTGCTTACCGCAGATTGTAATGTATCACAAAAAGAATCATACCACTCCTCAAAGGCTTCCTCCGTTATGTAGGGCGCCGCCGCTTCCTCCAAGCTCTTCCCTGCTTCCAAAGCCGCCACAACGCCGGCCCTGTCCTCCGCAGCCTTATCCGCAAGATTGTATTCCAGCACTTTTCTTGCGGCGGAACCGTTTTTAAAGCTTTTATTGGTATACAGCATCATACCGTCCATTTCCCGAAAAATCGTTATCAGGCAATCGTATGTCTTGGGCGCAACCTCCAACTGCTGCTCTTCGATAATCTGATCGAGTTTTTCCGCACTGCCGGCATCCTTTTGCACAGGCAGATATCCTGCCACACAGCCAAACTGCAGATTGTTCTCCGCCTCCGTAAACCACTTCAGAAACTCCACCGCGGCATACTCGTGCTTTTCGTCCGATTTGCTCACCACCATACCTGCCCCCTGCTGCACGGCATAATTCTTCCCGCCCTGGAACACAGGTGCCGGCATTACGGCATAGTCAATGGCATAGCTGTTATCTTCCTGCTCCACCTGCTCCGGAAAATACATGGCCGAAGTGGTGGATCCTGTATATGCCAGCAAATCCCCTGTCTTCACGTCGTCGGAACGGAAGGAGCCATATGCGGCAAAATATCCTTTTACCATAGGTATGTAGTAATTCTCCCAGAGACGGCGCAGCTCCTCTCTGGGCACATTCAGTTCCACTTCTCCGTTCTCCACCTGGAAAATCTCCACTCCCAGCTGCTGCATGCCGATAATAAAATAATTTGCCAAGGCATCCCTGCCGTAAAACGCCTTGCCGTCTCCCGGTATATCCGGCGTCTGTCCGTCCGTCCACTCATAATATGCCCGGGCAACCTCCACCACACCTTCAATGGTCTTCAAATCTTCCAGCGCTGCCCCCGTAGCTTCGGCGAAGGGTTCCCAGTCGGTCATGTTAATCATCATAATTTCCGTAGACTTTGCCGTAGGAAAAATACGAAGTGTGCCGTCTGCAGCAATACGTCCTTCTTCTATGTATGATTCCACATACTCCTCCAGTTCGTCCTGGTCCAGATACTCCGACAGATTTGCAAGGGCACCTGCCTGCTCTACTTCATAAGCCGTATCCGCATAAGAAGAGAAAATATCCGGCATGGGTTCTGCCCCTACCTTCCCGGCTGCGGAATCTCTGACTGCCGCCTCCAGATCGGGAACCGAACCCTGGCTGAAACCCTGCACATATATCCCCTTTTCCCGTCCTACGGTATCGTTAAATTCCTCCACCAGGCTGTCAAATGCCGACTGCTGGGACCCGTTATAATAATGCCATATGGTCAGTGACACAGGGTCCGCCGGATCCAAAGGGCTTTTATCCCCGCATCCTGCCAGGCTGAAAACCGCTGCTGCCAGGCACAGGTTTTTTATTCTGCTTCCTGTTTTCTTCATATATGCTGTTGTCCTTCCTCGGTTATTTTTTTGTGATATAACTTCTGCTGTGTGTTTTATTTTAGCACACACTCTATCCATTTTCAATAAAGGGGGATTTTATTTTACAGAAATAGCGGAATTGCCTTATCAAAAGGCAATTCCGCTACTCATTTTCCTATTTCCGTATCGTCTGCAATACATCCGAAGGGATTTCAAATTCAACCGCTCCCATATACATGGGGGCCACGTCACCTTCGTTAAACCCGATTACCACATTTCCCTCTTCGTTCAGGTAGAAAGATGTTTCGTCCGTAATCTCCTTAAAGTTCCACTCTTCAATATCATGGTCCAGCCAGTACACAACCATTTCGTCCGCATCCATCTGCGCCTGCATCTGCTGTTTGATATTTTCGCTGATAACTGTAATATAGTCTGCCCCTTCCCGGAAGAGTTCCTTTAATACCAAACGTTCTCCCGTTTTTAAATCAATGGTATAGTAATAATTCCACTGATATCCGCTGCCGGCACCCTGGTAGCAAAGCAGCTTCAACGTAAAATAATCCTGCGTGGAAACAAGCACCTCCCCCTTCACGACAACATCCTGATATCCCTCTTCTCCCTTCAAATTGTCTTCAAACTCTGCTATCAGCCTGTCGGAAATTTCCGTGATTTCCGCATTGATATCTTCCACAGTGCGGTTCAGCTTTTCCTGAATCTCCTCATTCCCCTCCTGGCCGGTAACCTTAATCTCGGGAACTTCGATATCCGCCATGTTCCGTTCCGTCTCATAAGAATAATTCCGGAAGGTAACGGCTTCCACCAGCTGCCCGATCACAGGAATCTGTTCCATGGCGTGGGCAATGGATGCGGATGTGTTTGGCAGCAGTACAAAAATCCCCATAAATGCCGCGGCCATTACCGCCGCCCCTGCCGCCCGCTTCCTGTTTCGCTCCCTTTGTTCCGCTTTTCCGGACTCCTCCATCCTTCTCAGCAGCTTTTCCAGCTGCGAACCCGACATTCCCTGTCTTTGATATTCTTCTTTCATGCGGAAAAGCTCCTTCTCCACCCTTTCGTTCAGATCTTTTCTCTCCGAAAAATTATAAACCATATTACCCCTCCTGTTCTTATTCCGGTTCCCGAAGCTGCCGGGAACCACGACCAATCCGGACGTTACACTGTTTCTGACACTGTTCTATTTCCGTTTCGCGTCCGCGTAACGCTGTGCCTGCCGCCCCTGCACAATGGTTTCTTCCGACAGGATTCCCCGCAGCTTTTTCAGGCTTCTGTACAGCCTGCTTTTTACGGTATTGATATTCTCTTCCAGAATGTCCGCAATTTCTTCCAGCTTCCTGTCCTCAAAATATTTCAGGATTACCACTGCCCTGTCTCTGTCCGAAAGCATTTCCAATGCCTGCCGCAAATCCACATTGGAATATCGGTCTTCCGTAACGGCTGCTTCCTCCCCATTATCCTCCATTGCCTCATAGGAAAGATGTCTGGGAGTCCGCGCATATCCAAAACACTCATTCAGCATTATGCGGTAGACCCATGTCTGCGCATATTCAGGTTTCTTCAGCGCGTGGCTGCCGCGCAGTGCCTTGTACGCGCCGTTCTGTACAATGTCACAGGCATCCGCTTCGTTATGGACGTAGCTGTAAGCCAGCCGGTAATATTGATTGTATTTTTCCAGAATAATCTGTTCTACCAGATTCCTGTTCGCCCTCTCCTTCTTGCCCCAAAAAAACAACTTCCTCCACCCCCTCGTTTTGCTTTCTGTAGCTTTAGACGCGGAGTGCGGAGGAAAAGTTTCATTTATTTTTTATCAATTTGCCGGAAGATAACGGCAGCAGGTCACCCGGAAATCCTCCTGTAGCGCGTTACCGCAATCAGGGAAACAATCGCTGCCGCCAGGCTGGCTGCGCAGATGACTGCCGCCTGTACCGCTGCTTCCCTGTTTCCGATGCCTTCCGGCATTCCGGGCATGCCTGCAGCTGTCGGCCTGAAGTCCGGGGGTGTATTCCCGTTTATTACCGGTATTGCATTTTCGCCGACTGCTTCCCCTTTTCCGGAATTCTCCTGCATCCGCGGCTCCGCGCCGTCTTTCTCCGGTTCCGAATCCGTACTCTCCTGCGCGGTTCCGTCCTTGTCTTCAGAAAAGCTTACCTCCACCCCGTTAAACTGAAAGCGCTGTCCGCCCATCTGAAATACGCCCATGGTTTCTACATCAATATGGGATGCATCCACCAGCCCGGATGCGTCGAGCCGTTGTCCGGCGTCGGTAGAAGGTATGGTACCGTCCAGCTGTCCCAGGATACTTTCCGCCCTCAGCAGGACCGTCTGACGAAGCATCTCCGCCCCCTCGTCATATTCCTCATAGGAGTAGAACGCTGTAGGGTCCGTTTTTACCAGGGTGTCAATTTGGCTCCGGATGCGGCTGTACACTTCCTCAAACCTGCCGCCCTGGACATATTCCGCCGCCAGCACCCGCATATATTCATGATATCTGGAAAGGTACTCCTCGTCCTCCAACAGGGCATCGAAAAAATCCGTTCCCTGGAAAGGCGTGTCAATGGCGTAATTTACCATCTCTTCCGCACTGTCCGCAGTTCCCATACTCATGCCGCCGAACGAAAGGTTGTAATCCCAGGGAATTATATTTAATTTGCCGTTATATTCATACAGATAGTAATTATGCGCCATATTCCCGCTCAGGCTGTCCATATTCACGGCAAAGGTATGGACTGCCATGTATTTCAGTATATTGTCAATGTCCAGACATGTCTCCAGCTCCGTTCCTTCGCTGACTTGCTTCAGCGAATCGACTACAATTTTGTGATCATTCTTACCGGTATCATTTACTTCCCCTTCCCATATTGCGGAATAACTGTTCAAATCATCGTCTGTATAATTCAAATCCGAACCGTTTCCTGTCATAGAAGGGCCGCCACCGCCCGGCGCCCTTCCTCCGTCCCCCGGCAATTCGGTGCGTTCATCTTCTCCGTCCCCCGGAAAACCAAAGCCTTCGCCCTCTCCCATCCCTGGTAAGCCAAAACCTTCACTTTCTCCGTCCCCCGGAAAGCCGAAGCCTTCACCCTCTCCGCTTCCAGGAAAGCCGATACCGTCGTTTTCTCTATCTCCCGGAAATCCGGTGCGTTCTCCTTCTCCATCCTCTGGAAAACCGAAACCTTCTCCCTCTCCCATCCCTGGTAAGCCGATACCGCCGTTTTCTCTGTCTCCCAACCCGGCTTCCTGCCGATTCCCGTTTCGGAATCCGAAATCCGCGCCGTCAAAGCTTCCCCCGCCGCCCATATTTTCAGGCTTATAGAGCGCACCATCCTCTGCTCCGTAATTGCGCAGTAAAAAGCTGTCCTCCACTGCTTCCAAAGCCAGATAAACACCCCAATACACACCGTTTACCGAGATTTCGGCATAATTGTACATTGACGCATCCGCTCCCAGGTATTGGTACATATCATAGATAACGGCTTCCTTCATATTCGTTGCATCCGCAAAATTATTGTTTAAAATCAGCTTGTCCAGCCCCAGGCAGGTCTGCCCGTCAATATAGTGGTCGAATTCCAGTTTCAGGCTGTATCTGTCCGTGTCCGGGTCCTGCACAATGGCCGACAGGCTGGTGTTCCCTTTCGGGCGGATACCTATATGATTCACCTGCTGCCCATTGATAACGACATCACAGGAATAATATTCTTCCGCGGAAGCATTTGCCAGCATGTCTTCCCACTCTGCCTCTTCCATAAGAATATCAATCTGCATGATATGATCCGTATCAAACATTTCCTCCTGATACCGCATCACCAGGGCGCTTCCGCCCAGTGCCGCCGCAAATTCCCGCGGGAACATCATTGCCAGGAAGCATCCCAGGACTGCCGCCGCCATAATGCCGCTGATAATTTTGGTTGTGTGTCTGCCGGTAATCACGCTTCTCTTTCCTCCATAAAAAATATAATACGCCTTTTTCCCAATATATGTAATCACAGCTGAATCTGCAAAAGAGAATCTTCATTATCCGCTATGACATGTAATCCCCATTGTAGCTTACAAGTGTTGCCTGGTTTACCCCGTTAACGCTGCTAAGCCGATTGACAAAGGTCGTCTCCGCATCCTTCATACGGACTTCCGCCGTGAGTTCGATTCCGGATACATTTACCGTTTTGGACTTTACCGCAAACCTCGCAACTGCTTTTTCCGCCACCTCCAGCGCTTCTTTCTCCGCCTTTTCATCGCTGCAGTTCAAAATCAGCAGATAGGGATTCTCATGTACCTTACGATTGGCAAACAAAACCAGTATGGCGCCTATGATGGCGGAGCCGATGACCGCAAGCGGTATCATTCCCGCGCCTATGACGATTCCCACCGCAATCGACCAGAATAAATACACGATTTCCACGGGTTCCTTAATGGCTGCCCGGAAACGCACGATAGAAAGCGCGCCCACCATGCCCAGGGAAAGGACCACATTGGAGGTCACTGCCATGATCACCAGCGTAGTCACAAGGGCAAGCCCTACCAACGCCAGGGCAAAACCCGAATAATACATTACACCGTTAAATGTTTTCTTGTAAACCGTGAAAATAAACAAACCCATGATCAATGCGAATACCATGCCGATCAGTGTGTCTACTGCCGAAAATTCCGTTACACTCTCCAGAAAACTGGATTTGAAAATATCGTTAAATGTCATTTTTATACCTCCCGGCGCTTCCGCGCATCTTCCGGCGTCCTACCCGAACCGCCGGCTCGCTTCATATTTTGAAAAAGCCTGTTGTCTCAATGAATCCGTCTGTATAAGCCCCCGGATAACCTCCGGCAGAAAGGCGTCATATTTTACTTCCAGTATCCTGTCCCGCGGTGCCTCCGCAGCACTGATGTCAGCTACGTTTTCCTCCAAAAAAGTCCCGTGATACAAAGTCGTCCTTATATCGGAGTCGAAAGTTACCCGCACATTCCCGGCTCCGTACACATAAGGCTCCCTGACATAGGATACCAGCACTCTTGGCCGCAGTACCTGGAAATGCATTTTGGCATACAGTTCCTGAACCAGCGGAGATGGATGCCCTCTCATCCAGTTCAGCTTGCCGTCTAAAATTTGACGGCATTGCGCCTCCGTGATTTCTGTGCCGGATTTCATGCAGAGATTATTGTTTTTTACCTTCTTCTCCAGCGTAATAAAAGAAAAGTCATTGTTATAATACCTGATTCTGAACTTTTCCCGCACGGATACGCCGTTCCGCTTCTCGCGCAGAGCCTTGTCCGCGTAATTGTCGAAATAAATGCTTCGTATCAGGTAGCGCCCGCTCCTCCCCGCATGGGAATCGGACTGCATTGCCGCCTGCAGACGGCTTCTCAGCTCCAGATACTGCGCATACCCGATTCCGTATTTCAATTCATGGCGAAACTGTTGTTTCCGATTCATTCTTATACCCCCTTGCGCGCTTCGGCGCACATACCAGGCCAGGCGGCCCAATCCGTACCCGTCCGTCCCGGCTCCTGAAAAGCATACCGCTCATAGGCCCGGCTGAATCAGCCCGGAAATTGTCCTCTGCCGCTGTTATCTGCTGCTATGTATGGGAAAAGTATAAGGTCGCTTCCTGAAATGTAGTTGAAATAATCTGTGTTCTTTTTCTGAATTTTTTGATTTAAACGCAAAAAGAGCCGCCGGAAATGCCTGTACTTTCCGACAGCCCTGCTGTATTCACCCCTATCTGTCTGCCAAAACTACCGTAAACAAAATGCTCCGCCCATCCTCGCTCCGCACCCCAATCCGGCCTCCATGGGCTTCCGCAATCGCCTGCGCCATGGACAGGCCTATACCTGTGCCGCCGGTATGGCTGGCCCGTGATTCGTCTAACCGATAAAAGCGGTCAAACAACCTGTCCAGGTCCGAACCCTCAGGCAGACTGCAGGTATTGAAAACCCTGATACAGATTTTGCCTCTCCTTCGGTAAATATCCAGGCGAATTTCTCCTCCCTGGTCGGAGTATCTCACCGCATTATCCAGAAGAAGGGATATCATCTGCCGAATGGTGCCGCAATCCCCATACAGCGTTAATTTCTCTTCGATATTCTGTATGTACGTTTTTCCCTCAGCCCTGGCCAGGACAGAAAAAGGCTCTGCCGCCTCCCAGGCCGCATCACTCAGCGAGAAGGTACTTTTCTCCGGCAGCGGCGTCTCCTCGTCCAGTCTGGACAGCGCCACCAGCTCACCCGTCAGCTTTGCCAGGCGGAACGCCTGTTTCTGAATATTGGATATCCACTCATCCCCCTGGTATTCCATGGCTGCAATATCCGCACTGGCAGCAATGGATGTAATCGGCGTCTTCAACTCATGTCCGGCGTCCGTGATAAACCGTTTCTGCCGCTCCATATTTTCCATATAGGGCCTGACGGCATATCCTGAAAAAAACACCACCAGCCCCGATACCACCAGCAGGCTGGCGATGCCTATGACCAGAGACAGCAAAAAGAGCCAGCGCATATACTGCAGCGGCGCCTCCGCATTCAGAAACAACACGATAATGCTGTCGCCCTCCCGGCTCACCCCATAGCGATACCCGCCGTAATACCCTTTCTCCCTGCCCCTTTCCAGAACTTCCGCGCCGTAAGTCTCCGCGGTCTCTTCGTCCACGGAAGAAATATGATCCCTGGAAATAAAACGAACCCGCCCTGACAAATCACAATGGACCGCAAAAAAGCGGGTGGTAAATTCTGCCTCCGGACCGGCACCCGGCATGCCGCCCACCGGCAGCGGGACATCGCCGGGACGTACTGCAAAATGCCGTTCCCGCCGCAGGAGATTCTGCACCATGTCATCCTGAACGGCCGTGGTACGATAATAATTTACAAGATTGATTCCCGCCAGCAGCACCAGCATCACCGTCCCGAAAGCCGCCATTGCCGCCAAGATGAAACGGCGCCGCATCTTTTTCAGCATTTAGCCTCCTCCAGCGAATAACCCGCTCCCCGGGCAGTCCTGATTTCCACCCGGCTCCCCAGCTGTCGGAGTTTTTTCCGGACAAATCCGATATAAGTCCAGACAACGTCAATCTCCGCCTCCGAGTCCTGCCCCCATATTTTCTCCATCAAATGGCCGGTAGAAAAGACGAAGTGCGGGTGCCGCAAAAACAATTCCGCCAGCTGAAACTCCTTGTTATTCAGGCGCACGCTCTCGTCCCCGCAAACCAGCTCATACCGGTTGCAGTCCAGCCGAAGATCCCCGAAGGAAAGAATCCTGTCTGTATATCCCGCATTCCGCCTTGAAAGCGCTTTCACCCTGGCAATAAACTCCCGGCTGGCAAAGGGCTTGGGCAGGTAATCGTCCGCTCCTGCCTCCAGCCCTTCCACCCTGTCCTCAATCTCTGCTTTCGCCGTCAGCATCATCACAGGAACGCCCGCTTTCTCCCTGCGGATAGCTTTCAGCACCTCCAGGCCGTTTACCTTCGGCATCATGATATCCAGCACGATGACATCATAATCCGTACTGTGGAAACAATCCAGCGCCGCCGCGCCGTCATACACGGTGTCCACGGAAAATTTATTCTTTTCCAGCAAAAATTTCAGAGCTTTCGCAAGCCCGGTTTCGTCCTCTGCAATCAAAACCCGCAATGCCGCTGCCTCCTTCCGGTTTTAAAGCCGGCGTCTCATTAGCCCGTTGGCGAAATAGAAACCTGCCAGCACCTGAAAGCCGTCGCGCAAGGGCTTGCCAAAAGCCGCCTCCACGGAAATTTACTGCAAATCCATATCCGTCCCAAGCCACCAGCGAAGCACATCCTGAATTTTCTCATCCCAATACTTCCACTGGTGATCCCCCGCGGATTCCTCGCAGGTTACATCATATCCCAGTTTCTTCACATGCTCCCAGGCCTTCAAATTTCCCTGATACAGGAAATCCTCCGTCCCGCACCACGCATACAGCCTGGGTAAACTTTCCCGTCCCTCCGCAAGCCGTTCTGCCAGAGCCATCAGATCATTGTCCGAGCCTGCAAGGGCCTCTTCCGATGTAAAAATCCCTCTAAAAACCGCGGCGTTGGGATTGTCCTCCATCCCCGCTTTCATATTGTTCCGATAATCCTCCACAATGTCCAGCGCACCGGACAGGGAGGCCGCCGCACCGAAGGTATCACCGGCGCCCAGTCCCAGTTTCCATGCCCCATAGCCGCCCATGGATAATCCGGCGGCCAGGGTATCCTCCCGCGCCGTGGACATCTGTGGGAAAAATTCCCTGCAGATTTTCGGCAGTTCCCGGGAAATGAAAGTCCAATACCGCATTCCATAGGCAGTGTCCGTATAAAAGCCCAAATGCGTCGTTGGCATTACCACGGCGATACCCAGCCGGCTGGCATAACGCTCAATGGATGTCCTTCTCTGCCAGATCGTATGGTCGTCGCTCATACCGTGGAGCAGATACATGGTCTTGACCCTTCCCTCCGCTCCCTTTCCCTCCATTCCGATCTGTCCCCAGGTCTGCTGGGGCAGTATCACATCCATGTTCATGCTCATTCCCAGAACCGTTGAAAAAAAATCCGTATGTAACAACGCCATTTTGTTTTCCTCCTAATTTAAATCTCTGCGCAATGGCACTAAAGAAATCACTTTTCAAAAGCAGGTTCTTTCCAAAGTTAGTTGACTTTGTGCTTTAATTCGAGCCGCAATAGCTTC
>OFFK01001079.1_pt1 | contig 20903 bp, 18 predicted proteins | sample 1521361 | NCBI WGS metagenome assembly OFFK01 (sample SAMEA3504096, study PRJEB24116) | mouse gut metagenome | biome: mouse gut; feature: mouse-associated habitat; material: faeces | place: Denmark | collected 2011
CAACCATATCTTCCGTATATCCACAGTTCTGTAAAAAGTCTTTTGCCTTTTCAGACACTTCGGCCATTGTCTGTGGTATCACCTTTCTTGGAAGTTTTGCATCTAACTCTCCCACAATACCAGCTTCACATAGCCGCTCAATAAAGTGGCTGGCTAGTACTACACTACATATTTAAACCGATATGTCATAATCAGCAAATTTAAAACAAGGAGCACTCCATTCGATCAGAATACTCCCTGTTTACCACAATTTAAACCCGTATCTTTATAACTTTTTCAGTAAAATCTCTCTGTCATGCTCATTAACCGCAAGCACATTCACACATAGTCTTTCGTTCTCCGTCCTGGTTTTATCCGCGCCTCACAGCTTTTCCAAAAGCATCGCCCTATCCGCATCCGATACTTTCATAGCCGTCATAGCCTGTTCCGCAGACCACTTCATTGATTCCATCAGATTTTTTATCATTTCTTCCTGCTTATCCAACATCTTTCTATCTGCATATTCTTCCGCATAGTCTTTCGCATATTTCTCAACCGCTTCACACATCCTCTTCCGACCTCCTTCTTCCTTAAAATGCCGCACCCCTTTAGCCAGTTCCGGATAATACATATCCTTCGCTTCCTTACAGCCAAAGTCATGCATTAGTCTTCCGACTGTATCATCTCCCATATAATTTCCATTCACATAAACAATATGAGAGCCATCATCAAAGATATCGTCAATTTCCTCAAAATACCGATTAATCGTATAAATCGGTATCCCATGCCCAAAGATATCCGTCCGGGTGATAAACACCATATACGAATCCTGAAGCTCAGAAAACTCCTGTCCTGCTTTCAACATCCGTGAATCCATCATACTGCTGTTAAATCTGGCGCGGCGTATATGCGCCCCCTCCGGTTTCTTCTGCACTTCAACATTATAGTGCTTGCCCATACTGTCCTTTGCCAGAATATCCAGACGGATATCCCGCCCGCCGACTACAGGACTCTGCAATTCTCTCTGCCCTACAACGTTTATAACCTGAATATCGTCCTTTTTCAGTATAACCTTTAACAAAAGCTCAGTTGCTTCTACATTACCATCAAACACCATAGACATCAAATCATCATCAAATAAACTCATTCCGTCAATAATCTGATCTACAGTTCTGTTATCCTGCCGTATTTCTTCTCCAGCCACCTGATCACCGCCTCTTTTGACTGTCTTTTCTTTTGCCATCTCATCATTAAGTTACTATTATTATATCCCCTTGTGCAAGGACTCACAATCTAATTTTTCCGAAAGCATAAATGAAATACGCAAATCAGATGTCTCCCAAACACATCCCAACATTCATCCGGTACACCATTTACTACACCATTTCTTCACAAAATGACGACTTTAGATGAACCGGGATAAATTGCAGAACATGCCGCAAATCCTGTAAAATGGGCACTTACGACATATTATGAAACAAGTCGGAACTCACCCTCCACTGGCATGAATATAATATATAGTTGCATGAGTATCTAATACACTTTAGAGCAGACAGCATATTCTGCTATCTTCTCAAAACAAATCTCTCTCCTTCATATGTCCGCACAGGATTTCCCCTGACAATGCGGGTATGTTCCCGCCATGCGTCATTCACTTGTTTCGCCTCCTGCTCTTTCTGCAGATCCGTAAGTTTCTCCTGCAATTTCTCCATTGCACGGCGCTTATTTAAGAACTGGCTCCGCTCTTCGGTAGACTGCGCCACAAGTCCTGTCGATATGTGAATGATACGCACACCTGTTTCCACCTTGTTTACATTCTGACCGCCTTTCCCGCCGCAGCGGAATTTTTCAATACGGTATTCTTTCTCGGACGCGATCTCTCCCTGCTCCGGAATGATGCTCACATCCACATACCAGTTCTTCCTTTTGTGGTTCGGGCGGAAAGGACTTTTACATATCCACAATACTGTCCCCTCAAGACCACTCAAATCCTGCGCCGTCCAAAAACGAATGGAGTCCAAGCATCCTTTTTCATACCCCTTTGTCTCGGATATCACTTCTAAATCCTCATATTCTCTTTTTAATGCCGCAAACAGCTTCGCCACCGCAAGCTGACACTCAGACGGCCCCTGTCCTGCACTAATCTGTACTATCATAAATTTCTTTCTCCTCTACTTTCTGCTTCCTGCCTTGAAATTATAGACAGGTTTCAATATCTCAGTTACCTCTACGGTATCTTTGATCTGCTCTGTGATCTCCGTTATGGAACGGTAGGCAAAAGGCGCTTCGTCCAAGGTATCTGCACTGACACAACTGCTGTAAATGCCTTTCATTTCCTTTTTAAATTCCGATACCGTATACTGGTTTTTTACATCTTCACGCTTTAATTTTCTGCCGGAGCCATGCGGCGCAGAATAATTCCACATTACATTGCCCTTTCCGATGCCTAAGATAATCCCATCCCGCATATTTGCCGGAATGACTACTGGTTCTCCCTTTTTTGCAGCAACAGCACCCTTGCGGAGTATGCCGGAATCATCCAGATAATTATGCGGCACGGAAAACTGCTCTGCTGCTTTCCATTTCATGCCTTTCAGAATCTCCCTGACAATAATCTGTCTGTTCCATTCGGCATAGCGCTGGATGATCTGCACGTCTTCCAGATAGGCCGCTTTATTATCTCCTTCCAGATAGCTCATGTAATAGGGAACTTCTCTTCCCTGCTCTTTTAAACAGGCATTGGCAAATTTCGTGTAATACCCTGCCACTTCCTCCCCTAAATGCCTGCTCCCGGTATGCACCACAAGGTAAAGGCTGCCATCGTCACTTTGATCCAGTTCTATGAAATGATTGCCGCCGCCGAGTGTGCCGAGGCTTCTGTCTGCTTTCTGCCTGTTGATATGGCGAATACAATGGAGTCTTTCGTAGGAAAACACCTCCGCCATATGATGGGGCGCTTTCCGAATGTTGAAGCCAGAGGGTATGTTCTCCCGGATCACCCTGTCTAACTTCTGAAACTCTGCCCTACTCTTATTCAGTTTTACACAGGTCATGCCACAGCCGATATCCACACCTAAAAGCTGAGGAATCACCTTATCCGTGACCGTCATGGAAAGGCCAATCGGTGCAATTTTCCCCGGATGGATGTCCGGCATCATGCAGATCGTACTGCACTCTGCGATTTCGCTGTCACATATCATTTTTACCTGTGCCAGAGCGTAGTCTTCTACATCATCTGTAAAAATCTTTGCTTCGGCGTAAATGCCTTTTACTGTTTTCATAACTTATACTTTTCCTTTTCTCTGTAAAAATGGGCGCAAAAAAAGCACCCCAAAGGTGCTGACTACTCTTTCACTATCTATACAGCCTGTAAATAATAGAAAAGATCTAATCTTATTATTATCGAAACTTTCTATTGGCGCAACAAAACAGGACTATCTGAAAGACGCACGCAGTGACATACCTTTGATTATCAGTTGCATTATTCTGTTATGGATTGTTGTATTTTTCTGCATAGTGCGCCCTCCTTATCTTTCTGAAATAATGATTTCTTTGTTCAACGGTTACATGCTAACACAAACAACTAAAAGAAGCAAGTGTTTCATTGACTGTCCTGCTTCTTTTTGAATTCCAATTATCAAAAAGGAGAAATTGATATCTGTCCTTTATTGTTTACTGACAGCTCCAATAATCCAGGAAACATTTTATCTGTCTGTTCCCTGTTTTCACTAAAAAACTCTCCTGTACTGTTCCTATCCCTGCTCCAAAACCCCTGCGATCTTCTCGATCATTTCATCTTCTTTCAGCCGGAATTTGATCTCCACTCTTCTCGACGCCGGCATATCCACCTCCTGCGTGGAATTGCCGGAAGCATCCTTCTCATAGACCGGGTTGCTCCAGGATTTGCCGTTGACGGTAAGAATTTCCTGCAGCTGCTCGATTTCCTCCTCACTCAGCCCGTTTCTTTTGTTCAGACAGAAATCTGCCACGGCATTGGCACGCGCATAAGACAGCGCCATATTACTTTGATAGCTGCCGTCCGTATCCGTATGTCCCTCAATAATAATCTCGGCAATATAAGCGCGAAACTGATCCTGCAGCAGCACATCCAGATACATCGGAATGATATTCTTCAACGTCTCCTTACTGTCCGTGGTCAGCGAAGAACTGTTATAACGAAAAAGCACATCGGAAGAAAACGTAATGGAACCTGTCTGAGCATCCACTTTCATCGTGGAATTACTGAATGCTGACTGCAGCGCTCCAATGATATCCGTGCGAATGCCAACGATATCCTGCAGCTCCTGTTTTGTTGTCGTCAGCTCCTGCCTGGCATTTTCTATCTCCAGATAAGCGTTATCCAGTTCTTCCTGCGTCAAGGCCGCCTGCTCATAAGCCTGCTGCAGCTGTGCCAAAGACGATGCAAGCTCCTCATTCGACTTCTCAAGTTCCGTCTTGGAAAGTTCCAGATCTTCTATCGTCTCATCCAACTGACTCTGCGCTGTGTCAAGCTCCAGCCTTGTCTGATCCAGATCGTTCGTTTTCTGTCTGTATATGGCAAGCGTAATCGCAATCATCAGGATAAAGATCAACAGAAGCGCCGCCATCATATCCGAATAAGACTGCCAATAACTGTGCTCCGCAAAAGCTTCCCTGTTCCTTCGTTTATTTTTCATACAAATTCCTCATCTGTTCAAATGTGTAGATCTGGCTGCTGATCTCGTCACTCATGTCGCTGCACGCATCCGCCAGCATTTTCTTCTGCTCCGCAAGCTGTCCTGCAAAAACCTCCTGCCTTTCCATGACCTTTGCAAGCGCCTCCTGCACATTGCGGTTCACCTCCACCAGGACCGTGACCGCTTCCACCATTTCCGCCGCATTTACCGCACTGGCAGCCTGTGACTCTCCCGCCTTCTTTAATGCATTCCCGAGCTTCTTAAAATCTGCATCCAGGGCTGTCTGCATCTGCTCTGTAAATTTATCCACGATGCGTTCCACGCCTTCTGTCTGTTCCATCGCGTTTCCTTTCATCATATCAAGCATCTGTTTTAAAGAATTTGCCATCCCCGCCTGATAAATGAGCATTGTGGCCAGACTGTCATCCTCTTTTACAGCATTCGGCTGCGCGGTCTGACGGAACACCGTCAGAAATTCATTCAATACCTCGTAGGCATCCGACATGATGCTCCTGTAGACCACGTTAAATACCAGTGAAAAGAAAATACCATATACCGACGTGTGAAACGCTACTTTCATACCAGAAAGCAGGGAACCTACATTATCGGAGATCGTAAAAATATCATCCCCGCTGAACGCTCCCAGCCCCATGGAGAGACCAAGAAACGTCCCCAGAATCCCCAGGCCCGTAAGCGTCCCGGAAACACCGGAATTAAAGAAATTCATGCCCACTCTGTCCAGAAGATCCTCATTGATATATTCTTCCAGATCACAGGAAACACCCGCTCCCCGCTTCGACCTGGCCCCTTTTACACGCAGCCTGTACTTATCAAACGCCGCCTGTAACTCTTCCTCCTCAAAAACCTTGGCATTATCCTTATAATTTCCCCAGAGGTTCTTTCCCTCCGCCTCCTTATACTGCTTCTGCAGACGGAAGGCCGCCTCTTCCAGATCATAAGTGACTCTGTTAAGCCTGCCGAAGCTGATGGAAGATATGGCAAAAAGAATCCCAATTATAACCAAAAATCCGATATTGATCACCAGATTCACAAGCGAAATCTCTTCCCCGGTAAACACACCGTTCAAATAAAGAACAAACGCCACAACAATGGCATATAAAAAATACAGTACATAATACAGCTTACTCTTCATCCGTACACCCATCCCTTTTTCTTCTGATGTAGTTATTGTTACAGTTACTCTGGAAAATATTCTTACAGTTTCTATATTAAAATTATCACTTTTTTATCCAAAGCTCAATCATCTTAAGGATATCTTAAACAATAAATCCATGCTGCCTGCGGTAAGACAGCGCAAATGCACAAATCAGACCGCCAAACGCCGCGACGCAGATCAGCTCGCATATTCTCCAGTACCAGGGAGCCTCATACTTCACGACAAAGCTGCCCTCGTAACCAGCCGGCAGGATCACACAGACACGTTGATTGTCGGCCGGCCGAACCGTCAGCTGCTCTTCCGTCCTGGAATCCCTGGCCACATACCCCATATAGTAAAGGACCGGAACATCTACATGAGTCTCTTCTGCGCCCGTGTTCTTACAGGTCAAAGCCACCGTTCCTTCTCCGCGCTCATACTGCAGGACTTGTCAACCGGAAAAAGCTTCCCCGATCCCTCTGATTCAAACCTTTATCCTGTTGTTTCCATTTCTACCTGCAATTGACAAAGTCATACACGCCTTGTCTGTTGAAGCCATGCTTCCGCCCTGTCATAACATCCGTTTCTTACTAAGTATCCGCTTTCAATTTCCGGTAAAGTGCAAAATACATCGTCACAAAGCAGGCCAGCCCTCCTATGGCATTGGAGATCGGCTCCGCCAGAAACACCCCGTTCACGCCGAGTCCCAGCTTAGGCAGAAGCAGCGTAAGCGGCGCAACGATCACTGCCTTGCGCAACAGGGAGAAAAAGATCGCATGGCGGGAATAGCCGAGCGCAGTAAACGCCGCCTGCCCCGAAAACTGGAAAGACATAAAGAAAAACCCGAAAAAATATAACCGCAGCGCACTCACGCCGGCCTCAATCATCGCCCCATCCTCCGTAAATATGGACAACAGCAGATGCGGGCTTAAGATCACCAAAAGCCATGCCAGCATGGTATACAGAACACCCAGAATCGTCGTAAAGCGAATGCCCTGCCGTACCTTGTCATACTTCTTCGCCCCGTAATTATACCCCAGCACGGGCTGCGCGCCGCTGGTAATGCCGCTGACCGGCAAAGACAGAATCTCTCTGGCGGAGTTGATCACCGTCATGATCCCCACATAAAGGTCACCGCCGTAAGTCTTTAACGTCGCATTGCATACCACCTGCACCAGACAATTGGTCCCCTGCATGATAAAGCCGGACATCCCCAACGCCATAATCTCCCTTGCCAACCTGCCGTCTATCCGCAGGTTCTTCTTCTTAACAGGGAGAAGCGCCCTCTTTCCCGTCAGAAACAGCAGCACCCAGATACAGGAAACGGCCTGACTCAGCACCGTTGCCAGTGCCGCGCCGCCCACTCCCATATGTAAGCCGAAGATGAACAGAGGATCCAGCGCCAGATTCAGCACCGCTCCGATCAGCGTCGTCAGCATTCCCATCCGCGGGAATCCCTGTGCATTGATGAAACCGTTCAGCCCTGTGGCCAGCATGGTAAAAGGGGTTCCTAACAGGTAGATCCGCAGATAAGCATCCGCATACAGATAAGAAGCGTCGCTGGCGCCGAACAGATAGAGCACCGGCCTGCGCAGCACATAACAGAACAGAAACAATATAACCGATGTCCAAAGCAACAGCGAAAATGTATTGCCCAGTATCTTTCCCGCCCGCTCCTCCTGCTTCGCTCCTCTGGCGATGGAAAAAAGCGGCGTACCGCCCGTGCCGAAAAGAAAGGTAAAGGCCGCGATCAGCGTAGTCAGCGGAAACACCAGGCCGATCCCTGTCAGAGCCATACTGTCCGCTCCCGGCAAATGACCGATATAGATACGGTCCACCACATTATACAGAAGCTGCACCATCTGCGCCAGGATCAGCGGTATGGCCTGCGCCACAATATTCTGCCATACCTTACCTTTAGAAAAATCAGTAGATTGCATAAAACATCACCTCTTTGTACTTTTGTAGAATTCCCTCATACCAGATATGCTGTATATCGTTAAACTGATTTCCAGCTTTTTCATTTTATCATGTTCTTCCGAAAAGACGCAAGTCGACAAAACCAATCCAGCCTCTCATCCTGAAAGCAATTACTGCAGTTCGCCGCCAATGTCAGTCATGTAAAGCAGGCGCAGCTTACCGCTTGACAATAGTACGAAATCATACTATAATGCTTCCTATGGTACGATTTCGTACCAAGTGGTGTAATTCACGATAACTGCTGCTGCCTTATATGCAGAATAAACTTTTCATGTACAAGGAGAATGACCATGTCCGACAACCTTTCCCAAAAACTGAAACGCTATAACTATCTGGTCGGAGAAATCGACGCTGCCTACCACGAAATATCCACCAATTTAGGTCTGTCAGACAGTGTGATGCGCATCCTCTATACCATCTGCGACAATGGAGCCGACTGTCCGTTACAGAAGATCTGCCGTCTTACCGGCCTCAGTAAGCAAACGATCAATTCCGCCCTGCGTAAGCTGGAAAAGGAAGGTTTTATCTATCTGGAACCGCTTGGCCCCAAAAATAAAAATGTCTGCCTGACAGACACCGGAAAGCACATGGCAAAGCAGACCGCATGCCAGGTTCTGGCGATGGAAAACGAGATCTTCGCCTCCTGGCCGCCGGAAGATGTGGAGAGATACATCGAACTGACGGAAGCCTATCTGCGTGACCTGCGCAATCATGCCGGCAAACCGGCGGACAGATAACCTGCTGTCCGCAGAAATACAAAGCAACGCCAAAAACCCTGAAAGGAGCGCCTGAACCTATGATACAATTATCAGACCATTTTGACTGTAAACGCCTGTTACGTTTTACGGCCCCATCCATTATCATGTTGATCTTTACTTCCATCTACGGTGTCGTTGATGGATTTTTCGTCTCCAATTTTGTAGGAAAAACAGCCTTCACAGCCGTCAATTTTATTATGCCCGTGCTGATCATCCTGGGCTGCGTGGGTTTCATGTTCGGCACCGGCGGCGGCGCTTTGATCGCCATCACAATGGGTGCGGGCCATAAGGAAAAGGCAGACCAGCTTTTTTCCATGCTGATCTATGTCTCCATAGCATGCGGTATTGTTTTGACGGGAGCAGGGCTGTTATTTTTGCGCCCTCTTCTGTCCTTACTTGGCGCCAGAGGACAGATGCTGGAGGACTGTATCACTTATGGAAAGATCATTCTTCCGGCGGTTTCCGCCTATATTCTGCAATACGAATTCCAGTGTCTGTTCGCCACGGCAGAAAAACCGAAGCTGGGACTCTACGTTACGATAGCTGCGGGACTGACCAATGCTCTTTTGGATGCTCTTTTTATCATCATATTCCACTGGGGTCTGCAGGGTGCAGCAGCTGCCACAGCCATCGGTCAATGTGTCGGCGGCCTGCTTCCCCTTCTCTATTTCGCCCGGCCCAACACCAGCCTGCTGCGATTGACAAAGGCAAAATTTGACGGTACAGCGCTTATGAAAGTGTGTGTCAACGGCTCCTCGGAGCTGATGAGCAATATCTCTGCCTCCATTGTCAGCATGCTGTACAATATTCAGTTGTTACAATATGCCGGGGAGGACGGCGTTGCCGCATACGGTGTGCTTATGTATGTCAATCTGATCTTTCTGGCCGCCTTCATCGGCTTCTCCGTGGGAGTATCCCCGGTGGTCGGCTACCACAGCGGTGCGGGCAATTATAATGAACTGAGCGGATTGTTAAAGAAAAGCTTTATGATAACAGGTGTATTCTCCCTCCTTATGTTCCTGGCGTCACAAGCATTGGCAAAGCCACTCTCCCTGTTATTTGTAGGATATGATCAGACGCTTCTGGCAATGACACTGCGGGGCTTCTTCCTCTTCTCCTTTTCGTTCCTGTTTGCAGGATTCGCCATCTTCGGCTCCGCCTTTTTTACCGCCCTGGGAGACGGCCTTACTTCCGCCCTGATCTCTTTCCTGCGGACGCTGGTTTTCCAGATCCTGGCCGTGCTGCTCCTGCCCCTGTTCCTGGGCCTGGACGGCATCTGGATCTCTATTACAGCAGCAGAAACAGCAGCCGTTATAGTTGCTGTCCTGTTTCTGTTATTCAAGCGGAAGAAATATCATTACTAACAGAGCCGACCTCGTATATGCGGGCAGTTTCACTCTCCACTGCCCAAAAAAAGTCACAGCTGCTGTTCATGCATCTGTGACTTTTAATCTATAACTTTTTTCTATACCTGTTAATCTGTAACTTCTACTTCCTTCTTAATATCAGAGTATGAAAGACCTCTATTCTTTGATGATATACACATCATACTTCTTCAAGACGGTTTCCGCTGTCACGATCCTGTCTGACAACAGATCCTTCTTCCCCAGAAAGGCCGTCGGCATCTGCTTCTCCTGATCGGTAAAGTTCATGACAAAATAGATTCTGTCTTCTCCCGTAGTCCGGCAGACAATCTCCAGACCGTCTCCGTTTGCAGCTATGCTCTTCACTTCCGCATCCACCACCGCCTGTTCCAGAATACCGCAAAGCCCCTGTTCTTCCATATGCGTGCCTACATAGTAAACATGCCCTTTTCCGAATCTGTTTCTGGTCACTGCCGGCATACCCTGATAGAAGTCCCTGCCATATACACCCAGGCTTTCGGCCCCTTCCAGATGCATCAGATCGCACACAAGACCGCATCGGCAGACCGCTCCATTATTCATAACCACCTCATTGTACTGTTCCGGCGCCAGAGCATCGATCTCTTCCGCCCACACACCCGCCAGCTTCCGCAGTGGTCCCGGATAACCGCCCAGATGTACATTATCCGACTGTCCTACAATACCGCTCATATAGGTGGTCACAAAAGTGCCCCCATTTTCCACAAACGCTTCCAATGCCTCTGCCACCCCGTCCTTCACCATATAGAGAACCGGCGCGACAATCAGCTGATACCTGCTGAAATCTGCGTCACAGGGAATCATATTTACGGCAATATTCCTGTCATAGAAATACTTATAATACTCATGAATATGTTTTACATAAGTCAGATCGATGGTCGGTCCGCTGGTATATTCCAGCGCCCAGTAGTTGTCCCAGTCAAACAGAATTCCCACCTGCGCCTCGTTGCGGCTGCCCAGCACCGCATCGCCCAGTCTTTCCAATTCCGATCCCAGCTGGGAAACCTCACGAAATACCCGTGTCTCTTCCGTCCCCGCATGGGCAATCACTGCGCCGTGAAATTTCTCACAGGCGCCGACGCTCCTGCGAAGCTGGAAGAACTGAATCGTATTGGCTCCATGCGCGATCGTCTGGTAGCTCTGCGCACGCATCTGTCCCGGCCGTTTCAGAGAATTATACGCCTGCCAGTTCTGCTGGCTGGGCGTCTGTTCCATCAACATGAAGGGGGCATCTTTCAGGCCTCTCATCAGGTCATGGCACATGGCCGTCTCACTCCAGGGCGTATCATATCTGGGATAATTATCCCATGAGACAATATCCATCTCCTTCGCCCACTTGAAATAGTCCAGCCCCTTAAATGTACCCATCAGATTGGTCGTGACCGGCGTCTCCCGGTCAAACTCCCGGATAGCATCCCGTTCACCGATAAAATTGGCTAACATACCGTCCGAATTAAACCGCCTGTAATCCAGAGAGATACCGGCAAATGCCGTCCGGTCATTCTCCATGCCGTCACCCAGAACATTGGGCAGTACGATCTCATCCCAATCGTAAACAGTATGTCCCCAGAACTCCATATTCCACGCCCTGTTCAATGCTTCCAGCGTGCCGTATTTCTTCTTCAGCCAAACCCGGAACGCCTTCTCGCAGTTCTCGCAATAGCATTCTCCGCCGTACTCATTATTGATATGCCAGCACTTAATATGCGGATTACTCCCGTACCGTCCGGCCAGTTTGCCGGCCAGCCTGGCCGAATATTTCTGATAAACGGGAGAATTCGGGCAGGCATTATGTCTGTGTCCGAATTTATGGCGCCTTCCCTGATAATCTGTCCGTTCCACCTCGGGATACCGCTTCGCCATCCATGCCGGAAGCGCTCCAGTGGAAGTGGCCAGCACGATATCATAGTTCTCCTTACTAAGCATATCTACGATATCATCCAGCTCCGAGAAATCATATTCTTCCTCAGAAGGCTGTATTTTCGCCCAGGAAAATACATTTATTGTGGCGCTGTTAATGTGTGCATGCCTGAACATCCTCATATCTTCCTGCCAGATCTCTCTTGGCCATTGATTCGGGTTATAATCCCCGCCATACAAAATTCTGTTAAATGATTTCATATTTTTCAATCTTTCCTCCTGTACCCCGAAATCTCTTATTTTGTTCCAGCATAGCACAATTATTCTTAACCGTCCACAATCCTTTCTGTAAAAAATCTGCTGTTATCATAAAAACAACAGGCGCGAGATTCAAAACAAATCTCATGCCTGCCGCTCACCGTCAAACCATCTTTACTGATCTCTTACATACCGAGTCTCCTGTACGCCTCCGGCTTCTGATAATTCCTGCTCATACCGTCATCCTCATACAGCATATATTCCGCCCCTGCAAAGCCCAGCATTGTCATATGTTCTGTGTCAAGCGCCTCCACATACTCAGCCGCATCTGCCAGCGGGATACACTTTCCGCTGCGGATGAATAACGGCACTTCGTTCAGGGCGATCTCCACATAATGGTGTCCCTTCCCCAGAACTTCCTCCGAAATCGTGCCGTCCGGCAGGAACTTGACGAACTTCATCTCTTCCGGCAGATACACGTAACGCCCCTTCGCATTCTGGGTATAGACCGGAGCAATCATAATCTCATCTCCCAGCATCATCTGGTCCTCTACCTGTACTGCCATGGCATCTTCCGGATACACAAAAGCCAGTGGTTTAAAATATAAATCGTTATTTAATGCTGCCTTCATATACTCACTGTACAGATACGGGATCAGGCGGTACCGTACACCGATCACATGCCGGAAGTCCTCAATATTTTCAAACTGATAGCATTCCTGCTCCCTCGTTCCCTGTGCCGCGTGGTTACGCATCAGCGGTGTAAATACGCCCAGCGCCAGCCAGCGCAGCAGCATATCTCTTGTCGTATCGGCGCCGAATCCGCCCAAATCCGCCCCTGTATACAGGAACCCGCACATATTTAAAGACGGCAGCATTTTCAGATTCAACAGAATATGAGACCACCAGGACTTATTATCGCCGGTCCAGATGCCGCCATAACGGTGCATACCGATATAAGAGGACCGGGAGAACATCAGAAATCTTTTGTCCGGGTCAATCCGCTCGAAAGCTTCTCCAGCTGCTCTCGTCATATAATAACCAAATAGATTATGCACCTTGTCATGGCGCACCCTTCCATCCCTGGTGTTATGATAAAAACGCCTGTAATCTTCCTTGCTGTTAGCCAAGCTGCCGATCTTCCACATCAGCGGCCATACAGATGGTCCGGCAAAACGTTTCTTGCCGCTTTCTGCAGCATTTTCTTCACCGGTTTCTCCCTTATTCCTGTTATCCGCAGCCATCTCCCCGGCTGTGATGCCATCGCCGTTCTCATTATCCAGGAAATCCCGCAGCGCTGCCTTCAACTCCGCTATCCCCTCCTGGGAATAGAAGATCGCCGGCTCATTCATGTCATTCCAGAATCCCTCGATACCCTGGTCAGTCAGAATCCGGTACTTATCACCAAACCACTGCCGCGCCTCTTCATTGAGCACATCCGGGAAATGCGTATCCCCGGGCCAAACCGCCGCCACGAAATCACTGCCGTCCTCACGCTGACAGAAGTAGCGGTTATTCACGCCTTCCTCATAAATGTCATACCCCTTTTCCACCTTCACACCTGCATCAATAATCGGGATCAGACGGATATTCTTTTCCTTCATCTCCTGCACGAAAGCAGGGAAATCCTGGAAATTCTCCTCGTTCAGGGTAAAATCCTTGAAGTTCTGCATATAATCAATATCCATATAGACCATATCAAGCGGCACACCGCTCTCCCGATATCCCTCCGCCACCCTGCGGAAGTCATCCTTCGTCTTATATCCCCAGCGGCTCTGCCCGAAACCGAAAGCATACCGGGGCGGGATATAGCTTCTGCCGATAATGCCGCGGAACTGCTTCACAATATCATAGGGGGAATCCCCATCGATCACAAACAGATTCAGGTCCGCATTTTCGCATGACACCTGTAATGTATCTGCCTTCGTATATCCGATATCGAAAGTGATCGCTGACGGATAATCGAAAAACAGGCCGAATGTCTCCCTGCCTGCCACGACGATAAAGTTGTGCGCACCATATAAGGAACGCTTGTCTTCTGTGTGGTTCGGGTCATCCGTACAGTCACTGGTATAGCAGTAGCCCCGCTTGTTCAGCCCTCTGTTGGCCTCCCCGAGGCCATACACGATATCGTTCTCTTCCATCTTGTAGGTAAAGCAAAATCCCTGCTCTGCCTCAATACATCCATAAGCCGGTGCACCTGTACCCACCGTCACCTCTTCCACTACGGCTTCCGTTGTAAATGGTTTTCCGTATACATACTTCTGAATCATGTCTTTTCCTCCTGTCATATTTCCACGATACAGGCCGCCGGTTCAACTTTCAAAACTCTGCCATCCTCCGGACACCTGCCTTATTCCTATAAATACATTATATATCCCTGTTTATGGAAACACTTCCACTATTTTGGCGGAAAACTACACAATTTTGACTTTTTGACTCCAAATCGGAAACGTCCCTGTCCTGCCCGGCATAGCCGAATCCGTCAGACACCCTCTTCCGCCTTCTCTCTGCTCATCCTGAAAACTTCCCTTGCCAGTCTGAGCATAACGCTTCCATTCAATACTGCAACCAATATACAGACTATTCTCAGCCATAAAAGCTCACAATAATAAGTAGAAACTCCGATCAGCAGGCTCAATGTAATCCATGGTAAAACCATCCCTGCTGCAGCGTACATCCTGTTCGCATTCTTCACGGTCATGTCCTCCTTCCGCATAACAACCATCACTCTCCTGCATAGCACTACTCAATTCCTGAGCTAATTGTAACACAGCCGAAATTCCCCTGCAAATTATTCCTTCCCCGACGCTCCTATTCCCCAGCCGGAAACAACAGCATAAATTCCGTTCTCCCAAACATTTCATTCTTTCTGCCACAGATCAACTTTCCTGAGTTGGGTAATGCAACCTCAGTTTGCAGAAAAAGTCTTCCAGTGTCAATCGGGAATCCAGTGTGTGATATACTCTAATCTTTCGATTACCCTTTTCATATATATAATGACCATCTGTAAGATCAAAGCAGGGAGCCTCTATTTCATCATAGATACTTGTTTTTTCCGCTTCCTCCATCAGGACCGCTATCACGCCCTGATCACCAAGTCCCCAGGTCTCCCCATGAGGCCAGGATAAGTCATCTCCACGTTCCTCGTTAAAATCCACCATCTGTTCAAACAAATATCTGCCGATCTTCCCATAAGGACTTACCTTCACCTGTAATTCCGCAAGCGTCACCGACATCTGCTTGTAGACATCCATCGGCACCTGCCATAACGGCATAGCGGATCGAAACACAACATTGGCCGCGTGAATATCCTGAAATAAGTTAAATTCCCGTCCCCCCTGCGGATAAATGCCGCCGCCGATCCAGATTGCCGTCATGCGGCTGCAGATCTCCGGTTTCATAAGGATAGCCGAAGCGAGATCCGTAATCGCCCCCTGCAGGCCAATGTACAGAGGACGATCATCCTCTTTCATCGCCTCTTCAATAATAAATGCCGCACCTTCCGAAACGATGGGCGTCCTGTCATCCTCAAGCCCTGTCGTCGCTCCCATCAGGACCGGATACCGGCCTTCCAAATGCATAAGCTGCAGTACCTTGAGTACTTCATCATAACTGGCCTTCGTCGTTTTCCCCTGCGGATATCTGTTCTGACCTATATCAAAATGTCCCGCAACGATCCCTCTCACATCAAACTTAGGCGTCAAAAGCTGATGCGCCACTGCATATTGATCATCCGCCTCGTTTTTACAATCTGTATGAATGATCAGCCTCACTCGTTTTTGTTCAGGAACTTTAAAGTTATACATTCAAATTTTCCTCCATTTTTCAAAGTCTCTTGTTATTCATTGCATTTACGCACACTGTCACCTTCGACCAATCTGCTACGGGATACAATCTTCAATTTTATATGACTTGGATCTCTGATCTCCTGGACAAGCTGCCGTATTACAACCTGTGCCCTGTTCGTATGGTCAATATGCAGACAGGTTATCTTCAATCTGTCCGTCATATAGTCCGGCACTTCGTCAATCCCGATCAAGGATACCTGCTCCGGGACCTTAATGTTCAGTTCCCTCAGCGCTCTCATCAATCCGATGGAAACCTGATAATTTTCCATGATATAAGCATCTGGCAACGGGTGTTCTTTCAGCCACTCCTTCATGTAGCTTTCCACATCAGAGATCCCATATCCAGCATAGAGAATCGGGCAGGCCTCTCTCTCTAATCCCATTAGATGAATGCTGCCAATAAACCCGATTCGGCGCTGTTCAAAATTATAGATATAATGTTTATGCGCCAGATACTCAATCCTTCTGCAGCCCATCCGTATCAGATATCGGGTCAACTCCATTGTACCGTCCTCATTATCCGCCACCACACAGTGATGCCGTGGACTACAGACATGATCGTAGACCACAAGCGGTTTGCGAACCGCACGAAAAGGAGCAAAATCCTCCTCCCTCATTTCTGTGGCATAGAGTAAGACTCCTGCAACCTCCGGAGCATTACAGGCTGCCACTGCTTCTTTGACATCCTCCGGTGCAACATATGTGATACCGATCGAATATCCCAGCTCTCTGGCTTCAGCGTCAAAAATCCTCAGTACACTCGGCCACAGATTCAGATCTGAATCGCATATACAAGATCATGCTGGGCTGGACAATTATACCATTAGGACTGTATTTGCTGTTCTTCTGCTGGCCCATCCTAATGGGCTTCAACTACAGCCTGACGGACTGGAACGGCCTTGCCCAAACCTATAAATACGTAGGATTCAAAAATTTTATAGAACTTTTCACCAACAAACGCCTGTTAAATTCACTCTTTTTTACAGGCAAATATACCATTGCGCTGGTTGTGATCGTCATGCTGTTATCCATGACCCTGACTCTGATGCTGACCTATATGGTATCTAACCGGTTAAAGACCGTATTCCGTTCCGTTATCTTCTTCCCGGCCGTACTTTCCTTAGTCACTATCGGTCTGACCTTCAACCAGATCATGTACCGTGTGCTGCCCATGGTCGGCCAGGCGCTGAATATCGGTTTTCTCTCCCAGAATCTGTTGGGCGATCCTAAAACCGCCATGTGGGGCGTCATCATGGTAAACGTATGGCAGGGAACAGCAACCCCCTTTGTCATCCTGCTCGCCGGCATTCAGAATGTGCCAAATGACCTGTATGAAGCAGCCGGCATTGACGGCGCCAACGCCTGGGTAAAATTTAAAAACATTACCATCCCATTTATGCTTCCCACCATCAACGTAGCCTTTGTCATGGTACTAAAAAGCGGATTGACGATATTCGACTTCATCAAATCCATGACCGATGGCGGCCCCATGCGTTCCACCGAATCCGCCGGCGTCCTGATCTATCAGCTGGCATTCTCCGATTCCAAAGCCGGGCTTGCCTCCGCCTATGCCGTACTGTTGTTGATTATTATTGCCGTCATCTCAGCCATTAACCAGAAAATCAGTTCCAAAGTGGAGGTTGGTCAGCTATGAAAAAAAATTATCCTGCAAAGTTCGGATGCTATATATTCCTTATTCTGATGTCTTTTATCATCATATTTCCGATTTATGTGACCTTTGTCACCGCCTTTAAGACTGCCGAAGAGTCAACAGCCAACTTTTTCTCCCTTCCACGGAGCCTGTACCTTGGAAATTTCCAAAGTGTCATGAGTGACCCTAACTTTAGCCATTATGTGACCAATTCCGTACTGATCACCGCGATCAGCATCACTTTGATTGCATTTACAGTTCCCATGGTATCCTATGCCATTGCACGCACTATGGCGCGGCACAAATATTTCACGGTAATCTATGTTCTGATCCTGTTATCCATTTTTGCTCCGTTTCAGGTTCTGATGGTTCCCTTAACGCAACTCACCTCCCGCCTCGGACTGCAGAATCAGTTTGGCCTGATCCTGGTCTATACGGCGTTTGCCTTAGGACAAGGCGTATTTCTCTTCGTGGCATACTATAAATCCATCCCACTGGAACTGGAGGAAGCCGCCATCATTGACGGCTGCAGCACCAGCGGAACTTTCTTCCGCATCGTATTTCCGTTGGCCAAACCCATGACGATCACGGTAGTCATCCTGGATGTACTATGGATCTGGAACGACTTCATGCTGCCCTTGCTGCTCCTGAACAAGTCCGCAGAAAACTGGACGCTGCCTCTATATCAGTACAACTTTAAATCATCCTACACCTTTGACTATAACCTGGCTTTTGCCTCATTCCTCTTCTCCATCATACCGATGATGATCGTATATATCTGCCTGCAGAAATATATCATCGCCGGTCTGACTGCCGGAGCTGTCAAAGGATAATGTAACGATCGAAAGGAGAATCTTATGGCTATCACAAACGTAATTGAAATACCTGTTACGAAACAAAACTATCCCTTTTCCAGTGCCGCACGATACGGCGTCCTGGACAATACAGGTTACACTGAAAAGGAATACTTTCTGCACGGCACAGCTAACGTCTACCAGACACAAGCAGATGGAAGTATCAGTATCCGCTTCGCAGATGCTCCTTACATAAACAGAATCATCGTCCGTGCCCCGGAGGATTCTGCAAAATGCAGCGGCAATACGGTAGTAGAAATCATTAATCCCACCGCTTCCTTTGAAATTGAACGGATGTGGATCTTAAGTCATCGGAAGCTGTTGCGGGACGGTGATATCTACGTCGGTATCACCAGCAAACCAAATACCATTGCCAAGCTGCTGGAATTCAACGCTGAACGCTATGGTGCTCTGTCCTGGGCCAATCCTACACCCGAACAACCCCTGCCCTATACGGCGGAAGATATACAGGCTAATCCCGATATTCTCTTAGACCAGGATATCGCCTATGAGACCGGGTTGTTCTGGGATATGCTGCGCGATCTCCCCAGTCTTCTGCGAAGTGACAGAACAGATAATCCGCTGGCAGACTATTTTCGACAAAATATCATCCTTACCGGCTGGTCACAGAGTGCGGCCTATCTGATACGGTATCTGAATGTGTTTGCTTACATGAATGATGAAGAACTGCCCTGTTATGACGGTTATCTGGCCGCCGGACCGCCCAGACACATCACGATCCCGATAAACCAGTACGAACAGCTTTCCTGTATTGGGCAAAGTACTCCCCTTATCAAGGAAGTCAGACAACCCTGCATCATTCTGCAGACAGAAAGTGAAAACGGTCATATGGATGCCTATAAATTACGCCGGCCGGATGGATCAGAGGAGAACTTCCTCTGCAGGCATTATGATATAACCGGCGCCAGCCACGATACCAAATATTCATTGATAGACTACTACCGGAATGATCCTGATATGATCCGCATCGGTATCCTGCCGGAATATAACGGTATACACGAGTTTCCTAACAATTACCCGCTCGAAATTCCCATGGCAGCCGCCTTCCGTAATCTTTTCTACTGGATCAATTCCGGCGTAGCACCATCAGTCTGCGATCCGATCAAAGTAGACTGTCACGGAGACAACTGCAAAGATGTTCTGGGCAATTCCATCGGTGGTGTCAGGACCTGTCTGTTGGATGTTCCAAGCGGAAGCTACCACTCCTACAGCCTTATCAGGGAAAACGAACCCCTCTCCCGGGAAGGCTGCAATGTCTCCGGATACAATATTGTCTTCGGTCACGAAGAGCCTTTCTCTCCTGACATGCTGAGGCAAATGTACGGTTCTCTGGAAAACTACGAGACGTTGGCACGCAGACATACACAGGAACAGGTAGCCAAAGGGTTCGTCATCCGGGAAGACGCGCCGAAACTCGTGCAGATTGCCGTGGAATTGGCAAAGAGCCGCGGACTGGAATAATCAATTCACCGTTTATCAAAAAACACTGCCCCGGTGTCCTCTATCCCCAGGGCAGTATCCTTTCTTTCAACGATCCTGGATGCATATACAAAACATATACTGTCCTATGCCCTGAGCAATTCATTAGAGGTGGTTCCTTTCACCTTTCCTCCAAAAAAATCTTGCCATACGTTATGTCCTGTGTTAGGATAAAAGCAAGCAAAAAACAAAATGAGCAAAGTCTTTTTTACGTATAGCTCTTTTACGAAATTCGCTCTGCGGATTCGTATCTCAGGAGTACTTCCTTATAAAACAGATCTAAGATTCTTACAGTATCTTACCGGACTTGCAGCTTTTTTCATGAAGTCCGTATCAGTGCAGAGTATTCTCTGCAGGAACTCCTTGCTTACAACTGAATCACTGCGGGGAGAAGATCAACTGTAAACAGCGCATCCTCTCTGCCGCGCGAAACACTTTTCTACCAAACGAAAGAGAGGATGAACCATGCAGCAACAATCAGCAACCAAAAAAACGACTCTACAAAACACAGTGACAGGCACAAAGTCACAGCGGCAGCCGGAAACTCAAAATATCTCCGATCCGGCCCCTGTACTTCCTGCGGACTACCAGTTCAACTTAAGCGACTTCGCCCTGTTCCTGTCAGTGATGAAAGTGCAAAGGGCTTATGAAGATGTTCTCAGCATCATACTGGATGAGCCGAATCTACAGCTGAAAAAAGTACAGGTCGAACAGGTGATCCTGAATAAATCAGGAAAACGTGCCATACGGCTGGATGCCTGGGCACAGGATGAGCATAACCGTCAGTTTGACATGGAGATGCAGAATAACGCTTCCGGTGACGATATCCGTAAGCGCTCCCGCTTTTATCAGGGATTACTGGACACCCCGCTCCTGAAATCCGGGAAAAAAACCCGCTATAAGCATCTTCCATCCACAGTGATCATTTTTCCCTCCATTCCGAAGCGTTTTACGCTGAGGACGCGAGCAGAATTTCA
>OFFK01001092.1_pt1 | contig 20783 bp, 32 predicted proteins | sample 1521361 | NCBI WGS metagenome assembly OFFK01 (sample SAMEA3504096, study PRJEB24116) | mouse gut metagenome | biome: mouse gut; feature: mouse-associated habitat; material: faeces | place: Denmark | collected 2011
AGAAGCGGAACAGACTGGGGCAGAGCAAGACGGCAAAATGAAACAGAGGGGAGCAGGCAGCGCCTGCGGGAAAAGAAGGAAAAAAGGTATGGAAGGAAAAGGAAGGCAGCAGTAAATGTCCGGCGTGCTGTGGATTGTGACGGCTGCAGTCCTGTATTTCTACCGCCTGAAATAAGAAGGCCTGGAAGAAGATTGTCCAGGAGATTCAGGAGCGGAGAAGGGCCGGCTGAAAAAATATGTTTTCCATACTTGTTGATTTCAGGAAAAAGTAGTAAGATACTAACAGAAGCAATCATTTATTTCAATCTATAGAAGAAAGGATGGATTAAATTATGCCGTTAGTAACTACGAAGGAAATGTTCAAAAAGGCCTACGATGGGGGCTACGCAGTGGGCGCTTTCAATGTGAACAACATGGAGATCATCCAGGGAATCACGGAAGCAGCCGGAGAGCTGAAGAGCCCGGTCATTCTGCAGGTGTCCAAGGGGGCCAGGGCTTACGCGAACCACACTTATCTTGTGAAATTAGTGGAGGCGGCTGTGATAGAGAACCCGGAGATTCCCATTGCGCTGCACCTGGATCACGGCGACAGCTTCGAACTCTGCAAATCCTGTATTGACGGCGGATTCACTTCCGTCATGATTGATGCGTCCTCCAAGTCCTTCGAGGACAATATCGCCCTGACCAAGCAGGTGGTGGAGTATGCCCATGAGCACGGCGTGGTGGTGGAAGCCGAGCTGGGCACGCTGGCGGGAATCGAAGACGAAGTTGTAGTGGAAGCGGGCCATGAAAGCTACACCCGTCCCGAAGAGGTGGAGGAGTTCGTGTCAAGGACCGGCTGCGACTCCCTGGCCATTGCCATCGGGACTTCCCACGGCGCTTATAAATTCACTGCTGACCAGTGCACCCGGAATGCGGACGGAGTCCTTGTGCCGCCGCCGCTTCGCTTCGATGTGCTGGAAGAGTGCATCAAGAGGCTTCCCGGCTTCCCCATCGTGCTCCATGGATCCTCTTCCGTGCCCCAGGAGTTCGTGAAGATGGTGAACACCTATGGCGGGAACATGCCGGACGCAGTGGGCATTCCGGAGGAGCAGCTGAGGAAAGCGGCGGAGCTTGCCGTATGTAAGATCAACATCGACTCCGACATCCGCCTTGCCATGACCGGTTATATCAGAAAGTACATGGCGGAGCATCCCGACCATTTCGATCCCAGGCAGTACCTGAAGCCTGCCCGCCAGGCCGTCAAGGAGATGGTGGCACACAAGATTGTGAATGTGCTGGGCTCCGACGGAAAGGCCTGAAAGCCTGAGGGAAGCAGCGGCGTGCCTGCGGCCCTGAGATAGGCGCCGGAACAGATAGCACAAAGCAGATAGGAAAGAAAAGACCGATGGCCTCGGCGAGAGCCGGTTGCGGCCATCGGCTTTTTCATGGGGTGATTTCGTTTTCCGTGCCTTATGGCCAGACGGTCCCGGAAAAAATGTGGAAAAATGAGACGAGAAAAAAGCAAAGTTTTAGAATTAAATGCGAAAAGAGTTGAATAAACTCTATCGCATTTATTTTTTTATGTGGAAAAAACATAGATAAAATGCGGTGGAGCCGAAAACTCTACCGCATTTTTTATTTTACCCAAAAGACGAAAAAGGAGGCGTTGGGCGTGAGAAAACAGTACAAAAAATTAACCTATGCAGACCGGCAGACAATAGAACGCATGAGCGGGCAGGGGATAGCACCGAAAGCAATAGCATTAGAAACCGGCGTACACATTGCAACCATTTACAGAGAGATGCAGCGGGGAACCGATGCAGAAGGGCATTACAAAGCAGAGTTAGCGCAGCAGGCATTATTCAGTTAAGGAGGGGCAAAATGAAAGGTGTTAATTTTGATGAAGTAAAGGCGGGCGATTTAGTACAAGTGCCACGTTATCAATTTGCACCGATGCGGCGCGGTTGGAATGGTTGGCTATTCAGCGAGGCAATAGTTTTAAGAAAAGGGATCGGGAGAAAAAGCAATAAACCGGTAATAGTGGTTGAAATGCGTACACCGAAAAGCACGAACGATTACGGAACGGCAGAAAGAACATTTCGCGCCGATTGCGTGTTTCTTACAAATGGAGTAGAGATCGCGCGAAAGTTTTTGAAAGAGGACGGAATAGAAAGCAAGGAAGAATTTGAAAAAGCCATAGAAAGCGAAGAAATAACGGGGGCTGACTGGATCAAATTTTTAGTAGATAAAGGTTTCTTGTTTTGAGTGTAGGCGGCACCGGAAAAACCGCCTGCGCCCTATTCATGGGAGAACCGCCAAACGGCGGGGCAGGTTCGACACCTGCAGGGCGTATTTGTAGCGAGGTTGGCAACCTTGCGGCAGATGCAGCAGGCAAATAGCTGTTATCTGTATACTGTGAAAAAATTGCAGCGGTCACGCCTGCTAGAAAGCGTGTAGTCGGTCAACAAGTTTTCAGTTGCTTTTTAATGTGAAAAGCAGCCCACACAACAAATTTTATAAGCCAAAGCGGGATTATATGAAGAAAGCGAGGGAACCGCCCGAAAAGGGGCAGCAGGAGCCTTACACAGAGCCTAAAAAAGAATAGAAAAATAGCCGTTGCGTTGGCAGCGCAGCGGCTAAAGAATTGGTGCAAATGCAATAACTCAACCTAAGAAAATTATACCACTTATTGCGTTTGCCGTCAAGCCAAAACACCGGTAAACAAGCCGGTTTTGGGCTTGTTCAAGCTATTAACTTTAGGATATACAGAAAAGATAATAAGACGCAAAAAGAAGGTGTAATTAAGTTGGGATATTTTAAAACATCAGTAGAGGCAGGGGCAACGATTGAGGTAACGAAAAGTTATACAAAGAGGGTAGGGGTAAAGGTAAGAGGGGGGAAGGAGAAACCCACAGCAGAGGAAATAGAAAAGGTTAATCAGATGAACGCAGAGAGAACCCTCCGGCTAAAGATAAATAATAATTTTGGAGTAGATGATCCGTTTATTACGCTGACATACCGGAAGGACGAAAGACCGGATCCGGAGCAGGCAAAGAAAAATATTAAAAAGCTGATAGACGGATTACGGAAAGAGTTTAGGAAGGTGGGGGTGGATCTGAAATGGGTATGTGTGACAGAGTACCTAAACAAAGCAATACACCATCATCTATTGATTAACCATATCGAAGGGCAAGATGTTTGTAAATGGGTACGCAGGTTGTGGAAGTATGGCAGACCGGACTTTAAATATTTGGACGATACCGGACAGTATAAGGATCTTGCGGCGTATCTGATAAAAGAAACATCAAAGACATACAAGGCAAAGGACGGAGCGAAAAAGCAAAGATACAGTTGCAGCCGTAATTTGGTAATGCCGACACTGAAAACCGAGATTATCAAAAAGGCGAAAAAGTGGTTGCCGGATCCAAAACCGATAAAAGGCTACTACATAGACAAAGACACAGTATATAACGGCGTAGATCCCTTTACTGGCAGGGCGTACCAAAAGTATACAATGGTTCGTATTTCCGGTAGTGGCGGTTAGCTTGTGGATATGTGGATAACTCATAAAGAAAATGCCGCGCCGTCAAGTAATTACTGGACGAAAAGGCAGATCGGAGGAAGGTGGATAAGTTGGAGGTGGGAATATACGTTAAATGTCATTTCAGAGGAAACCCAAGAGGCGCGGGAGAGGCGGCAGCGGTCATAGAGTACATAGACGGCACCGGAAAAAGCCACACAAGAAAACAGCAGATCCGGATCGAGCATGACACGAAAAACGCCCTAAATCTGAAAATCTGTATAGCGGCAATGCGGATATTATTAAAGCCTTGCCACATTACAATTTACACAGCTTGCGACTACATGGGGAACGCCTGCCGGTTGGGGTGGGTGGAGAAGTGGCAGCAGGACGGTTGGAAGAAAGCAAACGGAAAACCGCCCGCCAACGTGGAGGACTGGAAACAATTCTTTATGCTGACACAGATCCACACCGTAGCATTTGCAGAGTATGACAGCCGACACGATGAAGAATTAGAAAAAGATTTAAAGGAGAAATAGCGGCATGGTTTACATGGGATCGAAAGCCAAAATCACAGATTACATAGTGCCGGTTATCCAAAGTCATATAGCCGTAAGCGGCAGCAGGACATATATAGAACCGTTTTGCGGCGGCTGCAATGTGATTGACAAGATAAAGGCAAACAACCGGATCGCGGCAGATAAAAACGAATATTTGATCGCACTCTTTAAACACCTGCAAAGCGGCGGTAAGCTGCCCGATGCAGTACCAAAGGAAGAATACGACAGAGTAAGGGCAGACAAAGAAAGTTTTCCGGCGTGGTATGTTGGGGCGGTTGGTTTCCTTGCATCGTTCAACGGCAGATTTTTTGACGGAGGCTATGCGGGCATCGGGTACGACAGAGGAAGGAAAAGGGATTATTTCAGAGAAAACAGCAACAACATTTTAAAGCAGATGCGGCGCGGCGGCATCGCGGGTATAGATTTCATGGTAAAGGATTATCGGGAGTTTTGCCCGAAAGGTTGTGTTGTATATTGCGATCCACCGTATGACGAAACGAAAGAATACGGAATTGCAAAAGCGTTTGACCGGTTGGAGTTTTGGCAGATTATGAGGGATTGGAGCCGGTACAATACGGTTTTGATTTCAGAGCAAAAGGCACCGGAAGATTTTATAACGGTTTGGGAAAAAGAGATAGATCGCACAATGAAAGCAAAAGAACATTTCAGAGCGACAGAGAAATTATTTGTATGGGGGGGGTAGCGGTAAAAATGATTGAGTGCGGCGAAGGAATGATAAAGATACTTGAATTATTTGGCGGCATCGGATCGCCGCGATGCGCCCTGCGAAACATCGGAATACCGGTTAAAGCTATTGATTATGTGGAGATAGATAAAAAAGCCGTAAAATCATACAACGCAATGTTTGAAAGTGAATTGCCGTATACAACACAATCTGTCATAGGTTGGAATTTAAAGCCGGATATTCTGATACATGGATCGCCCTGCCAAGATTTCAGCATTGCGGGGCATCAAGGGAAAGCAACGGCAGCAGGCGGCAGAATAAACCGAGGAAAAGGCGCAGACAAGGGATCCGGAACGCGGTCAAGCCTTATGTGGGAAACCATAAATATAATTAGGCAAATGGGAGAATGGAAACCGCGTTTTGTCATTTGGGAAAATGTAAAGAATGTTACATCAAAACACATGATCCACAATTTCAACCGGTATCTATCAGAAATGCAGAGATTGGGCTATACAAGTAGCTTTCAAACATTAGATGCGCGGGAGTTTGGATTGCCGCAGGCGCGGGAAAGAGTTTTTACAATATCTGTTTTGAGCGGGGATCCGTTCGATTTCGATGATCTGATAAAAACACCGATGCGGAATATTGCGGAATTTTTGGAAACAGATGTGCCGGAAGTATACAACGTAACACAACCGAGCGTATATAACGCGATAGGGCAAAAAGGCATACGAAGGGCAACAATCATAAAAGATTACGCATACACCATAACGGCGCGGCAGGACAGGACACCGGCGCAGGTTATAGATTTAGGCGGCGGGAAATATCGCTATTTGACAGAGCGCGAATGTTGGCGGCTGCAAGGTTACACAGATGCAGATTTTGAGGCGGCGGCAGCAGTACAAGAGAAAAACGGACGGTACGCAATGGCACTTTATAAGCAGGCGGGTAACAGTATACCGGTAACAATTTTTGAAAGCATATTCAGAAAAATTATTTTAGGACAAACGAAAGAAAGTGAGGGCGACTAAATGGTACTGGATTATAACAAAATGCCGGAACCGGCAGTAAGATTGACAGACGAAAAACTGATAAATCAAATTTACGATGCGATGATAGACTTTTTCACATTCTGCATTTTAGAGCATGAGAGCAGGCAGGTATTTTACGAAAAGGACAACATTTATAGCGGCACATTTAATATTCGTATCTTTTGGATCAATAAGGAAAAGGGATTAGGGTACGGCATCGCGGAGGACTGGAAAGCCGGAAAGATACAAGTATACCGGTTTGGAACCGCCGAAAACTGGCAGATCTTTAAAAACGGTTTTGCGGCACAGATGCGCGGCGACAATTCATAGGGGGAGAGAATGGCGGCAACATGGAAAGTAACAACAAAGAAAAACACATATAAAGCGATTTATTCCGGCGATCTGCATGAGGCTTTAGAAAAAGCAAAAACCGATTTAAAGAAATATCTGCATGATAAAGACATTCCGAAATGGGTTTGGTTAAAAGGAATAGCAGAGGCAAAAATAGCGGCGAATAAGCGAGCAATAGAGCGGGCGCAGATATTCATAGAACTTGCGGAAAAGGAATTGAAAAACAAGGAGGCAGAAAATGGATAAAGTACACTTTAGCACCGGTAAGGACGATTGGGGAACCCCGCAGGATCTTTTCGATGCACTCAACAAAGAATTTGGTTTTACATTGGATCCATGCGCCGATGATAACAACCATAAATGCGCCAAGTATTACACAAAGGAGCAGGACGGTTTGGCGCAATCATGGGCGGGGGAAACGGTATTTTGTAACCCGCCGTACAGCCGAAAAACAAAATCAAATGCCGGTCAAATTGCATGGGTGGAAAAGTGCTATAAAGAGGCGCAGGGGGGATCATCGTGGTTATGCTGATTCCCGCCCGCACAGATACAATAATGTTTCACGATTTCATTTTAGGCAAAGCAGAAATACGTTTTATCAAAGGGCGGCTTAATTTTGAGGTTGACGGAGAGAAAAGCAAGGATCCGGCACCATTCCCAAGTATGATCGTAGTATTCAGAGGCGGGCAGCCAACAAATGAAGTAAAGAGCATAACGGCATAGCGGAGGTATACGGTGGAACTTTTGACACATGAAATAGCCTATACATACAGAGATAGAGCGAAAGCCCTGCCGTATAACGGTATGCAGGACATAGGCGAGCGCAGGGCATTGCGCATAGAGTTGCAGGAGCGATGCGGCGTAACAGAATTAGAGGCGGTAAACATTATAAACGGTTTCCACATTGATATTTACTGTATGAAATATCTGATAAAGGCGCGTGAGGCGGCAGAGGGGAAAACGGAGCCGGAAAAGAAAAAGCGGCGCAAGCAGTACGACAGAAGGGAATTTTATTAAAAGCAGAAAGGCGGCAGATTATGAGAAGAACAAAAAGCATTGTAACAGAGCATGAAAGTATGTGTTTCTTTTGTGGCAGACCGGCAGAGTGTGAGCATCATTTATTATTCGGCAGCGGCATTAGAGAACTGGCAGAGCAGGACGGTTTGAAAGTACCCGCCTGCAATAACTGTCATAACATGGGCAGGACAACCGAGCGCGTACATGATAACCCTATGGCTGAAAAGCTGTCAAAGATTTTAGGGCAGGCGGTGTATGAGGCGAAGATCGGTAGCAGGGAGGAATTTCGGGCGCGTTATGGCAAGTCTTATTTGTAGGGGGCGTTATATGGCTATGACAGAGATCATAAAGCAGCTTGAAAAAGAGATTTTGCAGCAGCGAACGGACGAACAGCAGTTAAAAAATGAGATTGCGGCGGTAACTACTTTAGAATTTGCAGAGCGGGCAGCAGGCGCACTGGATCCAAAGAAACATTTATACAGTTTTGAAGGCTATCTGTCATTGCTGCAAATGCTGAAAACGGTATTATATGCGGGTATGCCGCCCAATGATGCGTTAGACGCGGTACAAACCGGCTGGAGCGCGGAAAAGATTTTAGAAATATGGAGGTATTCACAGTATGAATAAATGTCATTTCATGGGGCGGTTGGTACGCGATCCCGAAATTCGTTACACGCAAGGCGATCAGCCGGTGCCGGTAGCGCATTACACTTTAGCGATTGATCGCAGGATAAAGAGGCAGGGCGAGCCTTCGGCAGATTTCTTAGATTTTGTCGCATACGGAAAAGCGGCAGAGTTTACGGAAAAGTATTTAAAGAAAGGTATCAAAGTTGTGGTAACGGCGCGTTGCCAACGCCGCAGCTATGAAAAGGACGGTAAGAAAATCTATGTAATTGAATTTATCATAGAGGATCAAGAGTTTGCGGAAAGCAAGCGGGCAGCAGAGGGCGAACCGGCAGGCAATGATTTTATGCAGATACCGGACGGAGAGCAGGGCGAATTGCCATTTAATTAAATTTCAAGGAGGATTAGCAAATGCAAACAATTTCAATCATCAGCTTAAAAGGCGGCGTAGCAAAGACCACAACGGCGGTAAACATGGCGTACATACTGGCAGCAGTACACAAGAAGAAAGTGCTTGTTATTGACAATGACAAGCAGGGTAACGCCTCTAAAGCGTTTGACCGGTACGACACCGAGGACAAGGACACCATAGCGCGGGCAATGTTGGAAAGAAATTTTGATGTTTCCGAGATAATCAAGAAAACGAACTATGAGGGCATCGACATTATAACCGCAAACATGGATCTACTGGAGGCGAACCTTAAAACCGTAGTAGATGCGGGCAGGCAGCAGCAGACGCGATTTAAAAAGGCACTGGCAGCAGTAAGCGGCAATTATGATTATTGCATCATCGACAACGCGCCCGATATTAACATGAGTATCATTAACGCGCTTGTAATGACAAATGATGTGATTATGCCGATCTTTATGGATCAGTATTCATTTGACGGTTTAAACATTCTGTTAGAGCAGATCGCACAGGTGCAGGAAGATTTCAACGAAACACTGAATTTTGCCGGTTGCCTTGTGACGCAGTACCAAAACAACGATGTGAACAATCTGAACATTGAAAAGCTGCAGGCGCGGGGGTTGCCGATGTACGCGCAGAAGATCCGCAGAACGGAAAAGAAAGTAAGCGAAAGCACATTCGAGAAAAAGCCGCTTGTGGAATATTCGGTAAGATGCGGCGCGGCGCAGGACTATAAAAAGTTTGTCTTAGAGTATTTAGGGGGTGCGGATCATGCAGATGCTTAAATTCAAAGCAAAATGCCCTTATGAGATCGGGGATCGGGTGCGGTTCGAGAAGGGCGGCGAAATGCAGATTATGGAAATTACCAACATTCTGACACAGATCAGCGCAAAGACCGGACACATTAAATTTATTTTGGAGTTGGACGGTTGGTATAAATTAGATACCGATTTACACGCGGTAGATGTGCCGCGCACTTAGTAAATACTGGACGAGTACCCAAATAGGGTACAAGGCAAAGGAGGCAAACATGGGCTTTAATATCAATAATTTCTTAAATGCGGAAAGCAAGAAAGAAATAAAAAGCGACTGGAAACCGATCAAGGTAAGTGCAAGGAAATTAAGACCGGCACCGGATAAGAAAAACTTCTATCATGCAGAGGATAAGGAAATTAAAGACCTTGCGGAAAGTATAGAGTTGATCGGTTTGCAGCAGTACCCCGTAATTAGACCGGTAGAGGGTACGGACGAATACGAGGTTATAGCCGGACACAAACGGCGGCTTGCGATCCTGCGGTTACTGGACGAGGGCAAAACGGAATATGAAATGATCCCTTGCAGAGTGGAAACACCGGACGAGGTACAAAACGAGTTGATTTTGATTTTCACAAATTCAACGCAGCGGGAAAGAACGGACTATGAGAAGATGCGGGAAATTGAGCGGGTGCGGGAACTCTTAACCGAGTTTCAGAAAACCCACGAACTGACCGGACGCAGGCAAAACATTATTGCCGAGATTTTGGGAACCAACAAAACCAAAGTAGGCACGCTGGATAACATCAACAATAATCTGATCGCGCCGTTTGTGGAAGAATTTGCAGCGGGGAAAATCAGCACAAGCGCAGCGAATGAGATCGCCGGTTTGGAGCCGGACGCGCAGCAGGCACTATACGAAACATACAAGGCAACCGGATCACTGATCGCAAAGGACGCGAAAGCCCTTAAAGAAGTATTTCCCGATGATTTACCGGAAGAACTGAAGGCAGAGGTAAGGCAGTACGCGGCAGAAACCGGCATCAGCTTAGAAGATGCAGCAGGCGTTATAACAGAACGCCACGAGAGAGCGCGGGAAACGCCGCGGGAGCCGCAGAAAGAGGCAGAGGCGATAGAAAACACGCCGGAGCCGGAAAAAGGGCAGGAAACGGCGCAGGACGAGCCGGAAAACGGCTTTATGAATGAGCCGGAAACCAAAGTAACCTATAATGCGCCCATACCGGACAATACAGACCGTAAAAGCCTTATCATTAACGGCAAAATCAATATGCACAAGGAATATAACGGCATGGCGGTTAATTATTTCATGGGCGCGGTGATCGGTTCGGATCTTTTCGGCGTGGAGTTTTGGCGGGGGTGGAAAAAGTGCGATAGCGGAAATTGCGTAAACCCGCGAGTTTTATATCTTATGGATTACGCCGGAACCGCAGCTACATACACCGTACAGACCGACAGGGCGGAGAAATGCAAGGCTGTTTTAACTGATACCGGTTTAGAGATTTTGCGGGAGGCAGCAGGGCAAACGGCAGTTATCAGCTATGACGAACTGGCAGAACTGATCGACATTATGATTTATACGAAAGTAATTGAGATTAAAACCATTGAAAGTGATATGAAATATTGGGCGCACTGGACGGCTAAAGAATTGGTTTCAATCAGTAATTACTTGACGGAAAACGAAATTTATGTGTTGCAGGATCTTATGATGCGTTGCAAGGAAAGGGCGGGAAGGTAGGAATGGAATTTGCTACATTTCAATTACTATGCCCTTATAATAGTTTGGCGTATGTGTACCAAGACGATCATACACGCATGAAACCGGTATGCAATAGGAGCGATCGCAGACCGGAGGGAAGTAGTTGGGGAAAATGTGACGAGGCGCATTGTCCGTATTTTGGGATCGGAATAGTGGGAAAGAATGTTGCAATATACAATAACGGAATGGAATTAGGAAAATGCGAAAGCATAACGGCAACAGTGGTATTGCAGCCGGAAGATTATGAGCAAAGAGAGCAGCAGGCACAAAACCCTGCTGCTCGACAAGGAGGCAAACAGTGAAAAATAAATTAGCTTATATATGCAGCCCATATAGAGGCAACGTATACAAGCGGATCCGCAATATTGCATACGCGCGACACATAACCCGCGTAGCGTTGGAATTGGGCTATACGCCGATTGCCACACACTTATATTTACCGCAGATATTAAACGATGATATACCGGCGCAGAGGCGGCGCGGATTGAAAGCCGGTAAAGATATTCTAAACACCTGCGACACAATCATTATAGGCGCGAAATACGGCATCAGCGAGGGCATGGCGGCAGAGATAGAGGCGGCATCGGGGAAAGATACCATTATCATAATTTAGGAGGGCGCATGGTAAAGAAATATCAGATAGAGCCTCCGCAGTTAGGCATCTACATAACGCCGGAAACGCGAGAGGCAATAAAAGAAACAGCAGGCAAGCGGGATAAAGAACGCATTGCAGAGATTGAGAAACATTTACATGATGAATTAGACAAATGCCTGCGCATGATCGCAGTACATGAAATAACCGGTAAAGATTTTATTATTTTCACACCGGAAAGAGCAATAGGAAAAACGCGGGCATTACTGGAATTGTGCGTAGAGTATGGGGCGTTATATGTAACAGAACAGCACGAAATAAACTTTTTAGAGCGTGAGGCGCAGCAGTTGGGTTATACAGACCTGCCATTTATGGCAATATCAGCGGCGCGGCGCGAGGGGTTAAGGATCCGGACGGTATTAAAAAGCGAGTGCGTAAAACTGGAAAAGGTGCGGGAGAAATTCGGCAGCACAATAAACATTATCGGGATTGAAGAAATATAAGGAGGGAAGTCTATGATCCATGCACTGAAAACGGAACCGGTACATTTCGAGGCATCGGCAGCAGGCATAAAGGGGTTTGAGGTAAGAAAGAATGACCGCCCATATAGCCCAGGCGATTATGTGGCATTGAACGAATGGAACGGCGAGGGCTACACCGGAAAATGCACGTTGCACAAGATTGTTTATATTCTGTCTGATACAGAGTATTGCAAGGAAGGCTATGTAATTTTGGGGTTGGAACCATGCGCGATCAGAACGCGGGGAGAAATGCAGGAACCTATTCCATGCAATAGAGGGGTGCCGGTATATGAGAGATAAAATTTTTTCAGAAAGCGCAAAAGCATTTTCAATTCCTTATGAGGCGTGGTATGCGGAAACATCAGTAAAGCCGTTTGAAAATGAACATATCATGATCGGGTTTTACTATGAAAATGACGGAACAGAGGGAGAATTTAGGCTTGAATGGGGTAAATATGGCATTGCATTAAAAGCCTATAATGATGCGTGGGAGGCATTAAGCAAAATGCCGGAGTTAATAGAACTTTTAGGGAAGATCGACAGAGGGGAAAGAGAACCAACGGTAAAGGAATTTGCGGAAATGCTGAAAGAGTTAGGATATAAAGACATAACGGAAAGAGTAAGAAAATAAAGGAGGCTATCATGGCAAAAGGGTTAAAGCTGAACAGAGAACAGTATAAAAGGGTTAAGCGCATGGATCATAAGCAAATGGAAGATTTCATTTGCAATATGTATAACGAGGGTTACGCAGACGGCAAGGCGGCAGCAGAACCGAGGATCAAGCCCTCTGACATTGCAACGGTTTTAGTTGAGATTAAGGGCGTAGGCACGAAGAAAGCCGCCGAGATCATGGCGGCGGTAAACAAATTATACGAAAGGGGCGCACAATGATGTTATATGAGCAGGTGGAGAAAAGGGAAAAAGAGGCTTGCGGGGGGGGAGTTACGACAGTAACCGGCAGTTGTAAATTTTGCGGGCAGGTGGCAACGCGCAAAGCATTAGAGGAATGGAGCCAAGAGGAAATAGACGAACTGGCAACCGAAACCTGCGAATGTGTGGACGCGCGGATCTATGCACACAAGAAAGGGCAGAAAGAAAGAGCCAATGCCCGCATTGATCTGTTATTCGGAAAAGCAAATAAAAGCGTTACGGTTCCCGATGCAGCAGTTGACCTGCTGCATAAAGCCGTTTATCCGGTATGCGAAGGTTTCGTACAGAGTATGACCGTAGACATTGGAAACGGCGTTAAGGGCAAGATCAACATTACATCAAAGGGAATTATCAAGGTAGCGCGTACAAAGACAGATACAAGCACATACGAGGCGTAAGGGGGCGTTAAAATGCGTAAAGGCAGGATAATCTGCATTGACATTGAAACAACCGGATTAGACCGCACAGAGGACGAGATCCTGCAAGTGGCAATCATAAACGGCAGAGGGAAAACGCTTTATAATTCCTATATCAGACCGGACAAAAAAAGAACGTGGCAGCAGGCAGAGGCGATCAATAAAATTAACTGGCAGGCGGTAAAAGATGCGCCGACAATCCGGCACGAGAAAAGAAAGATTGAAAGAATATTAAAAAGAGCCGGTTTGATCGTTGGTTACAATCTGAAAGCGTTTGATTTGCCGTTTATGGCAGCAAAAGGCATCAACACAGCAGTAAAGGCGCAAATATGCGATGTGATGTTAGAATTTGCGCCGATAGCAGGCGAATGGGATCCGGAGCGCGGCGGCTACAAATGGAAGTCATTAAGATTTTGCGCCGATTGGTACGGCTACACAAATTATAAACCGCATGACGCGCTTGAAGATGTGCGGGCAACGCTGCATTGCTATTATGCGATGCGGAAAGGAGGCAGACGATGAACAGACGGCAGAAAAAGAAAGCATTTAAAAAGCGTTTCGGTTTCAACCCGCCGCGCGGCATCAGCATAAGGACGGCAACGCGGATCATGGAACACAAGGAAACAATCATAGCAACATTTGAACGGCTGAAAGCTGCAATACTGGACTTGTGGGAGCGGGTAAAGCAACCGGCGTTAGAACTGGCAGAGGCATTAAAGGAAATTCACACAGCTTTTATTACATCGGCAGAGAGGCGGCGCAGGCAGTATATAGCCATTGAGGATTTCCGAACAAAATTATTATTGCGGCAGCAGGAAAGCGAGGCGAAACGGATTGAAGGCAATTCTGACATACACAACCATGATAGACGGTAAGGCGGTAGAGCAAACGAGGCTTTTTGACACCACAAAGGCAAAAAAGATATGTGATGTTAAAAACAGTTTCAATAACAAGGTGCAGGAAATATACATAACCGATAAAGGTATAGTATTTCTGTATACCACAACCGGAAAAGGGAAATTAGAGGTTGCAGATCAAAAGAGCGTTAAGGCGTGGATTGGAGAAAATGAGCCGGACAAATATATTAAATTTTTCGGAGAAGTGGAGGAAGGTTAAGGATGGCGGTATCAAAAGAAGTAAAGGAAACCATAGTAACAACCATTGATGAAGTGTTTCGGAAAATGAACAGCATATCATGGTTGGAGCGGCAGAAGGCAATGAAGGACGAGGCTTTTAAAAACACCGAAAAGATCCTTTATTGTTTCAGCATCTTAAAAGAACACGTTGCAGACGAGGAGGCATATTTAGGCATGATCGGCAAGAAGAAAAGCGGCAGCGTGGTTAGATACTCTAAAAACAAGGTGGAAAAGCCGGACGAGGATCAATTACTGGAGGATCGTATTGCATCATACCGGCGCAGTAAAAACGATGTGGAGCGCATAGAAAAGGCATTGAAAAAGATTGAGGGCAAAAAGGGCTATGAGGTTATACAGATGCGCTATTTGCAGCGTAAGAAGATAACCGAGAACGGAAAGCAGACGGAGGAAGTTTACACGTTTGAGGAAATAGCGGATATTTTGAGCGGGCAGCAGGGCTATAACGACAAACTGAGCGAAAAGACCGTAAGAAATTATAAAAATGCGCTTGTGCGCGATATGGCGATTTTTTTATTCGGTTCCGATGCGGTATAGCATGGGCGGCGAAAAGCGCGTATTTGCGGCGCATACGAGGCACAGGCGGGCAGATATGGGGCTTGACAACACGCCCGATTTGCCGCCCTTCACAAGTCCGTTTAACTATGTTATAATCTTTACAATTTCAAAACTATGCAGATTAAAGCGCGGCGGTTTCCGTTTGGGATCATGCCGCGCTATTTCTATATACGGAGGCGGGCGCATGGGGTTAATGAAGTATTGCAACAGAACCGGCTGCAATCGTTTAGTACCGCAGGGCGTTAAGTATTGCGCGGCGCATACGGTGGGAAAGACGGCAGAGAACCGGCAGAGGCATAAAGAATATGACGCACATTGCCGCAACCAAACAGCGAAAGACTTTTACAATAGCGCAGAATGGAAAGCTGCAAGGGCGCGGGCGTTGGCGAGAGATACCAACATAGATATTTATTTGTATATCATGGAGGGCAGGATTGTACCGGCTGACACAGTGCATCATATTGTGGAGTTAATGGAGGACTATTCCAAGCGGTGCGATATGGATAACCTTATCAGCATATCAGAGGCAACGCACAGCATGATAAGCAAGGCATACAAGGACGCTGCAAAGAAGGCAGCGATGCAGCAGACACTAAGGGAGTGCATAAGAGAGTACAAACGGAGGCTTGCGGGGTAGGGGGTGCAAAAAAGTTTTGAACCGTTCCTGCCAAGACCGCAGCCCCCCTAAATTTACGCAAAAACTCCCTAAATGAACATTTTTCGGAAAGGGGGTTGCGGGGCATGGCAAGACCGAGGCAGCCGATCGACTTGATCGCCGCAAAAGGGCGAAAACACTTGACGATCGAGGAATACACAGAGCGCAAGCAATCAGAGGTTACGGCACCGGCAGACAATGTAAAACCGCCCGCATTTTTATTGAAAAAAGAGCGGGAAAAATTCGAGGAACTGGCAAAACAGTTAATCGAATTAAAGATCATGTCAAATTTGGATTGCGATGTACTGGCAAGGTACATAAGGGCAGAAACGGAGTATATCAAGGTTACAAAGCAGTTGCAGAAAATAAAGTTTTTGCCGGACAAGAAAAGCATGGTTACGGAAGATGCACAGCTTGCGGAACAATACGCGCAGTACAATTATCTTTCCAAAATTCAAAATAGGCTTATGAAAGCCTGCAATGAGAACGCAAGGGAATTAGGCTTGACAATTTCAAGCCGGTGCAAATTAGTGATACCGAAGGAAAAAGACGATAAACCCGAAAACAAGTTTATGAAACACACGAAACGCGCATAGGCGTATGGCAAGGGTATTAAAGACAACGGATCGCGTATCACAGTTTGCAGAAAAAAACCTAAAGAACAAAAAAGAGTTTGGAGAAGATGCGCGGCTTGCGTTCAAAAGGCATCTAAACGATCTGAAAAGATCGGAAAAGGACGATCCGGCATTTCCGTATATTTTTGTACCGGAAAAGGCAGAGGACATAATAGAACTTGCGAACAAATTAACGATTGCAGAGGGCGAGGGGGATCAAGAATTTACCTGCGCCGGTTTCCAAGAGTTTATTTTAGGTTCGCTTTTTGGTTGGGTGCATAAGGAAACCGGAAAACGCCGGTTTACTGACAGTTATGTGCAGGTGGCGCGGCAGCAGGGAAAAAGCGTTTTAAATGCAATTTTGGGTATCAAGTGCAGCAATTTTGACAATTACAATTACGGTCAAATTTACTGTACGGCGACAAAATCAGATCAAGCGCGGATTGTCTTAAATGAAATAACAAAATTCATAAATGCCGATGCAGACCTGCAGGAATTGTTTGATATAAAGGACTACAAAAGCGAGATAACCGGAAAAATTACAAATACGGTCATTCGGGCATTGGGGAGAGATACAAAGTCAATAGACGGTTTCAGACCGTATTTAGGCATTGTAGACGAATACCACGCGCACAAGGATAACCAAATGTATAAGCTGCTGAAAGGCGGCACAAGGAAGTTAAAACAATCGCTTATTTCGGTTATCACAACGGCGGGTTTCAATCTGAACGCGCCCTGCTATGAGTTATTCAAGTATTGCCGCCGAGTGTTGAGGGGAATTGACACAAACGAGCGGCAATTTGTTTATATAGCCCAAATGGACGAAAAAGACAACATTTGGGATCCGAAAAACTGGATCAAGTGTTGCCCGCTGACCGGACACGATCCGGAATTGGTTTCGCAGATGCAGGAAGATGCAAAGAAAGCTAAATCAATGGGCGGCGAGGAATTACGCGATTTTATGACAAAATCGCTAAACATTTGGGTAACGAACGCCGAAACCGCGTTTATTGATTTGGCAGAATGGGAAAAATGCGGCTGCAAAAAGACGCTTGAAGATTTCCGGGGCAAAAAGGCAATATGCGGTTTGGATCTGTCAAGCGGCGGCGATCTTACATCGCTTGTTTTGGAATTTCCCTATGAGGACGAAAAGACCGGCGACAAGAAATATTATATCTATTCCCATTCATTCATACCAAAGCGGCGTATGCAGGAACACATGGATCAAGAGGACAACGCGCCGTATGTGATTTGGGAGCAGGAGGGGCTACTCACAGTGACAACGGCGGCAGCGGGCATAAAGACCGATTACAAAACGATTTTAGCGCACCTGCACACGTTGGTTGACACATACGAGATAGATTTAACGGCGATTGCATACGATCCGCACAATGCGAGCGCGTTTTTACTGGATCTTGAAGATTTCGGTTGTGATTTGGTGGAGATTAAGCAGAGCGCAAGGAGCCTAAACGATGCAACCATAGATTTCCAATTAGAGGTAAAGGCGCACAATATAGAGTATGACGAGCGCAACAAGCTATTAACACGATCCATGAATGACGCTATTTTATCGGAGCCAAACAGTTTTGGCGAAATAAAGATAGATAAAATGTTACAGAAAAACCGGATAGATCCCTGCGATGCTACCATTTGCGCCCACAAGGTAGCAATGGGCGTAGAGGTTGAGGAAATAACGACAGATCAAAGCGTAGAGGCGTATTTGAAAATGTTTGAGAAGGAGGCAGGTGCAAGTGGCGAATGAGGATATTTGACAAAATCAGAGAATTTTTTAACAAGATGATAAGACCGGCAGCAGGCGCAGACGATGAACGGCTGTTAGAATGGTTGGGAATATCGGGAACGCCGAAAAAGGTTTTAGGGGAAGTGACCTATTTTACCTGCCTTAAAATGCTATCCGAAACATTGGGGAAAATGCCGGTCAAATTCTATCAGCAGACGGAGCGGGGGATCGAGGAGGCGGGCGCAAATGCGGCGTACAATCTGTTAAGGACGCGCCCAAACCCGCAAATGACACCAACGACATTTTGGGGAACGGTGGAGAACAACCGGAACCATTACGGAAACGCTTATGTATGGATCCAAAGGGAATTTAAACGGAAAAAGTACGGCGGCGACATAGAAATAAAAAACCTATGGATCATGCCGTCAAGCGATACAACCGTAATAGTCGATGATAAGGGCGTATTTGGTGCCGCAGGCGATATTTACTATTGGTATGCGGATAAATACAGCGGCGAAAGCTATTGTTTTCCGTCAAGTGATGTAATGCACTTTAAAACATCAATGTCATTTGACGGACTGACCGGCGCACCGGTGCGGGATATTCTGAAAGCGACAATAGAGGGCGGTTTAGAAAGCCAAAACTTTATGAACAACCTTTATAAAGGCGGCTTGACGGCGCGGGCGGCGTTACAGTATACCGGCGATTTATCCCCGAAACTGGAAAAACAGTTGATCGCGCGACTGGAGGAATATGCCAACGGCGCGAACAATGCCGGTAAATTCATACCGATCCCGATCGGAATGAAGTTAGAGCCGCTTAATATCAAGCTGACAGACAGCCAATTTTTTGAATTGAAAAAGTATAGCGCGTTACAGATTGCGGGAGCGTTCGGCATCAAGCCGAACCAAATAAACGATTATGAGAAAAGCAGCTATGCCAACAGCGAAATGCAGAACATTTCTTTTTATATTGACACTGAATTATATATCTTAAAGCAGTATGAGGAGGAAATAAACTATAAGTTGTTGGAGCCGAGCGAAACGGCAGCGGGGAAACATTTTAAATTTAATGAAAATGTGATCCTGCGTACCGATGCAAAAAGCCAAGCCACAATTTTAACCGGATATGTGCAGAATGGAATATACACGCCAAACGAGGCGCGATCATTTATGAACAAGCCGCGCATGGAAGGCGGCGATAATCTGATATGCAACGGAAATTATATCAAGGTTGCAGACATCGGGAAAGACCAAGAGGAAGGGGGCGGCGAAGGTGGCGAAAATATTAAAATTACAAAAGAAAGACAAAAACAACCGATATAGGGAAGTTGGCAGCATCGAGATCCGCAACGAAACGGAAACGGCGGCGGAACTTTGCTTTTTCGGGGATATAAACAGCGAGAGTTTGGGGGAATGGCAAAAGTATTATCCCGAAGATAAAGCCCCGAAAGATGTGCAGGACTTTTTGGATCAGCTTGACGGCGTTTCAAAAATCAACGTGCATATTAACAGCGGCGGCGGATCGGTATTCGGCGGCATTGCCATTTACAACATACTAAAGCGGCACAGCGCGGAAATAACCGTATATGTTGAGGGGTTGGCGGCGAGCATCGCAAGCGTTATAGCAATGGCGGGCGATCGGATCATCATACCGGCAAACGCGCAGATGATGATCCACAAGCCGAGCAGCATCACATGGGGCAACGCGGACGATATGAGGAAGGAGGCAGATGTTTTAGACGGTTGCCAAAAGGTTATTTTAAACACCTATATGCAGCATACCAAAGAGGGCGTGACACCGGAACAAATAAACGCGCTGATCGATGCGGAAACGTGGAAGAACGGCGAGGAATGGCAGGAATTTTTTGATATTGAGGTATCGGAAAAGAGCAATGCGGAAGCCTCTGCAAGTGATTATTTTGAACGGTATAACAACCTGCCGGAAAAGCTGAAAGAACCGCAGGAGCCGCCTGCGGCTGATATTGACAGTATAGCCGATGCACTGGCAAAGAGGCTTGAAAAAACAATCAAAGATAGCTGCATACCGATACCGGCAGCAGGAGAGGACAAGGAAAAGCAGATAGCGGCAATTTTGGAGGATTTAGATTTAATCTAAGTCCTTTTTTAATGCAAAAATTTAAGGAGGCATACACAATGAATGAAGAATTAAAGAAGATGCTTGACAGCATCAAGGCAAAAAAGCAGGAAGTGCGGGATCTCTGCAAGGCGGGCAAGATCGAGGACGCGGCAAAGGCAAAGGACGAACTGAAAGACTTGCAGGCACAGTTTGATTTGCTTTATGATTTGGAGCAGGATAAACTGGACAATATGCAGCAGCAGGCAGCAGCCGGAACCGCGAAAAAGATTGTGGATCAGACAAAGAAAATCGCGGGCGCGTTCGTGAACGCAATCAAGGCGGCAGTAGGCAAGGGCGATTTGTCGGCAGAGGATAAAGAGATCCTTAATTCCATGAATGAGGGCAAGGACGAGGACGGCGGCTTGACGGTGCCGAAGGACATCAGAACGGCGGTTAAAGAGTTGCGCCGTTCGGAGGACGCACTGGAAAACCTTGTAAACGTGGAGCGCGTAACCACATTAAGCGGCAGCAGGGTTATTGAGCGGTACGCCGATCAGACACCTTTTGACAACGTGGACGAGGCGGCAGAGTTTCCGGAGGTTTCAACGCCGCAATTTGAAAAGATCGATTACAAGGTAAAGAAAAAGGGCGGCATTTTAAAGGTTACGCAGGAACTTTTGAGCGATACCGCCGAAAATATCATCGGTTATCTGAAAAGGTGGATCGCCAAGAAAGCAAAGGCGACAAGAAACTTTATGATTATCTATAGTTCCCACTACTTTTCCAACTACAATTGGAAGAAGGTGGTAAAATT
>OFFK01001093.1_pt1 | contig 20726 bp, 23 predicted proteins | sample 1521361 | NCBI WGS metagenome assembly OFFK01 (sample SAMEA3504096, study PRJEB24116) | mouse gut metagenome | biome: mouse gut; feature: mouse-associated habitat; material: faeces | place: Denmark | collected 2011
ATATCTCATGGGCAAAGACCAACTACGGCGGCTATTCCTATGCAAATGCGGTGGAGTTTTCCGCAATGCAGGCACAGCGGCTCGGTTGGGAGAAGTACGGCGACACGCAGTACCCCGCCCATGTGTTACGCTACTACCCATACGGGCGGGCATTCACAAGCGGAGGAAACCAAGCCATTGTAGAAGTTGCCTTAACACAGCTCGGCAACGAGGGCGGGCAGCCTTATTGGAGCTGGTATGGATTTGGCGGGCGTGTGGAATGGTGTGCCTGCTTCGCATCGTGGTGTGCCGACCAGTGCGGCTATCTGGAAAGCGGAATTGTGCCGAAATTCTCCCTCTGCTCGGACGGCGTAAACTGGTTCAAGGGCAAAGGACAGTGGCAGGACAAGAACTATGAGCCGCAGGCAGGCGACCTCATTTTCTTTGATTGGGGGAGCAACGGCTCAATCGACCATGTGGGAATCGTGGAGAGATGCGAGAATGGGACGGTTTACACCGTGGAGGGTAACTCTGGGGATGCCTGCAAACAGCAGAGCTATCCAGTTGGGAGCGGCTCAATATACGGCTACGGATGCCCAAACTATTAGTTGGGCGGAGCAAAAGGAAACCAGAGGTCAATCCTCTGGCTCTTTTGCTTTACATAGCCCGTTTACAGTTGCTTCGACAACAGACAGTTCTTTGTCATCCAGTCGGTCAAGCATAGCATCCAAACGTCTTCGGATAGAACTTTTCTTTGCTTTTTCCTCAGTATGTATATGTTCGTCAACTGATACATCAAACATTGTGATAAGTTGAAGAAACAGCTCTATGCTTGGATACTGCCCCTCATTTTCAACAGCTTGAAGATGTCTGGGATTATAATCAATAATCTCCGCAAACTGTTCTCTGGTCACGCCTTGAGCTTTACGGGCTTTTTTGATTGCCAGTCCTAACGGTCTGAAATCAAAGTCAAAATCGTTGTTTCTTTTGTCCATGCGTTCACCACCTGTACTCTGAAAACTTTTACCCTTATATTTTACAGAGGTGTGGTATCCTACTAAACGATGTGAAATCCTATTTGCATAATTGTTGCTATTTATATAAGCGGTTATAATAGATGTAAATTAGCACATAAATGGATGTTCTTTCTAAAATTTCACATTCGCTCCATATTGGAGTGTTAAACTGAAAAAAGAGGTGATTTATATGGCGACATTACTTATTGTTGAAGATGACCGAAAAACAAATGAAGCGATTTGCGAGTATTTGAAATTAGCGGGACACAAATTAATTCCTGCGTATGACGGGGAATCTGCGCTGCAATGTTTTAGCAATAGCAGGATTGACTTAATTGTACTTGACATTATGCTTCCAAAAATATCGGGGCTTTCTGTTTTGCATGAAATCAGAGAAAAAAGTTCTGTCCCGATACTTATGCTAACAGCAATAGGGGACGAATATACACAAGTTTCCAGCTTTGACGGACAGGCAGATGACTATATCGTAAAACCCTTTTCCATGATTTTGTTAGGGCGGCGCATTACTGCACTTTTAAGAAGAAGCGGAAAGGGGATTTTACCAGATACAATCGAATTTGGAAATGTAATTGTAGATTTTTTAGGTTATACAGCAAAAGATGACAATGGAAAAATCGACGTTACTCCAAAAGAGATTGACTTGCTGAAATTGTTTGTGGAGCATAAAGGACTGGTTCTGACCCGTTCTCAGATACTTGACGATTTATGGGGCGACAGCCATCCTATTATTGACAGGACAGTAGATACTTATATAAAAAACCTGCGAAAAAAACTGCATCTTGACTGCATTGTTACTGTAAAAGGAATTGGATATAAATATGAGGTGGACTAATATGGCACGAATAAAAATATTTCCTAAAACATTTTTATATACATTGAGCGTCTTGATATTTATTGTAATAACTGCACATGGCATCATGTATGTTCTTGCCCCGCAAATATCTTTAGGGCTTGTTGGCGAGAAAGGAATGGAACTGGACGGATTTTTCGTCAGTACGGACGTAGATGCCTCACAGTTTGTAACATTTACGATAAAACGTGCCCTGCCTGTTTCTGTTTCCTGTTGTATCGTGATTGCCATTGTCTGTGCTGCACTTTTTTCCAGAAGCATAACACGAAATATTTGTCATTTATCAGAAACAGCGCAGCGCATGACAAAAATGGATAAATCTGCGATATGTTCTGTAACTTCGGGAGATGAAATTGAAGATTTGGCAGAGAATATCAATAGCCTTTATAGGAATTTGCTGAAGGCAATCCATAATCTTGAATTAGAAAAAAAGTATGTGCAGGAAAGCGAGAAATTGAAAATAGATTTTTTACGTGCGGCTTCCCACGAATTAAAAACGCCTGTTACTGCTTTAAACGCCACTCTTGAAAATATGATACTTGGAGTAGGAAAATATCAAGACTATGACGTATATCTGCCAGAGTGCAAAGAAATAACAGAACAGCTTTCCGAGATGATACATGAAATTTTAGAAACATCCAAAATGAATATTACAAATGAAGAAAAACCGACCGAAATAAATTTGCCAGAACTGCTCACAAACCTTTGTGAGCCATATAAACTGATTGCCGCTGCAAACGAGATAAATTTTTCTGTCTGCCTGCCACAACATTTTACAGTCAGTATACCCATTTCCTTATTTGAAAAGGCAGTTTCTAATATTCTTGCAAATGCAGTTGCATATACAGAAAGCGGGAAGCTGATTTCTGTTTCTATGGATGGCAGAAATCTTGTTGTTGAAAATGAATGTGTCCCTGTTCGTCAATCCGAAATCCCCCGGTTGTTTGAGCCATTTTACCGTCTTGATTATGCAAGAAGCAGAGAGCAAGGAGGAAATGGCTTAGGCTTGTATATTGTGGACACTATTTTTTCTGCACTTTCTATTCCATATACATTTCAAGCGAAAGACAATCCGCAAAGAATGTGTTTTACTATATATTTATGATGAAAAACCCTCCGATGTTTCGGAGGATTTTTTTCTTCCGTTTATTTTTCACAGATATTCCATATACGTTCCATATAGGAATGTTATTTTAATATTGTGTTCAAAAAATAAAAAACGGAGGTATCAAAATGAATTTTTTAAAACGGGCAATGTTATATGTTACTCGAAAAAAAGGGAAAAGCATAGTGCTTTTTTGTATATTGCTTATTATGGCAACCTTTGTCTTGTCGGGATTGTCTATCGGGAAAGCTACAAAACAAGCACAGCAAAATCTGCGTCAAAGCCTTGGCGGTTCTTTTCATGTCTGGACGGACTACACAAATAATAACCCCTATCTGCATAAAGAATCGGACGAGGATGAAAGTGGAGGGACTGGATATATCATGTATTCCACAGAGCAGTTATCCTCTGATATGGTGAAAAATATCCGTGATATAGCAGGAGTGAAATATTGCGATGCATTTGATGAAACATTATTGGATTTTGAACAGTTGTCTTTTTTCAAGGGGACAATTCCTTTGGAGGAAGAATTAGGGAATAGCACGACTACGGTAAGTCTATGGCGTTCCGAAGAACACAATTTGTTTACAAATGGCGTTGTCAAACTAACGGAAGGCAGGCATATTACAGAAAAAGATACGGGGAAAGCAATTATTTGTAAAGATTTGGCTGATAAAAATGGCTTAGGGATAGGCGATATGCTGAAAACGAGGTCTATGGATGGGCGCAGCATGACGCTGGAAATCGTTGGATTGTTTACAGCAATGGAAACAGAAAAAATCGGCAAGAATATAGAGGGCTATAATAAAATACAGAATCGGGTGTTTATAGATATAGCGTCGGCAATTCTTATCGAGAACACCCCTGCTGTCCAGGGATTTTCAGAAGTTTCAATTACCATAAACGACCCAGAAGAAATGGATGAAATTATCGAAAAAGTGAAAAAGACGCCTGGATTTAAAGAGGATGGATTTACGATTGATACGGAAAATGAAACTTATGAAAATACGGCTTCCTCTCTGGAAAGTATGGATAAACTGGTGATAGGTCTGCTGATTGCGGCTATCCTTGTCAGCGTTGTAATCTTATCGCTTATTCTTACTCTATGGGGAAAATCACGTGTCCGTGAAACAGGTGTGTTCCTCTCGCTTGGCATAAAAAAGACAGACATTATAGGGCAATATCTGACAGAAGTATTGCTGATTGCAATCGTTGCTTTTGGGATTTCCTTTTTTACAAGTAATATGGTTTCAAACCGTATCGCCGATGTGCTTTTACAGCAGGATATACAGAATAAAATAGAAGAACCGAATGACGTGCAGCAAGATGACATTGTGATAGAATCGTTTGAAAGTACAGCATTAGGAGGTGTAGACAATATAGAATTGAGCGGTGCAGAAAATACAGATTATTTGGAAACGGATATTGAAGTTTCTGTAAGCATAGAAAATTTATTACAGTTATATCTTGTTGGATTTGTAATTATCATTGTATCTGTTATGATATCGTCTATTGCGGTCATGCGTTTGAAGCCGCGTGAAATTTTATCCCGCATGAGTTAGGAGGAGAAAAAGATGACAACGCTAATATGTGAAAACGTAACATATCAATATGAAAAAGGCTCAAAGGTCTTAGAACATATCACAACTCAATTTGAAACAGGAAAAATGTATGCGATACTTGGTGCATCTGGTTCTGGGAAAACGACCCTGTTATCATTGATAGGCGGTCTTGATATTCCACAGGAAGGAAAAATTATGTTTAATGGCAGGGATATATCGGAGATGGGACTTGAATCCCATAGGCGCAATCATGTTTCTGTCATATTCCAGAATTACAATCTTATTGATTATATGACTCCGATTGAAAACGTAAAATTGACCGCAAAACAGGACGCCCTGCCAATATTAAAGCAGCTTGGATTGACGGAGGATGAAGCAAAACGAAATGTAATGAAACTGTCGGGAGGACAGCAGCAGCGTGTGGCAATTGCCCGTACACTGGTATCGAATGCCCCTGTTATTTTAGCGGATGAACCAACGGGAAATTTAGACAAAGATACTGCCGCAGAAATTACGGGGATTTTGAAAAATTGCGCCCATCAGATGAATAAATGCGTAATTATTGTTACCCACTCCAACGACCTTGTAAAACAAGCAGATACCGTTTTTAAGTTAAAAAAAGGCAGGTTGCTTCAAATATGAAATACGAGTGGATATATTGCCCGATTTGCAAAAAAAAGACGCATAACAAATTTAGGGAAGATACTGTTTTGAAAAACTATCCGCTTTATTGTCCAAAATGTAAACGGGAAACGATAATTAACGCAAAAAATATGCAAGTATTTATCATCACAGAGCCAGACACATAGATGCAGAGCCGATGAATGTGTGGAATGAATGAAACCACAGTTTATCGGCTCTGCATTTTACTTAATTAAATGCAGATACGTCCACTAAATAAAAAAAACGGCGATTTGGTGGGCGGTATTGCTATGCCCGAAAGACTTAACAAGCACTCTCCAAACCTGTTTCAAGTTTGGGGGGATTTTTATTGCCTGCAAATAGCAATTTCTATTTTCATAAACGATATAAAGGGACGGATAACCCGTTAAAAAAATCCTTGCCAGTACAAGTGGGCTTTCTACCCCACAAGTAGAGGTCAAATTTCTACATAATAGAAATAAATTCTCCATAGACCGTAAAGGTGTGACAGACTTAGCTGTCGCCAGATAAGGATACTTTTATGTAGGATGCGGTGCAGTTTCCTTTGAAGGGCTGCGCCGTATCCGTTTGTCACGCCACAAATTTGAAGTCCTGCGGATTGTTCTGTATTTCTTCCATTGTGGCAAGAATTTCTTTTTCCGTGGGAATATCTATCATGCCCACTGCCGTAAAATAAATATCTACCTTCACATGGCTGTGACCGCTGGATTTGTCGCTGTTGTGGACTTCGATACGCTCAATCAGCGAATTGACAAGTGTAGGGGTAAGCTCTTTAATGTCGGTCATTTCCCGAAGTGTGCGTAAGACAAGTCTCAAATCCACTACCCGCTGTTCGGCGTTCTGCAAGGTCTGGCGGTTTTCTTCCACTTCCTGCGTCAGTGATTTCTGCTCCTTTTCATAGCTTTGAAGCATTTTAGCAAACCGTTCATCAGAGAGTATGCCGCCTGCGTTCTGCTCAAATACCTTTTCAATCAGCCTGTCGATTTCCGCTATCCGCTTTGTGCCGTTTTCTACAGCCTGTTGAAGCTGTTGGTATTCCTTCTGCCGCATGGCGTTGTTTTTCTTTGCCAGCAGATACAGGAATACCGGCTCATAGCAGCGGACAAAATCGGATAAGTCGCTGACAGCTTCCAGCACAAGCCTTTCAAGGACAATATCACGGATATAGTGCATGGAGCATTCCCCTCTGCCGGATTTATATTGGGAACAGCGGAAATGCTCCTGTTTCCGTTTCATGCTCTTGGCGGCTACAAAGTGCATTTTCGATTTGCAGTCGTAGCAGTAGAGCAGTCCCGAAAAAAGGCTTGTCCTGCCGGTTTTCGTCGGTCTGCGCTTGTGTTTGCGAAGCTCCTGCACCCTCAGCCATTGTTCCTCGGAGATGATGGCTTCCTGCATATCGGGGATGATTTGGTAATCTTCCTCGCTGTGCTGGATTCTCTTATGGACTTTGTAACTGACGGTAGTGCTTTTGAAATTGACGGCGCAGCCGGTGTACTGCCTGTTTTCGAGGATATAGCCGACGGTCGCCTGTTCCCAACCGCAAGGGTTTTTGGGGACTTTCTGCGCATGTTTCCTGCCGATGGATTCAAAATAGGCGGCGGGGGAGAGTATCTGTTCTTCCTCAAGCTGCCTTGCAATCTGCATCGGGCCTTTCCCTGCAAGGCACAGGGCAAAAATCTTCCTTACGGTTTGCGCCGCCGGTTCGTCGATTACCCATTGTTTCGGGTTATCTTCCGATTTCCTGTACCCATATGGCACGATGGAAGCGATACGCTCGCCGTGTTCCGCTTTGGACTGCCATACCGCACGGATTTTCTTAGAGGTCTGCGCCGCATACCATTCGTTGAAAATATTGTGGAAGGGCATCATCTCCACGCCGTCGCCGGTCAAAGTGTCCACACGCTCTTGTATGGCGATAAAACGGATACCGAGGGACGGGTACACCACCTGCGTAAGCCTGCCCATTTCCACCTGCTCACGCCCGAAACGGGAAAGGTCTTTGACGATAATCGTGCCGATTTCACCGTTTTCCGCCATACGCTCCATACGCATAAAATTCGGTCTTTGGAAGGTCGCGCCGCTGATTTCATTATCCACAAAAAACATAGTGTTTGCATAACCGTTCTTCTTTGCATAATCAGAAAGTATCTGTTTTTGATTGGTGATACTGTTGGATTCCTCGTCTTTATTATCGTCATCAACCGACAGCCTACAATACAAAGCTGTGATTTTTTCTTCTGTCTGCCCGTTTATTTTCGTTGCTGTTGTCATAATTTTTTAATTAAAATATCTTTTAAATAAATATTGACACTGGAAAAGTTATGAGTTAGAATAGGTTCATATTTTAAAGAAAAGGTAGATATGCTATATGTTGGTGGTATCTGTAATGACAAAGAACAACTAAATTTAATAAAGAGGGTAAGCGCTAGGGATAGTGTTTTATTTGCGGCGCCCTTTTCAGCATTATTGAATGCTGGTTGTTTCTGCCTTACAGAATACTGCATACACTGGGAATAATTGTCTAGTTTTGATGAATGAGAAAAAGGGAAAGTATGACTGTAGAGGTCATGCTTTTTTTGTTTTAGACCAACTATGAAATGGAGTGCAAGTTTTAAGACATTGCGGGTATCCTTTCATGGAAAGCCTTGTTTTACTACGTCAATTTGAGACATATGGATTCGTGGTTTCAGTCTATTTATGATAGGCAGAAACCACGTTTTTTGTGTCTTGAACTAAAATATATTTCATTTGGAGGTTTTAAACATGAAGATGATACGGACAGAAAATATAACGAAAAAGTATAAACGGTATAAGAAGCAGGAGGGAGTGATAGGAAGTATTAAGGGTCTGTTCCATAGAGAATATGAAGAAAAAATTGCGGTAGATGCCTTTAACATGGATGTGGATGAGGGTGAGTTTATAGGATTGATTGGACCGAATGGAGCGGGTAAAACTACCTTAGTGAAGATGCTGACTGGTATTATTGCGCCAACAAGTGGCGAAATTCAGGTCATGGGATTTTATCCTAATAAGCTGGAGAAGGCATTTAAGCATCAATATGCGGTAGTTATGGGGCAGAAGAGTCAGTTGTTTTTTGAGCTGACAGCGGAGGATACGTTGAGACTGTTTAAAGAAATATATCGTATTCCAGAAGACGAGTATAGGAAAAATAAGAACTTTTTTGTGGAGCTGTTTCAGGTGCAGGAGCTTATGGATGTACAGGTAAGGACATTATCATTAGGAGAAAGGATGAAAATGGAATTGATTGTTGCATTGCTTCATAATCCCAAAATACTGTTTTTAGATGAGCCGACAATTGGACTGGATGCTGTGGCAAGTAAACAGATTCGGACTTTCTTGAAAAATATAAATGAATCGAGAGGGACGACCATCCTGCTAACTTCACATTATATGGAGGATATTAAGGCATTATGCAAACGCTCTATTGTAGTAAATTACGGCAGAAAAATATATGACGGCGATACAGATATGTTATTTGAACAATACCAGAAGAGCAAGAAAATGACTATATACTTTGAGCATAGCGTAGAGCCTGATGTCCCGGAACATTGCAGGATATTAGAAAAAACAAATGACAAACTGGCGCTTGAAATACCAAAACAGAATACAGAAAAAGTTCTGGAATCGTATATAGGTCATTATCCGATCCGGGATATTGGAATTGAGGAAGAAGAAATAGGCTCTGTAGTAGAGCGTATCTATAAGGGGGATGTAAAACGTGAAGAAATATTTGGAAATTGCTAGGGCATATATGAAAGCGCAGTTAATCTGGAGAGCAGATGTATTTGTTGATGTGATTCTGTCAGTGGCTAAGATATTGTTTGCATGGATCTTATGGAGTATTTTGTTTGAAGGAAAAGAGCAGATAGCAGGATTGAAATTTCACACCATGATTTCTTACTATATCATAAGTTCCTATCTATTCCAGATGGAAAAGTCTGCTGAAATCAGCCAGCAGATGACGGGGATGTTGAGAAACGGCGCTTTTTCAAAATATATGGTGATACCGGTACAGACACAGGGCTATTTTGTGGCGATGGAAGTCGGGAAGCTTGCATTTTCTTCAGGCATTGGCTTTTTAGCAACTGTTCTGTGGTTTTGTTTGTTCAGGATTTCCATTTTACATACAATCAATTTGAAGATATTGCTATGCGGAGTTATCATGGTTGCTTTAGGTCTGCTGTTTATGGCTCAGCTCAACTATTTCCTTGGGATTTTAACTTTAAAATTTGAGGAGATCAGTGCCTTTCTCATGATAAAGGATAATTTATCAGCAGTTGTGACAGGAGCGGTGATTCCCCTTGCGCTTTTGCCGGAATGGATGATAGCCAGTATGAAATTTCTGCCGTTCTATTATGTTACATATCTCCCAAGTATGCTGTTTATAGGAAAATGTGAAGATGAAGCAATGACAGGCTTATTTGTTTTAAGTATATGGAGCGCTTTCTTTCTTGTTTTAAATCAAGTAACTTATGAACATTATCGAATTAAATATGATGGAGCAGGAATATGAAAAATAATTTTAAATTTTTGACAGAATTAATGAAATTAAGGCTATCCCATATCATGACATTTCGGTTGGGATTCTTTGGACCGTTTTTTATTGACGCCAGTTATTTTCTGGTTCAGCTTTTTGCCTTTGAGGCAATTTACGGGCATGTGGATAAAATTCGTGGATGGGGGCATGGAGAAATCCTTGTTTTTGTAGGAACATTTTCCCTGATCAATGCCCTTAATATGATAATTTACTTTTTTGGAGTGATTTCCATACCTGAAAAAATACAAACAGGTGAACTGGATTTGTATCTGACCAAACCTGTAAATCCGCTATTGCGGATTACTTTTGAAAAAATAAATCCAGGTTCCATACCGCTATTGGCTTTCAGTGCATGTATTATTGCGTATGGGGTGAAAGAAATAGACATGGGTTTTTCATGGTCTAAAATTATTGAATATCTGTTTCTGGTTTTTATGATGACGATACTGTACTACGATCTGGAACTCTTGATACGATGCTTTGCTTTTTTTGTTTTCTCTGTAAACAATTTAACGAAAATTGAGGAGACAGCGATTGACTTGTGTTTGAAAATACCAGGGATTGCTTTTTATGGAATTTATAAGTTTATTTTTTATTGTGTATTGCCATATGGAATCATTGCAACGTTGCCGACACAGGCAATTATAGGGGCGCTGTCAGTAAAGGGTCTGTTTTTTGGAGTGGCAATTGTGTGTATTTTTACTTTTTTTGCATTATCATTTTGGTCATATGGAGTACACAGATATGAAAGTGCAAGCAGTTAATTATTTTTTGTAATAGGAGGGTTAAAATGGTTCAAACAGATAAAGTATTGGAATTTGATAAGATTAAAGAGAAGTGGATTGAACTGGCGCTTACAGAGTGGGCAAAAGAAAAGATTAAGGACGCCGTTCCCAGCATGTCAGAGAATGAATTGATAGCAAGGCAAAGGGAGACAAGTGAAGCCAGAGAACTATTGGAGAAAAGCGGAAATCCGCCGTTGGTTTCTTTAAGTGGGATTAGAGAATGCATCCAAACGGCTGCTAAAGGAGACTGTTTATCCATTTCACAGCTTGAAGATATGGAAAAATCCCTTGTTGCTGTAATGCGGTTAAAGAATTATCTAAGCCGTTGTAAACAATGGGAAATATCGCTGGCATATTATGATGAGAATCTGGATTGTCTGGATAATCTAAAAGAAAGCATTAGTATGCAGATTAGAAATGGCAGGATAGATGATAATGCTTCAAAAGATTTAAAATCCTTTCCGGATGAAATTGTACGGAATGAAAGATGCATGCGGAAGAAAGTAGATGCAGTTATACGGGCGAATAAGGAAAGCCTGTCTGATAATTTCAGTACTCTGAGAAATGGGCATATATCCGAATAGAAGATGGACGACATCCCCTTATGGCTCCGTCAGAGCGCGTGCCGCTGCAATTTGAGATAGAGAAGAGTTTTGATGGCGTAGTTATTACAGGGCCTAATACGGGCGGTAAAACAGTTACAATTAAGACAGTTGCATTAAATTGTATGATGGCGCAATGCGGTTTACACGTGGCATGTAAAAAAGCGGAAATTTGTATGAACAGTAATTTTCTGTGTGATATAGGTGACGGGCAAAATATATCAGAGAATCTTTCTACATTTTCAGCGCATATTGTGAATGTATTAGAAATATTAAAAAAAGTTAATAGAGACAGCCTTGTAGTTATGGATGGGCTTGGTTCCGGCACAGACCCAAAAGAGGGCATGGGAATTGCCATTGCAATATTGGAAGAATTACAAAAGAGTGGAGGATTATTTCTTGTTACGACACATTATCCAGAGGTAAAACAATATGCAGATAAAAAAGCAAGGATTGAGAATGCGAAGATGACCTTTGATAAGGAAAGTCTGAAACCTCTTTATCAATTAGTTGTTGGAGAAGCTGGGGAAAGCTGCGCTTTCTACATAGCCGGGAAAATGGGAATGCCAGAAGAGATGTTAAAAACGGCAATGAAGGCGGCTTACGGAAAAGAGGAAATATCGGAAAATTTGAAACAGGTGGTTTCTAAAAATCATTTAGAAAAGAGGAGGATATCTGGTATTCAAAAAAAGGAAAAGAAGGAATGAGGCAGCGTAAAAAATCTGCGGCGCCAAATGGACAGAGGAAAGATTATAGAAGAACAAATATCTAGTGTAAAAACCTATAACAAAATTAGGGTAATAGATTGTTCGATAATAAAATTCAAGCCGGAAAACCGCGCAGGCGCAATAGAACAGTTAGCGCAGAATGTGGAGGCTGTCGAAAAGCAGGTACAGCTTAAGGGGATAAAAATGAGCCAGAATCATATGAATTAAAGCTAACAAATATAAGACAGTGGGGACTTAATTTTAAAATCTTATAACTCACAAAAGGACATTTTCGATTTCTGAAAATGTCCTTTGCATTGAATGGATAATTGGAAATACCATCTATGAGGTATCATTCAATTAGTGCGACAACTCCATACATATTTAATGAAATCTGTTTTTCAGCTCATCTAAGAGTAATTCTGCAATCGGTGTAAATACCTGATATTTTTTCCAAATGATATACATTTTTGTTTCGAGCCGTGGAAAGAGAGGGCGAAAACACAGACCGCTGTCATCGCCTGTATTCATTAACCGGTCAAAGGTCAGCATACCTCCAAGTCCTTCTTCTACAAATACGCCGCCGTTGTAACAAAGATTTATTGTACCGCTTAGATTTAACTGGTCGGCGTTTTCTCCGCACCACCGTGCAATATCAAATTTCATGCCCTGTTCAGAACAAATCAGGTCTATTCCGATTAAATCTGCAAAAACAATCTCCTTTTTTTCTGCCAGCGGATGGTCTTTTCGGATTGCAAGCCCCCAAATGTCTGCCCCTGGTATTTCGATATGATTGTACCTTTCGAGATTCGGCGGCTCTACGATAAAAGCAAAGTCAATCAGTCCCCGGTCTAAGCGTTCCACTACCTGTTCCGTATTTCCGCTTGTAAGATGGTAGCGGAAACGGGGATAAGCTTCTTTGAAATCCTTAATTATCCGTGCCAGATATTTTATCTGATGTGATTCGGCGCACCCTATATAAACTTCTCCCCCAGTAATGTTATCAAGTTCCCGAAATTCGTTGGTAGTTTTATCTACCATTGCGAGTATATCTTCTGCCCGCTTTCGCAGAAGCATTCCCTCGTCCGTCAGGCTGACACTGGCGCTGCCCCTGTGAAACAACTTTTTTCCGAGTTCGGATTCCAATTCTTTCATTTGTTTCGATAAAGTGGGCTGGGAAACATGAAGTATTTCTGCCGCACGTGACATATTACTTTCTCTTGCAATTTCTAAAAAATAACGCAAAACACGGATTTCCATATCTTCCTCCTTGTTGTTTTTATCCAGTATAACACAGCTATGATATTCTTTCCAGGAATATCACGATATGAAATATATGTATTAGACATATCAGAAAATATGCGTATAATAACAGGTATAGGAGGCGCAATGAATGTCAGAGGCATCAGATTCAATGGGAATCCTGCATCAGAATCTGATTGACGCAGGGTGCAGCAAAGATTTAATTGAAACCTGTATGGAGCTTGCAAAAGCAAATAAGTGGAAACGCCTTTTGCCTTTGCTCGCCAAACAAAGAATCAATCTGCTGGATTCGGTGCATGACGGACAAAAGCAGATAGACTGTCTGGATTTCCTTGTTTACAGCATTAACAAAAAACATATTTAGGAGGATTTGCGCAATGGAAGCAAAATTGAATCAGATTCAGGAACTGAATCTTGTACAGGAATGGGATAAGACTTTCCCCAAAAGCGAAAAAGTAAATCACAGCAAGGTTACTTTCCACAATCGCTACGGAATTACTTTGGCAGCAGATATGTATATGCCGAAGAATGCAGAGGGTAAATTGCCCGCAATCGCCGTATGCGGTCCATTCGGCGCAGTCAAGGAGCAGGCGGCGGGCTTGTATGCGCAGACAATGGCAGAAAGAGGTTTTCTGACGATTGCATTTGATCCCTCTTTCACTGGCGAAAGCGGCGGCGAGCCTCGCTATATGGCTTCTCCCGACATCAACACAGAGGATTTCATGGCGGCGGTGGATTTCCTTTCATTACAGGATATTGTTGATTCGGAGAAAATCGGTATTATCGGAATCTGCGGCTGGGGCGGCATGGCGATCAATACAGCGGCGCTTGATACCCGTGTCAATGCAACGGTTGCCTCTACAATGTATGATATGTCCCGTGTCAATGCCAACGGATATTTTGACAGCGAAAACAGCGAGGAAGTCCGCTACGAGAAACGCAAGGCAATGAATGCGCAGCGGCTTGAAGATTACAAAAACGGCTCATATGCTCTCGGCGGCGGTGTGGCTGATCCTATGCCAGAGGATGCTCCGTGGTATTTCAAAGACTATCACGCTTACTATAAAACAGAGCGTGGTTATCACCCTCGTTCCCTGAACTCAAACGGCGGTTGGAATGTGATTGGCTGTCAGTCCTTTATGAATATGCCAATTCTCCAGTACAGCAATGAAATCCGAAGTGCGGTAATGGTACTTCATGGAGACAAGGCGCATTCCTGCTATTTTGGCAAGGACGCTTATGCCGCTATGATTGACGGAAACAAGTATCAGGATAACAAAGAATTGCTGCTTGTTCCGGGAGCAAGCCATACGGATTTGTACAATCAGACAGATGTTATCCCGTTTGATAAAATGGTTGATTTTTTCTTGAAGAATATGAAATAACAGAAATTTTTGACTCGAAGGAGGGTTTTAATATGGTGAAACAAACGGCGGGCAGAGACGCTTTAGATGACTTTGCCCCTAAATTTGCACAGTTAAATGATGATGTATTATTTGGCGAAGTATGGTCAAGGGAGGATAAGCTCAGCTTAAAAATGCGTTCAGTCATAACGCTTACAGCTCTTATCAGCAAAGGAATCGTTGATAGTTCTTTGTCCTATCATCTTTCTACTGCAAGAAAAAACGGTGTTACACGCACGGAAATGGCCGAAATTCTAACACACCTGGCATTCTATGCAGGCTGGCCTAATGCATGGGCGGCGTTCCGTATGGCAAAGGAGGTTTATTTGGACGATGGGGAGCAGGAAGAGCATGGAGGTTTTTTTGGACAGGGAGAGCCAAACACAGCTTATTCCAGGTATTTCACAGGGAACAGCTATCTGAAACCGCTTACCGATTCGGAGAACACATCTGTATTTATTGCAAATGTAACTTTTGAACCAGGCTGCCGGAATAACTGGCATATTCATCATGCTAAGTCTGGCGGCGGACAGATATTGATTTGTGTAGACGGAGAAGGCTGGTATCAGGAAGAAGGAAAAACTGCCCAAAGCTTAAAACCCGGTGATGTGGTGACAATTCCGCCGGAAGTGAAACATTGGCATGGAGCTAAATCGGACTGCTGGTTCAGCCATTTGGCAGTAGAATGTCCGGGAGAGGATACCTCCAATGAGTGGATGGAACCTGTTGCGGATGAAATATATAGGGATTTAAGTACAATGCAATAAAACAGAATAGGGAAGGCATCTGCTGTGAAAATAGCCATCTTAAGGGGAAACCCTGCCTCCTGAATGATGGAATGGCAGAAATCAAGGCTCAGATATTGATGGCGTATCAGCTTGCCAAAGCGTTATAATGCAGCAGCGGGATGCCGTGTGCCAGTTGACATACGGCATCCTGTCTTTAACAAAAACAATGTAATATCGGATATGAGACAAGTGAAAATCTGGAGGTAAAAGCTATGCGTATTTTAGTATTGAACGGAAGCCCCCGTCCAAAGGGCAATACAAAACAAATGATTGAAGCGTTTCAGGAAGGCGCAGAATCCGCCGGTCATCAGGTAGATGTGGCGGATGTGTGCCGGATGAAAATCGCCGGCTGTCTTGCCTGCGAATACTGCCATAGCAAAGGAAACGGCAGTTGTATTCAAAAGGACGATATGCTGAAAATTTATGATTTGCTGAAAGAAGCGGAAATGCTTGTGATTGCTTCTCCAATTTATTATCATGGCATATCCGGTCAGCTTAAATGCGTACTGGACAGATTCTATTCTGCTGCCTATCCGAAAAAACCGAAAAATCTGAAAAAGGTCGCCATGTTTTTAAGCTCAGGCGATGCAGATATGTATGACGGAGCAATGTTTTCCTACCAAGGAGATTTTCTTGATTATCTCGGACTGGAAGATATGGGGATATTTACGGCTCACGGTTCGGAAAACGGCTCAGCAGCTAAATTAGATGAACTTAGAAATTTTGGCGCGTCTCTTTCATGCGCCACACATAAAAAGGAGATAAAATTATGTTAGGAAATTTTACTTACTGTAATCCAACAAAACTTTACTTTGGTCAAAACGCTCTGGATGGTTTGAACGAAGAACTGCCGAAATACGGTAAAAACATATTGCTTGTTTACGGTGGCGGCTCAATTAAAAAGAACGGTATTTATGATAAGGTCGTTGAGATTCTAAAGGCAAACGGAAAAGAGGTCTACGAAGACGCAGGTGTAATGCCTAACCCCACTGTGGAAAAATTAAACGAGGGCATAGAACGGGCAAAAGCCGCAAAGGCTGACTTGATTCTTGCTGTTGGCGGCGGCTCGGTATGCGACTATGCAAAAGCGGTTTCCGTATCGGTAAACTGCAACGACGACGCTTGGGATAAATACTTTATCCGTTTTGATGATGTAACCTGCGATATTATTCCCGTCGGCTGCGTGCTTACAATGGTGGGTACTGGCAGCGAAATGAACGGCGGCTCGGTGATTACCAATCACGAACAAAAACTCAAAATCGGACACGTATTCGGAGAAAATGTATTTCCAAAGTTCTCAATACTGAATCCTAAATTTACTTACACTCTGCCGAAGTATCAAATGGTATCCGGTATATATGATATTATGTCGCACATTTTGGAGCAGTATTTTTCGGGAACGGACGACAATACAAGCGATTATATCATGGAAGGTCTGCTTCGTTCTCTGATTCACAGCGCCGATATTGCCGTTGAAAATCCAAGCGATTACGAAGCACGATCTAACATTATGTGGATAGCGACATGGGCGCTCAATACGCTTGTAGCAAAAGGAAAAACCACCGATTGGATGGCGCATATGCTCGGCCAGGGAGTAGCCGCCCATACGGACGCTACACATGGCATGACGCTTGCGGCTGTTTCCATGCCATATTACCGTTATATCCTGTCTTACGGAACGGCAAAGTTTGCCCGCTATGCCGAGAACGTATGGAATGTAAATCCTGAAGGTAAGACGGAAATTCAAGTTGCAAACGAAGGACTTGACGCTATGGAAGCGTGGATGAAGAAAATCGGGCTTGTTATGAATATTACCGAACTGGGCGCTGCGGAAGCTATGCTGGACGGAATGGTAAAAAGCGCGCTGATTATGGACGGTGGCTATAAAGTGATGGATGCAGACGATATCCGAGCTGTATTACAGGCGAGCTTTTAAGAGAAGTTTGAGGAGGAAACGGAGACAAGAAAAATGAAAAAAGCAGCAACGGTACTATTATGTGCATTCGTTTTGCTTGCATTTGCAGGATGCAACAGCAATACGCAAAAAAACGGTGATTTTTCATTCCATGATAATTCTGCTCAAAATACCCAAAATCAAAATGGGACTGAACAAAATAATTCAGGTCAGGACGATGTGGATCAGAGTGCGGCGGATTCCAAGCAGGAGGAAGACTCCAAAACTTTAATTGCATACTTTTCTCGCGTAGGAAACACAGATTTTCCTGCCGGAGTAGATGCTGTTGCTTCCGCAAGTCTGATTGTGAAAGACGGCGAGCTGTATGGAAACACACAGTACATTGCTACGTTAATTCAGAGAGCCACAGGCGGAGATCTGTTTTTGATTGAAACCGAGGAAAAGTATCCGGCTGATTATGATGCTACCGACCGGCAAGGCGCTAAAGAAAGCACAGAAAACTCCCGCCCGAAACTTGCTTCTCATATAGAAAATATGGATGAGTACGATACCGTGTATCTTGGTTTCCCAAACTGGTACTACGGAATGCCAATGGCAGTATATTCTTTCTTGGAAGAATATGATTTTTCAGGCAAAACAATGATTCCGTTTGTTACCAGCGGTGGAAGCGGTTTTTCAGATTCCATATCGGAAATTCAGAGCATACAGTCCGATGCAACAGTGCTGTCAGAAGGATATAAGGTCACACATTCAAAAGTCAGCGATGTGACTTTTGAGGATATTGAAGAATGGATTAACGGTTTAAACAAATAATCGTTTTCTGTAAAAGGTGGTGAGAAAGATGAAAAGAAAACAGATTGTAAAAATAGCGGTAGACATTGCAATGACAGCGATACTCTTGCTTTTGATGACATATGAGCTGATTGGGCAAGTATCCCACGAACTGCTTGGTATCATTATGTTTGTACTTTTTATTCTGCACCACATTTTAAATAGCAGATGGACGAAAAATTTGATTAAGGGCAAATATACTGCCCTGCGAACTCAGCAAACTGTACTTGTTGTGTTGGTTTTGTTTTCAATGGCAGTCTCTATATTCAGCGGCGTAATGTTATCCCGTCATATATTTTCGTTCCTGCCGTCCGGAAATGGATTGTCATTTGCGAGAAATCTGCATATGCTCTCAGCTTATTGGGGATTTGTTTTTATGAGCCTGCACCTTGGATTTCATTGGAATATGATGATGGGAACGGCAAAACGGCTGACGAAAAAACCATCTGTCATGCGGACATGGGCGCTTCGTATCATTGCCCTGATAATTGCAGGATACGGTGTGTATGCGTTTGTAAAGCGTGACATCGGCAGTTATTTGCTGCTTCAAATTCAATTTGCATTTTTTGATTTTGAGGAGCCGATAATACAGTTTCTTTTGGACTACATAGCAGTGATGGGATTGTTTACAGCAATAGGACATTATACATTTGGCATAATCAGAAAATGTAAAGGAACGAAAAAACAAGAAAAGCAGAAAGGACGGTCATCATGAATCGAAAGACTGTTGTAAAAACGCCAGCGCTTATTTTGGTTATCACTCTTTTGATATCTGTGATGATCGGTTGTGGTATGAAAGACACAAAATCAACAGAAACAAGTACTAAAACAGAAATAGAATCAGACGCAATCCAGTCCTCAGATTCATCAGCAATCAATTCTATGGAAACATCTCAGATACAGATGCCTCCTTATGACGGTAATTACCCGCAGCATCAAGCCTATGGTACAGGGATTGGCGCTATGCCAGGGCGTGTGGTATGGTCGCATAACCCTGACTCCGTAGAATGGGACGGCAGCGGTTATTGGTGGGAAACGGAACATTTTGACGAAGCAGTTATTCTGAAAATGGTAAACGACAGTATTGCTTCTCTTGGCGGCAAAGACACGGCAAAGGACGGATGGAACACATTGTTTTCTGCCAGCAAAACGGCTCGCAGCATGAACAGCGGCTATATAAAGGGCGAAAAAATTGCAATCAAGGCAAACATCAACGGCTCGGCGGTATTTGATGACGATACCTCCGGAAAAACGCAGATGAGCTATACCAATCCGGTCTTACTCAAAGCCCTGCTCACCTCTCTTGTGAAAGAAGGAGGCGTGAATCCGTTTGACATTACCGTTTACGATGTGTCCCGCCTATTTCCCGATTATATGGTTGAACTGTGTACTGTCAGAGAATTAATGGGCGTTCAGTTTGTCGGTCGCAACAATGGGGTGGCGGATGAAAACGCGCCGATCAACTGGTCGCAGAAATTCGGCGGTAAAGTAAACTATCTGCCAACCTGTGTGACCGAGGCTGCCTATGTGATCAATCTTGCGAATCTGAAAGGACATAGTTACGGCATTACATTATGCGGCAAAAATCATTTTGGCTCTTTTATCAATGGAAATAGGATGCGTCCGCCGGAAGGAGCAAACCTGCACCAGTGGCTGACAAAATCGGAGATGGATATTTACAGTCCGCTGGTAGATTTGATGGCAAATGCTAATCTCGGCGGCAAAACTGTTTTGTATATGCTGGACGCTTTCATTTGCGCGCCAAGCGAGGGCGCTTCTATTACCGCTGAAAATTCCAAGTGGCAGCAGACGCCGTTTAACGGAGATTACACTTCAAGCATTTTTGTATCACAAGACCCGGTGGCAATTGATTCTGTCGGAGCAGATTTTCTCAATAATGAACCGGCTGTAACAGGCAATAACCGTTCGGCGGCAGACATTACCAACGAAAATTATCTGCACGAAGCAGGTCTTGTGGGAAATGCGCCGTCAGGAACAACTTACACAGACGGCAACGGTCATACTCTTAATAACCTCGGCGCGCATGAGCATTGGAATAATTCCGAACAAAAGCTGTACTCACGAAATCTCGGAAAAGAGGAAGGAATAGAACTTGTGCAAATAAAATGACTCCATATTTTCAAAAATGTCGGGGAATGGCTATAATAAGCTCCCATTCCCCGACATTTTTCGTATGGATTTAATACAATTCCAAGGAATCTTCCGCATTTACCCATAGCTGCATACCGCCCTCAAGATATAGTCTTGCATATTCCAGAGGTTTATCTATTGCCAAAGCATTTAAGGCGCATTCGGAACATGGCGTTGTTTTTAATCCTTTTTCCGCTTTGCTGTAATCTATCCGCAAGAAATAGCCTGCATAAGTATATATGTCAATGCTGTTATGGTTGATGTTATATGTTGCATAAATAATATTCATTTTTATTTATCTTCTTTCTTTAAAAATTTTGAAAGCATTTCAATCAGTTCCCCATGGGGAACTTTCCATAAGGAAGTTAAAACTAAAAGACTTTGTAATCAGCCAGAATGATTGAATTGTAGGTAAATTTAATTCATACGGAGGAATTACAAAATGAACGAATCATTATTTAAACAGTTAGGCGGTACATATCACGAAGAAAATGGATATTTTATTCCAGATTTACGATTGCCCGCCG
>OFFK01001098.1_pt1 | contig 20605 bp, 18 predicted proteins | sample 1521361 | NCBI WGS metagenome assembly OFFK01 (sample SAMEA3504096, study PRJEB24116) | mouse gut metagenome | biome: mouse gut; feature: mouse-associated habitat; material: faeces | place: Denmark | collected 2011
ATGCGTCAAAAATTCTTCAAAAAAGAGGTTGTTTCTATATTTTTTTTGCTGTTTTTACAATCTGGACAGCTATTTTCCACCCTTTTCCCGCTTTATACCGCCGATGAATTTCCGGAACAGACTCTTGTTCTGGCGGGAATTCGTCGATGTTGTCTTAACAGCATGCAATTCGGCATTCTTATCGCAAGCAGACGCTTCTGCTATGCATGCATCCGAATCAGCGGGATCTGGCGTGACAGATTCAACCGGTTCATTTTCTGCTTCGGCAGTCACAACTTCTTCTATAGATGATTCTGCGGATTCTTCCGCAACGTTAAGAACCTCATCTGTATTTTCTACCGTCTCGGGTTCCGAAACCGCAGTCTCAGCCGGGGAAACCGAAGCTTCAAAAATCACAGATTCGGAGGCTATATGATCTTCTGTCTCAGCATTATTTATCGCAACCTCTACCTTTATATCGTCTGTATCTATGGAATCAATAACACTTGATCCAGGATTTCTTGCAACTTCGTTCTGACATGTATTCTCTTCTATGGCATATATATTTTCCGGATGCGCCAGATATTCTTCCGCTTCACGCTGCGCTTTCTCAAAGATCTGGTTGACTCTCTTCGCCACCTCCGTAAGAGAACCGATATTCTCCAGATTGATCCGCTTATCGGTATATAATGCTTTTAACTCTTCTCTGAGGCTGTGGATCGCGGCATCGCTCTGATTCAGGTCTTGTTTTAACTTCTCGATCAATGCATCCTTATCGTTCAATGCGGTCTTCAAATTCTCATTATGCGCGTGTAATCCTTCCAGATGTTCCGTCTGTCTGTCAAGCTCTTCCTGGAGCCTGACTTCTTCGTTACTCTGCGTCAATAGTATCTGGATCAGATCCAGGGATCTGAGTTTCCGAAATTCTTTCTCTGTCATGTGATAAAACCCCTTTTATATAAACTGTTATACCATTCTCTGATTATAGATGCATTCTATATTGCCGTGCCCAGGAAACCGTGTATGGTATACCCGTCTCTATTATACCTCATAATATGCATTATGAGGTAAACACAAGGGAAAGAGGCTTAGCATGACTGTAAAGGAATTACAAAGGCTGCGGAGGCAGGAACTACTCCAACTGCTGGTGGAACAAGGAAGGGCGATCGCCAACTTAAAAGACGAGCAGGAAGAGAAGGAACGCGAAAGGCTGCAGTTTGAAGACAGTAATGGGCGCCTTGGGAAAAAGGTGGAAGAAAAAGATATCCTGATCGAGCGCCTGCAGGGGCGGCTTGCGAAGAAGGAAGAGCAGATTGGTGAACTTAAGCGTGAAAAGGAGATATGGTGTACCGACAGGCAGGCACATCTGGAACAGTCGGACTCCATAGCGGACGCAGTATTACGGCTAAACAGATTTTGCGAAATGGCGCAGCAGGCGGCAGACCAATATCTGTATAACATCAGGCAGAGATGTATGGGGCAGGAAGGAAGAAGAGCCCTTGAGCCTGTAGATATAGGAGGGTCTGGGAAGTAATGGAACAGAAGGATATGCAGAATATAAATCCGTCAGGGGAGAAAGAAGCGCAGAACGCTTCGGAAGCGGGCGCCGCAGAGGCGGTAGAGGCGCAGAATATTTCGGGAGCGGACGCAGCAAAGGTGCAGAACGCTTCGGAAGCAGGTACCGCAGAGGTGCAGAGTATTTCGGGAGCGGACGCTGCAGAAACGATGAATGCTCCGGCGACGGGCGCTGAAGGTTCGGAAGCAGGATCAGGAGTAAGTGTAACAGAACCGGAGAAGAGATCGGGTGTGAATGTGATTGAGGAAAAGAAGACACCGGATACAGATGTGAGATTAGCGGGCTCAAATAGAGAGGGAGTCAAGGGTTCTCCAAGCGTGGGGGCGGTCGAACTTCCTAGCCTGGAACTTCTGGAAGCAGAGCTTAAGAAGGAGCAGTACAAGAGAAGCTACAGGCGGGTGCTGAAGAGCACGGCATTTTCCCTGATGGTAGTAGCGGCAGTTGCAGTACTGATCGCGGTCCTGTTGCTCCCGGTGCTGCAGATCAGCGGAACGTCCATGACGGATACGCTTCAGAACGAAGATATCGTGGTGGCGGTGAACAGTTCGAAATTCAAGACTGGCGACGTCGTCGCGTTCTACTATAACAACAACATCCTGATCAAACGCGTGATCGCAAGCTCAGGGGACTGGGTCGACATCGACGAGGACGGCAATGTATACGTGAATGAAGTGAAGCTAGATGAGCCATACGTCAAGGAACTGGCGCTCGGGGAGTGCGACATCGACCTGCCGTACCAGGTGCCGGATAAGAAATGCTTCGTGATGGGAGACCACCGTGCGACAAGTATAGACAGCCGGAGTACGGCGGTGGGATGTGTAAGCGACGATGCGGTTGTAGGGAAGATCTTATTCCGTGTCTGGCCATTGTCAGAGATCGGGTTTGTAAAGTAATGGATGCAGAAATATTCAGGAGGGAGGCTGCAGGATGGAATCTTCAATTTTAAAACAGATTGCAAGATTTTTGCAAGAACAGAAAAAGCAGAAGCGGTGGCTGGTGGTGTTCCTGTGCCTGGCGATCATCGTCGGGTTTGGGACGGTCACTGCGTTAAAGATGAGGGGGCAGGCGATGACGCACAAGGAGAAGCGGGTCATCTGCCAGTTGGCTGTACACCAGCATGCGGACGAATGTTATGACGAGAACAAGGAGAACCTGATCTGCGGGTATGCGGATTATGTGGTTCATGTACATAACGAGGACTGCTATGACTGGAATGGGAACTTGACCTGTCAGCTGCCGGAGGTGGAGAAGCACGAACACAGCGAAGAGTGCTACACCGAAGAGGCGACCCTGATCTGCGGACTGGAAGAGACAGCCGGACACCAGCATGGAGCGGAGTGTCATACCACCCAACAGGGCGGTCTTATCTGCCAGATTCCGGAGCACACACATGCGGCAGAGTGCTATGACGAGACCGGCGCAGTGATCTGCGGACTGGAAGAGCATATACATGAAGATGCATGTTATGAGTGGGCGGATGTGTTGGTCTGCCAGTTGGCGGAAGGCGCGGACGGACACACCCATACGGAAGCATGTTATGAAGTAAAAGAAATCCTTTCCTGCGGGAAACTGGAACTCCATACACATACGGATGAGTGTTATGAGAAGATCAATGAGGAAGAAGAACTCAGCGAGACGAATAGAAGACTGGTTTGTACGATCCCGGTATTGGAAGAACACATCCATACAGAGGATGCAGGGTGCCTTGAGACTGTAGAAGTGACTGCGAATGGTGAACTGGTGGAAGAAGGAACTGTAGAAGAAGAAACTGCAGAGGGTGAGACTGAGGAAGAGATCTTCACGACTGACCTGGATGGGGAAGATGCAGAAGGTGAAGGCGAAGAAGCAGAAGAAAGCGAAGAATTAAACGAGTCGGATGAAGCCGACACAGATAATGAAGAAGAGGATGCAAAACAAAAGAAATATGATGAAACCAAGACCTGCGAGGGTGACGGATATGTAGTAACAGCTTCCTATAATAAAGATGCCAATATTCCAGAAGAAGCAGAGTTTATTGTTAAACAGATCACGGAAGAAAGTGATGCAAAAAGATATAAGGAACATGAAGCAGAATTCAAGAAGAGTGTGAAGAACGAAGATTCTACCATGAGTGCATTGTTTGAAATCGGCTTCTATGTAGACGGCGAGGAAATAGCGCCGGAAAGTCCTGTGGAGATCACGATTCAGCTTGTAGATAAGAATGGCCTGCCGGAGGGCGTTCCGATTAAAGTAGTACATTTCGGTGATGAGAAGACAGAAGTTCTTGATGGAAGTGAAGCAGAGAGCGGAAGCATGTCATTCAAGACGGATAGTTTTTCACCCTTTGCAGTAGGATTTGATAATGAAGTGGCGGATGCAATGAAAACATCCGTCCATATTTCGGAATCTACGACATATGAAGATAACGTTTTTAAAGCAATTTTTCATATCGAAGGAGATATAAAAGTTGCGAAAGACGAAGTGGATGATGAAGGAAAAATCGAAGATATGTTTCCGGAAGAAGAAACAAGCGAGGGAGAAACAAGCGAAGAAGAAGGTGTGGTTGACGAGCCAGGAACGGAAGAGGGAGCCGAATCAGAAAATGTAGAGGAAAGTGATGGAATAGAAATAGAAGAAGATGGAGTCGGAGAAGAAGGAACGGAGGACGCGGGCGATTCAGAGGACGCGGTGGATGGAAGCGCATCGGATGAAGGCAGTAATCGGAAGCTGAAGTTTGAAGTAGAGGTTTTGGGTGAAGAAAGTGACAAATATTCCACAGCGATTGATTATGTAGAGCAGTCAGATGAAAAAGGCGAATTGCTTCGGCTTCAGGTGGTATCCTGTTCCTTGGAATATGACGGAGTTGAGGTAGATATATCGGACTGTAAAGTTACAACGGAAATTATGCCTGCAGATTCTCTGAATGAACAGGTTAAGGAATCCATACCGGAAACAGTAAAGCAGATACTTGGAGAAGATAAAGCGGCTGAGATTGGCGAAGAAGCGATAGGAAAAAAGACAGGAATCATGCTAAAGGCTATGAAAGTAAATGATACAGAGATAAATACTCTTGGGGACACTTACTTGAATCAGTATGAGACCGAAAAGCCGATTGAGGGCAATATTGATGCTCATAATGAGAAGATTGCCATGGCTGCATTGGCTGAGTCTCAAGCACGGTTTACCGTACAATATTATGCATATGCACAGATTTTGGAAGACAAACAAACGTCTGAATCTGAAGCAATTACGATCATCAATACATGTAAAGAAGATGGTAAACTGGGAGCAGCAGAATTACCGAATAATAATAAAGTATTTAATCGGAAAAATATGTATGTTAAATCCACCGGGAATTCGAAGACATATTCATTTACAAATGCGGAGGGTAAGAAGGATCAGGTAACATGGCCGGTATATGAGCCTGTATATAAGGATAGAGCAAGTACAGATTCGCTGACAAAACTTTATACTGCAGACAGGTATGAATTTAGGGAAGTTGCCAGTGGTTTGGATCACATTAATAAATTTGCAAAAGCAGGTTTGAACTTTGATCTTTATGAAGTTTGGGTATTGCAAGATTCGAAAAAGGCAGAAAATCAGGGAAAGGTTAATAGCACGAATAAAGAAGACTGGGAAGTATACAGTGGGGATCAAGTGAAAAATCTCAGTTTTACCAATAGCACAGACATGTCTGGCGGAAATGTAATACTAATCACAGATGATACGGTGATTCGTTTGGTAGGCAAAAGTAATACCGAGGAGAAGGATTATCCTACGAGATTTTTTGATTATGACATAACAAATGGAGCGTCAGGAACAGGAAAGCCAAATGTTAACCGTCAAGGAATTAATAGTAGCTCTAATTACTCTTCTAATACTAAACCATTATATGGATTTGGAAACAACAACTCTGGAGACACAGGTTTGAAAGACGATATGCTTGATGGACATTTTATTAATCAGGCAGTTCAACCGGGAGGTCAACCTGCGAAGACAATCCTGGAGAAGTGTGCTTATGGATTAGTAACAGGTTCATTATCAGCAGACGGGTATCCGCAAATCAGGGCGGGAGCGCCGGATTTGTTCAATCCACAAGCAAAACTAACAGGAAAAACAGAAATCCCAGGACGTTCGCTTACCTTTGAACGTGACGGAGATACGTATACATTGAAGGCTGTAGCTGGAAGTGGAAGTCATGCGATGGATTTGAATCAGTTTCAAAAAGGTGATGGGGCGTATAAGACTGATATTGGTGGCGGGAAAAAGGATCAGATATGGACGAATCAATTCTGGCCGATGGATAATGCCGATACATTTGGCGCCAGTGGTCATGACCCCAGATTTGGAACGCATGCTCAATATAAATCTATGGGATTAATAAATGCAGATGATGGGCAGGAGCATAATAGTTTCTTCGGCATGAATTTTGAGGTTGATTTTGAATTAACAGATGATTATGTAGGGCCATTAAATTATTATTTCTTTGGTGATGATGATATGTGGGTATTCTTGGAGTATCCGGATGGAACGACGAAGCTGATCTGTGATATCGGCGGTGTTCACCAGGCGGCGGGAGAATACGTTGATTTGTGGAATTATATTCAGATGCCGACAGATGAGGATGCGGCGAACAAAACTGATACGGATGAAGAACGGACTCAATCATATAAACTGAAATTCTTTTATACAGAACGAGGCGCGTCAGGTTCTACCTGTTGGATGCAGTTTACATTACCTTCTGTAAATGCAGTTCCTGTAATTGATTATACTGGAAATGTTAAGAGTACCTTGACAGTGAAAAAAGAAATAAGCGGGGAAGTGCCGGAAGAGATTCTGAATCAGAAATTTAAGTTCACGATTACATTCGAAGGCAAGGCTGAGAATATTGCTTACAATACTTATCCATATGAAATAAAGAATGAGGATGGATTGATTGCAAAGAAAGGCGATATTCGTTCTGGCGGCATATTTGAATTGAGTCATAATCAGACGATTGAAGTGTTTAATCTTCCTGATGAGACAAAGTATACCATCACAGAGGCAAAGTATGCGGGTTATGAGCCGGAGTTGGGAGAGAAAAGTGAAGGCGTGATTTTGAAAGACGAAACAGTGGAAGGCAATATAGATTGGGATAGAGAAGATGCATTTGACTTTATCAATCAAACAGTCGAATATGAACTTCCTGAAACCGGCGGTTATGGTCCGATCATATATACAATGGCAGGCGTCTTAGCCATACTGTCAGGCGCAGGCTTTATGTATAGAAAAAAAGTTAGGGAAAGGAGGGTGTAAGTTTCCTCCGGGAACTAACAAACTAAGGATTTGATGAATTAATAAGCGTCAGATCCAGACCACTAAAATGCAATAAAATAATAAGAAAAGGAGAATGAGATTATGAAAAGAATCAAGAAATTAGCAGCTCTTATGGTAGCGGCAATGATGGCATTAGCTATGAGTATCACAGCTTTTGCACAGACAGAAGCGCTTGTTCCGGCAGATTCGGATAACGCTACAATTACGATTAACAATGCGGCAAAGGGTGAGACTTACAGCATTTATAAACTCTTTGATGCAACTGTTAATGGGGATAAGATTGCTTATCAGTGTACAGGTGACATTCCAGCAGGATTAGAAGCTTTCTTTTCAAAAGATAGCTCTAACAATGTAATTCCAGCGGACTCTATTTGTGAGAAAGACGAAAAGGGGAAGATTACGGGAACTAAAATGACAGATGGGTTAAAGGCAGCACTTGAAGATTGGGCAAAAACTGCTGAACTGACGAGTACTGCAGTTAGTGATGGGTCTGCGCTTTCATTTACAGGACTTCCTTATGGTTATTACGTGATGACTACAACCCATATAGATCAGGAAAGTGCTAAAGCAGCAATCACTGTTACATCTACTCAGCCAGGCGTTACTATTAATGACAAAAACGTAAATGAACCAGGTGTTCAGAAAGAAGTTGAAAAAGAGAGCTATTCTATTGGTGATACTGTAAAATACACAGCAACTTTCAACACTACAAACTATATGGATGAAAACGGAACGCCTCGGCAGGTTGTAGAGTATCTGATTAGCGATACATTGCCTGAATTCCTGTCTGGTGTTAAAGTAACCAGTATTACAATTGATGGAAATGAATATAAGGTTAATGATGCAGTACCGCAGTTTGAAGACAAAAAGATTACAATTCCATGGGCAACAGGAAGTGCAGGTAACTACACTAGTCTTTACAAACAGGGCGCTAAGATAGTAATGGAATATGAAGCAGTTCTTACATCAGTAACAAACATTAATAAAGATGATATAAATGAGGTTTCTATCCTACCTTATGTTGATCGCGGTAATGACAACCCAGAGCCATGGGAAAAACCTTGGACAGATCAAGCTAAGATCATAACTTATGCAGCAGCAATTAAGAAGGTAGATGAGAAGGGAAATGCTCTTGCTGGAGCTACATTCACTATTAAGGGCCTTGTGGTAGAAGCAGTAACAGGAGAAAAAGGCGTTTATAAAGTTGTTTCTTATAATCCGGCAGAAAATGCTGCTGAAAGTGCAGAACTGTCTACAGATGAAAATGGAAAGCTGTATATCGTTGGTCTTGCTGAAGACGTAAACCTTACAGTAACTGAGTTTAAGGCACCGAATGGTTATAACAAGCTGACAGAATCAGTAGAACTTACACCACAGGTTCTTTCTGAAGAAATCTTTGAGACTTCTGGTACAAAATATTATGATGCATACGGTAACCTTGTAAAAGAGGAAGCTTCATCTACAACATCGAAGACGGTTGAAAAGAACCTTTCCGATTTGGATGAAAATGCTCTTGAAATCGTAAACAACAAGGGTACACTCCTTCCATCTACCGGTGGTATCGGTACAACAATCTTCTACATCGTTGGTGCAGTCCTTGTAATCGGTGCAGGTGTGATCTTAGTTGCTAAGAAACGCATGAGCAAAGAAGTTTAGAAGTTTAATACTTATCATACCCCAAGGGACAGTTTATCTGTCCCGGGGGTTTTGCCGCACAGGCTGACACCTTCCCGTGGTGTGCGGTGAGCAACGGATGACAGGTCATCCGGCAGACGTCGGCAGGTGACAGAAGTTCACCTTGATAAATTCGAAGCCCATCGAATAGAATGGGGGATATTTATGAATGAAGAGACGCATATAAACAAAGAAATACATGCAAATGAAGAAGCGTCGTCAGAACAGAAAAAAGGAAAACGCCAGAAAAAAGCAAAGAAGAAAAAAGGCTCGTCTATATCAACAATTATTCTGGTTGTTATCATGTTGGCGGGCGTAGCGGTGTTTGCTTATCCCTCAGTCAGTGACTGGTGGAATTCCTTGCATGCGACCCAGGCGATTGCAGGCTATGTGGAAGCAGTAGAGAGCATGACCAAGGAGGAAAAGGAAGCGATATTTGCGGAAGCAAGAAAATTCAATGAAGCACTTCCAAACGGCACGCATTTCCAACTTTCGGATGAGGAATACGCACAGTATGAGAGTATCCTGGATGTCACAGGAACCGGGATCATGGGATACGTTCAGATTAAATCGATCGGAGTGAACCTTCCGGTTTATCACGGAGTGGAAGAGGGGATCTTACAGATCGCAGTAGGCCACATCCCTGGTTCTTCGTTCCCTGTTGGAGGCGAACGTACCCATGCAGTCCTGTCCGGTCACCGGGGGCTTCCCAGTGCGAAGTTATTTTCGGATCTAGATAAGCTGGGAGAGGGGGATACTTTCACGATCACCGTACTGGATGAGACGATTACATATATGGTAGACCAGATCCGGATCGTCTTACCGGAAGAGACGGATGAGTTGGCGATCGTAGACGGTGAAGATTACTGTACGCTGACGACCTGCACTCCTTATGGCGTCAATTCCCACCGTATCCTGATGCGGGGACACCGGATCGCAAACCTGGACGCTGCGGCGACACCGGCGGAGGCAGTCAGGATCCCGACCTATATCGTTATCCCGGCAGTAGGGATCCCGATCTTGTTTATTATATTGGTAGGCATGTTGATCCATTACCGCAGACGGCCGAACAGGACGGCACAGGCGATGTTGGATGAACTTAAGAAATAATGATCCTCAGAGGAATATGAGGTAAGAAGGAGGAGAGGTTTATGGAAATAAAATGGAGGCGCCGGCAGACATGGTTTGCGCGCCGACTGACCGGGTCGCTCTTGGTATTTGCATTGACAGCAGGGCTGGTGGCGGTGACGCCGGGATTAAATGGTGCGGCGAAGGCAGTCAATCTGGAAGAGGATTGTTCCCTCAGGGTTGCGCCGGTGGATCCCGGTAATAATAACCAGGAGATGGTAGCAGACCTTGCGGGTGCGGCGATCACGGTCGACCTGTATAAGGTTGCGGATGCACAGCCTGTCAGCGGATATGATACGTACACTTATAAATTCTTGGATGAATATAAGGACCTGGAAAGTATTTACAAAGGGGATCCGAATAACGCGGAATGGAAGAAGATGGCGCAGGAGGCAGCTTCTTATGTGAAGAAGAGCCAGGAAGCGGAGGCTCCGGAAGGAACCGCTCAACCGGTAATGAGTGGAGCTATCAGCAATGGATATGCAGAGCTTGGCGGGTTAAAGTGCGGGCTCTATCTCCTGATCGCCAGAGGGACAGATATCGAAGATTACTGGACGACGGTGAATCAGCAGGGAGACGTGGAAGAAGAGGATGCAGAAGCAGCAGAGAGTATAGCGACGATTGCACGTTCCAACAAATATGTATACACTTATTCCCCGGAAATGATCTCTTTGCCGGGCAAGGAAGGGAATACGACGGCAGGGAACGGCGAGTGGCTCTATAACATGACGGCTTCCCTGAAACCGGAGCAGAGCGTCCGTTATGGCTCCCTGGAGATCGTCAAGACGCTGTTAAGCTATGAGACCAAAGATCCGGCGACTTTTGTATTCCGGGTGACAGGAGTGTTGGGCGAAGAGACGGTGTTTGACGATATGGTATCCCTGACTTTCACACCGGAAGATATCGCCGGGCAGAAGAGCGTCATCTTAGAGGACCGGATCCCGGTAGGAACGGTTGTCACGGTGACAGAGGAATATTCCGGGGGAGTTTATGGTCAGATCTCGGTTACACCAGATCCGGTGACCATAGAAGCAAATAATATCGTATCTGTTCCATTTACGAATGATTATAACGAGACGGACCGCGGAGGCGGGTCAGTGACCAATAGTTTTAACCAGTCCGAGACCGGATGGCGTCTGCAGCAGATCTATGACGACGGCAGGGTTGAAGAGCAGGGGAACGAGTAAGGAGGGCGAAGCGGATGAAGAAGAAACAGATTTTTCTGGGATTTCTGGCAGCGGGGCTTGTTATGTCGAGTTCCGTGGGCAGCGCCTGGGCTTATTTTACCACCTATGTAGAGGCGAGAGGCGGAGAGGTCATTTCCCTGGGAGATGAGACGTCCGTTACGGAGGAATTTTCACAATGGACGAAGCATATCCGGATCACCAGTGATGCGGATTCCAAGCCGGTGTATGTCCGGGCGAAGGCGTTCTGCAGCGCGTATGAAATCCAGTATATTGATCCGAATGCGGCGGATTCCGATTCGGAGAAATGGACGCCAGGAGCGGATGACTACTATTATTACAGCGGCATCGTAGAGGGCGGCGGTGAGACGACGGAGCTTTTGGTACACATTAAGGATGTGCCGAGTGAGGAAGTAGACCAGAAGGACTTTAACGTGGTCATCATCTATGAGACTACGCCAGTCCAGTACGATGAGAACGGCAAGCCTCTTCCGGCATCGGAGATCGACTGGAATGATAAGCTGGATATTACGAGAGTGGAAGGGGGCGTTGAATGATGAAACGTTTTAACAGATTCGTGAAATCCCCCAAGACCACCGTGGTTGCATTCGGGATGGCGGTAGCACTGCTTCTGTTCTCGTCCATAGGCGGGACACGGGCGGCGCTGACGTATTTCTCCGAGACGTATGCGTCCAGAGTGCAGATGTCCAACATCGGCGTGACCCTGCAGGAGAAGGGGCAGCATGACGAGGATTTCAAGGCGGTATCCAAGCGCGATTACAACGATGCCTCCAACGGCACCTGGAGCGAGAATACGGGCGCACTGTTGGAAGGGATGCTGGCGAAGGGTGAGGATCTGAAGCTTGGCAAGAAATATAAGGAAGAGCTGAGAGTGCAGAATACGGGCGACATCAATCAGTATGTCCGCGTGAGCATTTACAAATACTGGGTAGACGGCAAGGTAGAGAAGGGACAGGAGCCGGTGAAATTCCCGAACCTGGATCCGAGCCTGATCGAACTGAACCTGGTGAATATCGCCGGGCAGGAGGGCGGCAGCGGCAGGTGGCTGTTGGATGAAGAGGCGTCTACGAAGGAACGTACGGTCCTTTATTATTCCGAGGTGTTGGAGGCAGAGGAACCGACGGATCCATTTACGGATACGGTGAAGATCAATGACAATATCGCCAGCAAGGTAACGCAGACAGTTACCAAGAAGGATGGGTATACGACGATCAAGACGACTTATGACTATGACGGAGTTGGTTTCTGCGTGGAAGCGAAAGTAGACGCGGTTCAGGACCATAATGCCGAGGACGCGATCTGGAGCGCCTGGGGCAGGAGAGTCACGGTTGAGAATGAAACGCTGAGTCTGGATTAAGGAGGGAGAGAGCATGAGGAAAAAGATATGGAAATTACTGCTGGCTGTAAGCCTGCTTGCTTCGATGACCATGACTGCCTATGCCGAGACTTCCTATGGCAAATCAGACTGGTCGGTTAGGTTCACCAATGATAAGAAGATGGTCAGCACATTCAAGACTTCCGACCTGAACGATGCGATCTATGGGATCCAGCCGGGGGACAATGTGATCATCACGCTGGAGCTGAAGAATGAGAATAATACGGCTACAGACTGGTACATGACCAACGAGGTCCTGTATTCCCTGGAAGACAGAAGCGCCAATTCGGCGACCGGAGGCGGCGCTTATACCTATAAACTGGCGTATACGGCGCCTGACGGCACGGTGACTTCGCTTTTTGACAGCGACACGGTCGGAGGCGAAGGCGCAAGCGGGGCAGGGGAAGGTTTGCATCAGGCGACAGACGCGTTGAGCGATTACTTCTTCCTGGATACCCTTAAGAAAGGGCAGAGCGGCAAGATCACACTGGAGGTTGCCCTGGACGGTGATACACAGGGGAATGATTACCAGAATACTCTGGCGGACCTGCAGATGAATTTTGCAGTGGAGCTGAACACGGCGGGCACAGATACACCGAATACGAATCCGGGCACACGTGGGAATATCGTCAGAACCGGTGATGAGATGACCCTGACGCCTTTCATCATCGTGGCATGTGTGACAGGGACTTTGTTGCTGCTGTTCGCGTTCTATGCCCAGAGAGAGCGGGAGAAAGAACGCAGGAAGGCGAGAGGGGGCGCGGTCAAGTATGAAGATCAGTAAGATATACAGTAAGGTGTTGGTTTTATTGCTTGCACTCTGTGTCACAGGTTCCATAGATCTGACTGCACGTGCAGCGTCGTCGGATGAAAAGGAGACTTATACCGTACGGTTGTTCTCAGGAGCCCACAGTACGCTTATCAATGGCAGCGAGATGATGAGTTACGAGGTGGCATATGACAGCCCGCTGCCTTTTAGTACGAGAGATGTGGTACAGCTGGGAGCCGAAAGCAAATACTATGTGAAAGACATCCGTGAGAGTGGTAAGGATAACGCGGAAACGTTGGAAGAAGGCTATAGAGTGAGAGAAGACAGGGACTATGTGGTGACATATGGAGTCCTTGGTAATTCAGTATCATACACGGTACAGTTCCAGACAGAAGACGGAACAGACCTTGCTCCGCCGGAGACCTATTATGGAAATATAGGCGACCGCCCGGTAGTAGCGTTCCTGTACATCGACGGGTATCTCCCGCAGGCATATAACCTGACGGGGACCCTGCAGAGCGACCCGGCAGCGAACGTATTCACTTTCGTCTATACGCCGATCAGTGAAGAAGCAGCTGCAGCCGGAGCAGAAGCCGGTGCCGCCGCGGGAGGCACTACGACGACACCGCCGGCAGCCGGAGATGCAGCCGCAGCGGATGCAGCAGCCGAAGCAGAAGGCGTGGAGCCGCCGGAAGACCTGGTGGAGATCGGGGATGAGGAGACACCCCTGGCGAACCCGGAAGGAGACGAAGGGGATAACTTAAGGAGCCTCGAAGATGAGAGGACACCCCTTAGCAGCGGGGATTTTGCAACCGTATTGTGGAACCTCCCGGCAGCGGGGAAGGTGGGGATCTTATCCTTACTGATCCTTGCCGGGGCAGGAGGCGGTTATGTATACGCCCGTAAGAAAGGGAAGATAGGACATGCGAAATAAGACGTTGCCGTCCGGGCAGCGGAAGGCAAAGGGAGGGAAGCTAGTTCCCGCCCTTTGCAATGTTGTTGGGACATTTATCCTGCTGAGCGTGATCGGGACCTGCCTGCCGGTGACTGTGCCGCAGTTCATGGGCTACGAGGTGTATAACGTGGTCAGCGGGAGCATGGAGCCGGAGATCCCGGTGGGGAGCGTGGTGTATGTGAAGGGCGTGGAGCCGGAAACCGTAGAGGAGGACGACATCATCGCGTTCCAGAGCGAGGATTCCATCATCACCCACCGTGTTGTGAGGAATAAGTCGGTAGAAGGGGCGTTCACCACCAAAGGAGACGCCAATGAGAAGGAAGACATGAACGACGTGCCTTACGGGGCGTTGGTCGGGAAGGTGGAAGCGCATTACCCGCTGCTTGGCGGGATGCTGGTGCTGTATACCAGTAACGTAGGAAAGATTTATGCAGTGTGCTTTGCCGCCTGCGGGGCGATGCTGAACCTGCTTGCCGGGCGGCTCAGGGAACGCAGGGCTTTCCAGGAGCAGCAGGTGAATGTGGGAGAAAAGCAGGAGCGTTGAACGCCGGCATGCCGAAGGATGAAAAGTAGGAACGTGAAAAGCCGGAGTGTTGAGAGCTGACGCGTTAAGCGGCAGGAAGGCGGGCGGCGGTAAGAAAGAAGCAGGACGGGGATGCGTATGAGTTGGAGAAGTGTAGGGACAGGAAGCAAGGAGACGGGAAGCGCGTGCACGGCACAGGAGAGGGAACGGGAGAGAGGGCTGTTCATCATGGACGGGGCTTTCGCCGGGCGGCAGGGTTATGCCGGGGACTCGGAGATGCTGGTCAGCATCCGGTCATATGAGGGAGGCGTCCCGCGGGGGTCCTTCCTGAGTTTTGAATATAACCAGAGATATGAATTCCAGGGGCTGGACCAGATGCTTCTAAAGATGGAAGACATCATGGACGCGGTGTCTGTGCCGCAGCCTGCTTTTGAACACAAGTCTTTCTATGGGGAGCCATACAGGATCCAGGAGGCGGAGCCGGGACAGAGGGTGTCCGGAACGAGGCGCCGCCCGGAGGACCTGCCCAGGCTTTCACAGGGAAAGGCTTCTTTCGCTTTAAGGTTCCGTTACCGGCAGCATGGGAGCCTGCAGGGGGAATTCATTGCGGCGGCAGAGCCGGAAGGCACGGAACGCAAGGTTGCCTTCCGAAGTGCTTTGGAGCTGATGCGGCTGATACATGAATACCTGGCACGGTCAGCATACTAGAGTTGCCCGATGCATAACAGCAGGGTGGAAATGGAGTAAAATAATACTTACGGGATGGGATGATGCAAGTATGAAAGGTATGAAAAAGAAGGTATTTCGGGTGGTGTTTGCACTGCTGCTGATCGTGTTCATCGGATCCGTCGGGGGGATCCTGTTCATACTCAAGCAGTACAAAGACAATGATAAGCTATACGCCCAGGCGGCAGAGGATTATACGGAACCGGCGGCCGGGGAGGCTGCGCCGATCGTGGTGGATTTCGAAGCGCTGAAGGCGGTCAATGAGGACGTGGTGGGATGGATCTACTGTGAAGGGACTGTGATCGATTACCCGGTGGTGCAGGGGGAGGACAACGACCTCTACCTCCACCATTCCTATGACAAGGCTTACAGCGTGTCGGGATCGATCTTCGTGGACAGCGGGAACCGTAAGGGGTTCGTGGATTCCAACACGATCATCTATGGGCACCATATGAAGAACGGCTCCATGTTTGCCTCGCTGTCGAAGTGGTCGGACCAGCAGTATTATGAGGAACATCCGGTCATGTGGCTTCTGACGCCGGAGAGGGACTATAAGGTGGAGCTGTTCAGCGGGTATACGACGTCGGCATATGCGGAGACATATACCATGTTCCCGGAGCCTGGCGCGGAGGTGGACGCGTACCTTGAGCGGGCGGCAGGGCAGTCGGATTTCCAGCCGGCAGAAGGGATCGGGCTTGACGGGGAGGCGCACTATGTGCTGCTGTCAACCTGTGCCTATGTGTTTGACAATGCCAGGTCTGTGCTGCACGGGAAGCTCGTGCCGGTAGACAGTGCGGGAGGCGTGCCGCTATCGGCAGAAGGCAGCGCGGGAGAGAAGAATAACCCGTGACTGTACAGGAAGCGTGTCGTTACCGATAAGGGGAATGGAGAAGAGGGAGAACAGGGGGAGATCAGAGGGAGAGATAGTGGAAGAAGTAGACTGGCGGATAAGACAGAATGAGAAGGAAGAGAGTAACCATGGAAAGTAACGAGGAAAACCATATCTTATATGTGCAGATGTTCGGGAACTTTTCCCTCACCTGGAACGGGAAGCCTGTGATCGGGGCGTCGAAGTCCAGCGAGACCCAGTTCGCCTACCTGATGCAGCAGCTGCTGCACAACAGGGAGAGCGGCGTGAGCCGGGAGCAGCTGGGGCAGATCCTTTTCGGGGACAGGGATGTGTCGGACTTAAACCATGCCATGCGCAGCGTGATCTACAATGCGAAGAAGAAGCTGAAAGAGGCAGGGCTCCCGGATGTGAACTATATCGAGCAGAAGAAAGGGGTCTATTTCTGGACGAAGGAGATCCCGGTCAGGGAGGATGCGGCGGAGATGGAACGCCTGTATGAAGAGGCGAGGGAGGAGGCAGACCCGGGGCAGAGGCTTGAGCTGTACCTGGAGGCATGCCACTGCTATACCGGGGAGTTCCTGGGGTTCCAGGCGAGCAGCATCTGGGCGGCGCGGGAGTCCAGGCGTTACCGGAAGGTGTTCTGTGCCTGTGTGGAAGGCGCGGTGAGGCTTTTGCGGGAGAAGCAGGATTATTTCCGGATGGAGAAGATCGGGCTGTATGCCGCGAGGGTGCATCCCCTGGCAGACTGGGAGACGGTGACCATGGAGGCGCTGGTGGGAATGGAGAATGACGAGGAAGCGGTGCGCTTCTATGACGATACGGTGGAGCTGTACCTGCAGGAGCAGGGGCTGCGCCCGTCCGACCGCCTGCTAGAGCTGCTGAACAAGCTTGGGACCCGGATTGAGCACCAGTATGAAGTGCTGGACCTGATCCAGATGCAGCTGACGGAAGAAGAGGGGGAGGAGCCGGGAGGGTACCTGTGCTCTTACCCGGTGTTCCAGGGAGTGTACCGCATGGTGGAGCGTATGATGGAGAGGGGCGGGCAGTCCGTCTACCTGATGCTGTGCACGGTGGTGGACAGCAAGGGAAATCCGATGAAGGAGGGAGCCGTGCTGTCGGAGCTGTCGGAGAGGCTTAAGGAGGCGATCGGGCAGTCCATCCGGAGAGGGGATGCATTTACCCGTTATGGGAAAGGGCAGTACCTGGTGCTGCTGATCAATACGACCCGTGAGAACTGCAAGATCCTGCAGCGTAGGATCAACGAGCATTTCGTGGTGAGGAGGCAGCGTACGGGGGTACAGTACCATGTGAACAGCGTGGCGTGTACGCCGCACGGCGAGAGGCTGGTGTAGGCATAAGGGGCAGGCGGACAGCATCCGGATCCATTGGCATACCATTCCTCACTTTTCTTAAGTGGTGCAGGTATAAGGGAAGGAAGAGGCGGACAGCATCCAGGGCATGCAATGCGGTATGGTGTATGATACATGATGGAAGATAGGTATAAAGAAGAATAGATTTATGTTAGAGAGGGGAAGGAACTATATGGACAGGTCTCAATGGTACATAGGGACGCCGAACGGGGCTGTGCTGTGCGTAGACAGGGCAGGGGAGAACCAGTTTACCGGCAGGCTGTACCATGCATACAGCAGGGAGAGGGTGGAAATAGAGGGCATCGGGCACCTGCTGTTTGAGCTGGAGCGGTTTTTTGACTCGATCAATTTCCCGCATGTGTCGACGAATGAGAGGACATTCAGGGAAGCGCGGCAGGCGGCGGAGCCTGCGGGGAAGATGATAGAAGGAAAGGCAAGGAAAGAGGAAGAAAAAGAGGAAGGAAATGTCAGGGAAGAAGAAAAAGGGGAAGGAAAGGCGAGCGAGGCTATGAAGGGAGAAGGGAAAACAGGAAAGGCGAGCGAGGAGATGAAAGGGAACAGGAAGACAGGAGAGGCTGCAGACGGGGATGGAAATGGAAAGAAGAGCGGCGCACCGAATGGGGAATCGAAGCCGGAGAGGATCCTGAGTGATGAGGAACTGCTGAAGAAGCACGGGGACCTTGGGACATTTATCATCCGGGTACAGCAGAGGCAGAACAGCAGCTGGCAGGGGCGGATCACGTGGATGGATAAGGATGAGACGATCTATTTCCGTTCGGTGTGGGAGATGATCAAGCTGATCGCCAGTGCGTTAGACAAGGTGGGAGGGCAGGAAGGAGAAGGCTTGCGGGATATGACCTGGTCGCAGGAGGATTAGGGTGTGCCTGAGAATGCATTCCTGTCGTCTTGATTATTTCTATAGAAAAAAAAGCAGTGTAGTAAAATGGCTTGCTTACACAAGGTTCGGGATGCCGGCGGCAGATTTTCAATAAATTAGGATGAACAGCTCTTAGACAGCGGTTCGTGACAGTCCGCGGGGATCGTACATTGTGTAAGCAAACCATTTTACTGCTTTTGTGAATAACATGTGAAGAAACGGAGAAATGGATTGACAGACAAGGGCGTAAAGTTGTAGAATGACAAGGACAGAAGGAAGTGATATACATTGAATAGTCAGAGAAAACTAATAAAACGGGTATGTGCTGTTGGAATGACCGGAGTATTGGCGGCAGGATTGGCAACAGCAAAGCCGATAGCGGCGCTCACACTGGATCATGTCATCGCGGCGGAAGGTGAAGAAGAGAAGCGTTGGGAAGACATGACGGAAGAAGAGCGTATGGCTTTGCCGGAGGAAGAGAGGGAGCGCCTTAGGGAACTGGCGGAAAAGGCAATGGAACGCGGGGAAGGAGCCGGAACGGAGGGACAGGGGCCGGAAGACGGATCTGGTACTTTGGACAACCCAGAGAATTCGGATCCAGAGAACGAGACAGGGAATCCAGAGAATCCAGGCGAAGAAGATGTGGTTGGGAACCCGGAAGATGGAGTCGAAGGCGGAGAGTCCGACGATTTGGAAAACCCGGATGAAGAAGCTGAAGACGGAGATATGACAGACCCGAAGGATCCGGACGGAGATGATATGAACCAGGATTCGGAGGATACGAATGAAGATGATGCGGGTACGGATTCGGTAGTATCGGATGGGGAAGCCGGGATTGAAGATACAGCCGGGACAGAGAATATGATCGTAGAAGATGAAACCGGCGCGTCAGAGGAAACAGAAGTATCGGATGGTTCAGCCGAGGCTGATGTCAGTGATATTTCTGACGACCAGGCAGATAATGCAGCGGAGGAAATACTGCCCGGGAAGATCAGTAATGAAGAATTGATATCGAGCCAGCAGATTGTGAAACTTCCGGAGATCGTGGAGAATTTTCATTTCTGGACAGTAGCCAGAAAGTATGCATTTGCAAAAGAAGATATCATGATTCGTGAACAACCGCTTGAAGAAGATGCCGACGGAGATAAGGTCAGGTTCATCGGTAGAATTGATTCGGATGGTCTGCTGTACATATTAGAAGAAAAAGACGGATGGTATTATGTGGAATCCGGTAAAGTCAGAGGATTTGTGAAGGATAAGGATGTTCTCACAGGTGATAAAGCGGACAAACTGTTGAAGAAATATCAGAAAAAAGCCCGAAAACAGGCAAAAAAGACAAAGTCGGAGTATAACGGGATCGAAAGTATAGCGCCTATGGCGGAAGAGTTAGTTCGTTTCCAGGAGAATAAAGCATTTACTTATCTGAGAGCGACTGTGAACCAGACGGTGATAGAGAAGAATTATGCTCTTTCGTCGGATGGAGAGGTTGAGGTTAAGGAAGATAAGAGTATAGATAGTCGTACGGTTGGTATAATTCCTTCAGGCGGATTATGTTATATTCTTGAAGACAAAGATCAGGACTGGATTTATATAGAGTCCGAGGATGTTCGGGGATTTGTGGAAGGCCAGAGCATCGTGTCGGGAAAAGAGGTCGCGAAAGCGGTAGAGGAGAAGGGCGAGCAGGGGTACGTTTTTGCAAAGGAAGCCGTAAAACCTGAGGAAAACATGGCGTATTATTATACGTTGACGTCCACCCAGCCTGGAATTCCAAGCGGTGAGATACGAAAATCTATGATAGAATATGCGGCGCAGTTTATCGGAAATCCATATGTATGGGGCGGTACGAGTCTGACGAAAGGGGCGGATTGTTCGGGATTCGTGCAGAGTATCTATAAGCAGTATGGATATGAGCTTCCAAGAGTAGCCTGTGATCAGGCGCAGTACGGGGTGAAGGTTCCGGTGGAAGATGCTTTGCCGGGAGATTTGATTTTCTATGCGAAGGATGGTTATGTTCATCATGTGGTAATGTATGCAGGAGAAGGTAAGACAATCGAGGCAATGAGTTCAAATGCAGGAATTGTCCAGGCGGACTTAAAAAAAGGAGACGCCGTATGGGCGACACGTATTCTTGATGATAACGGCTATTCGATAGGAAATATCGGTGAGGTTAATGCGACGGAGGATATGTATGGTCTGAATCTCGGAAAGTTTAAGCTGACATATTATTGCTCTTGTGAATTATGCTGTGATGAACATTGGTGAGCTAACATCTGTGAAAGTGTGCGTGTTTGACACTTGCCAGT
>OFFK01001100.1_pt1 | contig 20577 bp, 22 predicted proteins | sample 1521361 | NCBI WGS metagenome assembly OFFK01 (sample SAMEA3504096, study PRJEB24116) | mouse gut metagenome | biome: mouse gut; feature: mouse-associated habitat; material: faeces | place: Denmark | collected 2011
GGGCTTCCTATGAGAAACAACATCGCACTGTACGCCACAAGAAGCGCGATTTTCACGCGCCCGTCCAACCGGCGCACCGCCGGCGGAATGCGTCTGCTCTGTGCATCCAGCCCCGTCATGGCCCCAGTATGGCAGGGCTCCTGCGCGCCCGGCATCCTGCCCTCAGGCAGATCGGCCAGCAGCACCTATGTCAGGCAGTTTTGTGCAAGTGCGTAAAAAGGGAGCGCCTCCCGATCAAGAGACGCTCCCCATACGTCGGTGAACCTATCCCGCGGGGCTCCTGTTAAGGAAGGGCCCGAAGGCTTACCGGCTGCAAGCGACCAGGCGGTGAGTTAGCGAATCGCCTGTCGCATCAGACTGTCCACGCGACAGCGCAGCTCTTACAGGGCCTCGCCGATGCCCGCCGTACCGATCTTGGCCTGGTCGAACTCGAGGGCCGTCTCGGCAGCCTCGGCCGCAGCCTGCTCGTTGCCGAGGGCATCCTCGAACTCCGCCGACGAGGTGGCCTCGGCGACCACTTCCTCCTCGATGCGCTCGAGATCGGCTACGGCATCCTGGGTCTTTGCAGCCTCGGAATCGACGAACTCCTTCATGAGGGTATCCTTGTCAGCCATGATCCGGCTCCTTTCAATCTGAGAAGATCTTCGTGAACAGATGGTGTAAGAGCAAGATCTCGTGCCCTTGCAAACCGTATTCTACGAACTTGGCGGCGGGCAAAAAGGTGACTGCGCCGATAGTAATTGAGAGGTTGTACGGGTGTTGCTCGGCTGAAATAAAAGAAGACGACCGCCCATAAGCGGTCGTCTTCCCTATAGAACGATGTCTCCGACGCTCGGCTCATGCGGCTGTCCGGCGCCAGGGGCATCCGAACGATCTGGCAAGCAGCCTACTTGACGTCGGCCTGCTCCTCCTCGATCTTCTCGGCGTCGACGGTCTCGGCCTCCTTGGCGGCCTCGACCTCAGCCTTCTCGGCCTCCTCGCGAGCCTCCTCGACAGCCTCGGACTTCTCAGCGGCGTCCACGGCCTCGACCTGCTCGATGGTGCCGTCGTTCTCGAAGCCCAAGTCCTCGGCGAGCTCCTCGGACTTCTCCTCCTTCTTGGCGACCTTCTTGGGGGCAGCCTTCTTCGGAGCAGCCTTCTTGGCGGCGGCAGCCTGACGCTCGGCCTTGGGCACGCAGGGCTCGGTCACAAGCTCCATGATGACCATGGGGGCGTTGTCGCCCTTGCGGGGGCCGAGCTTCATGATGCGGGTGTAACCGCCGGGACGATCCTGGAACATGCCCTGGGCGACCTTCTCGAAGATCTCGCGAACCAGTTCCTTGTCGTTCAGGTAGGCGATGGCCAGACGGCGGGAATGCAAGTCGCCGCGCTTGGCCCAGGTGATGACCTTGTCAACGTCGGGGCGGATCTCCTTGGCGCGAGCCTCCACCGTCTTGATGCGGTCGTTCAGGAACAGAGCAGAAACCAGGCTGCGCTTCATGGCCTTGGTATGGCTCCAGTCGGTGCCGAGCTTCCGCCCCTTCTTGTTGTGTCTCATATCTCGTGTCTCCTAAAGCTTCAAATTGAGGTCCATGGAAATGAGCTTGTCCTTCACTTCCTCAATGGACTTCGCACCAAAGTTTCGAATGTTCAGCAGGTCGTTCTCGGAGAACTCGACAAGCTGGCGCACGGAGTGAATGCCCGCACGCTTCAGGCAGTTGTAGGAGCGGACGGACAGATCCAAGTCCTCGATCTGCTTGTCCAGCTCGGCATTGGACTCCTGACCCTCCGGCGCGAAGATGGACGGGGCCTCGCCCTCTTCCTCCTCGCCCGTGGCGGCCAGGGCCAAAAACGCGCCCATGTACTGGTTGATGATGTTGGCCGCACGGCACACCGCCTCGGTAGGGTCGATGGAGCCGTCGGTCTCAACTTCCAAAACCAGCTTGTCGTAGTCGGTGCGCTGGCCCACGCGGGTGTCGGTCACATTCATCGTGCAGCGACGAACCGGCGAGAACAGCGAGTCCACGTGGATGATGCCGATGGGATCCTCCGTGCGCTTGTTGCGCTCGGCGGACACGTAACCGCGGCCCACGCCAATGCGGATGGTCATGTCCAGCTGACCGCCGTCGGCCACCGTCGCGATGACATGATCGGGGTTCACCAGGTTGAACTGGCCCGGAACCTCGAGATCGGCACCGGTCACCGTGCAGGGGCCCTCGGCGAACACATGCGCGGTCGCCTCGTCGGCCTCATCGGACACCTGGGAGAACACCAGGCCCTTCACGTTCAGCACGATGTCGGTGATGTCCTCGATAACGCCCTCGGCCGTGGTGAACTCATGCTGCACGCCCTCGATCTGGATAGCGGTGGCCTTCGCCCCGTCCAGCGAGGAGAGCAGCACGCGACGCATGGAGTTGCCCAGGGTGTTGCCGTAGCCGCGCTCGAGCGGCTCGACGATGTAACGGGCAACGGTGTCGTTGACTTCCTCCGTAGTTACTGTAGGCCTCATGAACTCTGTCATGTGTGAGTAGCCTCCTTAAAAGCCGCGATTATTTCGAGTACAGTTCGACGATGAGCTGCTCGTTGATGTCCAGATCGATCTGGTCACGCGTCGGGAGGGACAGCACGCTGCCCTGCAGCTTCTCGATGTCAATCTCGAGCCAGGCGGGCACCTGCACGCGCTCGTTGGAGACAAGCGCGCTCTTCACGACGAGGAGCTCCTTGGCCTTGGGGGCCACACTCACGAGCTCACCGGGGCGCACGCGGAAAGACGGGATGTCCACGCGGCGGCCGTTCACGCAGATGTGCCCATGGGACACCATCTGGCGGGCCTCCTTGCGGGTGCGGGCGAAGCCCAGGCGGAAGACCACGTTGTCCAGGCGCGTTTCCAGGATGGTCATCAGGTTCTCACCGGTCTGACCCTGCATGGACTTGGCGCGCTTGAAGTACCCACGGAACTGCTTCTCGAGCACGCCGTAGATGAACTTGGCCTTCTGCTTCTCGCGCAGCTGCATAGCGTACTCGCTCTCCTTGCGGCGACGCTTGGGCTGGCGGATGGATTCCTTCTTGCTGGAGTAACCGAGCACCACAGGATCGATGCCCAGCTGACGGCAGCGCTTGAGAACCGGAGTTCTATTGATTGCCATAATGTACGATCCTTTCAGTTACACGCGGCGACGCTTCTTGGGGCGGCAGCCGTTGTGCGGAATGGGGGTGCAGTCCTGGATGGAGGCCACTTCGAGACCGGCAGCCTGGAGGGAGCGGATGGCGGTCTCGCGACCGGAACCCGGGCCCTTCACATAGACGGCGACCTTCTTCAGGCCGTGCTCCATGGCCGTCTTCGCGGCGGCCTCGGCGGCCATCTGCGCGGCGAACGGCGTGGACTTACGGGAGCCCTTGAAGCCCACGGTGCCCGCGGACTGCCAGGAGATCACGTTGCCCTGAGGATCGGTGATGGAGACGATGGTGTTGTTGAACGTAGACTTGATGTGAGCGGCGCCCACGGCAATGTTCTTACGCTCGGAGCGCTTGATGCGCGTACGTACTTGCTTCTTAGCCACGGTTTGCTTACCTCACTACTTCTTCTTGCCGCCGATTTGCTTGCGCGGACCCTTGCGGGTACGAGCGTTCGTGTGCGTGCGCTGACCGCGAACGGGCAGGCCGCGACGATGACGCAGGCCGCGATAGCAACCGATCTCCATGAGGCGCTTCACGTTCTGCGAAACCTCGCGGTGCAGGTCGCCCTCCACCTTGAGATTCTGCTGGATGTAGTCGCGCAGCTTCGCGAGATCCTCTTCAGAGAGGTCCTTCACGCGAACGTCGGGATCAACGCCGGTATCGGCGATGATCTTCTTGGCCGTGGTCTGGCCAATGCCGTAAATGTAGGTCAAGGCGATCTCAATGCGCTTATTGCGGGGAAGATCGACACCAACGAGACGTGCCATGTTGTTCCTGGTTCCTTTCTTCCTAGCCCTGACGCTGCTTATGGCGGGGATTCTCGCAGATGACGAGGATCTTGCCATGGCGTCGGATGATCTTGCACTTGTCGCACATCTTCTTGACCGAGGGACGTACCTTCATGTCGTTTCCTTTCGGTATGCGGATCGTTCTATACGTGCACGCCCAGCCGCTGGCGATTGTTTTCTCAGCTGTAACCCCCACGCGAAGGATCCGGGTCTTCGCGGGAGCGTGCGCCCGATCGGGCCGTTCGGGGAACTACTTGAAGCGATAGGTGATGCGCCCGCGGTTGAGGTCGTAGACCGACAGCTCCACCGTAACTCGGTCGCCGGGCAAGATCTTGATGTAGTGCATGCGCATCTTGCCGGAAATGTGGGCGAGAATGGTATGACCGTTCTCGAGTTCCACCTTGAACATCGCGTTGGGCAGGGCTTCGAGCACCGTGCCCTCGAGTTCGATTACATCTTCCTTAGCCAAAAGTCGCTCCTTCAAGCGGTCTGATAAAGCAGCAACGCAAGATGGTATCAAAGATGCAAGACAAATTGAAGAGAAATTTTGCATAAGGGCGTAAAAAACCAAAAAGCGGGTTTGGCTTTGAAATGACCTGCTTGTCAGGCCTGCGGTCGAGCCGCGCAGCTCTCGGAGATCAACCGGAGCCGCCAGGTATTTGCGCTGCCTCAGAGCGCCACCGCCTTGTCGGCGAATGGGATGATAGCACAGGCCGCTACGGGATGCAAGGGAGGCGGAGCCTGCAGCCTCCCTTGCGCGACATTATCCATTATCGCTCAGCCGCAAACTTCAAGAAGATGCGCTCCGGACTGTTCGCGATAAGCATGGCAAACTCATTCCCCTCGATAGGATCGCGATGCTGGCGATCATAGGTTTCAAGATAGGCTGGAGACCCCGATAAAAAGAAAGGGACATCCATTTCGTACGTTGACCCCGGCTTGAGCGCAAACGCAGTATCGCCAGCCAGCTCGGGATAGGCGAGACCCAGGAGCTCCTCATCAAGTTGATAGTCTTTGCTCTTATCCGCGCCCACAATCGTATAGCGAGAAAGAGATACGCCCACTTCCGACGTTCCATCTTCTGCTGACGCGGTGCCCTCGTTGGCGATGACGAGCGTCACGACAAGCACGTCCGCCCCCGACGATTCCGTCATCTCCTCCCCCTTGATATCGGAAGACGATACCCCAGCTCCAATTAAATATTCCCTCGCCGTCATAATCCGAGCCTTTTCAACGGCAAGCTTGTATCCAGGTGCGAGGTCGTAAGTCGAATCGAAGTAATTGACTCCCAAGTCCGCCCGCTCTCCCATTTCAAGCACTTTCGACGGCGCTTCAGGAACAAGGGCGTTCACATGATACACCGCGACAGCCCACAGCATAAGCAATGCAGTCAGAACTATTCCGCATATACCTAGCGCAACACGGCTCCGAACACTCATGAGAGACCTCTCCCCGCAAATATCTCATGACCGTCGATGTGCCCTTCAGCCAGGTAATACACCTCATCAGATAGCGATTCCATCAGCTCTCGGTCATGACATGCCCACAATACAGCAGCCCCTCGCTCACGCTCTTTCAATATGAGCCGTCGCAGCATGCGCACTCCATCCCTATCCAAAGCATTACTCGGCTCGTCCAAAAGCAATACAGACGGCGACTCCAGAACAGCCGCAGCAAGGCCGAGCCGCTGCTTCATCCCCAGAGAGTATTTTCTAAAAGGACGCTTATCGTCCTTCCGCAATCCAACCTCTTCCAGAACCTTATCAATAGCCTCCCCACCCACCTTATCGCGAATAGAAGCGAGGAGGCACAAGTTCATGCGACCCGTATAGGCGCTCAGGAACTGCGGGGATTCGATAAGAATCCCCATGCTCTCGGGAAACGCTCGATCGATGCCGATAGTCGCACCATCCACGACAACCGATCCCTCGTCGGGGGTGATAAGACCCGCGATGAGACGCATGAGCATGGTCTTACCCGACCCGTTAGGTCCGGCAATTGCGGCGATAGCACCATTCGAAACGCTGAGCGACACATCGTCGAGAATCGTCACCCCTCGAATGTGTTTCGTCACATGCTTTACTTCTATACTCATAGTGAATCCTCGCTTCCAAAACAACGCCTTCGATTGAATGCAATACCGCCAACAAGCATCGACGCAATTGCTACGACCCCGCATACCGCTATGGCCTCGGCAAGCAACCAGCCGTCCGCAACAAACGCACCACAGCGTGCCGCCATAGAAAAGGCGCAAAACCCGATCGGCCCCACACCGAAAGCAGACGCGACCAGCAAACCGGCAGAGGCACCGACCCCCGATATCGTACCGAAAAGGAAGGACAGGCAAAGCTGAAACAATCCGAGGGATATGGCGACTACCACAACCGCACCCATGAAGGAGAGGGCATCATAGGGCGCTCCCCTCAGTTCCTGCCAGGGAAAATCAATAAGGTAGAGCATATCGGGCGAAACCGACCACGATGGCCCCGAGCCAGCAATCAGCGAAAACAGCAGGGCAACCAGCAGCGCCGTTGCGCAAAACAGCAGCACTGATCCTGCCACCCAAACGCATTTCGCCCACCACCAAGTCCAACGGCTACCGCAAGCAATGAGGACCTGCTGCCCGAAACCGCGCAAGCTTTCCCGAGGGTATCGTGCAAGTCCGACCACCAGCAGCAGGAAGAACACGAACCACCCGATGGGAGGCGCGAAGGCGCGATCATCACCGCCCGTGAAAGGCACGCAACCCGCGAAGTAGCCGAGCAGATAATCGCCGAGCGTAAAGGCGACATCAAAGGTCATGCCGTCATCTGCACCGGCAAGCGCCATTCCAACCTCGAGACGCAGGGCAACGAGCATGAGGACGCAGCAAAAGGCGCATGCCGTGAGCCATATTCCCGTAGAGCGCAGCGTCGCAAGAACGTCCATAACAAGGCATCGCAAGCACCTCACTGCTCATCCCTCCGACATCCTACCCGCATCAACAACAGGCACGCACCTGCCAACAGCAGAACTTCGCCGGCAATGATCCAGCCATTCTGCACGTACTGGGTGGTGTAAGCACGAAGGTTCTCGAATAGACTCAGCTGGAAGCCTCTGATGCCGCCGAGCGCAAGGAAAATGCGCTCGTTGAGGAACTGCACCGCATAAATTGCAACGTAAGGAATCGTGAGGACCGCCACCCGATTGACGGTGAGGCAACCCAGAAGCAGCACAAAAGCGGCCCACGCACCACAGAGAACGAAGTCGAGCATACAATAGGCCGCTACGTAGATTCCGGGAGCCTCGTAAAACCAAGAGGCCCACAGATTGTCGTGATAGATTCCCGTCGTAATGACGTCGAAGACCTCTGGCGCAATGGCCGGAGCGGTCGTTGCCACGAGAGCGAGGTTCACCAACTGCGGCACCACTACCACCGTGCCCCCAGCGGCGAAGGCCGCCACGGCCTTCGCCACAAGATACTGCCTGCGGCGCGTGCGTGTGTAAATCTGGCCCACGTACCCACTACGCCGCTCTGAAGCAAGAGACCATCCGAAAGGAGCCACGGCAAGCAGAGGAGCGGTCTGGTAAAAAATAGAGCACCAAACGGTGTCACCTCCTACCGACATCCAAGAGATAAAGCAGCTGTAGGACGCAGGCGAGATGAAAACATCGCCTTCGCCGGCCGCCATCTCGTCAAGGTACTGGAAAAACGAATCTCGCCCCATCACCTCTACGGCCTCGGCGCAGCAGAGAAACAGACCTATTCCCAGAGCAACGATGAAGTAAGGATTCGCAATAGCCTTGCGCAATTCCATCTTCAGCAATCGTCTCACAAATGACTCCTTTTATCTTCGCACTCAAGCGCCACCCTGATTCCGCAATTTGGGTCGCCGATCCGCAAGGCGGAGGGGACGCCATCGCCAGCCATGACAATACCCGAATGAAACGTCCTTGTTTCCCCTGGTTCGAGCCGAAAGACATTGCCGTCGCCATCCTCCAGAGAACCATCTTCTATCATGCCATCGAAATAAATCTGGTCGAATGATTCAATGCCTTCAAGTGAAGCAATAAACGAGTTGCAAAAGCCGTCTTTCCCAGATTTCGTTGAGCCAGGAAGTGGAGAGGCGTCGACGTTTTCAACGGTGTAGGTCAGCAAGCAAAGAGAATATCCATCCTGCTTCCATGTCGGGAGATAGCTGGGAAGCTGAATGCCATCAGCAGGAATTCCCGCTGCTCCAGGAGAATCAAACAGCGCCACTTCGTCTATACGCAAACGCAACGTGCCATCCCATTCGCCGAGAGGGCGATAATCTGGCTCAATACTGCTCCTGTCCGTGTTCCTTTTCGCCATATCCGCCATAACTCCTTGGTTATCAAGATCGACCCACTCCCCTATTGGGTAAACCTCTAGGGGGGAGGACTGCGCAGGAACAACTTCTCCGGTGTAAGAAATGACCGATGCCGCAAAACCGACGACAATGACCATGGCAGCAAAAGCCACCAAGCGGAGGCGTTCACCAAATCGGTTTCCCACGCGTCCAGCCCTTTTAATCACCGTTAATCACCTTATAAGTACGTGAGCTGTCAGGGCTCCATTCGCCTTTCACGTCCCCACGTTGCGAATCAGCCCAACCCGTCAAACGAACCATGTACCCTGCCGCTGCCTTATTAACCTTAATGCTGCAATCCGTGTTGATTTTCTTAAGCGTTGCTCTTTTCTTCGTGTCAGCAACAACATTGGACCATTTACTTCCGGTCCACATATCGACATAAACACGGCACCGATCACATACCATTTTTGAGGCACGAACATAAACAGGAGTGCCGTTATCTTTCCTTCTGGGCTCATCACCAAGGCTTGTCGCTCCACTTTTTTTAAAGGTGAAATAGAAACTTGTATTTACGTTGTTGGCATAAGGCTGGATTGAGGAGGCAGATCCCGACGACATGCCCCCGATATCTTCGCCATCCACATCCGCAAAAGCAAACCCTGACGGAACCATAACCGTCATTGCAAGAAGGCAGGCAGCTAGTTTGATCGGAACTTTCATTTTCTTTTTCTTTCTCTTGGGATTCCGACAAGGAAACCATAAGAGAAAAGAGAGGCGCTGTATGTCATCAGGGCTTATGAAATGCCTGATGACATACAGCGGCGGCATCAGTTCCGCATTTAATTGCTCGAATCGAGAACCTTTTTAACAGCATCGGCAAATTGAGCCTTCGAGTTCACGCCCAACCGCCGATACAACGCTAGGCGTGCATTGTTAATCGCTCCCACCGATGAATATGACTCTGCGGAGATTTTCGTTGTCGACCACCCGCGAAGAATGCCCAGCCCCACCGATACCTCCGTGGAAGAAAACCCTTTGGCAACTAGATAAGCCTCCGCACGAGTCAACTCAGACGCATCGAAAAATTTGGAGATCCCCCACAGCTCGTATTCACTCTTTACCTCGCGATAGAGTTTCGCCTGTCCGTAAGCAATCACCACCAGTAGCACCATAGCCGCCGCGAACCCAATCATAGGGAAAAACACATCGCTCGGGTCAAGATAATCGAAAACCCAGCTGCTGTACTCCATAAGGTCATTTATAAAATTCGTCACAATGCGACCAAAAGCCACACCAATACCAAGCGCAGCCGTTATAAGCCCAAACCGCGACGGCAAAAGGGGAGCCGAAAGAACGACACGCCCTAATGCAACAAGTGCCAGAGCGGGCATTACGTAAGAGCCCCCTCCCATCATAGTTGCAACTGCTCCAACAACGAGCAAACCCCCCGCTGAAAAACTCCCTATGCCCAGAAGACGGCCCGCCGTCAACAGAGTGGCGAAAACCAGCCAAGCTGCAACAAGGAGCGATGCGGCCACCGGGCGACCAAGATCAGTCCAAGCCATCTGAATAAAAAAACCAACGAACAACGCCGCCATCATAAGCCAAACCGTCACTGCAAGAGAGCCAGCAAGTAGGTAGCAGCCGCTCCCGTCGCCCGAGCTCTTAACATCAATAATCCCTTTTACAACTATACTAAGCAAAAAAGAGCCGCAGAGCGCAACGAGAAACATCAGCCCTTCCGCCGCAGCACGGGTCACTCCCCCGCCCAATGCGACTTTTAAAAATACCAAGGTGCACCAGAGCGCTACTGCAGACATATGCAGGATTCTCTCCGCTTTCCCCCGAGATGCAAGCTTTATGCCGCTCCATTCGACGAGTCCGAAAAGCATAAAGCCCGCTCCCAGGCCAAACAACAGAGGCGCCTCCGAACCCATAGCTGCATTGCTGGATACTTGCGTGGGAATGAGCACGTACGCTATTACTACCGACCCAAGGATACCCGTTATGACTGATGCCGCACGAGAAGAGTCCAACGGCCTCGATACCGACGAGGAGGTATCCTTATGCGACTGCGCTTTCGCCAAGAAGCGCGTTTCTCTGCAGCTTCGGTAAACACTTGAAGCTTCTTCGCCGTTGGCCAAATCAAGCTTGCGATAAGCGCGCTGCAAGTAAGCACGCACTGTTGAAGACCCAATGCCCATCACGTCTGCCGATTGAGCAGACGTGGCACCTGCAAGCATAAGTGCTAGAGCCTGCTGCTCCCGATCGGTGAGAGCCTTCACTCTGCCCTCATCGTAGATTTCCGCTAGTTCGATTTCGGTGGCAAGCTCCGCGAAGGACGATTTATTCGCCGCCTCCTTCACAAATTCATCGCCTGACAGCTCTTTCGCTTCGTGAGGCTGGCGACCAAACCCACCCCACACGCCAACAACAACCAAGCCAACCGAAGCAACAACGCATAGAACGGAGAGGAAAAGCCAGCCACAGAAGGGCATTTTCTCGTAAACAAGCACCGATCTGCTGAAAAAATTCCACACGATGATTCCAAAAGCATAGGCCGCAAGCACCCGACACCCCTTGTCCCACTGCGGGAAAAGCGAGAACCTCTTTGTTTTTTCGCTGACAAGCGCATCTCTGCGCTCGCGCCCATTCCTCGGAAAATAAAGGCACCATGTCACCGCCAGCAAGAGGGCAATGATTCCCGAGAGCGCTGCAGCAGCTGAAGGGCCCAACTGAAACCAAAATACTTCACCGCTAAAGGCCCGAGGGACGGAGGGCAACCATGCTTCCTGATGAAATACGAAGAATTCCAGAGGTTCTTTTGAGAAGCCCGCCACGCAAGAGAGCGCAATCGCTGTTGGATACATGGAAACGACCCTCGCAGAATCATCCTTCGCTGCCTGACAGCTGGCACCGAATTCTCGGACACCGACCCAACAAGGGGCAAAAGCGCAGAGAAACGCCGCGACGAGCAAGCCCATTTTCCCACATTCCTCCACGCACACCCGCCATGGTGTGTCAAAAATAAGGCTTATCGGAAAAACAAAAGGGCACGCCGTCCCCTCATGTGAGTGAAGGGGCATTGCCGCGTATATAACTTCAGGATCACCCTCAAGCACAACAAAGAGACCGACCAGCTCAGCTACGCTGAGTGCAACAGCCAGCAACCACCCACTCGCGAAAAGAACTGCCATTGCAATTCTCGCCCAACAGCAAGTCGATAGAATCCCCTCGGCCCTATTGCGTAAGACGCTCATAGCAGCAGAATTCCAAACCGCACCAAACAAGCACCCGATCAATAGCCCGAAGGCCACCCAAGCGTAGAAACCCGTAAGAACGGGACCTCGGTAAGGCTCAGCCAGGAAAAAGGGCGTTGCGGTTAATGCCACAAACCAAATAATCCACGCCGTACCAATAACCGCCGCTCTCGCAGTGCTCCCACGCTTCATGTATCGCCATACTCTCCACAACTTTACGCCTTACGTCTCCCCTCCATAAAAGATCAGTATATCATTGGATGGTTTTACGCCGTGGTGCCCCAGGCGCTATTGATACCTATTGGGGCAGCTTGAAAGCCCAGCGATCTTACCCTTCCCCCGGCATTCCCGCCAACGTTGGCGAGCCAGCAGCAGGCCGCGAGCGCCACGCTGGCGCGATGGGGCGGCTCGGCAGGGGCCTCTTGGACAGGAGCGCGAGTGAACGGATCCCCGTCTCTAGGTGCGCGCGCCATTCGAAGCTGCGACCGAACGCTGCGCCCATTCTTCTTCGCCATCCACCTGCAAGAGCAAAGGCGCATTATCGTCCCGATATCTTTGGGGGCACTCGGCAAGAGCAGGGGTATCCTCGCCGGCAACATGCCACGCAATGCCGCGATCCACCTCGCGATAGCCGTGGGCGACGAAATTCCGGAAGCCCCCGATCTGTCGCCATGGGTAATCGAGGAAGGAGAACACGACGTCATCGGAAAGATGGATGGTATCTTCAGCGATGCGATAAACGGGGGGCATCACCGCATCGTAGGCCAATTCCCCATCATCCGAGCCATCATTCACGAACTTCTCCCCATCAAGGGAGAAACGTTGGATACGGGTTGTAAGAGTCCTCGCATCGTCTCGATAATGACGCTTATGAGATCGAGATCGCGCTCAATCTGCCGCATAGAGGAGCACCTCGTCTCGCTGGACGCGCCTGCGGAAGGCGGGACGCATGAACTCAAGCGGATTGGCTACTATCTCGACGGAACGCCCCAAACGCTCCTCCAGTAACTCCTGAATATCGAGCAAGTCGGCATAATCGATTTCCGGGCCGCATTCCAATCGCACGTCGATATCGCTTTGAGGCCCTGCCTCGCCGCGAGCGAATGAGCCGAACAGGTACACCGCCCGCACGTCGTAAGGCGCCACAACACCCCTCAATGCCTCGGCTATGCGATCAATCGTCAACATGATGAAATTATAGCACGCACGAGCGCAGTCAGAATAATTCGCCCTTCTCTACTCCCCCAGGTATTCGCGCTGGCGCTGGCGGCCGAGTTGAAGGCCACGGGCGACGAAGCGCCGCAAGCCCCTTACGGGTCTCCTACACGAACAAAGGGGCCGGAATAAACTCCTTCGCGTAGAAGCATGCCGCGTAGAGCGGGGTGCTGCGGACGAATTTCTCCTCGCCGAAATTCTTGCTGCTGAATCGAACGACAAAAGGCGGATCGTACTTCCTTCGGAACCCCTCCAAGCTGTTGGAGCGCACGTTTTCGCCCGACTTCACCTCCATGGGAATAACGTCTCCCTCCCTGCTTCTTGCAAGGAAGTCTATCTCCTGTTTGCTGGGAACCCCCCAATAAAAGGGCCGAACGTCCGCCGATGAGAGCTGCTGCATCACATAGCTTTCCGCCAACGCGCCTCGAAAGCGGGAGGCTTTCCCCTCCTGAGGCAGCACATCGGAGGGAAGCGCCTGTAGCGAAGCAGCGAGAAGTCCGGTATCCGCCCGGTACAGCTTGAAGGAATCTACTTCCTCAAACGTCGCCAAGGGCGCAACGGGCTCTGACACACGGGTGCACTTCGACACCACGGCCGCCGCCGCGAGCCACGCCACAGGCTCTTCGTACACCGACGCCCGGCCGCCGCTTTTCACGGCCTTGTACTGGAACTTGCTGTTCTCGCGCGCCAGCTGGCCAGGAATGCTGCGCCACACGTCGATGATGCGCGGAACGAGATGGGAAGGGGCGTGCTTGGCTATGTCCGCAAGGTAGGCCTGGTCGATCTCCGCCTGCTTTTGCCGAGCGGCCTCATAGGCCGCCGACGAGCCGACAACCTCCCCTCTGATAAACGCGCAAACGGCATCGGGCATGCCTCCCACGAGCAGATATTCCCGATAGAGGTCGAGGGCTCGCTCGTGAAGGGGGAAGCGCTCTCGCGTTTCGGCGCACGAGGCGATGAGCTCTCCGAGTCGCTCTTCCCCTCGAGCCCACAGATACTCCTCGAAGTTCAGGGGGTGGAGGAGCATCATATCCACCTTTCCCACCGGAAACGATCCCTGCTCGCGGAGCTTCACCCCCAGCAAGCTTCCCGCACCGGCCACCGCGTATTCGGGCGCATCCTCGCAGAAGTACTTGAGCGCAGTCAGAGCACGCTCGCAGAGTTGAATCTCGTCGAGAATGAGCAACGTGCGCCCTGGGACTATGGGAAGACGCGAAAGAGCCTCGAGCGACGGGATCAGCCGCTTCGGGTCGAGCGATCCCTCGAACAGCTCGGCCGCGCCCGCACTCTTGGAGAAATCAATGTGGACGAAGTTATCGAAGCACCGAGCACCGAAGCTCTCAAGCGCATAGGTTTTCCCAACCTGCCGTGCGCCGAAGAGCAGCAAGGGCTTGCGCTGAGACGACATCTTCCACTGCTCCAAGCGGGCATCGATTATTCTTTTCATCATTCGTCCTAAAACCGAGAAAATAATGTCGTATTTTACACTTAATTCTGGAATTTAGTGCGAAGTCTTACATTTATTTCCAGGTTTTAAGGAGAAGAACCTATTCTCCCACATACTCGCGCTGGCGCTGGAGGGCGAGCTTGAGGCTGCGGGCGACGAAACCCTGGCCGAACAGCTTACCGTCCGAGAGCATTGCTACGCAAGAGGGAGTGCCTTGGAGCGTGCACCTTCACCGCCCGAACCGACATCGTAGACAATATCCAAGAGATCGGCTTGAGAGTGTACATCCATTTTCCCATAGATATGGGAAAGGTGCGTCTTCACCGTGCCCTCGGAAAGACAAAGCTCGGAGCAAATGGCCTTCCTTGTTATTCCCTTCACCGTCAAGAGAAGCACCTCCCCTTCTCGGGGCGAAAGACCGTATTGTCGCGCAAGATGGGCGCATCGCTCCCCCAGCGCAAACTGAAGCGCGCTCCCGTTAACCCCGGGAGTTGCACGTTGCTCGCCAACGAGGGCAAAGACGTTAAGCATCTCCTCGTCGCGCGAAGCACGCAACGCTCCCCGGTTGAAAGCCTGGGGATAGACAATGCAACCGATCACCATAAGATAGAACACAATGAGCACCGAAGACTCGGCTGCCACCAACTGCCGTTCGTAGAAGACACTCCAGAGAAGACCCGCTGCACTGCAGGCGACGATGCCAACTCCGAAGGCCCGATAGGGTTGCCAGCATGTCGATATTGCCGCATCAACCGCAACGACCCAAAACAAGATATGGGCATAGTTCTCGACGGCAACTAAAAGCGCCGATACCGGCCCTTCAGGAAGAAACGAGAGCGTACTGCGAGACAAGGAGATCACGAACGCAGTTATAAGCACAAGAAGCGAAGTCTGGTACCGCAGCGCCAGCGGCTTGCGCTCACTCAACATAAACGTAGTCCAGCAGAGCGCCACTACGATGCCGCACTCGACCAGCACAAGCGGCAGCGTCGCCGCTTCGCCCTGGAACTGGGCGCCTCCCGCATTGCCCCAAATGCCCACTGAGCTCATAGCGCCGCAGGCCACCAAGCCTACTCCTGCCATGGCGCACAATACACCGAAATAGCGAACCGCTACCCCCGTAGCAGGCTCGTGAACCTCAGGAGTTCTACGCGCAGACACCCGCGAGGACAGCGCCAACAACCCTACCGCCAAGACAGGCAGCGCATAGGATACAACTACAAGAGCCAATCCCGCCCATGCCAAGTTGAGAACCTCCATCAGAAGGCGCTCCCCGATCTGTGCCGCGATAATTGCAATGAATACCGCGCGGCGATCGTGAGTCCGCGTAAGAAGGCAATAGGCCGCCGACACCGCCCAGACGTGGCCTCCTCCCACAAGAAACGACCCTACAGCGCAGATAACGAGCGGCGAGAAAAGCGCCTGGTAGAACCCGAGAGAATAAAGCAGCGATCCCGCCATCATGCAGCTCGCCATGAGAACCACAGTCGAGTTGGTGAGTCGCTCGAATCGCGCGGGAAAGACGAGAAAGCCCAACGCCATGACCAAGCGGCCGACATAACAAGCATAGTGAGCAACCTCCTGGGTTGCGTCGGTTATTTGGGGATTGGTGAAGACGTCGAGATACCCCGATATATCGACCCAAACACCCACGAGCACGAGCGCTGCCGTTGCGGCAACCGCCGCCCTATATCGCCTCGCCATAGCCTCAACCCTCCTGGAAACCGTATCGGGCAAAGTGGATGATACCTTATCCACCTTGGAATTTGCAGCCCTTTGACCGATGTCGCCTCATCGCGAGAGGCAACATAATGCAAGCCATCCTCCTCCCAGAGGAGAAAGGGCACATCTTAGCGCAGGCCCGCAAGCATACGACTATCGAAACGAGAGGGAGTCTTCATGCACGCACAGATCAACCATCCCATGAGCCGCCGCGCATTCCTCGCAGCTGCCGGCGCCACGACAATGGCCATTTTCGGAAGCAGCATGCTTTCCGGCTGCGCCCCCATGCCAAAAACGGGAAGCGCGCCGGTCAAAATGACACCGGGCACCTATCCTGTAACCGCCCAGGGCTTCTTCGCCCCCTATACGATTGAAGTGGACGTCACCGAGGATGCCATCAGCGCGGTGCGCATTGTGGACACCCACGAGTCGCAATATATCGGACAGCGCACCCAGGAGATCATTGCGGCCAATGTCGTAAAGGAGCAGACGCTAGAGGTTGACACCATCACCGGCGCGACAGCCACCACCAATTCGATGAAGGAAGCGATCCGCGAAGCTCTGACCGCCGCCGGTGCTACGGCGAGCATGTTCAGCAACGACGCAACCACTCCGGCACCAGCAAACTGCCTCGGCGCCGTCAGTGACTTTTACCCCGATGTTGTCGTAGTCGGCGGAGGCATTACGGGCATCACAGCCACGCTAACAGCCCTCGACGGAGGCTCAAAAGTGCTGCTTCTTGAGCAAAACAGCTACTTCGGCGGCTCTACCATGTACAGCGGTGGCTATATTGCCGCCGCAGGCGGCGAGACTCTTCCTCAGTTTAACTACGAAACGGATCCCGATGAATTCTACGAGTGGATGGTCGAAAGCGACCCGGAGACCTTCCGTCCCGAGCTTTCCTACATCGCTGCCTACAACAGCGCCCCTGCGCTCGACATGCTGACAAAATACGGCGCCAAATGGGTCGAGGGCGGTCCCATCGGCCGAGACGTCGGCGCCCATGCCGCCTCGGCCTCGGCCGGCAACTCCGTTGAAGACGTCGACTACTTCGCAGCTTACTTGATTTCCAACGAGCTGCGCGGCATGAGTATCTTCGAGGGCGTAGCTCAAAGCCTGCAGAACTTCGTTGAAGCAGGACAGCTGGCCTATCTCCTCGACACTCGGGTCGACGAGCTGCTCACCAACGACGAAGGCGCTGTCATCGGAGTGCGCTGCAAGGACGGCTCAGAGCACAACGCGCCCGCCACTATCCTTGCTAGCGGCGGCTATAACGCCAACAAGGAAATGCTCAGTCAGATTTACACCCGTTGGATGCACCCGGGCAACACTACCTCCATTGGCAACATGTTTGATGCCGCTCTGGCCGTGGGAGCAACTCTGCACGATATGGACTTCTGCCGCACCGACGGTGGTTCGCTGCCCACCATTCGCACGAACGGCGCACGCGTTACCCGTGAGATAAAGCACAGCATGCCCGGCGTGGTATGGCTGGACAACACCGGCCATCGATTCTGGAAAGAGGGCTCTAGCGCGCAGCGAGCCTACTTCGATGTGCCGGACAACACCATTTTCTGCGTCGCCGATAGCAAGCTGCTCCAAACTGACAACATCCTCTACTACGGAAATTATGCTACCTACGTAACCGATGAGAACAACGAGGAGCTCGAGCGTCTTGCCGCGCAAGGCGAAGTCGTCTTCAAGGGCGACACCATCGAAGAGGCCGCCGAGAAAGCAGGCCTCGACCCGCAAGTCGTGGCGGCGGAATTGGCGAAGTACAATAATTATTGCACTACTGGCATCGATGAGGACTTCGGCAAGGATGCCGAAGGGCTTATTCCCCTGGAAAGCGGCCCATTCTATATCTTCGAGACTATCCCGAACGTGAAGACCACGAACGGAGGCCTTGTTATCGACGATGGCGCTCGCGTCCTCAATGCGGACGGCACCCCCATTGTGGGCCTCTATGCAGCCGGTGAGACGGCTGGAAACTACAACATCGTGCGCCCCACGGCTTCGTACTACGGAGGCAACCTCCATCGTGGAGCTACCTTCGGCTACACCGCCGCCCTCACCCAGGCGGAGGACTTCCCGAAGCAAGAGGGACGGCCGCAGGGTCGCTTCAGCATCCGCCCTCCCCATGAGCCCGCGAGCTTCATGTTCGCGGGCTTTCCTCTGTTAGAGCACTTGGCCGACAAACGTCTACCCGGGCACCGAGAGGCCTACTCCCCCACATACTCGCGCTGGCGAAGCCGGGCCAGCTGCAGGCCGCGGGCAACGAAGCCCTGGCCGAACTTTTCGCGGATGATCCAGGCGTAACGGGTCTCGGGCTCGTCGAACTTGCGGCGCTGGAAGGCGAGGCAGTCGTGCACCGACTCGCCGAAGTCGGCGTAGAACTCCTCCATGGCGGCAATGACGCGCTTCGCGGACTTCACCACGGAATGGGCCGCGCCGTCGGGCATGACGATCTTCACGGTCTTCAAGTCGTAGTGCGCGGCGTTCTTGAAGTTCTGCACGGCTTGCACCTGGTCCTTCGCCGTGAGGTTCGCCTTCGGCAGCGAGGCGGCCCATACGAGGAACAGCTGGCTGAACAGCACGTCGCGCTCGTCGATGCCGGCGCGCACGAGCGGGTTCAAGTCCACCATGCGCAGCTCGATGTGGCTCACGCCCCGACGTAGGCCCTCCAGGCTGTAGGGTCCGAAGTTCTTCAGGCGGATGGGATAGTACAGCTCGGAGGGGTAGCGAATCATGCCCGTGTCGATGTAGGACTGGATGGAGTCGGCGTAGGCCGCCGCGCTCGTGTAGTCCAGAATGGGCGCGAAGAAGTTCCAGTAGCCGAGCTCGGAGCAGCGCACCGTGGCCAGGCCCTGGAACAGGTCGCCGCCGATCTTGCCCTTCTCCACGAAGGACGAGTCCATAACGGGGCTCGCGGCCATGACCGCGGTGAGGATCCAGCCCCAGGTGACGCAGTTCTCGGCCAGGCGCACGTACAGATCGTCCCGATAGGCGCCGAAGTCGTCGCCGCCGGTGAGGGCGAAGTCGGCCCGCAGCAGCTCCTCGCCGAGGGAGTAGTTGATGTGGATGCCCGAGAAGGCCATCTTGTAGCGGCCATAGCGGTCGGAGAGGTACTCGCGGTAGGCGGTCTTGCCGACATCGTCGCCGAAGTACTGGGCGATGGGGATGTCCTTCTCCCCCAGGATATAGGGCGGGTTGGAAAAGGGCCAGAGCAGCTCGCGCTCGGGCAGGTTCGCGATGGCCCGCTGCACGAGGCCGTTGTAGTGCTCGAGCGACTGCACCGCCTCGGCCGGCGTGGCGCACACCGGCGTGTTCACCTCCACTTGGTTCTCGGAGAAGTCGCGCACGATGTGCACATCGTCGGCGAAATCAGCCGGCGTGTGGGCCAGAAAGCCACCGCCGTCGATACGCAGGGATTCTTTCTCCAGCCCGAAGCCGCCTTCCAGAAGATGGGCGCGAACCGATTCATCGTGGGCATGCAGCATGGTTGCCTCCCAAGGGCGCGTTGGCGGAGTCGAGCCCGCCAAATCTGATGTTCACGCTTAAGTTTACCAGTTACGACTTACGGCCACGGAAACAACAGCGCAATGCCATCGATCGGTCAACGACGCTGCGCCGGCGCGCAGCTGGCCTCCTACTGGGAAGAAAACGACGGTTCTCGTAGCTCTCTGGAAGAGGAAGTCCTTTCAAAACTTTCGCGAACAGGGAAAACTCGAACTAGATCCTCTGCCGAGAGGCCTCTGACTACGAGAACCGTCGTTTTCTTCCCAAAATCCCGTCGTCCAATTTCGCATTGACCGCGTCCCGCGCGAGCGGTAAACTATACGCTTGCGTGAAGGAGTCGGGCCTTTAGCTCAGTCGGTAGAGCAGGGGACTTTTAATCCCAAGGTCGCGGGTTCGATCCCCGCAGGGCCCACCACTTTTCTCAAGCTCGGCAACGTAGCCGCGCCCGCATCACGCATTCGATACGGCACTGGGGTATCGTCCAACGGCAGGACTCTGGTTTTTGGTACCAGCTACCTAGGTTCGAATCCTAGTACCCCAGCCATTTCCTTTCCCCTCTCAGCAATGAATATATTTCAGAGTCGTGCGGGATGGGGATTCGAGCTGCATCCCCTCCCTACCGGGCGCCCTTCTCGGTTTTCGCGACGACGAGGAACAGGGCGAGCGCGCAAGCGCCGATGGCGGCCATGGCAAGATACAGGTTCGCGTACCCAATGAGCGGCACCACTGCCCCCAGCAAGATGGGGCCCACGCCCACGCCCACGTCGAGCAGCATATAGAAGGTGGCATTGGCCACCGACAAGCGCGCATCTGACGTAACGCGCACGGCCATAGCCAGGCCGCACGACTGCACGGTGCCCACGCCGAAGCCGAGGAGCGCCGCTGCGCCGAGCACCATCCAGTCGTTGGACGCCAGCGCCAGCACCACCATGCCCAAAACGAACGAGACGAAGGCCGGCACCATGACCGGATGCGGCCCCACGCGGTCGAAGGCGCGGCCGGTGAAGGGCCTCGTCGCGAACATAGCCAGAGCGTACACGACGAAGAACACGCTGGCGGCGCGGGCCAGTCCGATCTCCGTCGCATAGGGCGTGAGGAACGTGAGCAGGCTGGAATAGCCGAAGAACAGCAGGCCGCACACCACCGAGATGGGCAGC
>OFFK01001109.1_pt1 | contig 20471 bp, 17 predicted proteins | sample 1521361 | NCBI WGS metagenome assembly OFFK01 (sample SAMEA3504096, study PRJEB24116) | mouse gut metagenome | biome: mouse gut; feature: mouse-associated habitat; material: faeces | place: Denmark | collected 2011
TCCTCGATGGCGTTCACGTTCACGTCCCCCAGCTTCCTGATCTGATCCCGCAGGGCGGAAATCTCCTTTTTCATAGCGGGCAGGTCCGTCAGCTCCTCATCCCGCATGGCCGCGGCATCGCTGAGGGTGATCTCGTATTCGTCCCACATATAGTTAATCTGGGACTCCATGGATTCCTCCAGCTTCTCCTTCTGTGCGCCCAGGCGATAGACTTCCTTGTCCAGTGCGCTCTGGCGCTCCGACAGTTCCTCCCGCCTGGCGAAAAAGCTCTTCTGCTTAGCGGACAGCTCTTCCCTGTGGGCCGTGGCCTCCTTCAGCTTTGCTTCGGATTCGCTCTGGGCATCATAGGACGCCGCGATGGTCTCCTGCATCTTCAGAATGGTCTGCTGTCTGTCCTCCACCGTCTGGGCGTTCTCTTCCAGCGCCTGCAGAACTTCCGCCAGCTCTGCCCTGGACCGCTCGATTTCCCCGTCTATACGGTTTACATTGCTTTGCTGGAATCCCAGGGACTGACGCATCTTCTCCACCTTCAAATCCCACTCGGACACGGCCGCCAGCGCCTCCGCCTCCAGCTTCCGCTGTTCCTCCAGGGTCTGCTGGGACTGCTCGATTTCCTCCTGGGTTCTGGCCTCCAGGGCTTCGCTGGAAGCGAGGTCCGTCTGGACGGTCTCCTTGTCCCTTCTGATCTCCTGAATCTTGTCCTCAATCTCCCGCTCTTCTATGCGCAGGGAGGCCGCGCTCTCCACTTCCTCCTCCATGCGCTCCCTGGTCTGGCTGATGTTGAGCCTGGCCGTGTTCTGCTCGATGGACTTGCGCTGGATGTCGCTCTTTATGGCTTCTACGTCCACGCGAATCCGGGTTCGCCTGGCCTTGATTCCCTCAATCTCCTTCTCGGTCTCCTCCATGGCGACACGGAACCTGCTCGCCTTCGTCTCCAGCTCCTCAATCTCCCGACGCCTTCCAAGGAGATTGCTGTTGTTCTTATAAGCGCCGCCGCTGATCGCGCCGCCCGGCACCAAGAGCTCCCCTTCCAGCGTGACCATCCGGAGACTGTGGTTGTATTTCCTGGCCAGCTTCACGGCGTTGTCCACGTTGTCCACCACCACGATCCGGCCCAGCAGCGAGCCTGCCACGTCCCGGTACTTATCGTCAATCCGCACCAATGTATCCGCTGTGCCGATGACCCCTTTTTCTGACAGGACTTCCGTATTCTTGAACTTCTGGTAATTCCGGATGCTGGTCAGGGGCAGGAAAGTAGCCCTTCCCAGCTTGTTGGTCTTCAGGAAGCCAATCATCTCCTTGGCGGTGTCCTCGTCCTGAGTGACGATGTTCTGGATGCTGCCCCCCAGAGCCGTCTCGATGGCAATCTCGTATTTCTTTTCCACCTGGATGATGTCCGCAACCACCCCTACGATGCCCCGGACCCTTTCCTTCTGCTCCATGACCTTCTTGACGCTGCCGCCGTAGCCCTCGTAGCGCTCGGCCAGGTTGGACAGCGCCTCCAGCCTGGACCGCTCCCTGTGGTAGGCGTTCTTCGCCTCCTGCAGGACAGCGTCCTTTTGGGTCAGCGCTTCCCGGAAGCCGCCCAGCTCCTTCTCCAGGCCGGCCTCCTGCTCCTTCAGGGCGCGTATCTCCTCCGTGACCGCCTGGAAGACCGTTTCATAGTTCCGTATGGTCTCCTCTCTGGCGGCCTCGTCGGACTTGGCCCGCAGCAGCCTTGAGCTCAGCTCAGCCCTCCGGATGTTCACCTGCTCCATCATGGTGTCGAAGCGGCCCAGCCTTGACTTAATCGTGGCCCGCCGGTTCAGCTCGCCTATGATGATATTCTTGCCGGCTTCGATGCCGGTATTCAGTTCCTCTATTCTTTTCTGGATCCCCTCCAGCTTCCTCCTGGCCTGGTCCGCCAGGGCGGTGATTTCCTCCACCTTCGCGTCCGTCTCGCCCTTTTCCGAGAGCAGGCCCTCTTTCTCCCGCTCCCTGGCAGCGATGTCCTCCTGGATTGCGCTGCGGCGGTTGTTCAGATGGGCCTCACTGCCCTTGGCGGAATTGATCTGCTCCTTCAGCACGTTCATCTCGCCTTCCAGCCGGCCCCTGGTGAGCCCTGCGTCCGTGACGGTGCCCCTGGCCTCCTCTATGGCTTTCTCTAACTGCTCCAGCTCCTCCTGGACGCACCCGTACTCCTCCTTGATGCCCTCATAGGCCTCGCTGGCCTCCGCCAGCTCCCTTCCGGCATTGACGTGCTTTTCCTCCACTTCCTTCAGCTGTTCCCGGATGCGGGAGTTCTCCAGCAGAAATACGTTCACATCGAACCGCTTCAGCTCCTCCCTCTTGCGCAGGTACTGCCTGGCCGTCTCGGACTGGCGCTCCAGGGGGCCCAATTGCTTCTCCAGCTCCGACAGGATGTCGTTGACGCGGACCAGGTTCTGCTTCTCGTTCTCCAGCTTGGTCTGGGCGGCGGCCTTCCTGCGCTTGAACTTCACGATTCCTGCGGCCTCGTCGAAAAGCTCCCTGCGCTCCTCGGGCTTGCCGCTTAGGATTTTGTCAATCTGGCCCTGGCCGATGATAGAATAGCCTTCCTTGCCGATGCCGGTGTCATAGAACAGCTCGTTCACGTCCTTCAGCCTGCAGGGGCTCCCATTGATCAGATATTCACTTTCTCCGGAACGGTAGATACGCCTTGCCACCGTCACCTCGTCAAAGTCGATGGCGAGCTGATGGTCCGCGTTGTCCAATGTGATGGCCACATAGGCGTAGCTAAGCGGTTTCCTGTTCTCTGTACCCGAGAAAATGACATCCTGCATGCTGGCCCCGCGCAGCTGCTTCACCCGCTGCTCTCCCAGGACCCAGCGGACTGCGTCTGCCACATTGCTCTTGCCGCTGCCGTTGGGTCCTACGATTCCCGTGATGCCGTTGTGGAACTGAAAATTGATTTTGTTCGCAAAAGACTTGAACCCCTGTACCTCGATACTCTTTAAATACATCCTCTATCCCTCAACAGCAGCAATGCCTTGTAGGCCGCCTGCTGCTCCGCCATTTTTTTCGTCTTTCCCTCTCCTGTCCCCAGAGTCTCGCCCTCCATGTTCACGGACACCCGGAACAGCTTGTCGTGCTCCGGCCCGCTCTCCTCCAGCAGCTCATAACTGAACGCCTTCTTCAGCTTCCCCTGAATCAGCTCCTGGAGATTGCTCTTGCTGTCATAGAACAGCTGCTTGTCCTCCAGGTCCGACAGGACGAAACGGTCGATGAAGGCCTTGGCGGGCTCCATGCCTCCGTCCAGATAAATCGCGCCGATCACAGCCTCCATGGCATCGGAGACGATGCTGTCCCGGCTGCGGCCTCCGGTGTTCTCCTCCCCTTTGCCCAGCAGCATGAACTTCCCCAGCTCCAGATCCCTGGCGCAGAAGGCCAAAGACGGTTCGCAGACCATAGATGCACGCGTCTTCGTCAATTCCCCTTCGGACATCTTCGGGTTCCCTCGGAACAAAAACTCGCTGGACACCAGTTCCAGCACCGCATCCCCCAGGAACTCCAGCCGCTCGTAATTCTGGGTCTTGCGTATCTTCTGCTCATTGGTGAAGGAGCTGTGGGTCATGGCCTGCTTCAATAGGGCCACATCCCGGAACCGATATCCAATCCGCTCTTCCAGCACTTCCACCGTATATCCATGGACGGCGCTCCTTCCCTGGAGCGAACGCCCTCCGCTTGTATCACTGTCCAACATATCTCAATCCTCTTTTCTCAGACGGGTCTGCCTCGGATTTCTCCTTTATGGACGCAAATGAGCAGCCACATAACGGACTGCTCTTATGAAAGTCCATATGAATGTCTTCTTCCTTATGGCAGGGTCCCTCAGCCCAGCACGCCTTTGATCAAATCCACAGCTTCCCTTACGGTATGAATCTTCTCCGCCTCCTCCGAAGGAATATCGATGCCGAATTCCTCCTCGATTCCCATGATAATCTGGAACACGTCCAGAGAATCTGCTCCGAGATCGTCCACAAAGGTGGAATCCATGCCGATTTCATCGGGATCCACATTCAGCACGTCCGCGATTACTTTCTTCAGTTTTTCGAGTTCCATACGTCTGCCTCCTTTCCTTAATCCTCAAGAACCAGTTGTTCTTTGATCTTTTGGTTTATTTTCTGTTCTTTGAATGCTATGCATTGCAGAATAGAATTCTTGATTTCCACGGATTTGCTGCTTCCGTGGGTCTTCACCACCAGCCCGTTGAGGCCCAGCAGCGGCGCGCCCCCGTAGGCTTCCGTGCTGAAGTCCTTCAGGGTCTGCTTCAGGGCAGGCTTCACCAGCAGGGCCCCTATCTTGCTGCGCAGGCTGCTCATCATGCCCGCCTTAATCTTCTTCACCAGGGCATCGCTGACTCCCTCCAGCATCTTCAGCACCACGTTCCCCGCAAAAGCCTCGCAGACCAGCACGTCCGCCTTGCCGAAAGGAATGTCCCTGGCTTCCACATTGCCGATGAAATTGATCTCCGGGCAGTTCTTCAGAAGGGGATAGGCCTCCTTGGTCAGTGCGTTGCCCTTCTCCTCCTCCACGCCGATGTTCACCAGCCCTACCCTGGGGTTCTTGACGCCGATGACGCTCTCCATGTAGATGCTCCCCATTCTGGCGAACTGCAGCAGCTGGGAAGGCCTTGCGTCCACGTTGGCCCCGCAGTCCAGCAGCAGGCTCACGCCTTCGATATTGGGTATGATGGGGGCCAGCGGCGGCCTCTCCACCCCTTTGATGCGGCCTACGATGACCTGCCCGCCCACCAGGACGGCGCCGGTGCTGCCCGCGGAGACAAGGGCGTCGCATTCTCCCTCTTTCACCAGATACATGCACTTCACGATAGAGGAGTCCTTCTTCCGGCGGATTGCCATCACTGGCGGCTCGCCGGTCTCTATGACCTCCGGGGCATGGACAATCTCCAGCTGCTGCGCATCGTAGCTGTATTTCTTCAGCTCCTCTTTCAGCACAGGCTCTTTGCCCGCCAGGAACACTTTCACGCGCTTGTCGGCATTTATGGCTTCCACTGCGCCCTTTACGATTTCAGCCGGCGCATTGTCGCCGCCCATAGCATCTACCGCTACATTTACCATCTCAGCCATTGGTCTCCCTTTCTATGATTCTTCTCTTATGATAATGTAATCTGAACTAAAAATCAAGGATTTTCTCGCGCAAAAAAAGAATCGCTCATAACACAAAAAAGGGGCGCTCCACAGAACGCCCTGTACACTGCAAAAGATAGGAAAAACACACAATCAGTCCACGCTTACGATCTGCTTCTTATTGTAAGAACCGCAAGCCTTGCAGACTCTGTGGGGCACCATGAGGGCGCCGCATTTGCTGCACTTCACCAGAGTGGCAGCACTCATTTTCCAGTTTGCTCTCCTCTTGTCTCTTCTGCTCTTGGAAGATTTATTCTTAGGACAAATAGACATCGTTACACCTCCTTACTCTTGTTGAAGATATCTTGTATCACTGCCATGCGAGGGTCAGGGACGAAGGTATCGCATCCGCAGTCCCCCTGATTCCGATTCTGCCCGCACACAGGGCATATCCCCCTGCAATCCTCCTTGCACAGAATCTTCATCGGCCAGTTCATCAGAATCTCATTGTGCACCAAAGTCTCCACGTCCAAATGGAAGCCGTCCATAAAGCACAAATCATCCGCTTCCGCATCTTCCGTCCCGGGAGAGACAAGCAGCCTCTCAAAACGCAAATCCAGCGCTACCGGCACATCCTTCAGGCATCTGTCGCAGCCCGCCCGGATTGTCAGCCGGGTATCCCCCGTAAGCCTGGCCCTGTCGGCACCTTCATTCCTGACCGTCAGGCGCACCAGCGACTTGGAAGCGATGGGAAAGCTTTCCGTCCCGTTCTCATAGCATGTCATCTCCAGCGGAATCTCTTCCCGGATCTCCATGCCCTCGGATGTCAATACATCAGATAAGTTCAGTAACATAGCGGCTCCTATGCATTTTCACGCAAATCCTGCCTCCTGGGAGACAGATTCGCATTGACAGTGGTCTTCTTCCCACACATTGGTTTATTATACATAGGAGCGGGCCATTTGTCAATATGATTTTGGGGACATGTGGCAATTTTTTTCAATTTTTTGTAGCAGGTCCGTCCCCTTACCTGTATCCTCTTGTCCAGTTTCTGCCGGAACCCCGCCGCCTGCTCCCGGACAATGCTTCTGCGAAAGCCCGGTGCCAGCACGAATCTGTTCAAAAAAGCCTTTCATTACCACTCTTTCCTCAACAATATTTCGCAATGGCGGCATCAATCATGGCGGCACATTTCTCCACCTGGGGCATATCCTCCGGCACCAGCCCCGGCAAAGGCCTGCGCACGCCGCCCAGCTCTAACCCTTCGCGCCGCTTCATCACTTCCTTCATCACCGCGTACAGATTCCCATGGCAGCTCCCCATGGCAGAGATGATGTTGTTGGCCTCATACTGTATCTCCCTGGCGCGGTCCATTTCGCCGCTCCGGAACAGGTCCATTATCTTCAGATAGAGCTCCGGCATGACGCCGTAAGTACCGCCGATTCCGCCCTCCGCGCCTATGGCCAGACCGGAGACCAGCTGCTCATCGGGACCGTTGAACACCATGAAATCGTCCCCGCCCTCCGCTTTGAACATCTGGATGTCCATGGCCGCCATGGAGCTGTTCTTCACCGCCCGCACCCTGGGGTTCCTGCGCATCTCCCTGAGCAGCGGCACCGTCAGGGCCACCCCCGCCAGCTGCGGAATGTTGTAGATGACAAAATCCGTATTAGGAGCCGCCGCCGATATGTCGTTCCAGTACTCTGCGATGGCATAATCGGGGAGACGGAAATAAATAGGCGGAATCGCGGCTATGGCATCCACCCCCAGGCTTTCCGCATGGGCCGCCAGGACACGGCTGTCCTTTGTATTGTTGCAGGCCACATGGGCGATGACGGTGACCTTTCCGCCCGCCGCCTTCATCACATGCTCCAATGTCAGCTTCCTGTCCTCCACGCTCTGGTAGATGCACTCTCCCGAGGAGCCGCCCACGTACAGCCCTTTCACACCCTTTTCCACCAGATGCGCCGCAAGGGCCTCCGCCCTCTCGCCGCTGACCTCTCCGTCCTCGTCATAACACGCGTAGAATGCCGGAATGATTCCCTGATATTTCTCGATATTGTTTCCCATATTCTTTCCTCCATGCCCGTCCTTCGCGGACTCTCAAACTGGGCCCCTATGACCCTACCACTGGTTTACTGCACATCGCCGACTGCCGCCGCTTCCGTCAGGCGATTTCCCGCAGACACGCGGAAGGCGATTGCCGCCCTCCGACTGCCGTATCCCTCTGGTTCCTCTTGTCCCCCGCATGTGGACATTGCTTTTTCAGAGACGATATATTATAATGGCGTAGGAATTATCGGAAAATTCCATATGCCGTCGGCACCGCAGCCGACGTATTCCCAGATTTTCAAATCTTTCCGAAAAAAGGAGCACACAGACATGGCAGAGTCCTTTCTCGATTCCCTGACAGAACGCTACAACACCCTGACCCGCTCGGAGAAGAAACTGGCCGGTCATATCTTCGCCAACGCCACAAAAGTACAATACCTGTCCATCAATTCCCTGGCGGAAGACAGCGGTGTCTCCCAGGCTACCATCACCCGGTTCTGCCGGAAAATGGGGCTCTCCGGCTACCATAACCTGAAAATCGCCCTGGCGAAATCCGACCGCGCCGCCCACTCCGGCACCACCGGCCCGGAATCCGGCCTCCCTTCGGAGGAAGAAGACGACTTAAGCGCCGTCTGCCGGAGACTGTGCGATTCCTATCAGTCATCCCTGCGGGAGACCATGGAGCAGCTCCAGCCGGATTCCTTTCGCCGCGCCGTGACGCTGCTGTCCGGCGCAAAGCACGTCTACTGCTTCGGACAGGGGGCCGGGATGGTCATGGCCCTGGAGACCGCGGCGCTCTTTTCCATGGTCTCCCAGAGCTTCGTCCACATTTCGGATTCCCATCTGCAGATGGTGCACACGGCGCTTGCCACCCCGGAGGACGTAATCCTGTTCTTCTCCTACTCCGGCTCCACCAAGGAGGTACAGGAAATCCTGAACCTGGCCAAGGAGCGCGGCGTCCCCATCCTCCTGGTGACCCACTTCAGGAATTCCCCTGCCGCCAGGCTGGCAGATACCGTGCTGCTCTGCGGCTACGACGAAAACCCCATCCAGTCCGGGTCAGTGGCGGCGAAAATGGGGCAGCTGCTGCTGATCGATTGCCTGTTCCACGCCTACTGCAGCCAGAATCCGGAGCAGTCCCTGGCCATCCGGGTGGCCGTGTCGGAAGCCGTCTCCCGGAAGCTGCTCTGAAGCCGTCTCCCGGAAACCGTTCTTGATTCCCTCCGGCCCTCTGCCCTAAATCTCCGCCAGCTGCGCTTTCTCGATGCGCCTGATGCGGGTCCGGGTCAGACAGTTCCCGTCCGTCTTGTCACCTGCACAGTAGGCCAGCAGCAAAGCGTCCTCCGTGAAATACATCGCGCAATAGCAATAGCCTCTGCTCTCGTCCCATTCGAAGGCCCTGGGCGGGGTGAAGGTCTTTCCGTTGTCCCGGCTGGCCGCAATCGCCATGGGGAACCTTCCCCCCGTGACGGGCTCCCATTTTTCGAAACGCCCGTCGTAGTTGGGGATGGGGTTCCAGATGGCGTAAATCGTCCCGTTGCTGTCACGTTTCATGCTCAGGGGGCTGTTGGGCGAAGTGAACCGCGATGGCTGGCATGCCGTCCAGCGCTCTCCCCCGTCCACGGAGAACATTTCAAACTGCCGCCCCAGATCCGTCCTGGCCCAGCCCCAGACAATGCCCGGAGCCAGCTCCAACACACCCGGCTCCTGCAATCCGCTGTAGCAATAGGACGAATACGGCAACGCGCACTTGTCCACAGGCCAATTCCACGTAGCCCCGTCGTCATCCGAGTAGAAGAACATCGCCACGGAGCGGCCGTCCATGTATCCCTCCCCCGACCGGTGACTGGCAACGGGGACGATGATTCTGCCGCTCTCCAGACGGACTACCCTGTCATTGTTCATCACGAAGAAGTCCTCCTGGGGCGTGCACACCACCCGCTCGCCCCAGGTCCTGCCGCCGTCGCTGGAACGCCTGAGGAAAATCTGGGTGCGGGCATAGGTGAGCCTGACCAGGTAGAACAGCCCCACATCGCCGTTCTGCATCATCAGCAGAGCCGGACACATCATATTGACGCCGTTCTCCCCCTCAAAAGTGAGGATGACCTTGTCCTCTCCCCAGGTCCTGCCGCCGTCCCGGGAGCGCATCAGGCTCAAATCGGCAAAGGCCTGATCCGCGCTGCTGTCCCCCCGGAATCTGCTGTACACGAACAGAATCTCTCCGTCCGCCAGCTGCAGGAATGTGCCCTCGCTGTTCCGGGGATTGTCCTCTTTGGGTCCGATGTCCGCCGTCAGCGTCCCCAACGCCACTTTTTTCATTTCATACTCCATCGCTTCTTGACCTCCTAGTCTTCCTGAACGCAAACCTTTCTTTCATTATAGGTTGATTCCCGGAAAAAAGCAATGCAAAATGAAAATCTTTTTCATTTTTCTGAATCTTTTCGCAAGCCGTTATTGACAATCCTCCCGGGATGATATATAAAAGAAATAAGATGGAACCTCAGCAAACTACGCGAAGGGAAACACGATCATGGCAAAAAACACAGCAGACATCGAAAACCTGAGAATCGCCGCAGTGGATATCGGCGGCACCTGCATCAAATCGGGTCTGTGGGAGGGCGGCTCCCTGACGGACATCCGGGAGCGGGATACCGACGCCCGCCTGGGCGCTTCCCACGTCATGGACACCGTAATGGAGATACTGGCGGGATACCGGGATTTCCAGGCCGTGGGCATCAGTACCGCCGGTCAGGTGAATACGGAGAAGGGGATGATTCGATACGCCAACGACAACATCCCCGGCTATACCGGAACCAAGGTCAGGGAACTGATTGAAAATAATTTTCATGTTCCCGCGGCGGTGCTCAACGACGTGAACAGCGCGGCCCTGGGGGAAGCCTGTTACGGCGCGGGAAAGGGATATGACGATTTCCTCTGTCTCACCTACGGCACGGGCGTGGGCGGCGCTATCGTCATAGGCGGGCAGGTCTATGTGGGCTGCGGCTTTTCCGCGGGGGAATTCGGCGGCATCGTGACCCATCCCGAGGACAGGGATCCGGCCCGGGATATGTTCAGCGGATGTTATGAACGCTACGCTTCCACCACGGCTTTGGTCCGGCTGGTGCAGGCCCGGTTCCCGGAGCTGGGCAATGGCCGGGAGATTTTCGCCCGGTTGGAGCAGCCGGAAGTGCGGGAACTGGTAAACCAATGGATCCGGGAGATCACTTACGGCCTGGTGAGCCTGGCCCATATCTTCAATCCGCCGCTGATTATCCTAGGAGGCGGCGTCATGGGGCAAAGCTATGTCATCCGGGAAGTCCGCCGGATGCTGGGAGAACAGCTCATCCCCTCTTTCCGGGACGTGGCCGTCCAGCCGACTGCGCTGGGAAACCAGGCGGGAATGCTGGGCGCGGCCGAGACCGCCTACAGGGAATACAGAAAACGGAATATATAACGTCACTTATGTAGTCGAAACTGAAAGGAGCAGACATGGAAAACCAGAAAATAGAACAATTGCACGGCAGACTGATCGTCTCCTGCCAGGCCCTTCCCCAGGAGCCTCTCCACTCCTCTTTCATCATGGGCCGGATGGCCCTGGCGGCAAAGCAGGGCGGCGCCCTGGGCATCCGCGCCAACACAAAAGAGGATATCCGGGAAATCCAGTCCCAGGTAGACCTGCCGGTCATCGGCATCGTAAAGCGGGATTACCCGGACAGCAAAATATACATAACGCCCACCCTGAAGGAAGTACAGGAGCTCATGGAGGTACGGCCTGAAATCATCGCCCTGGACGCCACTGACGCCGTCAGGCCCGGCGGAGTCTCCCTGGACGATTTCTTCCGGCAGCTCAAGGAGAAGTATCCGGACCAGCTGTGGATGGCGGACTGCTCCACGGTAGAGGAGGCCCTCCATGCAGACGCGCTGGGCTTTGACTTCATCGGGACGACTTTGGTGGGCTATACGGAGCAGAGCAAGGAGGACCGAATCGAGGCCAATGACTTTGAGATTCTGCGGAAAATCATCGCTTCCGTCAGACATCGGGTCATTGCGGAGGGAAATATCAATACGCCGGAGAAAGCCAGACGGGTCATCGAACTGGGCGCTTTCAGCGTAGTGGTCGGCTCCATCATCACCAGGCCGCAGCTCATCACGAAAAGCTTCGCGGACGCGCTTGCCTGAACACACAAAATCACAAAAAAGCCGAGCCGGACATGACGCTTCATCCTTCGCTGTCATGTCCGGCTCTTCCTTTGTCTTTCTTACTTTTTATCTTTCTCCCAATTTACTTTCGTGTTCCTACCGCTGCAAAGCCTATTGCGGCACAACACATATTACCTCACTTCTGCGGATTCTGTTCTACGGGCACGGCCTCCCTGGCCTGGGCCTTGAACTTGGCCACTTCCTTCATGGCCTGGCCGATGGTGATATTGGTCCCCGCTCCGGCCACGCAGCCGCCGGGGCATGCCATTCCCTCTATCAGGCAGCCGTTCTTCTTCCCGGCTTTTGCCAGGAGGAGCATCTTCCTGCATTCCGTCAGGCCTTCTGCGTGCTCGATTTTCACTTCCGTGCCGGGGTAATAGGTCTTGACGCATTCCTCGATGGCCCCCGCCACGCCGCCTGCCACGCCGTAGCCCCGGCCAGCGCCGGTGGCATCCGTCATCTCGTCCATGGCCCTAATCTCCTCCAGGAGGATTCCTTTCGCCTCGAACATCCCCGTCAGCTCCTCGAAGGTGATGACGAAGTCCACGTCAGAGCGCACCGTCCGGCGGCTGGCCTCCAGCTTCTTGGAAGCGCAGGGGCCTATGAACACCACCAGGGCTTCCGGATGCTCCTGTTTGATGATCCTGGCCGTGGCCACCATGGGGGTCAGCTCATTGCTGATCTTGTCGATGGTCTCCGGGAAAAGATGCTTCGCCATCACAGACCAGGAAGGACAGCAGGACGTCAGGGCGAATTCCTGATTTCCCGTGGCCACCTCTTTCACATAATGCTCCGCCTCCGCCATACAGCCCAAATCCGCGCCGACGGCAGTCTCGTAGACATCCGCGAAGCCAAGCTCCTTCAAGGCCGTCTTGAACATCTCCGGCGTGACCTTCGGCCCGAACTGTCCGGCAAAGGCGGGCGCTACCTGGGCGATGACCTCCCTGCCCGACTGCATGGCGCGGATCAGCTGGAATATCTGGGACTTGTCCGCTATCGCCCCGAAGGGACAGCTGACCATGCACATCCCGCAGGACACGCACATTTCATTGTCAATATAGGCGCGGCCGAACCGGTCGGACTTGATGGCGTTTACGCCGCAGGCGGCCTTGCAGGGGCGCTCCTTGTGGCAGATGGCGTCATAGGGACACACATCCTTGCATTTCCCGCACTTGATGCATTTCTCCTGGTCAATCACGGACTTGCCGTTCACCATGGAGATAGCCCCCTTGGGGCATACGCTGTGGCAAGGATGGGCTACGCAGCCCATGCAGGCGCTGGTGACTTCATAATGGTTCTCAGGGCAGGCATTGCAGGCAGAGGGGATGACCTGCATCAGCGGCGGCTCATAGTATTTCTCATCGATATCGCTCTCTTCCAGTCCCTGTGTCAAATGGCCGGGATGCTCTCTGTTCTCCGGCCGCAGGCTCATGCCCATGGCCAGGCGGATGCGCTCTCGGATAATGGCCCGGTCGCGGTATACGCTCTCCCAGTACAGGGGCTCTTCATAATCTACGATTTTGTAGGGGAGCGCCTCCATGTCATCCTTTAAATTCGTTGAGTGATATGCCAGGTTTGCCACTTCCTTAAAGACCCGTCTCCTGCGCTCCCGGACGGGAGTGTCGATTCCTCTCATGCTGCTCATGGCTGTCTGTCTCCTTTTATATGTTTCTCTCCGATATACTGTTCCGGTTCTCCGTTGGACTTTCAACGCGATTAAAGTATAACATATCCCTGGCGATAGCACAAGTCGCCGTTTTGGTCAATCGGTCAGATACTGCACCTCCCAGGCCTCCCAGGGCCCGGGAATCTCTAATTTTCGTATCATTTCCTCCAGGACATTTTCCGGAATATGTCTCTGTCTCGTCCGGTTCCGCTCCAAAAGCTCCCTGTAAGGCACCTCCAAATAGAGGATATGCACCCGGGCACCGTATCCGGTACAGAGCGCTGTGAGCTTTCTGCGGGTCTCCCGGATGATGTTGGTAGCATTCCAGATAAATGGCTGCTTCCTGCGCAGAAATTCCTTTGCCTGCTCCAGGGCCCTAAGCGCCACCTTTCCGGATCCTTTGGCGGGGGATATTCCCATCTCCTCCCGGATCCCGTCCAGGGAAATCACGGGCAGACCGCCCCCGTTCTCCGCTATCCAGCTGTCCTTTCCGCTCAAAGGAAGCCCCGACATGAGAAACACGTCAAATGTCCTGTCATCATAAAGCTGCGCTCCCTGCCATAGATTTTCACTATTGAAAAAACGTTCTTTTGTGTGTGAATTATAGAATGCATACGGCGCTTCCCATACTCCCAGTTCCCTGGCATATTCGCCGAACCATTCCACCCGTTCCGCCATTTCCTTCCCATCATCCGTTATCCGGCCCAACACGTCCGCCTTGGCAAGCAGATACAGCAGCCGCAAGGAGATGCTTTCCGCCGCTTTCAGCAGCCAGACCTCGGGCCTTTGTTTTTCCGCGAACCATATGGGCAGACCATGGCAGCGTACCAGCCCCGCTGCCTGTTCTCTTTCTGCAAATGACAGGCCAAATCGTTCGGCCTCCTTGTAGGCGAGACTGCGAAACATTTTCTCTCCCACTATAGTGTGCCTGGGGGAAAGGATTCTCCCCTCCTCTTCTCTTGTGCAGTTCTTTTTCCCGATATCGTGAAAAGCCGCGGCAAGGAACAGAAGCTCCTGTTCCCCGCCGCTTAGCAGACTCCACTCCGGCAGCCCTGTCAGCATACGGCATACCATCTGCGTATGGCAGTATACATCCCCCTCGCCATGGTAGGCTTTCTCCTGACGCACTCCTTTCAGCAGGACAAGCTCGGGATACCGCTGCGTCATGGCTTCAAACGAAAGAGGCTGCTTATTCATCCCCGGCACCTCTCTCCCCGGTGTCAAAGAGATTCACATCCTCCGCCAGACAATTGGCCACAATAGGGCGTTTCACCCAGTGGCTCTCCGACTCCAGTATGGTGTTCAGGAAAGACCCCCGCACGTATTTGAGACGGTCCGTCACATAGTCCCCCTCTTCTACTTTGATATAAATCCCTTCCATGATTCCGCTTAAATCCGTCTGCTTTTGGGCTTCCTCTATTCTCACGCCTGCCCTGCGGCACTGCGTATGGAACTTTTGATCTTTGTCATTGGATATAAAAGCGCTTTTGCCGATGTATCCCGTAATCTCTTCCACGCTTTGGTAATACCCCTGAGCCAGCACCCGCACAGAGCAGATAAATGGCGCGTCCTCCAGAAATTCTCGCCGTCTCCTGGTAGAGAAGAATCGCCCCTCTTCTCTGTCATAAATGTCAAATTCCATGAAATAATGGGGTAGCCTATCATAAAACACCGTGTGCTTCGCATACAGCCATTCCCCGTATAAGATATACCTGTCTTCCAAAAGACGGCGCAGTCTACCCTCAAAGCAGCCCGCCCACATCTTGAACAGATCGAACTGTTTTTCCCCGTATCCGCCGTTCAGATAATGACCTCTGCTCTGAAGCAGCATCTTCCCCAATGGGTCGAAACTGATGCCGCAGTTGGCGCCGTCCACTTTCTCCTCCAGAACCAGGTACTTTCCCCGGATTTCCCCGAAAGCGATGCATTTTAAATCCTCGTCCCCCATCTGCTCCCTGGATCCTTCCAGATGACGGGTACGGGGATATTTCAAAATCTGATTTATCATGATTGATTTCCATCTCCTCTCATCAAAAACCGAAAAAGGAATAGTCCCCCCTGTCTTTCTGGGCATGCTTTTCTTCAAGTCTTTTGTATAAATGCATCCAGCATAGCCCGCAGCTCCTCCAGGCTGATTCCTTTCTCCCTGGCAATGGCCGCCAGGTCTTCGTATTCATATTTTGTCCGTTTTACACCGTACCCTGTGGATTCCTTGCAGCGCACTGTCCCATAGGGCGTCTCCACAGATGTCATCTTCCTGTCCAGCACATAGCGCTGCATCCTTGTCTCTCGCACGCCGATGGTGGTGGTGTGCCGGAAAAGCAGGCCCAGAATCTTTTCTTTGTCCTGTTCTTTGGTCAGGACGCGGAGCAATACGCCGGGCCGGGATTTCTTCATGCCTATCGGAACGGTATAGACATCCAGCGCCCCGCCCTCAAAAAGCCTTTCCATAGCGAAACTTATCTGTTCTGCAGACATATCGTCCACATTACAGGAAAGTTCCAGGACAGAATCCTCTCCTCCCTCCGTGTCTCCCAGGATAGCCCGCACACAGTTCGCCGCTTCGAAATCTTTCTTTCCCATACCGTAACCGATGGCACGAGTCCGCATCGCCGGCATGCTCCCAAAACGAGCGGCAAAGTGCTTCAGCAGCGCCGCCCCTGTGGGCGTGCAGAGTTCCCCTTTCACAGTTCCTCCATAGATTGGCACATCCTTCAGGATATGGGCTGTGGCCGGTGCCGGCACAGGCAGGATACCATGGGCGCATCTGACCTGGCCGCTCCCCACATGCACAGGCGAAACCACCACTTCCTCCGGTGACAGCTTATCCATCAGCAGGCAGACCATCGTGATGTCCGCAATGGCATCCATTGTCCCTACTTCGTGGAAATGGATTTCTGTGACTGGCACTCCGTGGGCATGGCTCTCCGCTTCGGCAATCAGCTTATAGACAGACATGACATCTTCCCTGACCTTTTCCGGCAGCGGCAGATGTCTCCTCACGATATGTTCGATATCGTGCAGGCTGCTGTGATGGTGCCCATGTCCATGATGATGGTGATGGCCGTCGTTTTCTCCATGCCCGTTGCTGGCATGGTGGTGATGGCCGCCCGCGCCGTCATGGTCATGGCTATGTTCTTCTGTCCCGCCATCCCAGGCCGTCTCCGCAACCATATGATGGGTATGATGTTCATGCAAATGCTCATGCCCCGCATCAAGGCTCTCCTCTTCCATGCCATTAACAGTCACCGAAATATGTGTCCCCGTAATTCCGCATTTTACGGCAGTCTCTCTCTCTATGCGCACTCCTGGTATCCCCAGGGTATTCACCTCTTCCAGAAATGCGTCCCCATCCGGCAGAAGCTCCAACAGAGCCGCCGCCAGCATGTCCCCGGCAGCCCCCATTCCGCAGTCCAAATATAATGTCTTCACAGATTCCACTCCTCTCAAAATCATCCCACTTCATCACATACTGTGCAGAAATTAATATGCTCTTTCTGCAGAAACAGTATATGTCTCTTCCCCAGCAAAATCAAACAAATTGAGTTCGCGCATTGAAAAATGCTATCTACTAAAAGTTTCCGAAAACCATGCAACATGTCAAATGAGCCAGCTGAGCATGGTATATAATCATTTATCTAAATTTCACCTACAGCCCCGACCGATCTCCCTGTGTCCCCTCCGGCCATATGGTTAATCATGCTGGCCAGATAGCCGGCTCCGAACCCATTGTCGATATTCACCACCGACACGCCACTGGCACAGGAGTTCAGCATAGACAGAAGCGCCGACAATCCGTTGAAGGAAGCGCCATAACCCACGCTGGTGGGCACCGCAATGACCGGGCAGTCCGCCAGGCCGCCGATGACGCTGGCCAAAGCTCCCTCCATGCCTGCAATGGCAATGATGACGCTGGCGCCCATGATGTCTTCCAGGTGAGCCAATGTCCTGTGGAGCCCTGCTACCCCCACATCATAAAGCCGTACCACTTCATTGCCAAGAATCTGAGCAGTCAGGGCAGCTTCCTCCGCCACCGGAATGTCACTGGTTCCCCCGGTGGCTACCACGATTCTGCCGATTCCGTCAGGCACCGGCTTCTCACCGAGTATGCCTACTCTGGCATCATCATAGTACTCCAATGCGTGGCGCTTTCCTACCATCTCAGCCGCCTCCCGGGACATGCGGGTAATCAGTATCGTCTTCTGGCCGCTTCTCTCCATGACATCGATTATGCCGCTTATTTGCTCCGGGGTCTTTCCCGCGCCATAAATCACTTCCGCCGCGCCCTGGCGTATCTTGCGGTGCAGATCCACTTTGGCATATCCAATGTCCTCAAAGGGCTCCACCTTTATTTTGAGCAATGCGTCCTCCACGGACATCCCGCCGGACTGCACGGCTTCCAGTATCCTCTTGATTTCATTGTTCATCCCCTCACCTCCAGATCCAGCAGCACTGCACTGTAGTATTTTTTCAATTCCGCCAGGATTTCCTTCCGTCTGCCAAGCAGCAGCGGAATGTCGCCCTCCGTAACCTGTAAGCGCGCCATATCCGCAGATGCCCTCTCACCGGACGGCTTCTCCTCAGGCTGCATCCGCTCAAATGCCCCCTCACCAGACGCCCCCGCCCCAGGCAGCGCAGGTTCCGCTCCCCATGGCATTCCACAGGCAGGTGCTCTATGGCTATCCCGTCCGCTATCCATCGGAACCATTCTCACACGAAAATCCCTCAATCCGCCGGAAGCCAGATAACTTTCCGCCCTCTCTGTCCGGCATAGCCTCTCCTCCGTAATCTCCGCGCCGGTAGGAATCCTGGTGGCAAGGCAGGCATAGGCTGGCTTGTCCCAGGTGAACAGGCCGGCTTCTTTAGACAATCTCCGGATTTCCGCCTTGGTCAGCCCGCATTCCCGGAGCGGAGAGCGCACTTCCAGTTCCCGGAGCGCCCGCATGCCGGGACGGTCTCCCGCATCATCAGAAGCATTCGTGCCGTCCATCAGCACGGAAAAGCCATCTTCCGCAGCCGCTTTTGCTATGGCAGTGAAAAGCCTCTTTTTACAATGGTAACAGCGATCCCTGGGATTGGAAGCCACCTGCGCGTCAGCGAGCACATCCTCCTCCAATATCCGCATATCCGCCCCCAGCTCCCCGGCCAGTCTACGGGCATCCTCCAGCTCGAACCGGGGCTGAAAAGCCGATTTGACATAATAAGCCCGCACCGACGCACCGCTCTCCCCAGCCGCATATAGCAGATACGCCGAATCCACCCCTCCTGAAAATGCCAGAGCCACTTTCGGATTCTCCCGAAAGAAATCTTTTAAGTCCATATATGCCCCCATTTCTTCTTAGGAATTGCCGGGAAATAACTGATACAGCTTCTTTAGAGAAAAGCCCGGAAATGCAAGGAAAACAGCTTTAAACTCGTATCAGTTATTTGAAGACACTTCCTTAATACTTACAAGCGCTGAAATCTGCCGCCAGTCCTGGTTCCCTTCGCTCGTATTGCAGCAGTTATTTTCCGGCATTTCCTAAGCCGTGTGACTGGCCCCTCGGCTCATTCCGGAATTTCTACCATAACCGGAATGTGAAAGTCGCATTTCCAGGGAACAACCACCTCATTTTCCGGAACCAGCTTATACTGTGAAACATCGAAAGCACCATTCAGGATTCCGACAATTCGCTCTTCATATCCGTCTTCCATTCCATTATTCACAGTTACTTCTTCCATATAAAATTTTTCATGAACTATGATAGGACATTCACCAAAAAACCGTACCATCTGCGGCATACCCAGGCTATCGTCTTCCGTCCCTTCTTCCATTTCATAGCGCAGCACTATCTTCCAATAGGAAAAATCTTCCGGGCTATACTCATCCGGAATGGCAACCGCTTCGCATTCTTCCCCTTCCACTCTCTCGCAGCTTTCCACCGAAACCCTGCCTCCCGGAATCTCATACTCCACATCCTCCCATTCACAGGTCTCCAGATTGATGGGAATCACAAAATTGCCATTATATCGATAGAGCAGCTCCAGGCTGGGTATCTGTATGATATATTCCCCGGCCTGCACTTCTCCGAAATTAAATTCTATGAAATTTCTTTTTCCTCCCGTTGTTATATTCCCCCGTATCTCCTTTCCGTCCGGCGCCACCGCTATGATATCCCAAAACTGGAAATCATACGGCTCTACAGAATCCCAATCGCCCACATTGCTCTCTCCTTCCGCACCGAAATCGACTTCCATCTGCCCCTCCTCCTCTATCAACAGCGGATACAAGCCAACCAGCAAATCTCCCCTCTTCACTTTCGGGACGGCTAACACCCCGCCTTTCTCACCCATCTGGTAGTCATATCCCCGGAAATCTTCAGCTCCTGAAAGATGAAAGCGAAGCGGGAATTGAACCCCGGACCAGTCCCATGTCATCTCCCAAACTGTCTGTCCCTCGGAGGGCATTTCTATCGATTCCGCCTCCACTTCAAAATCTATATCCTGCGGCAGTTCTACGTGATAGCCGGTCAGACAGATATACTCCTTCTCCCCGTCCTTCAGCATACCTATCTCTATATCCTCTCCCGGTCTCCAGGTGTCCCTGTCTTCGCTGTTGAAATGAACCATTCCATGAGCCAACAGCTCTCCGTTCGCTATAAAAGCATTCTCCAGCACATACGTCCCTCTGTCATTCTCAATCGTGATGCTTTCCTCCAGCATATAGATGGAAAAATCTGGCTCTGAGACGACTCCGAACCCCGGCACGATACCGAAATAACGGACAATAATGTACGCGCATGCGTCCAGCAGCAAAGCGAGCAATAGAACCAGAACCGCAATCATGGCCAGACGCATCTTGCTCAGGCTTCTCTGATGCCTCTTCTTCACCGTCTCATATGGAAGCCCCAGGGAATCCGCGATTTCCTGAATCGTCATCCCGCCGTAGTACTTCATGCGGATGATGTCCAAGTCCTCCGGCTTCAGAACTGCCATAGCCTTCTCCAAATCCAGCTTCCTGTCCACCTGCTCCATCTGCCCTGTTTCGCCGGGGATTTCCTCGTCCAGCTCCAGGGTTCTGCGCAGGTTCTCCCTGCGGTAGCGGCTGACTGCCAGGTTCCGGGCAATTGCCGCCAGAAACGATGCCAGATTGCCTTTAGAGCTATCGAACCGCTCCCTGCCTGTATAAAATTCCATAAAAGTATCATTCACGCATTCCTTGATATCCTCAGGATTCTTCAAGTACTGCTCCACCACATGCCAGAGCAGGCCCGTGTAGCGCTCCACCGCCAGAGACATAGCCTTCTGAGGATTTGCCTCAAGCAGCACCATAATTTTTTCCTGTAAATCTTTCTCCGCTGTATTATTCATGTTTTCTGTCTCAACCTTGTAAAATGATACACATAACTGTTATACTAAACACCGATTAGATTTGCAGTTTATACTTTAGTTTTCATACAAAAAGC
>OFFK01001110.1_pt1 | contig 20469 bp, 18 predicted proteins | sample 1521361 | NCBI WGS metagenome assembly OFFK01 (sample SAMEA3504096, study PRJEB24116) | mouse gut metagenome | biome: mouse gut; feature: mouse-associated habitat; material: faeces | place: Denmark | collected 2011
CCTGAAAGGTGACATGGCTGACGTTTGCGGTACCGGTCTCTATCCGGGACAGCGCTTGTGGAGTGCAGATGCCCTCGGAGAGCTGTTCCTGAGTGAGCCCAGCTTTTATCCGAGCTTCCTTGATAAGCAGATTGGCGTTATGTACTGGCATCAGAGTAGCCTCCATCGGTTGTAAATAAAATGTGCATACATAATGATATATCATATTCGAATATAATATAACATAACATAACATGATATTGTTGATATATAATAACATGAAATATTTAAAAATGCAAGGACCCAACCTAAATGGAAACGAAAAGTTTTCTGGTCAGTTTGTGGAAAAAGAACCTGGGAAGAGCTAGACTAACACTATAATATTCAAGAACTTGGATGGATGACAATATGTGTTGCACAGATTTCGCGGAAGGGGGGAGATAGATTCATGAAACTCGATATAGGGACACCTGTCATTACTTCGCATCATTATTATGCGCTTCCGTTGGCAATTATCTGCGGTGATGACGCACTGAAGCGGTGGGTCTACAGCGAGTTCATCCAGTGGTACACCTACCGCGACCACGAGGACGAGAGGACAAGGGTCAGCCTGTATAAAGATAATAATGAAAGATATAAGTTCGAACCGCTCTATGAGACGGTTGCTATGTCTAAGCAGCTTGTAGGGGGCAAGGATGTGGTGAGTGTCTTCAAGAGCTTTTTAGATAACGGGCAGTACATCTACGATTTTGTGGATTTGCATTATATCCGTTCATTAAGACGAGACAGGCATTTGATGCATGATGTTCTGATTTTTGGTTACGATGATGATTTGCAAGTGTTTCATGTATATGCCTATCATGGAGCAAAGCTTGCCCAATGGGACATCCCATATGCCGAATATGAGGAGGCTTATGATTCGGACTATCAAAGGGCGCAGTTCCATCTTACAGTATTGTATCGTAAAAAAGATGCAGAATTCCACCTGGACATCGGACGCATCGGAAACCATCTCCTGGACTATCTCGAAGGGATAAACACTTCTAACCGTGAGGCACCGCTTTCAGTGGAACTGTATAAGCCCAGGTTCGGACTGGATGTCTACGATGAAATGAAGTACAACCTCCAATGTATGCGTGACTGGAACTTGCTGCTGGACATCCCAGAGATGTTCTGTATCTATGAGCATAAATGTTTCATGTATGAGAGGGTGGCATATCTGGATGGATGCACGGATGTGAAATGCCCTGACAGCTTGAGGGACAGGTTTGCAGAGATGAAAGAGTCGGGAAGGATTATGGCAATGTTGGCATTGAAGCTCAATCAGAAAAGGTTGTCCAGCGAGGAAGACTATAATGCCTTGATGCATCGTTTTGATGTCATGAAAGAACTTGAAAAGGCTGCGTTATCTGAGTACTATGAACACAACTGTTCTGTCTTTGAAAATGCGTGAGGTAAGATGATGGATGGTAGGACACTTCAATATGCAGATATTGTGCTGGAACCGGTTAGCTTGAGCGAGGTGATTGGGCTTGACACAGGTGATGCGGGAATCCAATACGACTACTTTGACAGTATTGTCTCAAGGAATGGGAACTGTTTGGCTGAGGCCTATATGATTAAAAACCAAACAGAAAATGTCGGATATGTAGCGCTGTATCATATTGATGCTGCAAATGAGATTGCAAATATCTACGGCAAAATCAGTGGGAAGCAATATTACGGTGACTTTATCAAGGCGTTTTTGGCATTGCTTGGATATGCGTTTACAGAACGGGATTTAAAGAAGCTGAGCTTGGTATATCGTCAAGACAATTATTTCTTTGACGATGTGTGCAAGCATCTCCGCTTCATTCGAGAAGGCTTGCTGAGAGGGCAATTGAACTGTGAAGGGAGAAGTTTCGATGTCAGTACATATGGAATGCTTAGATATGAGTATCAGAGACTTGCGGTTGGCTCATACAAAATGATGTTCGCTTGGGATTATGGCTTTTATCCTCAAAAGGTGGTACAGCTTGATTTGGCGGGATATTTCAACCGCCGACTGTTCACCAATTCCCTTGACAACCCCAACCATGCGAGGATAAATGACTGGCTTCGTGAGTATGTAATGAACCGGACAGTCCCGGAGGAGCATTGCCTGATATATAAGGATGTAAAGTTCCCAGTTCGTATTTTTGCCCCTGATTTTGAGTTTGACTGTTTTTTGTGCGGGAAACAGGAGATAAGTGTCCCGGAAGGAAGGTATACAGACCTTCTCTTGGTGGCTACTGCGCAGTTCGGTAACAGGCAGACGTATGTCACAGCTGTCTACGAGGATGGGACAAGTGAGGAGTGTGCGTTCAACATAGGAGACTGGTGCGAGAAAATCGCGCGGGATGAGCATATCATCCACTATGCTGCTGCCTGCCGGGAGCTTGGCCAGAAATCCAACATGGTCAAGTGTGATGCCTTCGTCTATTTACAAAGGGTACATATCAACTGGGATAAGTTGCTGAAAAGACTGATTTTCCCGATGGAGAGCAATGAGATATTTATCTTTGCGGGAGCATTGTGCGTAGCGTGATTTGCTACGAAATTTTATTAACGCTTAGTGCTTATGCAAATACCCATTTTGCCGCTGAAGTAAAATATCAGAACTTTTTGAGGGCAATTGATTTTTGCTGGTTTTGATTCTTTGCAGAAAAGCGCCATATAACACGTTTGGCCAGTTTTTCAAAGAAAAGACGAGGTTCAGCACACTGAAGATAAGCAAAATTTTAATGATATACAGGGAGGATTGAATAATGTTTTATAAACCATCAATGTTTAACCATATTTGCGATATGGACAATGAAATGATTCTTTACAATTCATTGAAAGGTTGTAAGGGAATCCGTAAGGTTCATGCGGATAAGGTACCAGAATTATCAAGTATTATGAAGCGCTCCAAGCTTGATAGAGCATCGCTTGAAGCTTTTGAGGATCTCATAAATCTTGGATATTTTGTGCCATATGATTTTGATGAGAGATTGAATTGTGATCGGATGCAAATGGAGATGATAACCAATACTGTCTTAAGATTGGTTATACATACAACGAAAGCATGTAATTTCAGATGCAAATATTGTGCCCTGGATTTTTGTAATGAATTTATGAGTCGGGAGATATGCGACAGTATCATAAAGTACATTCGACAAAATATTTCCCGTTACAGTGCAGTCCATATCAGTTGGTTTGGCGGCGAACCCTTAATGGGGATGGATGTGATAGAGCACATATCTACTGAGGTTATAGAGATATGTAAAAGAGCTAAAAAGCCCTATTTCAGTTCAGTTACTACAAATGGATACCTACTTACTCCTAAAAATTTGTCTATTTTGATGAAATGTAAAGTAGCTCATTATATCGTGACGATTGACGGAATCCAAAGCACCCATGACAATCAACGTGTCCTGGTGGATGGCAGTGGCTCTTTTAAAAAAATAATTGATAATCTGAAATATATCAGTGAGAACATAATTTCCCGTAATTTGAAGGTAATCATCCGAACCAATATTACGCAAGATATTTATGATGTCTTAAAGGACTATTATGAATATTATAATTTAACTTTTGGGCATGATAAGAGGTTTTCTTTATTTGTAAGGCCAGCCGGAGATTGGGGCGGAGAAAGAGTAAAAAGTTTTCTCAATCACTTAATCGATAAAAGTTGGATGGATTCTGTAATATTAGATTTAGCGGAGCTGTCCGGTGACATTAAATATAGCATGAATTTTGAAGATTTAAATTTTGGAGGAACTACATGTAATGCAACTTATCTGAATAAATATACGATTGGGTGTGACGGCCTGATAGCAAAGTGTGATACGGCTAGTGAAGAGCTGGCCATTGGGAAAATTGAAGATGGGAGAATGGTTATAGACAGGGACAAGGAAAATCAATGGATATTGGGACATAGACATAAAGATGCGGAATGTAATGACTGTTTTTTTGGATTCTCCTGTTTTTATAATTCCTGTCCTAAATCAAGAATATTATACAATTCGAAAAATTGCGCAAGATTAAATCAAATTGACAGTCTACTCAAATTATATTGTAAAACTAATGATGTACAATACATATAAGTAAGAACGCCACATAAATGAAAAGGAGGTCAGTAATGTTAGATTCATATATGGTAATTAAAAATAAAGTTATAGAAATCTTTGAATTAAATGGATTTTACCTTCCTATCGCTGAGGAAATAGAAGACGATATCAATATCATGGAGTATGATATAAGCTCATTGGAATTTATTTCTATAATTATTCGATTTGAGGAAGAGTTGGGGATTCGTATTCCTGATGAGGTATTGACGATAGAATTGTTTCAATCGTTTAACGCTCTGGTGGAGTTTCTTTATGATTTATCAGAAGGTGATAGTAAAGTTTTGCTAGAAGACATGAAATAAATAGGGTATTGCTTGTAAGGATTATTTTATGATTCAGAGGAATGTCGATTTGTGAACAGGATTAGGATGGGAAGCGCAAAGAACAGCTTTGCTCGTCGAAGTTGTCCGGACTGAGTGTAGGAAGGAACCATAGACTTTGGCATGATTGGGGGACAAAAGGATGATTAAAGCCTATGATTGTGATGTTGTTGTAGTGGATTCAGGGGTAGATTGTGCTCACCCGGAATTAAATTCAGCCGTAATACAAGGGATTTCAGCCAGCGTCTCAGGAATGAAAGAGGGATGCGATGATGTTTTAGGGCATGGAACAGCGATATGTGGGATTATTCATAGGCATGTCCCTAATGCTAAAATTTTAATGATTAAGATAATTGACGGTTTGACGGATGACATAAAAGAAGACAAGCTTATCAATATATTAGATTTTATATATGAAAATGTGGAGTGTAGCATAGTCAACTTGAGTCTGGGACTTAATCTGGTTCAGGACAGTCATCAGCTATATCAGATATGTGATAAACTGAAGAAAAAGGGCATTGCAACAATATCAGCGTTTGATAATTCGGGTGCGATATCTTATCCTGCTGTTTTTGACTGTGTATATGGGGTTGTTGCCCATGAAGCTTGTTTAAAAATAGATGAGATTATGTTCTGTAATAGTAACATGGTGAATTTATGTGCCTGTGGAAAAGCACAGAGGGTTCTATGGAAGGATGCCTCTTACATTATTTCTGGAGGAAATAGCTATGCGTGCGCGCATGCGACAGGTGTCATTTTGAAGGTAAAAATGGAGAAGCGGCAGTGGGATATCGCAGAGATTATCCAGAAGGTGGCTCGCCATCGATTGGAGTTTGCTGTTAATGCATTGGGCAATAGGAAACCTCCTTGTGACCATTATAAAAAAGTGGCACTGTATCCATTTAATAAGGAAATGCATAGTCTTGTGAGGTTTGAAGACACTCTTTCCTATGAGATAATTGATATATATGATGCCAAATATTCTGTGCATGTTGGGGCTTTTACGAATTTGCTGTTGGGTCTATCCAATGCAAAAGATCATCGAATAAGGAACATCAAAGACATTGAATGGGATTCATTTGACACACTTGTGGTTGGCCATACAAGAAAAATGTTAGATGTGGCGAGTGCCCATGTGATTGCATCAGATGAGCTAATCAGGGAAGCCTTGAGAAAAAACAAAAATGTATATTCATTTGATGATTATAGAGAAATTATAGAAGCGGAGAAGTATTCAGGTAACTATTTTTGTCCTACAATAGAATATGGGGAGGAATTCAGAAAATACACCTTGCCTTTTGGTAAACTATATAAAATATCGACTCCGGTTTTAGGGGTATTTGGTACGAGTTCAAAACAAGGGAAGTTTACCTTACAGCTTATATTGAGGCAATTGCTTCTGCAAAATGGATATACAGTCGCTCAGCTAGGGAGCGAGCCTACCGCTTATTTGCTGGGCATGGATGCTTGCTATCATTTTGGATATGGTTCCGAAAAGGTTGGCAATGAGGCTTATAGTGTTTCCTATTTAAATAGAATGATGCATGAATTGGATTTATTAAATAGAGATATCATTCTTGTAGGTTGCCAATCCAATACGATTTCCGATGAAATAAACGATATAAATGATTTGGCCTTTCCACAATTGTCGTTTCTATATGGAACAAACCCGGATGGAATCATACTTTGTATCAATGAATTTGACGATAAGGAATATGTTAAGAGAACAATGTTGTGCTTAGAGACGCTGGTTCACTGTAAAGTAATCGCAGCAGTGCTTTTCCCCCTTTCCTTTTCGGATGTAATGACAGGAATCTATGGGAAAAAGAGAAGGTTGAGCATAGAGGAGCTGTGCTCAGTTTGTAATAGTCTTGGGTCTGAAATGGATGTGCCGGTTTATGTTTTAGGAGACAATGTACATATGAATCAATTGTTGGATAAATTAATTGCATTCTATTCATGATTTATGTACAGTATACTGACATTTTCTGCACATATGTGAATGGGAGTGAATATAATTTCAGGCTTGCTTATACGGAGATTGCCTGTTTGGCAAAACATTGTTTAAATAGGAATCGGTATACAATTATATAAATATTTTAAGAGGAAGGAGGCAGAAATATGGGGAAGAAACTAAAAAAACCGCAAAAAGGTCAAAAGTTCACTATCGTGCAGCTATATGATAATATTGAATGCACCGTTATTGACAAGAATAATTGTGAAGGTGCAAACTGTTCATCAGGCTGTGGAAAAAGTAAATGCAACACATAATTCCCTAACTAAATTTTGCTAAGCAGAAAATTTATGTAGAATTATAGGTAAACAGACTATATCCTTAACTGTGATTATAATATAATTGTATGCTGATTCTAGAGTTAATGGTTATAGTTTGTTTGCGTAAGGTCAGACAGAAGTCTTTTCTGTATATACTCGCAGAATTGACTTTCTGTCTGTACTTTATCCCAACTGGGCAATGTTATGCCCAAGACAGACAAGATTTAACAATCAGATGAAAGTCCCAATATGCTGGCAATCTTGAAGCCGCTGCCGTGCAATATATACTACGATTAGATGTTTGAAAAGAAAGGATATGAAATGAAAGAAATATACCATACTGTGAAGAATGCAGGGCGCTGCATATGGAAATTAGGGAAAAGCGTATATCTCCACAAATCCGTGTTGCTGCTAATCGCGGTTGTCTTTTCACTTGCGGCAGTCTATTTTCCGGCAGCTATCATAAATAGTATATATCCGGTTTTTGATAAGGCTCAGCTGATTGCTCTGATTGCTGCCTGGTTGGCCATTCAATTCATTCAAGGCACAGTCCCCTATGTGATAAATAATAGAATCTCCATCCTCTCCACAAAGATATTGGCACAACTGAAAGTTCGATATGGGGCTGTCCTATCCCATATCCGTCTTGAGAAGCTGGAGGATTCCAAGACGATTGACGAGATAGCTGTCATCAAGAGCGGGCTATCCAGGGGCTGTGAGCTGGAGGTGCTGAACGACTGCTTCTCCCTTCTGCAGTCAGCAATTTCCATATTGCTGCTGATCGGCATCCTGTCACAGCTGTCGGCTGTGTTCTTTCTGTTTGCTGTGGCAGTGGCTATTGTGCAATCGGCCGCCAGTTCCAGGGCGGAAAAGAAGCGGTTTGAATATCGGGAGGAGAATGCCGCCTTGGATCGGAGACTCAATTACTCCATCTGGTCGCTGACGGATGTCTGTTTTGCAAAAGAAGTCCGGTTCTTTGGCCTGAGGGACTATATCAAGGACAGGTTCAACAGGGACCGGAAGCGGATGTACCGCATGATGGCGGGACAGTCCTGGATATTGGCGAAATATCATGCGCTTCCCAGCCTGCTGCTGGGGCTGACCTATGTCTTTGTATATGGCCTCATGGCTTACTCTTTGTATTCCGGGTATTCCGCGGCTGGCGATTTTGTGCTGTTCACTGGGGGAGTGCTGAGCTTCAGCTCCCATATAAACGCCCTTGGGGGAAGCATAGTGGACATCAGGACCCAGAGCAGATATATGGAGACCTACCACAGCTTGCTGGACCAGGGGGAAGGGCGGAAAGAAGGAGTCCACATAGACCTGTCCAGAATCGAAATCGAGTTCAGGCATGTATGGTTCCGATATCCCAACCAGAACGAGTATGCCTTGCAGGACATCAATGTGACCATTCCGGATTGTTCCCGAATCGCAATCGTAGGGCCGAACGGATCCGGGAAGACCACTTTCATAAAGCTGCTGATGGGCTTCTATCGGCCCACCAGAGGCGAGATTCTCCTGAACGGAGTGAATCTGGAGGAGATTGCCCTAGGGCAGCTTGAGGAGCTGTTCGCCCCGGTATTCCAGGATTTTTACATCACGGCCTATTCCGTGAGGGAGAACATAGCGTTCGGACATGAGCCTGAGGAAGGTGGAGAGGAAGCGATTTGGCGCATCCTGGAGCAGGCAGGTGCCCGGGACGCGGTGGAACAGATGCCTGGGCAGCTGGACTGTGCGCTGTCCAGACAGATTGATGAGGACGGAGTGCAGCTCTCCGGAGGGGAGATGCAAAAGCTGGCGATTGCAAGGGCCTTACAGAAGGGAGCCCCGGTCCTTATTCTGGACGAGCCTACGGCAGCGCTGTCCCCCATCGCGGAATATGAGCTTTACAGACGGTTTTACGAGATGAGCCAGGATAGGTCGACTTTGTTCATCTCACACCGCCTGGCCAGCTGTAAGCTGTGTGACGAGATATTGGTTTTCGAGCAATCTAAGATTGTGGAGACAGGGAACCATTCCATGCTGATGGATAGGAAGGGCCTGTATTTCCAGATGTTCACAACGCAGGCTGAATATTATGTATGATGGGAGGGTGCTATGAAAGAAAATATCAAGGATGTGCTTTTCCTTTTTAAGAGCCAATGGAAGGAGAGCAAGATGCAGATTTTCCTGAAGATGCTTTATGGGCTGTGCCTCTCGTTCCAGAATCTGCCTACGGTCATTTTCCCAGCCATCATCATCGATGAAATACTGGGCAATAGGAGAATGGATGTCATTGTGCTGGACGTGGTTCTGTTCGCCTTCTTCATGTTTCTGCCCAATTTTATTTTGTCATTTCTGAGCGTTTTGCAGGTTTCCTATAATCTGAGGCTGCCCCATAAGTTTCTGCTCTCTCTGGCTCATAAGATGTCGATGATGGATTACGCGGAAGTAGAGAGGGAAGATTTTTTAAATCGATATAGCAATGCCTGCGATATGGCGTTCCAGTCATGCAGCAGCATATTCTCCCTCGTCTCCCTGGGCTTCTCGATGATTTTGAGACTTGCGGCCCTGACATTCGTCATCTCCATGCTGAATCCATGGATGGCGGTTGCGCTTCTTGCTTTTTCCGTCCTCAACTGCGCGATGAATGCCAGGGAGGATCGAATACGCATCGATTACGGGCAGAAGGAAGCAGCTTTCCAGAGAAGGGCAGATTATGCGGAAGGGCTGCTTACCTCCCTGGAGTTTGCCAAGGACTGCCGTGCCTACCGCGCCGCGGATCTTGTGAACGGGAAATACCTGGAAGGGATGCGGGGAGTGGTGAAGACCAGAAAGGAGAGGGACGCAAAGCTGCAGTGGGGGAACCTTCTACAGAGGGCGCTCTCTCTTCTCCAGAACGGATTCCTGTATGTCGTAATGATCCTGGAATATATGGCAGGCACCATCACGGTGGGTTCCTTTACCATGTTCTTTGGTGCAGCCAATGAGTTCTATGTGACCATTATGACGTTGCTACAGCTATATGTACAGGTGAAGTCCACCTCCCTTTCTTTCGGGAAATACAGGGAAGTCATGGAGCTTCCTGAGACCATGCGCCAGACAGGCCATATAACGGAGGTGGATATGCGGGAGTCGCCTTCCATCGAGTTCAGGGACGTTTCATTCCGCTATCCCGGGCGGGAGGAATATGCCCTTAGGCATGTGAGCCTTGCCATCCGTCCATCGGAGCTGGTAGCGGTCGTTGGGGAGAACGGGGCAGGGAAGACCACCTTCGTGAAGCTGCTGACTCGTCTCTATGACCCGACAGAAGGTGAAATCAGGCTGAACGGAAGGAACATCAGGGAGTATGATTATGATGAGTACATGAAAATTTTTTCTACAGTATTTCAGGATTACCAGCTGTTCGCCTATTCCATAGCAGAAAATGTGGCTTTCAATCAGTATGACGCGCCGAAATTCGAGGACGCGGCCAGGAAGGCTGGGATATGGGAAAGGATACAGAGGCTGCCCAATCGCCAGGAGACCTTTCTGGAAAAGGATTTCGAGAGTAGCGGGGTGGAGTTGTCTGGCGGAGAACAGCAGAAGGTCGCCATCGCCAGGGCAATCTATAAGGACGCGCCCGTAGCGATTCTGGACGAACCCACGGCAGCCATAGACGCAATCGCGGAGAAGGAGATTTATGAGAATTTTGCGGAATTCTCGGCACATAAGACCACTTTGTTCATCTCCCACCGCATGGGCAGCACCAGATCCTGCGGCCATATCATAGTGCTGGATCAGGGCAGGGTGGCTGAGGAGGGCTCCCATGAGGAGCTGATGGATTTGAAGGGCATCTACTATAACCTGTATGAGAAGCAGGCATCTTATTATAAATAGGTTCGTGCACGGGTGAATCATGCACTAATCTATAGTTCCCGGGAGAAATTCCAACTACATTAATTCATCCCGAGGTAATAATGTTGGAAACTTTATGCCCAACAGTTTGAATAATAATGTGCATTAATTACCATGATGAGGTTCCATATATTAAGAATTCTATGTATGCATTAATGGGATTAACGGATGCAACAATAGTTGCATTAGTGATGTATCCGTTAACATATTCCAAGGATTGGGATGGAGGATATAAGAATACTAAATATAAAATATCATATGATGAATATAGAGAGAGGGCTGATATTTTGCATGAAGAGTTCCAAATCCCTGTTTTCTTATTGGGAGATGAACAGCATATGGATGCTTTGAGCCAGATGATAATTGACTTTTTTTAGAAAGCATGGTAGTGTTTTGAGCAGATAGTTCAAAATAAGAAAAGGAGACGGCAATGAAAGAGAAGGTTAAAGTACTGTCAATTAATACGAAAAGGAAAAGGAAAACCCTCAAGGGTTCTGCAGACTCTGGGATGACCTTGGCTAAATGCATGGAACAGTTTGCTCCCGGCCTGTATACATTCAGTGAAGCATATGTGGAAGATGCAATAGGGGCAGTAGAGACGCTCCGCCCTGAAGTCATCTGGATAGCCCAGGAGGCATCAAAGGACTGTTCGGAATTGGTGAAAGAAATTAAAAGGGTGCATCCTACAGCCGTCATCTTCCTGATGTTCGTCGGATTGGTCGATGATGAACAGGAAATGATGGAGAAATTTTATGCGTTGGGGGCATATAAATGCTATTTTCTGCCGCCTTTGATGCTCGATACGCTGGCTCATGACATGTATGTGGCATTGAACCTGGAAGGACAGAATGGGGAGGCTGGGCAAAGGTGAAGGACATCCAGCTGCGGGATTTGTTCCTTTCTTTCCATGAGATATGGAAATATGACAAGAGACTTCTTTTTATTATGATAGCGGATGTCATTGTAGACGCGACATATCCTTTTCCAAACATCGTCTTTTCGGGGCTGATTGTGGACAGCATTGTGGACGGAAGGAATCTTTTGCGGGTCATACTCTACGTGGCTTTGCTGTTCGGCAGCATCTTTATTATAATGTCGGTGAGGACTCTGCTGGGCAAAGTGAGGGAGTACCAGATGATTAAATTCATCAACAGCCTGAACAATGAGATAAATAGGAAATGTCTTGACATAGACTTCGAACAGTTCAACGATGCAGCCTTTCAGAATCGCGTCCAATTCATTAGCATGATGGCGCAGGGGGATAATTATCTGAATAACCTGACGACGGCGTTCCGGACGATTTCGCAGTCCATGACGCTGATAGGCATCATAGTTATAATGACAATGCTGAACATCTGGCTGCTGCTCGTAGCGCTGGCGACGGTCGTACTGCAAGCGGTACTGCATCTCATTCGGCTCAGGTACAACAGGCAGTACGATTATGATGTCACCAACGAGCGGAGAAAGATATCTTATGCGGCGCAGCTGACCAGGGACATCAATGTCAAGAAGGACATCCAGCTCTTTGATATGGGCGGCTTTATACTGGAGAAAGTTGCGGCTTTCCAGAAGAAGCTATTGGTTTTTGACAGGAGGCGCATCCAGGTAGGCGGTGTCATCGAGGTCATGACGGAATTGCTGAGCATCGCCTTCCAGGTGGCGGCGTATGTTATGCTGGGGATAGAGGCGTTCCGGGGGAGGATATCGATTGGCGACTTCACGAGGGGCATCTCGTCACTCATCAACTTTATGTCCGCCTCCACGTTTCTGACGATGAACATACTGGACTATGGTAACGGCATCTTCTATCTGCAGAAATACACTGCGTTCCTGAACTACAGGAGCAAGTTCGATGAGGCATCAGATTGCGTCGCCATTGGTGACATCGACCTGAGCCACATCGAGATTGAGTTCCGCAACGTGTGGTTCCGCTACCCTAATAGCACATCCTTCGTGCTAAAGGACATAAACCTGACCATAAGAGATACGGAAAAGCTGGCCGTGGTGGGATACAACGGAGCTGGCAAGACTTCGTTCGCACTGTTGCTGGCTCGTATGTACGACCCCACGGAAGGGGCAATCTACCTGAACGGTATCGACATTCGCAGAATAGACTACAGAGACTACATAAAGATTTTTTCGACGGTCAACCAGGATTTCTCCCTATTGGCGTTCTCCATTCTGGAGAATATCGCTAGACAGGAGACCGTCCCAGAAGAGGAGAGGGAAAGAATCAGGAGGATGCTCCAGAACAACGGGATGGGCGAGAGGATGAGGAAGATGTACCGGGGACTGGACACCCCTGTCACGAAGAGGCTGGAGGCTTCGGGAGTGGATTTGTCTGGAGGGGAGGAGCAGAAGGTCGCCATTGTGAGGGCGCTCTATAAGGACTCCCCGGTGCTGATACTGGATGAGCCGACCTCCGCGCTGGATCCCATGGCCGAGCACGAGATATACCAGAAGTTCGCGGAGATGTCGGAGGGTAGGACCACGGTCTACATCTCCCACAGGATTTACAGCACTCGTTTCTGCGATAAAATCGCGGTCTTCGAGAAGGGCGAAATGAAGGAATATGGGACTTTTGAAGAGCTGATGGAGCAGAAAGGGCTGTACTATGACTTCTACCAGCAGCAGGCAGAGTATTTCAGATAGACAGTACACATTTTTACACCATCGCGCAGATTATGACCCTGGCCGGTATTGTAGGTGTAATGACCATACTGCCAATAGTCCATTGTAGATGGAAGAAAGGCCCGCAACTGGCGAAGGACATATCGAATAAAAAAGAACTTCTTTTACATCCAGCAGGGAGGGATTCAAAACCATTGACAGATGCCATAAGATTCCCTAACCCGGATAAACCGGAAAAGTTTTTTTGCAATTCCTCCAAGTTTCAAGTACAATAAAGAAAAATGTTGGAGGATGTGTTCATGTTGCTTACGGATAAATACGCTGACAAAATTTATGGCACGATCACTTGTTATGACCGCATGATCATCCAGGGATATATCCCCGGATGGAGCCATGCCGAAGGCATGACCGGCTATCTGAATGCCAACAACATCCGTATTTTTGATTTTTCAAATTTCACCCAGCCCCTTACAGAACAAATCCGTGCAAATGCCCAACGCATCGCAGATGAAAACGGCATTGAAATCGAGTTCATCCGCAAGCTCCGGGCTTTCCGCAAGGATGACCGGATCCAGGAAATCATCCAGGAGACCGGAAAGACCGAGGGGCTGGTCCATATCTTTTCTGCCATGGAACAGTGCAGTACTTATAAGCCATGGCATGACAAGGCCACGGGGAAGACATTCCTTAAGTTTGACCAGAGCAAATGTCTCCACTATTATTTCTACTTCATTGACAAAGAGCTTGGGCTCTGTTACCTCCGTGTCCCTACCTGGGCGCCTTTCCGTCTGCAGTTCTATATGAACGGCCATAACCTGCTCGCCCATAAACTGCAGAAGAAGGAAATCGCTTACCGCATGCATGATAACTCTTTCCTGGAGATTTCGGATATCGAAGCCGCCCAGAGACTCTCTGACAGGATCAATCCGGAAGACCTCCATAAGGTCCTGGATGCTTTCGCAAAACGCTGCTGTCCAGTCCCTGAAACGCTTGGACTCAGCTACACATGGACAGTCCAGCAGATCGAGTGTGCAACGGACATCATGTTCAAACAGCCGGAAGGGCTGGAGCCACTTTATGACGAGATCGTCCGAACGGCGATTTTTACGGTAAGACCGGACAATATCGCCACTTTCCTTGGGCAGCGTATTACCTATAACTGTAAGAAAGAGGTCGGCACCAACTATAACCAGCGAATCCTTGGCACGAGAATCAAACACCATATGGGTGATGTATCAATCAAAATGTATGCTAAGTTCGGCCATGTCTTACGGATAGAAAGCACCTGCAATGACATCGGGACCTTCCGGGTAAGACGGAAAGTGGAACACAGGGACGGCAGCTCCACAGAGCAGAAAGCCCCTCTGAAAAAAAGCATCTACAGCCTTTACCAGCTGTTCACGATCATGAAAGCGGCCAACTACCGGTACCTGGAGTTCATCTCAACGTTTGATGACCACAGCAATGGGAATGGAAACCTGGCCAAAGCCACCAGCCCAGTCATGGAAAAAGGACGTTCCTATTGCGGCATCAACTTTTTCGCAGACAATGACCTGAAAGTGCTGGAAGTAATCGGCCGAGGCGAGTACATGACTTTCGGGATGCAGGGAAAGGATATCCGTCAGCATCTTGAAAATATCAGTCCGTCAGCCATGTCCAGAATTTTTAAACGTCTCCGTCTCCATGGGATTATTGAACGGGTACAGGGTACCTATAAATACTTTGCAACAGCCTATGGTAAAGAAATCATCACTGCGGGCTTGTCCGTAAGAAACCTTGTGCTTATACCAACATTGGCATAGGTATTTTTTTTTACGCAGAAATTTTGCCATTTTGCGTCAAAAATCATTGATAAGTGGCCTAAAATGAAGGATATAATAACATGCTGGAGCAGTTCTTCTCCCTGGACTATGCGGGCAAGGGAGACCTGTTCCAGGGGCTTGCCATCTGGGAGGAAAAGTCTCCTGAGGGGGAAGATTACAGGTACAGGCAGCTACAGGGGACGTACCCGGTCATCAGCCTGTCGTTCGCCAATGTGAAAGAGACCAATTTCCAGAACACAAAATGGCGCATCGGCCAGATTCTGACGGATTTATATCACAGGAACACATTTCTGCTGGAGGGGAATCTTCTGTCGGATGCTGAGAAAGCGGAATACAAGAGCGTCCGCATGGATATGCCGGATGTCGTTGCCACTATGGCGTTGCATAAGATGTCGGAATATCTGTACCGTTAGGAATTGTCGGAAAATAACTGATGCAACTTGTTTAGGAGAAAGCCCAGAAATACAACGAAAACGGCTATAAACTTGCATCAGTTATTTGTAGACAATTCCTTATTATGGGAAAAGAGTGATTATCCTGTTGGACGAGTACGACACGCCCATGCAGGAGGCCTATGTGTACGGCTATTGGCGGGAGATAGTGGAGTTCATCAGGACGCTGTTCAACGCGACTTTCAAGACGAACCCTTATCTTGAGCGGGCAGTCATGACGGGGATTACAAGGGGTCACATTGCTTCTTGCGAAGCAAGAGAATCTATCTTTTCGGATTTGAACAATCTGGAAGTGGTGACTACTTCATCCGACAAATATGCCGATTCATTCGGTTTTACCGATGATGAAGTGCTCGCTGCACTGAAAGAATATGGGCTGGAGGACAAAATGGCGGAGGTAAGGCACTGGTATGATGGCTTTACCTTTGGGCAAAGTCGGGACATTTACAATCCCTGGTCTATTTTGAACTATCTGGATAAGGGCAGACTGGGAACCTACTGGGCCAACACCAGCTCCAACAGCCTGGTAGGGAAGCTGATTCGCGAGGGCAATCCGGAAATAAAGATTACGATGGAAGATCTCCTCCAGGGCAAGACCTTCTGCACGGAGATAGACGAGCAGATTGTGTTCGACCAGCTGGACTACAAGAAGGGGGCGGTCTGGAGCATGCTTCTGGCCAGCGGCTATCTAAAGGTGGAGAGCTATGAGATAGATGCCGCCAGCGGGAAGGCCAGGTACGGCCTGAAGCTTACCAATATGGAAGTCCGCCGGATGTTCGAGCAGATGATAGAAGGGTGGTTCATGGAATACACGAGCGACTACAATACATTCGTCAAAGCGCTGCTTTTGGGGGACATTGATGCCATGAACACATACATGAACCGGGTAGCCCTTGCCACATTCAGCTGCTTTGACGCAGGGAAAAAGCCCTCGGAGGAAGCGGAGCCGGAGCAAAAATGCGAAGCGGATGCTTCGCATTATTATCATGGGTTCGTGCTGGGGCTGATGGTGGATCTGGCAGACTGCTATGCCATCACCTCTAACCGGGAGAGCGGCTTCGGGAGGTATGATATCATGTTGGAGCCGAAGGTGCCCGGAGCAGAAGAGGGTGCGGCAGTTCAGGACTGGCAGGGTTTCCGGAAGTACTGCCGGGATGCCATCATCATAGAATTCAAGGTGAATAATCCCAAAAAGGAGAAGACTCTGGAGGATACGGTACAGACCGCCCTCGGCCAGATTGAGGAGATGCGATACGAGGCTTCGTTGCTGGCAAAGGGGATTTCCGCGGAACAGATTCGCAAGTATGGCTTCGCGTTCCGCGGAAAGGAAGTATTGATAGGGTGATTATATGGGAGCATATTTTTGCCGGATGATTATGGGCAAGGGGATTGTGTTTTTTTCAAAAAGTGGGCGGGATGTTCCTGTCCGCTTTTTGTATTGGAGGGGAAATGGTGGGGGAGACCGGCATTTACAGCGCTTCGGACGGATGCGTAAGGGAAGCCGTAAGGGCAGCCAGAGGGATGAAGGCAGAAAATCATTGACAGATGCCATATGATTCCATAAAATGAAAATTGTGTAGTAAAATATGATGATCCGTCCGCCGGAGCGGACGAAAGAGGTGCATGTATGAATAGGTTAATGAAGTACTTAAGCGGCTACAAGAAAGAGTCCATTCTTGCGCCGCTCTTTAAGCTGCTGGAAGCTTTCTTCGAGCTGCTGGTGCCGCTGGTGATGGCCAGCATCATTGACAGGGGCATCCATGTGGGCGGTGCCGGAGGGCCGGACACGGCTCATATCTGGCGGATGGGCTTATGCCTTCTGGCTCTGGCGGTGGTGGGGCTGGTGTCCTCCATCACGGCCCAGTTCTTCGCCGCCAAGGCGGCGGTGGGCTTCTCCGCGAAGCTCCGCCAGGCCCTGTTCGACCATATCCAGGGGCTGGATTTCACCAATGTGGACAAAGCGGGCACGTCCACCATGATCACCCGCATGACCAGCGATGTGAACCAAATCCAGTCCGGCGTGAACCTGGTGCTGCGCCTGTTCCTTCGGTCTCCCATCATTGTGTTCGGGGCCATGATCATGGCGTTCACCATCGATGTGAAGAGCGCGCTGGTGTTCGTGGTGGCGATACCGCTCCTGGCCATCGTGGTGTTCGGCATCATGATATGGACCATGCCTTTGTATAAAAAGGTACAGGCCAACCTGGACAGGGTGCTTGGTGTCACAAGGGAGAACCTTACAGGCGTCCGCGTCATTCGGGCCTTCCATCAGGAGGAAAAGGAAGAGGAGCGTTTCAGGGGGCACACAAATGCCCTTGCGGACAGCCAGGTCTTCGTAGGGAAAATCAGCGCCGTGATGAATCCGGTGACCTATGTGGTGGTGAACGGTGCGATTATCGTTCTGATTTATATCGGTGCCGTTCAGGTGAACGTGGGGAGCCTGACTCAGGGCGAGGTAGTGGCCATCATCAACTACATGTCTCAGATTCTGGTGGAGCTGGTGAAGCTGGCCAACCTGATCATCACGGTCACAAAGGCGCTGGCCTGCGCAGACCGGGTGGCGGGCGTATTTGAGATTCAGAATGAGGACTGGATGACCGCAGGGCGACAGGTTTCCGACGGGAAGGCACAGACGGTGCAGCCTGGAAGCGGTACCGGCGAGACGCCTTTCCTGCAGTTCGACCATGTATCCCTGACATACGCCGGAGCGGGGGCCGAGACGCTGCATGACATCGACTTTACGGTAAACAAAGGCGACACCATCGGCGTCATCGGCGGCACGGGTTCCGGCAAGTCGTCCCTGATTAACCTGATTCCCGGCTTCTATCCCGCCACGGAGGGATGCATCCGGCTGGAGGGCAAGGACATCCGCCAGATGCCGGAGGGCGAGCTGCGCCAGATAGTGGGCATGGTACCCCAGAAGGCCGTGCTGTTCAAGGGAACCATCCGCAGTAATCTCCAGTGGGGCAAGCCGGATGCCACGGAAGACGAGATGTGGCAGGCCATCGACACGGCCCAGGCCAGGGAAGTGGTAGAGGGCAAACGGGACGGCCTGGACGCGGAAATCGCCCAGAACGGCAAGAACCTTTCCGGCGGCCAGAGACAGCGGCTGACCATCGCCAGGGCATTGGTGCGGAAGCCCCAGATATTGATTCTGGACGACAGCGCTTCCGCATTGGACTACGCCACGGATGCCAGGCTGCGGACAGCGCTTAAGAAAGTGGAGGGCGGCACCACCACATTCATCGTCTCCCAGCGGGCCTCCTCCATCCGCCATGCGGACAAAATCATCGTGCTGGACGACGGTGAGATGGCGGGCATCGGAACCCATGACCAGCTCCTTGACAACTGCGATGTGTACAGAGAAATCTATTTCTCCCAATATCCCGAAGAACGCTTGAAAGCCGCCAAGGCAGCGGGCAGTTCTGCCGGGCAGCAGATGAACGGGACCCGCCTGTCGGGAAGACCCGGTGACGGAGCCGATGCAGAAAAGGGGGATGCGTGACGTGATGATAAAAAAAGAACGAAATAATGGCATATCCGAAAAGAACGGCATATTCGGTCCGGTCAGGAACCTGACAGAAAAAGGAATGATAGAAAAAGGAATCGGAAGAAACGCATTTGACATGACACAGAAAGGGGGCGAGCAGCATGGCGGCAGATAAGGGACAGAAAAAGACGGCAAAAAAGAACGGCCAGATGGCCACCATGCGCCAGGTGCTGAATTACATCCGCAGATACTGGCTGATGGTAGGCCTGTCGCTGGTGCTGGCGGCAGTGACGGTGGTGCTGACCCTCTATATCCCCATCCTCACAGGAGACGCGGTGGATCTGCTTTTAGGAAAAGGCGCGGTGGACTTCGCGGGCGTCTTCTCCGTCATGAAAAAGATTGCCATCGCCATGATTATCACAGCGGTGGCCCAGTGGGTGATGAACACCTGCAACAACCATATCACCTATCATGTGGTAAAGGACATCCGAGAGGACGCCTTTGAGCGGCTGGAGAAGCTGCCGCTGAAATACCTGGACGCTCATGCTTACGGCGATATCGTCAGCCGTGTGGTGGCGGACGTGGACACCTTTGCGGACGGTCTGCTCATGGGCTTTACCCAGCTCTTCACCGGTGTGCTGACCATCATCGGCACCCTGATTTTCATGCTGATAACCAATGTGCCCATCGCGCTGGTGGTAGTGTGCATCACGCCGGTGTCTTTCCTGGTGGCGCGGTTCATCGCAACCCGGACTTACTCCATGTTCAAGCTCCAGTCGGAAATCCGCGGTGAGCAGACGTCCCTGATCGAGGAGACCATCGGGAACCAGAAAATCGTGAAGACTTTCTCCCGGGAGGAAGCAGTGAAGGCCCAGTTCGGAGAGATCAACGGCAGGCTCCAGGACTGCTCCCTGAAAGCGATTTTCTTTTCCTCCATCACCAATCCGGCCACCCGCTTTGTCAACAGCCTGGTGTACGCGGGGGTGGGCATCTTCGGCGCTTTTGTGGCCATCCGGGGCGGCATCAGCGTGGGACGGCTGTCCTGTTTCCTGAGCTATGCCAACCAGTACACCAAGCCCTTCAATGAGATATCCGGCGTGGTGACGGAACTGCAGAACGCTCTGGCCTGTGCCGCCAGGATTTTTGAGCTGATAGAGGAGGAGCCCCAGGTGCCGGACGCAGCGGACGCCAAGGTGCTGACGAACGCCACAGGCAACGTGGCGCTGGAGAACGTACATTTCAGCTATGTGCCCGACAAAAAACTGATTCAGGACTTTAACCTGACGGTAAAACCCGGCCAGAGGGTGGCCATCGTAGGCCCCACCGGCTGCGGCAAGACCACGGTGATCAATCTGCTGATGCGCTTCTATGACGTGGACAGCGGGCGGATTACGGTGGACGGCACGGATATCCGGGACATCACCCGGGGAAGCCTGCGGACCAGCTACGGCATGGTGCTCCAGGAGACCTGGCTGCGCAGCGGCACCATCCGGG
>OFFK01001112.1_pt1 | contig 20459 bp, 20 predicted proteins | sample 1521361 | NCBI WGS metagenome assembly OFFK01 (sample SAMEA3504096, study PRJEB24116) | mouse gut metagenome | biome: mouse gut; feature: mouse-associated habitat; material: faeces | place: Denmark | collected 2011
GTTGAAACTGAATAAAACCAAATCTTGGTGCAAGATGTGGTTTCTTATCGTTTTTGTATGTACCTTTGTGGATATAATATTCAGATAGAACAAATCTCGAATGTAAGTTTGAAAGTTTTACAATTTCGTTCATTGAAAAAACGGCAATTTCACAATCATTAAAATCTTTATATTTCACAGTTTGATGCAAGAGGTATTCAGGGGGAAAGGGATCATCTTTATATGCTTTTTGAAATAACAGGAGAGAGATTTTATCTTGGTTTGAATTAATAATATCTTTCCAATCTTTTTGAGATTTTTGAGGAGTCTCCTCCCAGTAGTAACGATTAGGATCAGAAATTCTTGCTTGGAGTTCGTCTTCATTCATACAGTCTATGGGTCTATATCCAGTATCACCGCAAAACATTGAGAGTCCAGTAGCAGCCGCTTTGCTAATAATAATTTCGTTGTTGCTTAATAGTTGACAAAATGCTTTTGCTGTGCTAAAAAACATCTGATCATTTGTGGGGTTCTTTTTGTTGCAGGTTTTAACAGAAATGCCGATTGTTTTAGTTTCGTATGGAGTTCCGATTTTTATCAAGACGTCCGATTTGCTCTTTGTAATTGGTTTTCCGTCGTCGTCTGTAATAGCATCTCCGAGCCCAGATGTAGCAAGACCTCCAAGCCAAGAAGCTTTGACTGACGTTATTACTATATTTTGATGATTGGCTATGTATTGCAATAGATTTTGAGCGGGATTGCCTTTTTGCAGATGTGAATTGTTTTTAGTAGGCATAAAAATCCTTCCACTCAGTTTATTTATCTCAGCAGCTAATAAAGCTTCAAATTTATGCCCTTTGTTTCTCCCTACTGTACCTGCTTCAATTTGCTTGCTATGGGCTTTGCTAGTTGGTTTTTGTGCCATATATATGCTCCTTTTCAATAATTTAAGGAATAAAAAGCTTATAGGTTTCGATTCCAAGTGTATCAGCTATACGCTGAATATTTTCAAGCGAAATACTTCTGCGATAGCACTCAATTGCACTTATATATGTACGGTGCATACCGCATTTATCTGCAAATGTCTCTTGTGATATTCCCATAGCTGTGCGATATTTCTTCAGGTTTGTTCCAAAAACTTTTACAATATCCATATTTACAAACCCCCATAGTATGAAGTATAATCCAAAAGAAGACAAAAAGTCTACATACAATAAGTAGCGAATGGAATGGCAATACAAGAGGGAGGTGACAATGATGGAAAAAAGCATTCCCGCGATTGTAACCCCCAGAGTGCTTCAGCGGGCTCGCGGATTGGATAGAATCACTGTCGATGAAATTGCTAACAAGCTAAAAGTTGACGCCGCAAAAGTAGAGGCGTGGGAAAAAGGTGATGAATACCCCACACTGCCACAAGCAAAAAGTCTTGCTAAGCAATACCGTGTGCCATTTGCATATTTCTATTTGCCTGATACACCTCAAAAGACCAAACGGTTAAATAAAGTTGATTATAAGACTTTTGGCAACGGGAGCATTGGCGAAATGTCCCGTGAACTTAGGTGGTTTTTACGAGACGTTGAAGAGCGCAGAGATACGATGATCGAGCTATACGAGCAAAATGAAATGGAGCTGGTGCCACTCTCTATAAACATATTGGTTGATACGGTAGAGGATATGTTTGCGGCTCCGATTAGAGAGTTTCTTATAAGTGCAGGTTAGACTACGCAAGCCGGAAGTAGCACTATCATACTGCATTTCTAAGCTGGAAGAAAAAGGATTTCTTGTATTTCAAGCCGCTAAGATTTTCCCAGAGGAAATGAGAGGCTTGTCTATAGCCTATGATGTTTTCCCGATCATCGCATTAAGTCGAAAAGACGAGGTCAGTGCAAGACTATTTACCCTATTGTATGAATTGGTGCATATTCTCTCGCAAACTTCGGGTATCTGCAACGATATGAGCCAGGACAAGGCACAGCTTGCTAAAATAGAATTGTTCTGCAACAAGATTGTAGGATTGGCATTAGTTCCAACGCAACATATAAAGAAGAACAAGAACATAGTTTTATCACAAAATTTTTGCAGGAGGCCGGCCGAACCGTAATCGCATATGGGGACAGCATGGGTGATTGTTATATGCTGAAGCAGGCAGATCATGGATATCTTGTTACAAGATCAGACGGAAGTATAAGCCGTTCATTGAAAGGAAAAGATTTGGGAGGGATTGAGTTTGTTTGAATTGGAGAAAAGCCCGGAGGTACAGCGACTCATTCAAATCACAAAGTCTGATTCCGGCATTTCCGGACCGGTTTTGGCTCAGGCCCATATAAAATTGGGACAGCTACTGGCGGCACAGATGGATTTTGTTCCCAAGGACACGACGATTGTGGCAATTATGAGGGGCGGTTTATTTTTTGCGGAAGGGATATACTTTCAGCTTGGATGCAAATTCCAGATATATGACCCAAAGCATGGGGAGTTTCAACGGCCAGAGACGTCGAATGTGATCCTTGTTGACGCTGTAATCAATACAGGGAAAACAATTCATAAGATACTGGAACCGGATATGGTTATCGCCTGTTGCGTCATTCATGAAGAGGCGGTTGCCTTGTTTGAGAAGCATTTGTATACAGTGAGAGTATCGCGAAACTCATTTATCGGAACAAATATTAAAACTCAATCTGGAACGATAGGCCCAGACACTACATTACGTTTATTCAACATGATATAACAAGCATTTAACTGCTGTTTTATCTGTCCCTTGGGTAAAAGCCTCCACTTATTTAAGGAATACATGGTTGTTTTCGGTGGACAGCTTTGCCTGAAAGCAATAGCCCAGTTGGTCAAAGGCCTGGAGATCCTCCGGGCTTTTGATTTGGTTCTCCGCCAGCCAGCGCACCATCTGCCCACGGGCCATTTTGCATTTGGTGCCCTTCTCGATGACCTTGCCGTCTTTCGATTCTCCGAAGACACAGGTGATAAACTGCACCGTTTTAGGCAGGTGAGCCTCCACCGCCTTGCTGTACTCCTTGGAGGCCAGATTCAGCACCACGTCCGTCTCCGAGGCCAGCTGACGGGCCAGACGGTTTCCCCAAAATTGATACAGATCCCGGCAGCCGTCCACCGCCAGCTTTGCCTGCATCTCCAGCCGATAGGGAGTCACGCCATCGAAGGGCCGCAGCAGGCCGTAGAAGCCGGAAAGGATACGCAAGTGCTCCCGGAGGTAGTCCAGGTGGGTCGTCTCCATCACGCTGGGAGCCATGTAGCAGTACTGAATGCCCTCGTAGGAAAGAATGGCGGGGGTGAGGTTACGGCGCAGGTCCATCTGTTCCAGCCGCTCTATGTTCAGTTTGGCGATGGAGTTATTGCACTTCCAGAGGGCCTGTAAGTCCTTGGAGGACATACCTTGGAGGACAGTTTTCAACCGCTCCGTCTGCTCCAGAAACTGAGGTAGGCTATCCACTGCGAAGCTGTCCGTGTCCACTACCATTTTCTTCGCCGGGGCGATGATGATGCGCATAGAGCCCCCTCCTTTCAGATTTGGGAAAGCATCTCCGTCAGCCGCCTTGCCGCTGTGTCCAGACCTTCTATTCCCGCGCAGCGGCTGGGCTTGGCGTTGACCAGCTGATCCAGCAGGGGCTGACTTTGGCTGTTTTCGTCCAAGGCCAGCTCCGCGGCCATCACATCCTCCCAGGCGCGGTTTAAAAAGGCCACCTCCCGGCGGCCATGAGTCCTGGTGAACAGAGGCAGTTCTGAACCGCACAGCGCCTTCGTCGTTTCTGCGGGAAAACCGGCGGCGGATAAACTGAGCCGCAGACCGTCCAGGAAAATGTCCGGCAGGCGCTCCCATTCCGGATGGCTGAGATCGTACAGCACAAATGTGTATCGCGTATGGCAGTGGACTGCCAGCAGACTGGGCCTGCCCCGCAACGGGATGATGTGGAGGTCCCAGCAGAACCGGCGGTCCGGCTCCTGGCTGTAGGGGAGCGCTTTGATGTGCAAGTGTCGTTGGAGGGGAATGGTCAGGCCCAGTTCTACTGCATTACTTCTTTTCATGAGGAATGATCACTTTCTCAACCTGAAAATGCCCTCCGTCAACGGCCATAACGGCAAAGGTAATCTCCTGGTCAAAGCGCCGCCGTCCACAGCTGCCGGGATTCAGCCACAGAACGCCATTCCGCTCCTCACAGGCGTACTTGTGGGAGTGACCGTAAACCACCACATGCGTATCAGATAAATCCGACGGTACGTCTTTTTTGTTGTGAACCAGGAAAAAATGGACACCTTCAATGGTGAAAGTGAGACGTTGCGGCAACCCCTCCGCCCACACCTTGTCGTTGTTCCCCCGGACAATATAGAGCGAGGCGTACTCCCGAAGTTTGTCCACAATAGACTGGGTGTTGATATCGCCGCCGTGGATGATGATGTCAGCCTGGGACAGGTATTCCAGCACCTCCGACCGCAGCAGGCCGTGGGTATCGGATAAGACGATGACACGTTTCATGTATAGGCCTCCCGGTTCAAATCAGAATTCCCTCGCAGTGGTCGATCTCGTGCTGGATGATTTGGGCTGTCCAGCCGGTAAAGGTCTTGAAACGGGTCTGAAACTGATCGTTTTGATACTGTACCTTGATGGACTGCCAGCGCTTGGCTTTCCGTGTACCAGTGAGGGAGAGGCATCCCTCCTCCGCCTCATAAGGCCCAGACCTTTTGACGATCTCCGGGTTGAACATCACCATATATTTGCCCTCGTTGTCAAAGGCGATGATCCGCTTATTGACGCCGATCATATTGGCCGCCATGCCTACGCAGCCGGCCTTGTGGGCGGCCAGGGTGTCCAGCAGGTCTTGGGCCACAGGTAAATCGTCAGGCGTGGCGGCCTCCGCTTTTTGGGCGAGGAAAGCCTCGTCCCTCATAATGTCTCGAATCATGATATCCGCCTCCGGCATCTGCGTCCTATGACAGGAACGGTGTGATATTTGATAGGATAGCACAGATGAGGAGAAAAAACAATCATGCTATGCAGCTGGCACACTTGAAAATCGGTAAAGTTCGGTGGGCAAAATAGTACGGGGCGGCGTTAAGGGACGGGACCGGCCTGTAGGGCCACGGCTTGCCGTGGCCGGAAAATCGCACCAAGTGGGTTTGTTGTGCGGACACGACAAGTCGCGTCCCTACGCGGACGGCAACGAAAGCCTGTAGGGGCCGACGACTCGGCGGCCCAATGTGGACGTCCTGTTCCCGCTGTACGCCCCATGGACCGCGGGGAGGCCACTTGTGGAGGTGCATAAAAATCCCGCCTGTCCAGGCGGCAAAAATCGACAAAACGCGGCGCGCGATGGTATAGACCGCCCCAAAAGTGTGTTAGCCGCCCGGCTGGTACCCGAACGGCTAACGGATTGAGAGGAACGCATATAAGCCAGCCTCCGGCCCGCTGCCATCCGCCCATCTACACTGGAGGTGTACTCTCCCAATAACGGCGGAAAAATTCCTCCGCATTGCGATGGCATATTCCTTCAATCTGGCTGGAGGAAAATTTCATCCGCTCCATTGCCTCTACCAACTTAGGCATATCGCCGGCTCCTTTGATCTCGGGCTGCAACTCCATACCATCGAAGTCTGTTCCCAGGCCGATTACCTGCTCACCTCCCTGATTCATGATATGGCGCAGGTGGCGCAGCATATCCTCCACCTTGCCCAGGGAGTCGTCAGCAAGGAAATCAGAATAAAAGTTCAAGCCGATGATTCCTCCGCGGTCAGCCAGCGCGCGAATCATTTCATCAGTCAAGTTGCGGCTGACATTCCGCAGCGCCCTGGCATTAGAGTGCGTCGCCATAAAAGGCCTTTTTCCGTATCGAATGATATCCCAAAAGCCCTGGTCCGAGAGATGGGATGCATCGACAATCATCCCAAGCTCATCCATACGGTACACAGCCTCCACGCCGAAGGGCTTCAAGCCCTTCTTTTGGAACTCCGGCGGCCTGTGCGGGTAGGCCAGGCAATTTTCATGGTTCCAGGTCAAATTCATCACGCGGATTCCTCTATCGTACAGGGCATCCAGGCGCTCAAGCTGCCCCTCCAGTACGCCGCCCTCCTCCAGGGTGAGAAACGCGGAGAGCATTCCCTGGGCTTTATTGTCCATATACTGGCCATAATCTCCAGCAAAACGCACTTTTTCCTTATACCTTTCCAGCTGGCTGTCAAACAGATCAATCATGCCCAACACGTCCTGATAGCAGCTGCCCGTCCGGAAGGGCTTGTTCAGATCCAGAAAGCAAGCGAACATCTGCGCGGTGTAGCCGCTTTGGAGCAGCCGGTTAAAATCCACTTGGCACTGGTTGCTCCACAAATCACCGGATTCCTGCTGGAGCCGGTAAAATAACCGGTACAACGTATCTACATGGAAATCAATAAAATTCATCTTTGCTGGCTCCCTCACAAATCAAATTGCTCCCTGACAGGGAACAGCCCAAGCAGGCCTCCTGTGTGTATGAACAGTACATTTTGGCTGGTTTGGAAGCTCCCCTTTTTAACTTCCTCCGTAAAGCCGTACAGGCATTTCCCGGTGTATACCGGATCCAGAACCAGCCCCTCCAACCGGGCAAAATCCCGGATGAAATCCAACTCCTCTTTGCGGCTCAACGCGTATCCCCGGCCGACATATCCATCTAAAACCTCCACCTCTCCTGGGTCCAAAACGGCATCCGACCCCAAATAGCCCGCCACTTCCGCAGTGATTTGGGCGACGCGGTTCTGAAAAAAGCTGGCATCGTCGCAGACATTTATGCCAACCACACGTTTTCCCAGGTGGTACAGCTTATTGGCAAAAGCCAACCCGGCCAGGGTTCCGCCGGAGCCTACGGCATCAACCAGCGTGTCGAAAATAACGCCCAGCTCCTGCTCTTGCTGGACAATTTCCTGCATGCAGGACAGATAGCCGAAGGTCCCTATTCCGTTGGAGGCGCCCTCTGGGATAATATAGGCCTTTCTTCCCGCTTTGGCATATTCTGACCCGATTTCCCGCATAATTTCTGACCGGCGGGAACGATAATCCTGAGGGGTAATAAAATGTATGCGCGCGCCCAACATCCGGTCAAGCAGATGGTTCCCGTCTGGCAGAATGTTTGGGTCATCTGTCCGCAAAACAAGACAGGACTGCATCCCCAGGCGCGCCGCCACAGCGGCAGCTGCCCGGCAATGATTAGACTGCAAGCCGCCGCAGGTAATCAGCGTATCAGCCCCCTGATCCAAAGCTTCCCGCACCGAAAACTCCAGCTTGCGTATCTTATTTCCTGACCACTCCGTCCCTGTCATGTCATCCCGTTTGACAAAGACATTGAGGCCAAGCTGCTCCGAAAAGCGCTCCAGCTTTTCGATTCTGGTGGGCAGGTTTGCCAACGTGATTTTGTTTGGATACATTTTCAGTTTCCCTCCTGATATGTTTTTAGCCGTTTGAGCACGCCAATATAGTTAAGCCATATCCAGAGCTTGTTTGGAAAATGCCAATACGCCCAATCGGCGGTCCTTTTTCCGCCATTGTGCATATTTCCATCTTTCAAACGGTGCCTAAGCCAGCACAAAATGGAAGAACCGGAGCACCTCGCCATAGCTGTCGGCGGTAAACCTCACGGTGTGGCCATCCACCCGCTCTGTATTCCAGTAGTAAGAAGCGTGGGCCGCGTCAAAATGTTTTTGATAGGCCACCACAACCTGGAATTGCTGGGGGAGCGCATAGCGGTACCGGCTCAAATCGCCGCTCAACGCCCGTTTCGCCGCCTCCTCCAAGTCGCGCTCCACCACCTTGGGGTGGCGGCAGACAACCGCGGCAGCTTCACCCCGCTTGCTTACTACCGTTTCAATTTTCTCCTGGACCGCTTTCGCCTTGGCACAGATAGCGGCATCTCCGGAAATCATAACGGTAGGGACTCCAAGCGCGGCCGCAGCGTAAGAAAAGATATGGAATTCCCCAGCCGGCAGGCCATTGATTGTGATGCCTCTGATTTTTCGGCTGCTGATGGTATGGGCCATGGGATTGCCGGCCTGTCCGGCGGCATCGTGGTATCCAACAAAAATGACAGCGTCGTAGCTTGAATCAATTCCGCCAATCATGGAGTAGGGGCTGCGCATTTCGCCCCGAACCAACTCGGCCTCTTCCGGGAGGTATTTATGAAAAATATTCAGCCCGCTGCCATGGGCATCCTTCACTGTGATCAGTTTTGCGCCAGCGGCTACAGCCCCCCGGCATACGGCGCCAACTTCACGGCTCATCTGTTCCATGCCGAGGGTATAAAGCTGCGGATTGTCCCATCCAGCCTCAGTAAAGGAGGCCAAATCAGCGACGCCTTCAATATCTGCGCTAATAAAAACCTTCATATTTTCCTCCTCTGGAGCTTTGCTCCAGCATGTTTACTACATTATATCTCTTTCCCCTCTGAAAAGGGGCGGCAGTTTAAAAATGCTGCAGGTCAATTTGTTTCATTTCTATTACCGTATGCCTGCACTCGTATTCTGAGGGCTGGAGCCCCCGGTCTTCATATTCACATTCGCCATACTGGTTGTCCGTCGGGTCACAGCGCATAAACCGCTTTGCCGGGGTAAACTCATGCTGAAAGTCCAAATTTGCCGGCATGCGGAAGGGGTCCAGATTGCCAAAGTAAAATTGCCGTCGCTCCTCATTGCCTAGCCGGTAGGCGCTTCCGCCAAAGGACAGATCAGCATACAGCCAACCGTAGGGCAGCACATAAAATTGCGCCCAATCGTGTCCGCCAATATCATAGGGTGTGGCGAACAGCCCTGACTGCCAGCGGGCCGGGATGCCGCCATACCGGCACAATGTGATAAACAGCGCCGCTTGGACGCCGCAGTCACCTTTTAAATTGACCCCCGCATATTCAGGAATATTCAAAATCGTGCTGTACCGGCGGACATAGGAGTACCGCACATTGCTGGTAATATACTCGTAAATCAGTTTGGCTTTGCGGAGCGGATTTGCCTCCTCCCCCACAATTTCCTGGTACAGCGCCCGGATAAAGGGGGTGAACAAGATATGGGGCGCTTTTTCCTCCAGGCAGAAGGAGGGCTGCTGTCCGCTGGCCAGCTCCGGGTCGGGCTCCACATAAGCCAGGTGGTTCTCATAGCTGTACTCTACAGAGAATACATCCCCCGCCTCCAAGCATTTCTGAAAGCACACGGTTCTGCTCAAAGAATTTTCCGGTGCGGCCACAGCCGGATGGGACAGTGCGTGGATTTGAATCCTTTGCACCTGAGGGCCGGCTGTTGGAATAGGGATATGTACCGTAATGGGGGCGCCTGTTTTTCCGTCATCTTTTATTGACAGCTCCGACCGGATTCGGATATAATAGGTAGTTTTTCCATGCTCTTTCATATAACGCATATTCTCGTTCAATAAAGCTTGTTTTTTCTGCGCCTCCCCCGGGTCTTCCGGTACGATCAGCCGCCGCATCAACGGATGTTGTATTTTATGAAGATTTTCCAGGAAATTGCGAATCAAAAAGGGCTGCCCCTCCTTAAAAATCCAGTCCACCTGATGGTTCCAGATCAGTTCGTCGAGCTCACCCTCCGTCAGGCCTTGAATTTCAGACTGGAGCAGGGACAGCGCCTGATGGTAGGAAAAAGGGTATTCTTTCTCCATCTGTACAACTCGAACTTTTTCCAGCTCCAGCCGTTCCCGGAGCACCTGGGGCAAGGCATGTTGTGAAAGCTTTTGCTGAATCATGTCCAACGCGGCCTGAAAATAGCCCGCCTCCTCCTGGCGGCAGATATCCTCCGGAAGAGGGGCAGCAAAGTATTTCATGCGTTCCAGCATATTCATATAGACCTCCATTATGATAGACCGGAGCGTAGGGTAAAGTCAATCTCCCTGCGTCCCACAATATGGTGCTCCAAATCCTGAATATCTCCACGATATGTTCTGGCTGCCACCGCCATGATTCCCCTTCCCTCCTTTAAAATTGACTGAACAGAGCGCCAAAGCCTCCAGTATGCAGATAACAGGCATTGGCGTCTATAAGGCCTTTTTTTACCATATGGAGCATTCCGTATAAGGTCTTGCTTGTATAAACCTGCTCCACAAAGATCCCTTCGGTCTGTGCCAAATCGTAAATTTGGCCAACACATTCCGGTGTGGCTTTTGACCAGCCGCCTCCTCTATAATCACCGTGGATGGTATAAACAGAATCAAAATCAAATCCGGCCAACTGACCTGTAAGCTGGCTGACGGAGCCCAGCAGCTGGTCCAAAATCTTTTTTAGAACAGCTGCCTCATGCTCCACTGTGACAACATGTACATGAAATGGAGCCTGGGTCAGGGCCGCACCAAAAATGGTTCCCGTGGCCAGCCCTCCATTTCCACCGGGGACAAAAAGATTTTTTAAAACAATCCCCTGCGCTCCACACTGCTGGCACAGCTCCACCATAGCCTGAACATAGCCCAAAGCCCCTAAAGCTGTGGAAGCCCCGTTTTTAATTAAATAGGGGCACCTGCCTTGCTGCCGCAGCTCCTGCGCGTATTGCTCCACATACGCTTCCCGTTCTGTGTCGCTCATCAGGCCGATGTACCGAAGGTCCGCCCGGGACAATCGGTTGAGCAGCTGGTTTCCCGACTCCTCGTTTGGTTTTTGATCATTGTGGAAAATAATACAGTCTAAATCAGCCTTGCAGCAAGCGGAAACCGTCAAAGCGCACAAGTTGGACTGGCTCTTTCCGGAGGCCAGGACAACATCACATTTCTTTTGGATCATATCGCCCAGCAGGTACTCCAGATTTCGTATCTTATTTCCTCCCGCACCAAGCCCGGTCAAATCATCCCGCTTAATGTACAGCGGGAGCTCAGTCCCTAATTTAGCCTGCATATGCTTCATCGCGTGAAGCGGCGTTGGAAAAGTCCCCAGCTCCAAACGGGGGAACCGCGCTAAAACCTCCTGCGCCTTCTGTATATCCATATCAATCGACTCCTTTCCCTGCTCATACCAGATAGCAGGCCACGCAGTGGCCGCAGCCCACATCCTTCAATGGGGGAGCCGCCTCTTTGCAGACAGGCTTTGTGTAGGGGCATCTGCTTGCAAACTTACAGCCTGGGGGGGAATTCAGGGGGCTGGGCACCTCTCCCTCCAACAGAATCTCTTGGCTCTGGGCCGCTTTCTCAGGATCGGCAATTGGGATGGCGGATAAAAGAGCTTTGCTGTATGGATGAAGGTGGTTCTGATACAGCTCCTCGGTTTGGGCCACCTCCACCAGGCTGCCCAAATACATAACGCCGACCCGGTCAGAGATATAGCGCACCATGGACAGATCGTGGGCCACAAAGAGGTAAGTCAACCCATACTCTTCCTGCAGGTCACGGAGCATATTGACCACCTGTGCCTGAATAGAGACGTCAAGCGCTGAAATCGGCTCGTCACAAATGATAAATTCCGGATTTACCGCCAAGGCCCGCGCGATTCCCACCCGCTGCCGCTGCCCGCCGGAAAACTCGTGGGGGTACCGGCTGGCATGGTCTTTGTTCAGCCCCACCCGATTCAGCAAGGAAAGGATATATTCTTCCCGCTCCTTCCCGGAGCAGAGATGGTGGATGTCCAGGGGTTCCCCCACAATGTCGGCCACTGTCATCCGCGCGTTGAGGGAGGCATAGGGGTCTTGGAAAATCATCTGCATCTTTTTGCGGTAGGGCATAAACCCACTGGGGTTCAGGTGGGTGATATCCTCGCCATTATATCGGATTTTTCCGCCGGTCGGGTCATAAAGCCTAATGATGGTCCGCCCGGTCGTCGTCTTTCCGCAGCCGGACTCGCCCACCAGCCCGAAGGTTTTCCCCCGGTCTATTGTAAAGGAAATATTATCTACCGCTTTGACATAGTCGGTTTTGCGTCTGATAATGCCGCTTACTTTTTTAAAGTACATTTTCAGGTTTTCCACTTCCACCAAATGTTCAGCCATGCAGCACACCTCCCTTTTGCTTTTGATAACGGTCAGGACGAGGGGCGTCAGGATAATGCAGCCAACATTTTACACAGTGGCCTTCGTTTACTGCAAACTCAGGAACCGGACGCTCCCTGCAAATACGCATTGCAAATTCACATCTGGGGTAGAAAGGGCAGCCCTCCGGAGGATTGAGCATGTCTGGCGGCGTCCCCGGAATAGACTCCAGCCGTCGGTTTTCCTCCCCGGCCCTGGGAATTGACCGCAGCAGCCCCATGGTGTAGGGATGGCACGGCCTGTAAAAAATATCGGAGGCCTGGCCGGTTTCCATAATCTGCCCGCCATACATGACGATAACCCGGCTGCAAGAGTTGGCTACAACCCCTAGGTCATGCGTAATCAAAATAATGGAGGTCTTCATGCTTTTCTGAAGCTGCTTCAGCAGCCGCAGAACCTGGGCTTGAATGGTGACATCCAGGGCTGTCGTAGGTTCATCGGCAATAAGAAGCTCCGGTTGGCAGGCCAGCGCCATGGCAATCATGGCGCGCTGGCGCATTCCTCCAGAGAACTCATGGGGATAGCAGTGTACGCGGTTCTCCGGGTCCGGAATCCCCACCATTTTCAGCATCTCAACAGACCTCTGGGAAGCTTCTTTTCTGGACATGCTCTGATGCTCCAAAAGCACCTCATTGATCTGGTTTCCAATCGTGTAAAGAGGATTGAGGGCTGTCATGGGGTCCTGGAAGCACATGGATATCCGATTTCCCCGTATTTTCCGCATCTCCTGCCCGCTTTTTTTAAGAAGGTCCTCCCCATGAAACAGTATTTCGCCCATTGTGATCCGTCCGGGGTATTGGAGCAATTGCATAATAGACAGCGAAGTGACGCTCTTACCACTGCCGGATTCCCCAACAATGCCAATAAATTCGCCCTGCGCTACAGAAAAGCTGATATCCCGAATGGCCTTCACCTCGCCTACATGGGTAAAAAAAGAGGTCTTTAAGTGTTTTACTTCCAATAGCTGCTGTGACAAGGCGTCCACCTCACTTTCTCTGTTTTGGGTCAAAGGCATCACGCAGTCCGTCGCTGAACAGATTGAGCGCCAAAATGGTGATGGAAATGGCCGCTGCGGGAATCAATAGCTGGTATGGGTACACATAGATGCTGGCCAGCGCATCGTTGCACAGAGTCCCCCAGGAGGCCATAGGCGCGGATACACCCAGGCCTATAAAGCTGAGAAACGCCTCTGTAAAAATAGCATTTGGAATTTGCATGGCGATGGCCACCATGATGGTGCCCATCATGTTCGGAATCAGATGCTTGACGAAGATGCGTCCAGTGGAGGCCCCCAGCGTCCTGGCCGCCAACACAAATTCACTGTTTTTCAAGCTGAGCACCTGCCCCCGGACGATTCGGGCCATTCTGACCCAGTAGGTAAGCCCCAGCGCGATGATAATAGACTTCATCCCGGAACCAATCAGCACCATAATAAGGATGACATAGAGCGTCATGGGGACTGAGTCGATAACATCCACAATGCGCATCATCACCGTATCCACATTGCCGCCCTTGTCCCCTGCAAAACAGCCGTAGAATACCCCGATGATGAAATTGACCAGGGCAGCGAAAATGCCTACCGTCAGAGACACCCGCGCCCCATAGACAACACGGATAAACAGATCCCTGCCGAGGGAATCGCTTCCCAATACAAAGGTTTTATTGTGAACCGATTTGGGCTGCGTCAGTTTTGCCCCGTCATAGGTTATGGTGCATTTGTCGATTTTTTCCTCCAAGATTTTTTTGGTCTCTGCCAGAGACACCATTTCCCCCTCTGCCCCACCGCCAAAATAATTGCTCAGATAGACGGCCGCATCCGCCGGAATAAGCTCCATTCCTCCATACTTCTTTTCCAGCGCGCTGTATTCCTTTTTCGCCTGAGTATATAAGCTGTAATCAATCGCCAGCTCTTTGCCGTTCAGATCATAAACGCTTTTTCTGGAAATAATATCCTTATAATCCGGCTGCAGCAGCTGCACCAGCTCCCCATCCGGTGTAACTTCAATTGCATCGTAGCCCTCAGTAATATAGACGCATATATTGTTCACTTCATCCGCCAGGGGATATATTTTCAAAATTGGCGGAACATTAGACAATGTCAAGGTTTGCTCCTCATAGCTGTACGGCCAAAAAGAGGGGATTAAAATGGCACCTAAAATCAATATCAGCACAAACACCATAGAAACCATCGCTGTCTTATTTTTTTTCAGCCTCCGCCAGCCATCCTGCAAAAAAGTAAGGCTTGGCTTCTCTATCTTTTCAAAATCCTTCTCTATAAGCTCCAAAGGCTCCCAAAGCTCAGGAGAAATCTGCTCCAGACCATGGTTCATTTAAATACCCCCTAGTCATATTTGATTCTGGGGTCTACAAAGACATAGAGGATGTCGACCACCAACGTGCAAAACACTAAAAACACAGCAAAAAACACTGTAATGCCCATAATCAGCGTGTAATCCCTGCTTAGTACACTGGAAGTAAACAGACTTCCAATACCGGGAATTCCGAATACCTTTTCAATGACAAACGACCCGGTGACTACCATGGCCACCATGGGGCCGATATAGGTTATCACAGGAAGAACGGCGTTTCGCATGGCGTGCTTTGTGACCACCTTGAACTCCGAGATCCCTTTGGCCCGGGCGGTACGGATATAATCCTGGTTTAACTCCTCAATCATTGAGGTGCGCATCAGCCGGGTAACAAAGGCCATGGAAAAAACGGATGTCACCAGGACCGGCCCAATATACCCCTTCCAATGGCCCACGCCAAAGGCGGGAACCAGGCCCAATATCTTGCTGAATACAAAGAGGTACAGTGTTGCAAATACAAAGCTGGGGATGGTCGAGCCCAATGTAGACAGCACCATCAGCAGCCGGTCAATCATTTTATTCTGACGCAGGGCGGCTAAAATCCCAGCCATCACTCCAAATGAGACAATCAATATAGATGAAAAAATTCCAATCCTCAAGGAGTATGGAAACCCTGCCGCAATGATCTCATTTGTCGACAGGCCTACCTTCAGATAGGACATGCCAAAATCGCCGTGGGCATAGTCCACCAAATATTTTATATATCGTTCATGCCAGGGCTTATTTAAGCCATATTTTTCCTCCAACGCCTGCTGCAGGGTTACATCATACACCTTATCGGTAGAAATAGGGCTACCTGGAATGGCGTTCATCAGAAGAAATGTGAGCGTCATAATAAACCAGATGGTAATCAGTGCGGCGGCAGCCCGCTTCACAATGTATCGAACCATATGGTCCCTCCTTTCTGAAAAAACGGGGGCACCCGTTTGGGCGGGCGCCCCCGCTGTCCGTTCAGGTCAGCCTACAAATTCCGCATTCCTGAATATCCAGTTTCCGTTTCTGGATACCTCAACATTCGCTACTACATCCTGATTAACCAGGGCCTTAAAAACGTAATAATACAGGGGGCAGGCGGGCAGCTCCTCCATAAGAATACCCTCGCATTCAGTCCACAGCTGGTCACGCTCCGCCCCCTGGGCGGCCATGGCGGCCTGATAGGTATCTTCAAAGGGCTTTTGCCCGGGGTTCAGCGTATGGTCGTGGGGGGCGCTGGCATCCTCGGCATACCGCCACTGCGCCATACACCCGGAGTCCAGCTTAAACTGCTTGACCATCTGGCTCGCGTCATAGTATCCAGCAGACCAGCCGGACAGGCTGATATCGAACTTTCCTTCCCGCTTGGTCTGGAGCGCCACATTTTTGTCCTCATTGCGCAGCTGGACTTCAATGTTTAAGTTTTCTTTCCACATCTGCTGAATTGCTTCACATACCTTTTTGTCGCTTTCACCGGTATAATACAGCAGCTCCAGCTTGGGGAAGCCCTCGCCGTTGGGGAAGCCTGCCTCGGCCAACAGGGCCTGCGCCGCCTCGATGTCAGCGGAGTCGGGGGCTATGCCGTAGGCGGGCTCAGGCAGGCCGCGGGAATCCACGGTGCGGTAGGAGGAGCCGTCTGTCTTTTGCGTCGTGGTGGGAAGGAAGCCGCTGGCGGGTGTTTCACCGGAGCGGGTGATCTGGTCGGTAATTTGTTTTCGGTTGATTGACAATGTAAGGGCGCGCCGCACCAGCACATTGTCCACCACTTCCCGGTCTACATTAAAGTCCAGATATTTGGTTCCGGTGATGGGGCTGATAATCAGGTTGGGGTCTTCTGCCAGCAGCTTGGGCACTTCCTCTGCGGGAATTACCTCGGTGCAGTGAATCTCGCCGGCCTTGTAGCCCTGAAGGGAGGTATTTTCATCATTGACCATAATGGCTTTAATTCCAGGCATTTTGATGGAATCAGCATCGTAATAGGCATCATTTTTCACCATCAGAATGTGGGAGCCGATCTGGTATTCGGCCAGCTTGAAGGGGCCGTTGCAGATAAAGGTCTCGGGGCGTTTTTCCCAGCCCTCGCCCTGGTCCACTGATTTTTTGTTGACTGGGCAATATATGTCGGCGGAAATTCTCTGAATAAAGAATGGAGCCGGATTTTTAAGCACCACTTCAAATGTGTCGTCGTCCAGGGCCCGCGCCATAACGCCATCGGCGGTCCCTTTGCCGGCTAAATACTCAGCCGCGCCCACCACGTAGTCGGTCACGCCGGCGGCGGAGGGGGAGGCTACAGCGGGATCGCACATACGCTTCCAGGTATACTCGAAATCGTGGGCAGTGAGCGGGGTTCCGTCGGACCAATTACTCTTCCTCAGGTGGAACGTATAGGTAAGGCCGTCATCGGAAACATCCCAGCGCTCGGCGACGCCGGGCTCGATTCCATCTTGAACCTGTTTCGTCAGGCCTTCAAACATAGAGATCGTGATATACTCCGAAATAGTCTCGGAGCTAAGGGTGGGGTCCCACGTTTTCGGCTCAGCCCCCATATTCCAAACCATGTACTGGAGCTGGTCCTCCGGCTGGCCGGGCTGGTTTGGCTGCGGGCCGCCGGCAGGATTGGATGTGTTGGATGGGGCGGGCTGTCCGCCGCAGCCGGCCAGCAGCGATCCCATCATGGCGATGGACAAAATGGCGGATAACAGTTTGCGTTGTTTCATAAAACCTCCATTTCTTTTCTCCACTCTCAGAACACCTGATGTTTAAAAGAGGACAGGCGGGCAAAGGGTCGTTTTCATACATAAACACTGAAATAAGTATTTATTTTTGCTTTGATGTCTATTCATTTGTGTGTTCAAACGAGTGAAAGCTTAAAAGCGATTTACATTGCAATGTTCATGCGCCTGTTTACCTCGTTAGATATGAAGAGCAAAAATTGTGCCAAATATTTTTGAATGGCACAATTTTTTATACTGGCGGATAATGGACGTTTTTGTATAATTTTTGACAAAACACGAATTGTTCAGCGGCTAATCGCAGTTGAATTTACATTATTTTACTTTCAATTGGTTATTTATTTTTATTTATCAACCTAAATGTAGATTTTTTTGTCGAACTATGGTATAGTAAAAAATACATTTAGGCGCCGTTTGAAAAATGGAAATGTGCACAATGGTGAGGAATTTTTTCACCAGACAAACACAATTTTTCGCAGGAATACTGGATGTATTTCAAGAAAAATTGGGGCAGTGTGGTGGAAAAAGGACCACCGCTTGGGCATATTGACATTTTTCAAACAAGCCCTAGACCATCTGCTTCATATGGCAGCGCCGGAGGTCAATATGAAAAAATTAGTCATCATTTCCTATGAAGAATACACCGGACAGCAGTACGCACAAACGCTGAAACGCCTGTTCGGGGACGCTGTAGACATCTCGTTCTATTCCATACATCATTCCCCCTCCACCCACATAGATGCGGATATTGTGCTGGCTTCCACCTATTCTGTCTATGAGCTGGCAAAATATCATGTCCACAGCTTTGACCATATCATCATTGCCGATATTACACTGCGCAAAGACGCTCTGGAACAGCTTCGGTCGTTTCCGCCCCAAACCAAAGCGATTTTAGTAAACAACTCCTTGGAGAGCGCCATTGACACCATCTCCCTCATCTATAAGCATGGGATTCGAAATCTTGACCTGATCCCCGCCTACCCGCCTCTTCGTTCCACCTATGACTGTGATTTGGCCATTACCCCTGGAGAAGTGGACCTGATCCCATTCGGCATCAGTCAAGTCATCGATTTGGGGGACCGGGTGCTCTCCATTAAAACCATCTCCGAGATTGCAACACAGCTGAATATGACAGAACTGCTCAGACAGCCATTGTGCCGCTCATACTTCGACACGCTTGTGGCCCCTGATGTAAGTACACCGGGAATGCTGGGGCAGATTGGGGCGCTGGAACAGCAGATTCATTTTATTATGCAGGTGTTCGGCTCTGGCGTAATCAGCTTGGACGACCGCGGGATGGTGAGGTTTTCCAACACTCCGGCGGCCAATCTGCTCGGGCTCGCCGCGCGGCAGCTCCAGGGCATGTCGCTGGAGCAGGCGGTCCCCTCCCTCTGGGAAAACGGTTCCCCACTGCTTGTCCGCGACCAGGTTATCAATATGGGCAGCCAAGTGCTGATTGCTTCGGTCCACCATTTGGAATACAATGCTATCTCACAAGGGTATCTGGTACTGATCCGCCGTTTCACCGATTTAGAGAAGGAACAATATAAAATCCGCCGGCAAGTCATGTCCCGGGGGCATGTGGCCAAATATACCTTCCATGATATTGTTGGAAAAAGCGGTGAAATGAACCAAATCAAGCGGATGGCCCAAAAATTTGCCACCTCTAACTCTACAGTCCTGATTTATGGACAGACAGGCACCGGCAAAGAGCTGTTTGCCCAATCCATCCATAATGCCTCTCCCCGGCGGGATTTTCCCTTTATCGCCATCAATTGCGCCGCAATTCCAGAGAACCTGTTGGAAAGCGAACTATTCGGCTATGAGGAGGGCTCGTTTACTGGGGCAAAAAAAGGAGGGAAGGCTGGTTATTTTGAGTTGGCCCATGGGGGCACACTGTTTTTGGATGAGGTCAGCGAAATGAATATTAACCTCCAAAACCGCCTGCTGCGTGTTTTGCAGGAAAAAGAGGTTATCCGGGTAGGCGGCAACGCCATTATAAATGTAGATGTACGAATCATTGCCGCATCCAATAAAAACCTAAAGGCTTTGGTCAACCAATCCAAATTCCGTCAGGACCTCTATTACCGATTGAATATTTTAAACATCTGCCTCCCTCCTCTGGAAAGCCGGAAGGAGGACATTCCTCTTTTGATAGAAGCGATGAAGCAAGAGATGGGGGGGCATTTCACCTTGACAGAAGACGCCATGAAACTGATACAGAGCACCCATTTCGAGGGCAATGTACGAGAATTGCGCAATCTTGTGGAGCGGCTTCTCCACGCCGACTGCACATTGATCGACGTGGAGGTGCTTCAACGCCACCTTGACCAGGACATTTCTTTTTCTGCCGCCGAAAAAAACGACCCTATAATAGAACGCTTTTTTCGAGATCAAAAACAGCAGCTGGGGTTTCTTGTACAAATTTTGGAAGCCCTTATGCCAACGCACCACACATACATCAGAATGGGGCGCCGCTCCATTCAGCAGACACTGGAACAAAAAGGCATTTTCCGGTCGGAACAGGAAATCCGTACCGCACTTCAAGTTTTACAGCTATATCGGCTGGTACAGGTATTAAGAGGGCGTGGGGGAACTGGTATTACTCCTTTGGGTGTAAAAGTGTGGGAGCAATTGTCTGCCATGCCTCTTCAAGTGACTTCTAATTGATTGGATATCAGGAAATTTTTGTGTAAAATCGACCTGCTCATTCTTCCCCCTGCCTTTCCGCCAGATATTCCTCCAGGCACAGGCCCTTCTCGTACATCTCCGTGGCCGCTTCCACGCCCACATAGCGGTAATGCCAGACTTCCTCCGCCACGCCGGTGATCTCGGTTTTGCTCCCAGGGTAACGGAAGATAAAGCCGTACTTCCAGCTATTCTCCTGAAGCCAGAAGTAGAGGTCATAGGTGGCCCCGTTGATGTCCACCGCAAGCCCGACTTGGTGTTCGCTGTATCCGGGGACAGCCACCCACTGCTTTGCCAATTCTTCCGCTTCACTCTTGGAGTGCCCCTCGTTCCGATACTTGGCAACTTTGTCGTCAAAAAGTTTCTGCTGCTTGGCTTGGGTTCGGTAGCCGGACACCACCATCGGCAGCTGATCCCAATTCCCCTCTTTGGCCGCTTCCAGCATTTCCATCAGGGGATCATAGATGCGCTCATCCACTTTCTCCCCGCCGGCTACCTCTACCAAATTGATCTCGTAGTTTTCGGGAATAGCATTTTCATAATTCACCAGCACCAAATTCCAATCGGTGCCACTGGCCCCCGGCTGTACGTTTTTGGCCAACAGATCAGCCAGTGCGTTGTCCTGTGCCTGGGTCGCGGCCAGAGCGGATGTGCCCCTTACGGTTGTTTCTTCATCGGGTGTCTTTTCACCAAACGACAGAAAGACATAGGCGCAAATGGCTGCCAC
>OFFK01001114.1_pt1 | contig 20411 bp, 36 predicted proteins | sample 1521361 | NCBI WGS metagenome assembly OFFK01 (sample SAMEA3504096, study PRJEB24116) | mouse gut metagenome | biome: mouse gut; feature: mouse-associated habitat; material: faeces | place: Denmark | collected 2011
ATCTTCCTCCTATTTCAAATCTTGGTATTAAGTTATAAACGTCCACCGTATCAACGCTGAACGCATAGCCATGTTACAATCCGCCTACTTGGAAATACGGTATAGTTACTTTGCTTCCAACCTGCTCAAAACTGTTTATTGAGTAGACATATCCATATTCCCCTTTCATGTACTCGAAAAAATTACCATTATAAGGCGAATCATTACTGTTTTGCAAACCGACAGGGGCTTCAATATCAAGATTAAGCCCATCTCTTTTTACAATGACAAAAAAATCTTCACCCTTATTCAAAGTAAAGGTTTCCAACATTTCTTCCGTTGTCTGTTTTTTCCATAAAACACGGTCTTTAAATGGCTTCGGAAGCGTACCGTCATTGTGGATTTTCAACAAACAAACGCTTGTATTTTCCTTTCCTGCCCTTGTCTGATTTTCTTCTTCCGTGAACTCAATGCGAACATTGTCAAACCGTGTGCCAAAATATGTTTCTGTTTCCATCAGCCCGTTTACATAGCGGTTATAAACAACCACGCTGTCAACATAACCTATTCCCATGACATCACCTACAAAATATCCAGTTCCGCAAAGACTTTGTAAATCTTCGGGGACTGAATGGCGAACCAGTCAACCATTTCTTCATTCTCTGCCCACGGTCGATTTGTGCAATTTGAGCTTGCGTCCAAACCGCTTTCAAAAAGGAACGCATGAAAAATCTCATGCCGCAGGGAAAGACGTTTCCACATCTCGTAATCCTGCAATTCACAGTCAGGCTTTTTCTCACAGATATAAATTGTTCTTGTGGAATTGTCAGTACAACCATCACGATATTTTTCATTCAGAAGTTCGCTTTCCTGTTCTTTGCAAGTGATGATTTTCCATTCAGTTCCCAAAATATTTACTTTTTGTTCTTTCATAATTTCTCACTTTCCTCCGGCTTCTCCACTGGCTTATCCTCCGGCGGTCTGCTTATCGGGGCATTGCGGCGCGGGTAGGGGATTCCGGCATACAGAAGATTGATACCATTTGAATCCGGCACAAGCGAGAGATATTCCCTCACAGTGTCGCGATATAGCCGTTCCTGCGCCGCCTTGTCTGATAAAACAGCGTCAATCAGTGTACTGCCGCCCTCTGCCTTTGCCGTGTACGATATGGATTCGCTGCCGGAGGAAACAGAAGACACCACTTTTCCCCGGAGTGCGCCGGATTCGTCCGTAATGTACCCCTGTCCCTCTGTCACACGCTTGTTTGCCGCTTCAATCTGCCCGGCAATCTCAATCAGCTTGCAGACACACCGCCGGACAGCTTCTATTGCGTCATGGTCAGTTGGGAACGCAAATTTCAGCTTATTCAGCGTCAGCACGTCCACCTTCCGGAAAGCCTCCCATGACAGCCGGTTAAAGTCGGTTTCTGGCATGGAATCCTCTCCGTATATGCTTTTGTAGTAGTCGTAGGTTACATATCCCATAGACTACTCCACGATTTCCCAGTCATCAGCCAGACAGTCACGGATTGACGGAACCCACATAGCATGAGAGCCGTCCACGGTGCTAATCTGCAAATACGGTTCACACTTGAACAAATCTCCCTCATTCATTCCCCATGCTTCGGCGGTCTGTTTGTTGCACGGAATCCCATGTGGATAGCCTTTCTGATAAACCACAGACAGCCCCTTGCCGTTCCAGCCTTTGCGTGTCATTCTTTTACCCTGTTTTAACAGTCGCAACGCTTCACCAAATCTAACAGTGCGAATATCAAAATCATTACTGCAACCGCCGACAGCTTCCACGACTACCCATTCATTGGACGCGATATTTTCAAGGGTGTATAAAACATCCTCTGTTTCCCGAATATCCAACACCCTGCCGTCCTTGCAGTGCATTTTTACAGTATCGCCGTCTTTTTCCCAATATCCCGCCCATGACGGTAACTTTACTTTGTGTCCTGCTTTTAATGCTTCTAATGCGTTTGCAAAATTCATATTTTCCTCCAATCTGTTTTCCGGCATGAAATACTTTACATATCCCATGCCGGTTTGCTCCTTATGACAACTTCGTACTCTTTGCCCTTGTCGTGCCGCCAGATTCCTCGCCCGTTTCGCTTGCGCTGGCTGCACCCGGTTTCTTGCTGAAGAAAATCAGGTCAGGCATAACAACTTTGCAGCCGTAATGGAAGAACATACCGATTGCATACGCATTAGAAAGTTCAATCTGCTTTGCCTGGTATTCGTCTGCCATAACCGGCTCCGCAATCGCCCCAGTACACATGGCAATAATTTCAACGCCCTCCGGCTGATGGACATTGGAGTAAATCCATGCGCCGTGGTACCGCCCAAACTCCGCAACGTCCGTCTGAACATTTGCATTGCCTTTGGTGTCGATGTAGTCCCTCATTTCCTCGTATGCTTCTGGGGAAAGAACCACATGAATATCCTCTTTCTCGATACCGTCCACGAACTCGTTTTTTGCGGTGTGCAGCTTCATCACCACCGCCGTTACACGGTCTTTGATTGTATCGCCGGACACTGTAACCTCTGTACCACCGGTAACAGTCCCAACAGTGCCGTCACTCTCTTTGCGCTTGCCGACAGCCACAAGAAAGAAGTTCTCGTCCAGCTCTCGAACCATAGCACGGGTGATAGCTGTGCGCCTTTCAGACAGCAAGCCAGGGATTCCGCCAAGCCGGATATCCTTTTCCTCGTATTCCTCCATGATTTCCTTGTCGATGTCGATATCAACAGCAACCTCAAATCCCCTGCCGGGCTTACCTTTTCTTGCCTTCCTTGCCGTGCCGTATTCCTCGGACTTCGCAGAAGCAAACCTTTTCGCCACAAGCGTTCCTGCCTGCGGGTCGCCGGAAAGCCTTTGGTTCTTAAAAAGGCTCGAAATCGTCCGTCTGCCGACATTCTCAATAATGCCTTTATATTCCTCTGCAAGTTTCAGTTTTCCGTCTTCGGTTCCTGCCAAGTCGGAAAGTTTTACAAGATTTAATGAATCAATAGCCATAAAAATAATCCTTTCTACCCATAATTTTTAAAAGGTGTGTGGGTCAGCGACTTACTCAAACGTAAGCCGGTACTTGATTTAGAAAATCACAGGAGCCGGACTGGTATCTTTTGCCGGAGTCTGCTTCGGCTCGGACTTGTCCGTAAACTTCGGCGCACTGCCGGCAGCTTTCTCCTTGGCTTCGGCTTCTGCTTTTTCCGCTTCGGTCTGATAGAAATGGTCTTTTTCGTTCTCCTTCGCCAGATAGTCAGACAGCCCCATAAATTCGCCGTCCTTCCACTTCAAGCCGTCCTCGCCCATGATTTCACGCATAAGCGAATCCCTGACGCGTCCCGATTCGATTCCCAGATTGTCAAACTCGCCTTTCAAGTAGTCTCTCTGGTCACGCTCCAAAATCTGCTTCGTAGCCATGTCCTGCGCTTCTTTCGCCGCCTGCTTGTACTTCTGGATTTCCTCTGCCTGCTTCTCTGGGTCAATGTCCTTGAACTTCTCCAGGGTTTCATTTGCCGTGTCAAGCTGCCCTTTGTAATTGTCCCGGTCTGCTTCTGCCGCCATCAGCTTTTTAGCCTGCTTGTCAAACTCGGCAATGGTCTTGTAGTTCTCCGTCACACCCTTGTTGACCACCGCTTTCTGCTCGTCCGTAACCTCAATTCCTGCTTCTTTCAAAATCTGTTCAATGTTTTTCATGTGTCGTTATCCTCCTAACATGGTTTTTAACAGCGTGTCCGCTGTATGGATTTAGGCAGATAAACCACTGCCGAGGTAACTGGCGCAGTTGGATTCGAACCAACGATACAGGATTCAAAGTCCGGTGCCTTAACCACTTGGCGATACGCCATCGGACACGCATCTTTCAGCACTCTAAGTCTGTTTGGCGGCGTGTCTGCCCTGTTGACATCTCATTATTGTCCATTCGGCGTTGCTCTCCGTCGTGTCGCAGTTGCTATCGGTCTGTGTTCCGTCGGACTTCCACCGATGGGAGCGACCCAGTTTTAATCGGAATAGGTGGATTTGAACCACCAACAACGCGCCAGTTCATGTGTACGCCCGTTCTACCGTTGAACTACATTCCGTGGGATTGCGCCCACCCACAAGGGGTAAACGCTAGAATAGAAAAATGTGGGGCATTTGCGCCCCAAACGCATCCGTGCGGAATCGAACCGCCTTTACAGCACCATTACTGAAGGATGCGCCTTTGGATTGGATAGGAAATATGTCAAATATTAGATAATGTCAAAATAAAAAGACACCTCCACATAAGCAGAGATGCCTTGCAAATCTGCCCGTAACTTTTTCAGGTTAGCGACTGAATCCGATTATCAGCCGGTTATTTATTATATTGTACCGCAGTTCGGCGGGGTAGTTGTACCAAGTTAAAGGCTATTTCTTGTTACGAAATACAGCTTCAAAAACTCCTACGATAATTTCACCAACAAGTCCAAGTAAAATAACCGTTCCGCAAAATATCCAAAAGCTGCTAAATATGAATTGTAAAATCTCCAACATTCCCATATCCTCCCTTTTGCGGTTTCCATAGTATGGATTGAGGGGGTCGAACCCCCGGCACTCCGGCACGTCTGCCGGAGCCTCGCCCTCATTACTCCGAACTTTACCTTCTCTGATAGTCGCGCTTCTCAAAAATTCGAAAATTCTTTCATGTGCGAAATCCACGCATTATTATGCGGTTTCCGGCAGGGGAAAACTCCCCTATCAGAGTTAAGTGGATAGGCAGGAGTCGAACCTGCATATTAGGCACGCTATAGCCACGGAGATTTGCACTCCTTTTCGTTTCGGTTAGCCTCCTACTCCGGCTCTACCATTAAGCTACTATCCACCGTCCATTTTCTGTCTGCAAGGACTGTGCAGTGCGGGCTTACATAGTTTAACGTGTTCTTAAAGCCGCATACTCAATTGTAAAATCGCCACGTTGTTTGTCTTGTGTTCAATTTTGGTTATGCACTTATTCTTTCTGCTACTTCTTCATGACCGCGTCCTCCTTGCTTTTGATATCCACATCATACCATAGCTTCAAAAATTTGTTGTACCAAGTTATACGCAAAAGAGCGGCATCACTGCCGCCCCTCTGAATCCTTCATTTTCTTAAATTTTGCAACACATTTCTTACAGAAGTATTTCGGATATACTTCAATATGCCGTTCATCATAGTCTGTGGTGTCATAGTCTCCGGGATGCATGGCATATTTTTTACAAAGGCTGTACCCGCCTAGAAAACAATGAATTTTTGCGTTTCCATGTATCGGATATTCTTTGTAAGACAAAGAATCATCTTGTATTGGAAGTTGCCACTCTATATCCTTCTTATCCATACTTCTCCTTTCACTGCCGCCCCTTGTCGTGGGAGATTTTTTCATTCACGCACCGCTTTATAAATTCGCTCAAGCTGATATTCTGCGCATCTGCCGCCGCTTGCCAGCGTTCTTTTTCCCCCTGTTTCAGATACAATCCCACTCTATCATATTTTTCTTCGTTAAATTTCCGCTTGTAATCCGTCTTTTCTTGTTTGCTCATTGCCATGACATCACCTCCCACATAAGCATACCACATAATGCAATTTGTATCTATTGTTAGATATGTACAATAAATCTAACGTTAGTTTGTTTATTCTGTCTATTGATATATCTAACGTTAGATGTTAATATAGACTTATCAAAGGAACGGAGGATATGAGAAATGAAGAATACATGGAATATTGTGCATGACTGCGATTTAGACGATGGAACGCCAACAGAATGGGTTTTGAAAATAGCTGAAAATACATTTTATTGGATAGACGCTATGGCTGATTTCACATTTAATGTTATTGACAAAGATGGAGATACTGTTTTAAAAAACTGTCAATCCTTAGCAAGTGCCAAAAGATGGGTGACAATCAATCTTTTATAATAACCTCACCACCCACCCGGCGGGGTTGCGCCGGGAGAAAGAAGGGAAGATATGAAATATATTTATTCGCATAGCTTAAATGATATGGTCGTGGAATCGTTTTACTGGAACGGCAGGCATTATACATGGAATGATGCAGACTGCGTGTTCTATAACGACAAAAGCGATGAAGACTATTGGATGACGGTACCAGATGATGCCTATTGATTCCATCCCGTCCCTGCCGGGGAATGCAGGGAGAAAGTGAGAAGGATATGGCACTCATTAAAGCTGATGGAACAGTATTATACCAGGGAGCAGTTTTGGATACCAGTGAGCATTACTGGGCAGATGGAATGTTAAGCGAATATGCCTGGGTGTGGGATATGAAAAAGCACCAATTTGAATCTGTCAGTGTCGGCTACTATGGGGCTGACGGGCACGATTTTATCGGGACAAAGGTTGAGATAGACTTAAGCACTGAAGTTGCCAGAGACATTATCCGGACATTAAAGCACAGAGCATACGAAGATTTTTGCCGGAGCGTAATTGAAAAGAAAAACCAGATCGAAGCCGGAATAACCGCAGAGGTCGTCAGGGGGCGTAAAATCCCAAAAGGAACAATACTCAATGTATTTTGGGTAGGGGAAAGACCAACATACACCGGATATGGTACAGAGTTGATTGCCGGGTGTAAGGATAAGGACGGCAACAAAGTGTGGATTAAGGCAGAATACTTAAAAAACATATCACCTATAAAAAGTCCAAAGACAAAAGAACGAAAGAAATACATCAAGTGGTACATTAAGAGGAATGCAGGAGATATGGTAATGAAACAGGCGGCAGGATAACACCTACCGCCCTTTTTCTTACATCTCTGCAATTTCTCTCGCGTGTCGTCTGATAATCTCGCGCTCTTCCCCTGTGTCAGAATCGCGGTAAATCTGCTTCAACAGACCGTGGATTCCGCACATAAAATCTTCCAGCGCGTCAAGCATTTTATCTTTGTTCTCGCCGTCCCTGGCGTTGCTGTACTGCCGCTTCATCTCGCGGTACCTGTCCATATCGGTATCATCACCAGACAGGCGGGAATAGTTCGGGCGGTGCATATACTCCCCTGTGCGTTGATTGCGTCCTCTGCGGTAGGAATTTCCGTTGTCGTAGTTATCACGGGAATACCCGCGGTCACGGCTGTTACCGCCGCCATAACCTCCATCACGGCTGTAATCCTCCATGTCCCGGCTGTAACCGTCCCTGGAATAACCGCCGCCGTCCTGCATCATGTTGATTTTGTCCACGCCTTTCATAATCTCCACCAGCTTATAGGCGTTGTCAAGGTTGGAAGAAGTCAAGCCCTTTTCCTCAATCGCTTTTAACTCTTTTTCTGCGTTTTCTCTCAATTTATGCATAACTTAACCCTCCCTTACTGCAATCAGGTTAGCGTTCTGCACCTGAATTGCCTGTGTGGACGTGTTCTCGACTGCCACGGTTGCACAGCACCCTCTCGGCACGTCTATGTACGCCTGTGCGGACACGTTGAAGAAGTTCTCCACAGCCGCCGGAGTTACAATCATTCGGGTAGACTGCAAAGGTTCTCCGTCAACTGCAATCGCTACGGAAATAGCTCCTACCGTGCCGCCTGTCGGAATCTGGATATTTCCCGAAAAGCTGACAAGGAATCTCGCCTTGCAGTTATTCGTAAGTCCTCTCAATTTTACAATGCCGCTCCCCTCCCTGTGCTGAATACAGTTTGAACCGCACACGGGGGTTTCGGTTAATACAACATTCTGCCCTGCGTCTACGGTCTGCAAGGCAATTCCAGTATATTCTGCCATGTTATTTTTCTCCTCTCGATAACATGAAAGGACAGAATCCATGTTCTGCCCTCCCACGTTGTAATAACGGCTCATGCCGAACATTTCCGATGTTTCACGGAAAAGATACTCTTTTTTCAGTTTTTAGCAGTTGCCGCACTGATTGCAGTTATTTCCCCAACTCCAGCCGCCACAGTTATTCTGTGGAAATGTGACCGGAGTATTAGGCTGAACCACAACAGCATTTACCGGGCAGTCGTTGCCAGTCCTGCGTAAGATGTCTGCTCTACTTGCGTCAATCATTGCGCCGATAGTGGCGTTCTGTGCGCTCTGGCTTGCCTGAAATGCCAGTTTCTGATTTTCCAGTTCAAGCGCATGAATACGCTCTGCCTGTCTGTTGGCTTCCATCTGGTCAAGCCTTGCAATCACCCTGTCTGTGTCGTTGTGGGTAGACTGGATAATATCGCAAGTGTTCTTTGCGCCGGAATACATCAGGTCTTTAATGTCCCCACGAACATCACAGCAGCACTGCTGTGCGTTGAACATCATCGTCATAAGCTGCTGCATGATTGCCGCCTGGTCGTGACACCTGGAAATCTCTGCCTGCTGGAATCCCTGCATTACGGTCGTACCGACACCATTAACGGCACCAAGAACAGCCGTAGTGCTGTCGCAAATTCCATTGGTAATGCCGTCCAGCTTGCCGACAATGGTCTGCGTGTCAAATCCTCTCTGCAAGTCTGCCTGTGTAGCAAATCCCATTATTGCGCCGCCAGCACCATTACCGCCGAAGCCACCGCCCCAGCCGCCGAAGCCGCCCCAGCCGAACATGGAGAACAGGAAGAAAAGCGCAAGCATTCCCATCCAGTCTCCACCCCAGCCGTTGTTGTTTCCGTTGTTGCCGCTTAACAGAGCAACGTCAGAAGCTGATAATCCGTCCGAATTCATGTAACATATACCTCCATATGTGATTTATTTACAAAACCGCCAAGCGGTTATGTAGCGATTTAAAACATGCCTTTAAACAATCCCTGTGCCATCTGCGCCATTTGGTTAGCCTGTTCAATCTGCTGTTGATTGACTTTACCAGAGCGCAAAAGCTCATTCATTTTATCCTGCGGATTTACTCCCTGCATTTCCTGCCGGAATCGCTTAAACTCATTCATCATCTGGGAGAATTTATTTCCCCCTTGTGCCGGAAGTCCGCCCTGTGCCTGTTTGCTTCCCATCATTCCCATTAACGGATTCGACATTGCTCACAACCTCCTTATTCGCCTTTACAGGCTGTTTTTCTTGTGCATTGGTTAATTGTTCAATCATTTCCTTTAACTGTTCAAATTCGCCACGCTGGACGTATTGAGAGAGGTCTATTTGTGGTTGCTCTGTTGGCATTGTCCGCTGATTGATTTCAGATTCCGAAACTTCCTGAAAGAAAAATGCATGAAATTCAGGACTTCCGATTTTATCAACAGATTTAACGTAAAAATACGGCTCATTGTTATCCATCATCCAAACGGTTTGTCCCGGCTGTACAATCTGATTTTTCGCTCCGTCAATACCTGAGACTCTAATCCAGTCTACGTTCTGCGTTGGGGCTGGTGCGCTCTGCTGTCCCCATCCACCGCCTTGCGACTGATTATAAAAGCTCTGCATGATATTAGCTTTGCGCTGTTCGTATTCCCTTTCCAACTGCGCCATCTGCTGATTTAATGCTGGATTCATTGTTAATGGCATTTCCCGATTCCTCCATGGATTTTAGTAGCATGTCAAGCATAATACCGTCACTTGCGCTTTTATAATTGGGGCAGAACCCCCATAAATTGAAAAGTATTCCTGTGTTCATGGTTATATTTTAACGTACAAAAAAGAGACTTACCATGTCAGATAAGCCTCTAAATATTTTCATATATCATTCAAAAAACTATCAAATTTGTTCCATTATCTTCCGCAGCATCCTTTTGCTGATCCGGTTTATAGTCGATTCACTGCAATGCATAAGTTCGGCACATTCCTCCAAGGAGTATTCCTGATTTCGCAAATCATAAAGCTGTTCTTCCCTGGGAGTAAAATTGCACTCTCTTCTGAAATATTCTCTTTTCTCTCTGCTAAAATCCGGAATAATATTTCGTGCCATTCCTTATTTCTTCCTTTTCGCCGTTCCCCGCTTTTTGCCGTTCTTCTTACTCCTGGACTTCTGAACCTTGATTTTTGCCATTTTCCAGAATCTCCTCAATCTTAATTATGTCCTCCGCAGATAAATCCGTGGAAAGCACATTGCCCTGGCTATCCATCAGCGTATACACCCCGGTCTGCTCCACGGTTGCGGTGAAATCGTACTGATACAGATAAATCAGGAACCCGGCCACAATAGCAATCACAGACACAAACCACAACAAAGCCACGGTGATTAGCGCCTTATGTGACCTCTGCGCCGCAAGCTTCATCTCCTGAAGCAGCTCATTCGCAATATCCAGTGTTTCCTTGCTGTTTTCTTTTTCCTTCACATTATCCCTATTTTCCATATCCATTATTAATCCAGTTCCTTTCCGAAAATTGCTTAATTTTCTCAATCAGTTCTCTTGCTGTTTCCTAGCTTACTGATTCGTCAAAATTCAGATATGATACGTCTCCATCTCCAAAGCAAAAAGCTAAAGTATGCTTGTCTTTTATTTCCGCAAGCTCTCCGGGTATCATTGACCTATCTGTAAACAATCTTTCTCTGCTAATAACGCTCTCATTTTTCATATCTTCCCCTAACCTTTCCGCAAAAATCACAAACACATTGACCGACAAACAGAAGAAACCACTCTTTCATCAGAACAAAAGCCAAAATTGATATTTCACTAAGTATCGCCAACGAACCTATTATTACTGGAATTTCCATTCCCGTACCTCCGCCGTAATTCCTCCATATCTTCTGGAGAAATATCATATCCACCAAATTCATAATGTGGATACATATTTTCATCATATGTCACTTTTGTTTGTGGGTTAAGTTCTATTGGCCTTTCCTGAACCTCTGATTCTTCAAGTTCTATCGCCTGTCCGCATTCTGGACAAAATTTATATGTTTCCTCATTATTCACTATGCTGTGATTTTTGCATTTCGGACACACTTTTACTGACATTCCGTAATGGAATGATAAACATTCCTCTGTGCAATCAGGCTTTTCGCATATACTACAATCTGGCGTGTCCAACATTTTCATTGGAACATTTTCCACGTTTACACCTCCGCTCTGTATTTCCCTCATTATAGCAATTTTATGGAGTGGTTGCAATCTCATATTTCTGTTTCAACTCTTGAATCTCTGCTTCCAATTCCTCTATGTATTCGTCTTTATGGTCGCAGTTGTAGCAAATAGAGGTAGAAGTCCATGCAAACGGATTCTTGATTTTCTCATTGATACGGTCGGTGTGCCAGCGTTCCAATTCTTCCAATGCAGACATAGCCACTTTCGCCGCTTCCATTCTCTCTATCAGCCTTGAATTATCACTTTTAGGTTCAAAGTCATTATTATACGCAATCATGCTTTCAAGAGTGCTTATCTGTATTTGAAATTCTCCTATAGCTTCTTTCCTTGTCAATGCCTATCCCCTCTCCCAAAAATAAATAACGCTTTTCCCGGACGAATCCCAAGTGTCATAGAACCGCCCGTCCACCACCGTCACCACATGCCCGTCAAGCCCTAAAACATATGTACCATGTGGGAAGTTGCAGCAGAATTTGTAAACGTCCATAGGATAATCCGGCTCATATCGCACATACCCGTTGTCTGCCAAGTATTCGCCCCATACTTTATTTGCCGACAGAACGTCCTTTTGCTTGTATGCAATCTGCACAAGGTCGTCAAAGACTTCGTTCCATGTACGGTTTGTGGCTTTGCAGCACGCACGGATGGCGCAATCACCGACACGCCGCGAACGTGGGTTCGGGTTGTATTCAATCCATCTATCCATCTTTCTTTTTACTCTCTTTCTGACAAATATTGATTATCTCTCCCAAAAGGCTGTTGTGCTTATGAAATGCCCACCAAAGAATAAAAATATAAATGATGCCGATAATATTATCTCCCCACCTATCCCATTGAAGTGTGCCAAATTGCTCATATTCTGCGGCATACCATATTGCTGTGACTGCCAGATTGATTATGAGAGATTTCCATAATGATTTTATATCACAAAGCATTTTCATCTTCCCTACCTCCTACCACAATTTTACAACAGATTCGGGCGGGGGTTGTACCAATTATTCAGCGTATTTCTTCCCCAACAATGGAAATCTCAAATTTATCAAGTTGCGTATTACGCCGATTAACCCCGGCAATATAACATTTTACAGGAATATTTATATCAAGAAGAAGTCTGTTAAAAAACTCTTTGATTCCGATGAATTTCTTTGCTTTTTCAACATCTGCAACAATATGGAATCTTGTAAGTAAATAACCAAATTCTCTCGTACAATCGTCCAAATAGAATTTGTAACTATCTCCATCATAAATAAAGGTGGTTTCTTTCCTTATCACATCATCATCTTTACATGGCTTCATATTTTCTCTCCCTCCTTATAGAGACATTATACACTATTCATGTTCCTTTTTGTACCTTTTCGCCCCAGCATTACTCCGCTTTGTCTGCTCCCTGCCGAAATCAGCCACCTTCATGCGGTCATACTGCGGCTGTAAATCGTTCTGTTTGCAGAAATCGTTGTACGCCTTGTTTTTCTGCGTCAGTTGATACGCCATGCGGTCACAATCCCTCTGCAATATCTCCTTAACGTCCGTTTCTGCCACCCCTGCAATTTCCTGCTCTTTTACAATCAGCTTGCGTTTCCATGCCCGCAGACTACGCTCCATTGCACGCTGTTTCTGTTGGAGTTCATACCGTTTCCTGTTTTCCTCGTTGTCTATTTTAAGATTTCCATTGTCGTCCACATAGGGATTCCGTAAACGCTTATCCCAGGGCTTGTGCGAATGTCTGCAATTATATCCATGAAGCGACAGCGGATTTGTGACAGTTCCTTGTCCTGTTTTCGGGTCTATCCTATATCCAGTAGATTCAAGCATATTAGGGTATCCTGGTTCACTTCCAGTAATCTTATATGCTTTACCCTGCCATGATGAATGGTCTGCTATTGGCGGCTGTCCTTTTTGCGCCACTCTCGCCCCCAAATGCGCCGATACAAGGACATACTCAATTCCACCCTCAACTATGTACTGATTCGTGACTTGTGCCGCCGTCTGGTTCATGGAAGTAACCACATTCAGACGAACGGCGGCTTCCAGTGTTATTCTTGCCCCTGTTGGATAATCCACATATATCCCACGTCCAGCATACCTGTCAAGAATATCACACACCGCCGCCGAATAGCTTTGCACACCTGCCGCTACTCGCAAATCAGCTTCATCAAACATATTGATTAGGTCAATCTGGCTTTGCTTCATAGTTGTGCGTGTGAGGTTTGTCAGTTCCCCAAGGCTTTTCTTATATTCTGCGTCCATAACACGGATTACAGCGGCGTTTTTAAGCGGATTGGATAATTCTATACCTAACTGCCCTAACGTGGCTCTATCGTCCTCCCATGAGGTCAGAACAGCGTCTTGCAGGAGGGAGCGAAGTTCTTTCTGTGTCAGTCCCGTTAATTTCCGCAATTTCTGTTCAATCGCCGCTTGGCTCTCGCCCATCTGCTTTAATTTCCAAATAAGGCGGTCGGCGGTTGCGGTCATTTCCCCGGCAGAGAGCAGGCGGCGGGTGATGTCTTTGAGGATAAAGTTTTCAAGTTGTCGGTAGAGTTCAAGCAATCTATCCTCTTTGTTTGTGAAGTAGTCTGGGGACAACATCAGTTATCGCCCCAATCAATAGCCTGTCCGCACTCTGAACAGTAATTATGTTTTGTGAAATCGTTATCCTCAAATAGCAAACTACATGAACAATTAGGACACTCGCAATACAGCGAACCAAGTGGATTATCTATCGGTTTTTTTGGTGTGCTTTTCTCTTTTAACTTTTTAAACTCCTCTACTGTTCCAATTTCCTCATAATCAGCACATTCCTCAATGACTTTTCCAATGGTGGAATTTTTCTTTGCAAGACGCTCATATTTCATACTTACGCTATCCATTCCCCTACTCCTTTCCTGCTGTCCTCTTGACTAAATCTATCCATTTATTTCATAAACACAAGCCAATGGGTTTTTGACCGCTTATCTCCAAACAACGGCTTAAAATCAATGTTGGCCAATATTTCAGAAGTCTTTATTTGTTCCTCATTCCACTTAAAAATCAATACTCCATCTGTTTTTAGCACCCTCATGCACTCCTTAAATCCTGCCCTTATGTATGGTTTCCAATCAGCAGGAAGAACGCCATACTTTTTGGCCAACCACGAAGTTTCCCCAGCGTGGAGTAAATGCGGAGGGTCAAAGACAACCATTTTGAAAGTTTCATCAGCAAACGGCATATTTCTAAAGTCCATTTTCACATCCGGCTTGATAACCAATTTCCGGCCATCACACAAGGTTGTTTCTAATTCTCTGTTATCTGCAAATACAACGTCCGTATTTTCTTTATCAAACCAAAACATTCTTGAACCGCAACAAGCATCTAAAATTCTTTCCATATTGCACTTCCTTTCTGCAATGCTCCTAAATAGTTAAAGCGTGAGGAAACGGTTAGGAATTACCGCTTTCTCCCCGTCGGGATATCCTCACACTTTAATTTTAATATAAATTGCAGATTCAGTTGTACCATTTAATCCCTGCCAGCGGTCTGTTTGACAAGCCGTACCCATTCGTCCTTGTGCTGCTGCTTCGCCTTTTCAAACCAATGGTCGCCTGTTCCTGTGGTGTGGTATGCAAGAGGTCGCCCGGTCGGTTGCTTGCTTGGTGGCGAGTACCAGCCTGTTATATTGCCCCCTGCGTCACGTATTGGGATATTCGGGCCATATACGATACCCTCATACTGATAATGTGCATAGGGCGTGTTATACTCAATCTCGCCGCCGTATATCCCCTGCGAATAGTTCACACTGTTACGGAGTGCGCCCTGTTGGAATGGTATCAGAGGGTCGCAGTCGGCTACTACCTGCATATTCAACAGCTTTTGTGCTTCTTTCAGATTGCGGTCTATTCGCTTTGTGTCGATATTTATATCAACATTCCCTATGTGCTGTCTGATTCTCATAAAATCACGCTCCTATTCAACAGAATCCAACACAACTTTGGGGTCATTCTTATATGTTCCATCTATCTTTTTGCGGATAATCCTTGCTTTCCGTTCCTTTCCCTGTTCCTCATAGGTTTCTGCTATAAAATTTGCATAGGAAAGAAACTTCTGTTCGTCATGTTCCATGTGCGCTTCAATCAGTTTTCCTATGGTTACTGCGCTTATACACTCCATTCCCTATTCCTCCCCAAACAATCCTTCCTTCGGCTCATTCTCGGTTTTGGCTTCTGCAATAGCTTCATCAAAAGAGCGTCCCCGGCTCATTTTCCCATGCAAGGATTTATAATTCACACCATAATATCTCGCCCATTCTGCAAGCGTCTTTTCCTCTCCATTATGTGAGATAATGCGGTTATTCGTCTTGTTATTGGCATTTTTAAGCCTTGTTATCCATCTGCAATTTTCCGGGCAGTAATTGCCGCTTGTGTCTATGCGGTCAATTTCCAACCCCTCTTTATATCCGTGGGATAATGCCCAATCAAAGAAGTTTTTAGAATCGTTCCATTCTTCGCAAACAGAAACGCCCTTTTCGCCATAATCACAATATGATTTGTTCTTTGGATTCTCACACCTGTTTATCATTGAGTGCCAAACATAATATAACTTTGTGTGCGTCTGTCCATGCTTTTTATTGCTTTTGTGCGTGTCTTTTATCTGACAAGCCTTGCACTGTGTTGAATGTCCGCTTTGTAAGTTACTGCCTTGCACAATAACTTCACTACCGCAATTCTTACAGCGGCATAACCATTTCTTTTTCTTTCCCGGTATATCAACCGCAAGACTTATTACTTTAAGATTTCCAAATTCTTTACCTGTTAAATCAATCTTTACTGCCATATTGTACCCCTTTCTTACAATGCCCTTATAATAGTTAAGTGTGAGGAAATGGCTAAGGGTTGCCATGTTCGCCCCGTCGGGCTATCCTCACACTATAATTATAAAACAGTTCCGCTATTCAGTTGTACCATTTTACTCTTCCGGGAATAGTCTTTCATCTTCCTGTGGCTGTTCTGCCTGTGCTTCTGCTACCATTGCCGCCGCCTCTTCCTCTGTCAGCCCCATGTGACGGACAAGGAAACGTGCTTTCGACATATATCCATTCTGTGCAAGCTGATAATCAAATAGTTTATCCTCTTCTTTGTTTACAGTAATATCATCAAACTTATACGCAACCTCATATACTCCAACCGGGGCAAGATTATATATATCTGCCCACTTGTCAAGAGCATAAATCAACCCGTCTGTTGCAACTTGTAAACTCGCTCTAATCTGTGTTATGAGCTGTATCGTCTCCCGGTCGTCTGCCTCTACCTGTGTGGCGGTCACATGCCCTGTCCTACCATTCAACACAAACTGCCCTGTACTGTACCCGCATTTCACGCCGACAAGGTTCAGAAAGTGGTCTATTCCGCTCAATCTGTCCGCTGTCTGCAATGCAGGATTTACTTCGTGGTATTCGTCCCCCGTGGTACTGCCGGGCAAGATACGAACGTGACGGGGTAAGGCTTTCCCAGTCTTATCCACCGCACCGCCGGGAGAGAACCGGCTACGCACCGGCCGGCCGGGTTCGTCAATCAGCATATCCCCCAGGAACGTAATCTTCTGACTGTCAAATATTTCATCTTCTAACCTTGTCCACGCAATATCAAGGCTCTTTAATTCCTTTTGTGCATTTGAGAAAATAGAAACGCCCAGAGGACTACTCATATCAATATTATTAGACAGCGGCATTTTGAAGATAGAGAAAAGCGGCTGCTCAATGTTCTCATAGGCTGCATCTTCCTGCAGGTTCGCCCATACCGTTTCTTTGATATTGCACTCCTGCCCTATGCCGTTTGCTCCCGTGGATTTGTATGTCTTGTTGGTAATACGATACAGTCTAACATCATTCTGCATAGGCACTCGCCATTCTTCAAATCTGTGATACTCCAACCGTGTGTAGTACCATTTGCTGTCAGGTTCATGGTGCATATCATGGAAAATGCCGCCGTCAATCTTACCGTCTGTGGCGTGTGTCGGCTTAAAATCCCACGGCATAACGTAATCTATCCCCTCGCCATTAGGCTTTAAGATGATATACCCAAACGCACAAGCTTTCTCGCATTCTTCATTCTTCATGCGTGCAATATAGCTTTCCATAAAGCCATTGATCCAGTCTGCCCGTGCAGAACCCTCTACCGTAATACCCAGTGCCAGCGTGGTAAGCCTTGCGGTTTCGTTGCACAGCTTCTTTGCAAAGTTAAAGGATTCAATGTCAATATTTCCCCTATCGTCCGGCAGCGTCCAGTCCGGCTTCCCCTGGTAGATATTCACCCAATCGTTTAGCGCCGATTTCATCACGTCACTTTCTATCGTTTCAACTCCAAATTTGTCCTGCGCTTCTTTCTGCCACAAACTGTCCCACCACCTTTTTATTGTTTGAATTATGCTCATGCTTCCCACTCCATGTCGAACATCGCCGCAAGATATCCCTTTGCGGCTCCATTAGAATTACTAACAAGCCATTTTTTGTCTTTTTGTGAAAGTCTCTCTATCATTTTATGTCTATTTGTTTCGACTGGTAAAAACGGATTGATTCCGTGTTTTGTAAACATAAACAGAAGTTTTATAAATTTATAAATCATTACGCGCTATTCCCCCTCTTGTTAAACAACGGCTCAAATGCGTATCTCGTAGCCGCTATGGTGTGGTCGTCCTGTCCTTCCGGGTAGCCGCTTATGATATTGCCGTCCTTGTCCCGGTCATACTCATAGTTCTTAAATTCCTCATAGACATTCGGTGTCCTGTTCCTGTCAATAACCAATGTTCGGCGTTGCAACCATTTAAAACCATATTCCACGCTTCCGGGGCCTTTTACTGCTGCTCTCGCTGGCAAGTTCCTGCTTCTGTAATCATCTACGGACTTATTCTCGTTACTGTCGCAAGTGATAGTATAATCATCATACCCATGCTCTTTTATCCAGTTCGCCGTTTCCTCGTTGCTGGTCTTATGACAATAGTTTTCATCAATGAAATAGATTGTTTCATGCGCCCTGTCGTAATATGCCCGGATAAATGCGTATGCGTCCGGGAACCAACCCCAGTCTACACCCTGATAGATTCTATCAAAGGTCTTTATCTGCTCATCTGTGATAGCCTCAAACCGCAGATACTCAAACACCATACCACCGTTACCGTTCGCCACGCCGCCGTATTCGTGTTCGTATGCTTCCGGGTTTATTTCTTTCAAGTGTTCTGCCTTTTCGATAAACGGCTGTCCCAACCAGTCCCGGGGAACATCTAAGTACGTTGAGCTGTGGACAAGGGTATTTTCCCCCACCTCTGTCACATACTCATTCGCCCAGTTGTTAGCGGTCTTTGGTGGGTTAAATGACTTGAATATCCACGCCAATTCGCCACCACGAATAGCAGACTGTTCTATTTTACGCACTTCGGAATCTCCGGAAAACTGATCTAATTCCTCGTACCACAGAATACCGATATAGCCAAACTCCGGGTTGATAGATTTAATCTTGTCCGGGTCGTCTGCACCTCTGAAATATATCTTCTGCCCCGTGGCTTTCAGCGTGATTTCATATGGTGATTTTGTGGAGGTAAATTCCTCGTCAAATTCCTGCTTGCCTATCGCCCACTTAATCTTGTTATAGACAGAATCCTTGATGGTATTGGCAACCTTACGGCAGACAAGGGCGTGTATGTCGTGATGATTCTTTAAAAGCTCCACAACCACCATTCCGACAGTGGAGGACTTCGTAGAACCACGCCCACCCTTGAATATGTATTCCAGATACGCACGGTTCCTTATCGCACGTATAGCGGCGTGGAAAGCGTCTGGGATATTATCTAAGTCCATGTGATAAGTCTTATTCCGTAACGCTTCTTCTGCCGCTCTCTGCTTTTCTTCCTGCTCTTCCTTTATGCGAAGTGCTTTTTCAAGGGAATCTGTCGCTTTCAACCTCGCAAACGCTTCCGTTTCTTCATCCCTTGCTATCTCTGTTCTGATTTCCTGTATTTCTTGCAGTGTCGCTATTTTTGTGGAATCAATTACTTTCTGCCGCTCTGCTATGTACCCCAAAACGTTAAGTTTAGTTAAGTTTTGCGCTCCGATTATTTTAGCAGTCTTTCCTGAATATCCTGCACTAACAGCTGCCGCAGTAGCATTTCCGCCATTCTCTATGTAATTGTCCGCAAATGCTTTCTGCTTTGGAGTTAGCTTATCCATTCAACCACCGTCCATATGCTCATTGATTTCATTCTTCAATATCCCACCATGAAGCGTCTAACTTTCCCTCATACCAATCATGGAAAATTTCAGATATTTCCTCATCCGTTGTATCATCATCAAATTCCATTACTTCTTCATGTGTGCTACATGCAAATCCCGTTCCAAGATAAAATTTAACCTTTCTCATTCTCCATTACCCCTCTCCAATTCTTTCAATGCGGCTTCGGCTTCTTCTCTGGTGAGGAAAAACTCATAACCTATTTGGCAACGGTCAAACCAATTATCGACCCAAATAGAATACGTTTACTCGTTTATGTTTGCATGGAGTTTAACAGAAAAAGTATTGTATTCCTGTTTTACCCCAACAACTCTGCATTCATAGGTTCTATCAGGAGATAACTTAGTGCCTTTGTGTACTCTATACACCGTATCCCCCACCGCACAAGGCAGTTTCAGCAGCCTCCCTTGTTCCTCTGCTTTTCTGTACTCATAAAGCTCCTGAATATCCTCAATAAACTCTTTCCACTTTTCTGTCAGCATCTTTAAGCCCCACGAGTTCTCCTTACAGCACCGCTCCTCTAATTCCTCGTATTCTGCCAGCTTATTCAGTGCATTTGTAACCTTATTAAATTCATCAAATTCAAGATTGCACTGTAAATCCATGCTATCAACACCAATAATATCAGTATTTCCAAATCCGTCACGTTCCGTCAATCTACCCATATTCTCCTACCTTTCCACAATCCCCCTAAATCCCCTAATTCTATTGTACAGTAGATTTTAGGGGGAGTTGTACCAAGTTTATCAATCACACATCATAGCAAACAGCTTCGGATGTTGCTTTGCTAACTCTATCATAAGTTCCTTGTTATAATGAATGATTTTCCCGCATGAAATTTCATATGGTCTTTCAATGTCGCAATTCGGATTTCCTGTCTCAATCAAGAGATAATCTCCGGCTCTCTTCCTGAATACAATACAAAGCTCATATTTTCCGTATTGCTGATGGTCGCCGCTGTTTCGGTAGTAATAGCAGGAAACACGATTCCAGTTCGTACTATTTCCGTCAATCTGATATGTATTTGATGTGTCCTTTCTCCGGCGGTCAAGTTTCCTTGCGCCGATTTCTGCCATGTATCTTTCAAACAAAGCAGCTAAATCCTTTGTATCTTTGGTTCTGTAATACTTCTCTAAAATTTCTTCAATGCTACTCACTTCCCTATCCTCCTTAACTCCTTATCAAACAAACTAAGATAGTATCTCGAC
>OFFK01001117.1_pt1 | contig 20393 bp, 19 predicted proteins | sample 1521361 | NCBI WGS metagenome assembly OFFK01 (sample SAMEA3504096, study PRJEB24116) | mouse gut metagenome | biome: mouse gut; feature: mouse-associated habitat; material: faeces | place: Denmark | collected 2011
AATATAATATCCGTCCTCTCCTTCCTCCCCTCCCGGCCTGCAGTCAAATTCCACCAGCTGTACGCCTGCTTCCATTGATCCATCTGCTTTCTCAATCTCTGTATATATATTTGCATTATTATGTGAAGCATAGTGAACAGCATCATACAGCAGAAATGTGCCATTCCCGTTCCTTCCATTAAGGATCTGTGTCACAAAAAGATCCCCTCCCACGAACTCTGACATTTTCTTTCCTGTACAATCATATATATAATTAAAAGAAAGTACAGCGGAAATATTAACATCACCCTTAGACACAATGATCTCATCCTGCCCGTCCCCGGTAAAATCATAACCCCATACCGCTACCCATCTCTGTATATGAGGATATTCCCACTCTTCCATAAGAAAATCCTGAAATCCCTCATCATCCTCTGCCATGATTCTTTTGATCAACTCTGTTTCTTCTTCTGTTCTGCCAGTAATTCCTATTTCCTCCGTTATTTGTCCGCATTTCATCTGCACCGGCACAACTGTATCTTTAAGACTCCCTGGTCCACACCCGCTCATGGTAAGTATTGAAAAGATTAATAGTTTAATGGCAAGTATTTTTTTCATGTATACTCCCGTTCTGCCTATAGCAGTGCATCCAAAAGAATATATGCTCCAGGAAGCAGAGCATCGCTGTTATAGCCTTCGTGTCATACGTTATGCCAAGACCACTAATGATCTGTGCCTTTTCAGCTATTGCCTCAAACGCTGCTGCATCAAAATCATAATATAATTTATTGGCAGGTGCCATTGTTGTTACCTGCCCCAGAGTTTGTCCATTGAGTAGATATACATTGGATCCGCATGTCAGTTGATGCCTTTATGGACCCTGACATCCCGCAGCACAACATATTCAAACGGTTCGGTCCTGATCAGGTAGTATCTCCTCTCATTCCCACTTGAGACTATTGTGTTTATACTTCTATATGTTCGGCGGAATCCCTTCCTCAACAATTACACTTTCCACATGCTTCATATACATCTCCGCCTGTTCCTTTACATCTTTATTTTTATTGCCGTAAATATGCAGGTCTGTCAGATTCTCCAGATTACGCAGTGCTTTCACATCCTCAACGTCCGTGCCTGCCAGCATAATGAATTTCAGATCATGCAGTTCAGCCAATGGCTCCACATCCGTTATCTTGATATTTATCAGATATAAGGCCCGGAGCTCTGACAGGCCAGTAAGTGCACTCAGATCCATGGGGGATTTTTCATCATCATCTCTATACCACAACCACCACCCGTTATCCCATAAATAAAGTGATTCCAACTGTGTTAAATGTGAAAGACTTTCTACATTTCTAATGGATTGCCCAATAATGTGGATCTCTCTAAGATTTACACATTGACTAAGATGGCTCAGGTCAACGTCCGTCAGATACTCAACCGATAAGTTTCTCAGCCACTTCAAGTCTGCAAAGATTGACAGGTCACTATCACCGGCATATCCCTCAAAATAGATACTGTCTATATACTGCAGATTTTTGATAAAAGACAAATCTACGTCACCCGATCCAGTAAATAACATTGACAATTCCTGCAGTTGTGTCAAACTGCCTAATGGCGACAGATCAATATCATCATCACCGGAAATTGCTATGCTCAAATATCTCAAATTTTTCAACTCTGCTATTCTTATGACATCTTCCTGCGTAACACCAGGCCAAAATGATACGCCTTCTACATGTTCCCTTATCCATTCATCGTTGCCTGTATTATCAACGGTTTCCTGTAAGTTAAGATCAGAAGCAGCCTCATACTGTGGATTCTTTTCTGTTATCAGCCGCAACTCCTGCTCTTCCGCACTTTCATCCATTATGCGAAATTCTGTTTTGCCCTGCGCATACTCATAAATACACAGCAAAAAAAACAATACGACCACCAGCCTCTTTATTCTCTTCATACCAAATCACTCCAATGATCAGTTAATTCTTTCACTATCCATATTTCTCACAAAATCTGCCCTGCATAACAGTGAATTCTTAATATCCCGATACTCTTCATACGAGATTTCATCTGTTTCTTCTATATGCCTCATATATTTTACTTCATTTCTTTTATAATCCTGATATTCTTCCCAGATACTCTCTTTTCCGATGATTTCTCCTGCTCTGATCTCGGTAATGTCCCATGTTTCTTTTATCATTGCCGATCCTCCGAACCAACTGCCTCTTTCAATGATCCTGCCATCGTCCGTATATAAAGCATTATAATATGTTCCGCAGTACAACAATCTGTCTGTGTAGGTAAAGATAGCATTCATGGAGCTCGGATGGTCCGAAAGCAGAATTAATTCCGGCGTCCCATCCTTATCCAGATCCTTTAATGCATATCTTTCATAAATCAGATCCTTCCCTATATGATTCACTAAATGTGGTTCATACTGTACAGTACCTCCTAATGTGCCGGAAAATTCTTTTTCATATTCCGTTATCTTTGTCCAGCCGCGCATAACCTCTTGATAAGAGCTCCACCATTCTTCTTGAAAATCCCAGTTCTCTTCTTCCTCTTTTTCCATTTCATCAATCTCTGCCTGCGTTATTGTTTTTTCTGCCAGATCAATACGATACCACTTGCCAGAATCCGTCTTTACCAATGTACTTTGATCATCCATATCACATAACCTGCATCTTTCATTGATGCCATTTTGCAACAGTATCTTCTCTGTCTCCGCCACTTTCTGTTCATTGACCTCTATGGTTCGGTAATCCATTCCGGCAAAGTTTTCTGTATAAATCGAATCCTGAAACGTCAGCTCATATACATCCATCGACTGTGCATCCAAACAGACGCCGGAATCGCTATATTCGGCAATAAAAAAGGCGCAATAGTGTCCTTCCTCTGATATCCAGGTTTTTCCCAAATTAAGAAGCTGATAGAATCCATTCTCCTCCGCCAATGCTACAGCATCTGCGTAAATTTCATAATACCAACTATAATCATCAAAAAATTTTTCCTGTTTCATACTCTCTGCAAATTCCTCTGTTTTTCTTTCCTGTTCCGCACTTTCCTCGTTTAATTCATGATCTTCTCCCCATTTTTGTTGATTTAATCCAACTATATAGATAAATGCAGACATACTCAGTAACAATAATGCTGCACTCTTAACCCTGTCATTCACAATAATCCTTTAACACCTTTCTTGCCTCTTCTTTACGCTCTTCCAGATGTAATTTATCTTTATCTGGATTTTCAAATTCCAACATAAAATACTCTGTTGCGATATCAACATCACTATATTGGTTCATTATTTCTGGTCTTACACTTCTGAAATCATATCCTTCTAAAAGTTCATACTCTATATAACGTATCTGCACTTCATATGTATCCCATGTTGCCCCTAATTCATCGGCCAATTTAAATAACCCTTGCTTTCTTGGTTCGTATGTCCACTGGCACAGTCCGATTCCAACATCTTTTGTTTCTGCTTTTCCACCATTTTGAGTAATATCTATAATATATCCGCCGCTTTCCCATGAAATATTTCCCATAATGGCCGCTACTGCTATGTCTCCATACCCCATACTCTTTAAATCTCTCCATAACATATCTCTGATCGACAAACCCATAGAACACTGTCCCTGCCCAGACTCCTTCGCGCTGATCGTCCCGCCGCCGTACCTGCAAAAAAGCATGGACATCATATTGATACCTTCTCTGCCGTTAAACTTCATATAAGAGTCAGCAAATAAAACCCTGTCTATTCCGGACATCATCGGCTCTTCTCGGAAAGTATTGTCAACATAATCATATTCTGTCGGAAGATTCTCCCACTCAGGATTTAATACCATACAGCAAAAGCATGTTCCCATATTTTGTTTAAGCGCCTGTAATATACCGCTTAACATCTCTTCCTCTGTTACGCCTGTATACTCATATCTATTCATCAATGCCCTGCAGACGCCATCCAGCATTTCTTCTATTTCAGTAATATTCTCCTCATCAATACGTTTACAGTTTCCAAAACTGGTAATGTTCAGCCTGCCTTCCTCTTTTACGAGTTCATCTCTCAATCCGCCTGATGTATCTGAAATATTTGCAAAAACAAATCCCCGCGCGTCCTCCGGCCGCTCTTCCGGCAGCTGCAGTGCAGACATCCCCGCCGTCAGAACCGGTTTGCTGGTTATCTCATTCCCTTGGTAAAAGAGAGTCTGCTCAGTGCCTTCCTCTGCCTGCATGGAACATTTCAGGGGCGCACCGTTGACGATATATTCCTTCCAGTTACAAATCAACGATTCCATAAGAGTATCAAATGTATCATTCATTTCTTTTGGGTCAATATCATACTGTTCGGCCAATGCCTCCGCCTGTCCGCTCATGGCCGCGCCGTGTCTCTCAAAATACTGTCTGTCCTGACGGTCCATAAACTGACTGCCTTTTATCTGTTCTACATCAAATTCCTTAGTATCTGCCATATTCTTCCCCTTCTTTACTGAATTTTGCTGGCCTTCTATACGGTACCTGATCATACAGCATCAGAAACATGGATAACCGCCGCACTTCCCATATATTCCCCATACATGATCTGAAAGTTGTCTGACAGTCCGGCTCCGCTCTCCGATACAGTACGCATGATCAGGCCGCCCATACTCTTTATGATCCTGTACATAAGGGCATTATAATACTCTGAATACACCTTACTGACTTCATCCAATTCATAGTTCTGGACACGTATAAATTTCTCACTTACTTTCTGATGCAGGAATGCCATGTCCCCCTGATACGCATCCTGCAGCAGCTGCAGATCGTAACAGTCCGCTGTCTCCTGTTCATCCAGATAAAACCCTTCATCCAATGCCTCTATACGGAGCAGCATTCTGTTAAGATGCACACCGCACTGTGTAAAGCTGCATATCAGGTATGCAATCTTCCCTTTCTGTCCTTTCTCCTGCAGATCTTTTACCTGCACGAAAACTCTTTCGATTTTCTCACGCATTCCATTCCAAAACTCATTTCCTCTTTCTTCCAGCTTCTTCTGGATACTGCTGCCGGATTCCTGAAACCGTTCTTCCATATACGGCTGCATGGATCGAAGGATATCCTCCCTGCGGTCATATTTCTGTTCCATGTATCGCCCCCTGCTTTCCTGACGGCAACGGATCAGACTGTATACTTATACTCTTTAGCATCTCAATAAACACCTTCCTGTCCGCCTCCATTGTTCCTTCCGGAAAGTGATAACTCCCAAGCATCATGTTATCCTTCACAGGCAGGACAAACATACAATGTATGCTGTCAGCCCTGATCCCTCCTGTGACAAAGGAGAACCATCCTATCCTTCCTGCCTCTGTCCTGAGTTCCCTGGCCCGTATCCGTACGCTCTCCGGATAGATATGGCCAAGTATCCTCTCTATCTCCCTGACCGCAGGATATACCTGCTTCTCCTGTAATGGCTTGTCCAGCAGGTTAAAGGTGATGATCCTGTCCCCATCCCGGCTGCTGTATACCTCCTGCGGCCTTGGAATGCCCGGAAACCGCGCCGCCATCCACTCGTCTGACGGCCTGCCATACTCTTCCGGAATCTTTAGATATAATCTGTCTGCCAGACAATGTACTTCCTGCCATCCGGCCCTTTCCCTGTTCTCTTCCATCCGGCTTTCCCTCCCACTCCACTCTCTCCAAAGAGACCGGTATTTCCTTCCTGTATGCCATACCGCTGCCGGCATGACCGTCCTGCACAGCCTGTTCCATCCTGCGTACGGCATGGCTCTTTATGTCGATGGCATTCAGCCTGTTTATCTTATCAATGGCAGGATTCTTACCGATACCGCCGATCTTAACACGCTCGCTCATAGAACTGTACCTTCCTTTCGTTCCTGACCTCCATTACCTCTCTGCCCCGCCCGCTGTCATACACGGGTCCTGGTGATGACCGGCATGCTGCCCGCCACCGCCGCCATGACCGGATCTTCAAAATCTTCTGACGGTATATTTGCCAGGATATCTGCCACTATGCCATTCAGCGGATAACGCTCTTCCTGCAGTGGTGCACTGCCGCCTGTCTGCGAAACCGCAGGCTTTTTCTTCTTTGCCGCCACCTGGGGAGCCGCCGCAAAATTGCCGGTACTCCCGATCGCGTCAAAAGCATTGCACAGGTTGATCACCGTCGGTTTCATCATATCTTTTTTGACCAGCGTAGCTTCTTTCGGAGCAGTCACCGTGATCCTTTTAGCCTGGAACTGGACCTGTCCCTCCGCCAGAATGGACAGTCTGTTCGTAGTCTTCATGCGCACGGTACTGCCATCCGCAAAGGCGATCTCCGCATTCTGCCCTTCCCTGTTCAAAAATCCCATCTCTGCCGGCCTCATATACAGCCGTTTCTCATGGTCTGTTGTAAAATAGCGGTCGACAGGATCTGCCAGTTCCGGGCATTGTTCTCCGTTTTCCCTCAGGTTGTAAATGGCCTTCGCATTCTCTTCATTGTCTTTATCGAAGTACAGTGCTGCCCTTGTCCCTTTTTCGGGCATGCAGTAGAGCATGTTGCCGGTGATCGGCCTCCATGGATAATCATAGGCTGCCGATACATCCTGGCTGTCGTCGATCTCCAGGCGCAGGACTTCTCCCTTAGTCTGAAGCACTTCTCCCTCGATCACCACACCTTTCAGATGCTCCGCCGGTATCTTATCTGACTGAAAGCATTCCCGCGGATATACGCTGATACAGGTCTCGATACTGTTATGTACAAAAGAGACATCGCAGGCCATGACACCATATTCCCTGCCAAGGGCCGCCACGCCCTCACCTACACGGATGAATGTCCTTCCGTGTATCTGATAACCGGTCCTTCTCTCCTGCACGGAATTCCTTCCCGGTATTTTATACAGGATCTCTGTATGCTTATGTCCTGCAGTATCGATCGACCGGGCCGGATACTGCGGCAGGCCTGCGCTGATCTCCTTCTTCCTCCCGTGGTCTTCCGGCTGCAGTCTGCCGCCCAGATGGCTGACGATCCTGCTAAGGAACTGCCAGTCTGTCTCCTGATACTGAATCAAAGGGCAGGAAAGCGCCCGGTCCGGCAGGTTCCAGTTGACTTTGAAGCCGTATTCTCCCGCCACCTCTTCCACAATGTCCTGGTAAGTCCTGCTGATGTCCTGAAACGACCTGGATCTCTTCCTGATATCCATCTGCCACAGGTAAGAGACTGCCTTAAGCTCCAATACTGTGTAGTTTCCCACACTCTTAAGTTCTGCACCGTCTATCAGGCCGCTGAACAATGACTCCTGTCTGCCTTCTTCATCCTGGCTGGACAGTTCGACCTGCTCTTCCTGCATCCTGCACAATGCATCAAATGCTTCCTGATAATCTACAACGCAGGAAACTGTAAGCCGCGTCATCTCTCCGTACCGCGCCTGCAGATAGCAGCTTAATATGGTCCGGTATTTAAATATGCTGTTTATCTGCAGCTGTCCGAGTAAGATCATGTCTTCCATTTGTATTCACCACCTTGTTTGTATTAGTCCTGTATGATGCTTCCTGCCTGTTATATTTTTTATCCTATGCGGATCATCCATCTACTCCACTGCCTGTTCAAAACAGGGACTAAAAATCCTGATAACAATGATCGACAATCAACCAGGAATCCTTACCGTCCTCGAAATCCGAAATGAATGTGTACTCATAAAATTGATCCGTATACTGGATGTAATACACCGGCGCTTCGTAAAAATACATAAATCCTTCCTGAACAGGCGCCTCATAAGCATTCCTCTGAATTTCCCCGAAATCCATTCCAGCCCTTGCATCCATAAATCCATATTTTGAGGACTCCTTAATGATGACTGCCCGCGGCAAACCCGACTCCCATATGGAGCCTGGCGCAGAATTTGTATACTGCAGAAGCATACCGTCATTTATCGTAAAAGTTGATCCACTAAAATGTCCATTCAAAAATCCCAGCATTCCACAGTATGAAAGGTCATCCACCTTCTCTATCCGTGCCAGTTCACCTTGTTTGACTCTAAAATATTTTTCGTATAGGAAACGGGGATCGTCTTCTCCATTCCATTTCTCTTCCAGCAGCTTTTGCAAATTATAATTGATCTGCAGACGCTTCCACTGTTCCTCTATCGCATCCAGCTCTTTTTTCTTGTCTCGTACCAATCTATCCAGATCATCATTGAGCAAAAAATCCAGGCGGCCTTCTTCTTCAATAGATCTGCCGATAACCTCTGTCCCTTCGCCACTCTCCAGGTCTGTATCTATATCCATCCACTTTCCTTTGATATGGTGCAAACATATCACTACAGCAATACATACAATAGTAAAGAATATTGAGAATAAAGTATAAAGATCATTCTTTTTCAATTTAATTACCTCATGTTCCTTTATTTATTATTTGGTGTGATATACGTTATAGTAGAGTCTCCGTATGCAGGAATCGCAATATAATAATAGGAATACACATCATCTTCATATCTAAGATACCGAAAGTTTTCCCCCTCTGATGAATACCATTCCACCTTCGAATCCGGATATTTTTCTTCGATATCAAACAGATACATCCCGGATCTGATCTCTCTATATCCGACAGGAAGCGCCGGATTCTGTATGACCACTCCTTCCGGAAAGTCATCTGAAAAACTGTCCACACTGTATCGAAGCCATATCTTATCCCCCACAGGCAGCAACTCTCCCCATGCTTCTGCTCCCGGAAACACAGCGTCCAACCCGGCTGACAGGTTTGATGCATCCAGTATCGATTGCAATTCTTCTTTTTGAACTTGAAAATACCTGCTTATATATGCTTTACTCCCAATCTCATGATCAAGTTCCGCAGCGATCGAATCCAAATATACTCCTTTTTTATAGTTCACCTCCAATTCGTCATATCTTTTTTTTACAGTAACTATTTCCTGTTGTATCTGCTCATACTCATTTATAAACTTCTGCAGACTGACGCTCACCCGATCAAGGTTGTCCGATAATACCTGATTTTCCACCGTTATCTTTGTTACTGTTCTTCGTTCTTTAGCTTGTAGTTGCTCACTGCTTTCCATAATTTGTACACAAAATAGAATTGAAGGTATCAAACAGCAGGTATCCACGAGCATGAATAAATATTTCAAATATTTATATTTAAGTTTCATCTGTAAGGCACTCCTCTAACCCAAATCTGATGTCCACTGCCCTGTTTACATTGATCCCATACGGTATACGGTTCTTCTTGTCCGTCTCTACCAGAAAATACTCCATTTTGTTTCCTCCAAATTAACCGGCTTCATCTTAAAACAGATTTCCATCTGCACTCCCTGAATAAATAAGTTCCCTTTCTAATTTCCTCTATATTCTACCGCGGCCCTGTATCATTTTTGCATCATCTTTGTATCATTTTTGCATCATTTTTGCATCACACCGCTGTCCTTATTTCCATCCCATATATGACTCAAACATATCCGTCATATCAAGCGGGTTTTTCTTCTTCCCGCTTCCAGTATCCTTTTTCCCCTGTGCCTGGTCATGGCCCTGCGCTGCTCCGCTTGTCCTGTAAGAAGAGTTGAAATATCTCTCCATATGCCTGGCCAACCCCTCAAGATCTACCGGCTGCACCGATGTTCGCCTGCTTTTCCTGCAGGCGGCTGTCAGTCCCATTGTGATTTTGCCGGACAGTTCTGCTCCTGCCAACAACAATGCTGCCGCAACGGCTGTACAGGAAAACAGATAACACCCCAGCCTGGTCCTGGCATGAAAACCGCCCGTATTCTTCCTGAAAGCAAAATATTTTTTCATTATATGTTTTATTTTGTCTTTTCCGCAATACTTTTGGCACGACGTACAGTTTTTTGTCCCCAAATCCGGTTCTTAGACTTGATTTTATAATTTTACGCACACAAAAAGAGATTACAGCGTTTATACCATAATCTCTTTTTTAACCGGTTTTACACCGGACAGATCCGCGTTGCTCAGCTCTGACTTTCTATTCTGTTTAAGATAATATCGCAGGCAAACACACCATCCGCACATTGCCAGGTTTCGCTGCCATCATAGGAACTGACGCACCGTTCTATATTACGTATTCCTGTTCCCTTCTTATTCTCCGGCATTCTGCCGTTCTTTATAACAATCTTTTCTGTTGTGCTGTTCGTGATCCGGATCAGAAGCATATCATACTGTGGTTCCACGGAAAGCCTGACATACCTGCCCTGCTCACACTTATATGCCGCCGCCATGGCATTATCCATCAGATTGCCGAATATTGTGGTAATATCTACCGGCTTCATGAAATTGATATCCACCATGGACGCGCTGATCTCCAGCCTGATTCCCGCCTGCTCAGCCTGCCTTGTCTTGTCGGACAGGAGGCAGTTGAGTATCGTATTATTTGTATAGGAAAGAGGCACCAGTTCCTTCATCCTGCTCCTGATCTGTCCCGCATAGCTGACAGCATCCTCAATATGATTCTGCCTGTACAGTTCATCCACCATCTTCATATGCTTGTCGACATCATGCAGGATGCGCAGCATCTCCGTATACTGTCTGCTCCTCGCCTCATAGTTCTCATACTGCATCCTCTCCTGCTGCCGCATCATATCTACCTGCAGCTTATAATCATTCCGCTCATCTGAGACTTTGATAAAATATAACATATACAAATTGGCAAAAACGATGCAGCCTGTCATCAGCATAAGAATGACAGGATTCTCTGATCCTGATATGAATGCCAGCGTCAGGACATTGACAGCACTGTACACAAACAGAACGAGATACAGCACATACTGTGTGCCGCTCCTGGCCGGCAGTTTCCTCCACAGTCTGCGGAATACAATGTAGTACAGAAACAGCAGGATCACCTTGGAAAATGCCGTCACCATGCTTTGCAGGATAGCGGCGCTGTCCGGCACCTGCCCCATCGCTTCCAACAGATACAGAAGCAGGAAAACGCCAAGTGTCTCCAAAACCGCTATCACGATGTACAATACCACTGCCTCAGCAATACGGGCTATCCCTTTCCGCTCATCATAATAGAGAAATAAGCTGACCAGTACAAACACGAGCAGATGTGCGATAAAATTAAAGATAAAATGATCCAGACAGTTGACCCCGGTGAGCAGCAGGATACTGACAGCCATCGTGCATCTATACAATGACCTGCTTTGATATATTCTCTCGCACCGCTCATCCAGAAACTGAAACATAATATTGATTATGATGCCGCATGAAAGCAGCGAGCAAAACAATAAAACCACTCTGTCCATGGTTCCCTCCCGGTAATATCCGCACCACGCGTCAGACTTTATGAATAAATTCGCTTAATCTCTCCTTAAATCTGACGGCGCGCCTTTGCGACAGCGGTATGATATCTCCTGTACTGAGCCTGATCATATATCCCTGTATCCCTGCAATCCTGCCAAGATTGACCAGTATGCCCCTGCTGCATATTTCAAACCCAAAAGGACTCATCCTCTCTTCCAGAGCATGCATGGACGTCTTATAGCAGTATTCTGCTTTGTCTGTCCTTATCCTCACCTGTTTCTGTCTCTTTATGTATTCAAAGTACAGAATATTCTGTACCGTAACGCTGACCATCGGCTTCTCCTCACATACCCCGTTCCCGTTTACGGTCACATGCTCAAACACAATCCTGCTGTCCTGCTTATCCCCGCCGTCCTTCAGCAGCTCTTCCAGTTGTTCCCGCAACTCCTCCTTCTCTACCGGCTTCTCCAGATAAGCAAAGGCGTGGGAGCGGTTGAGCGCCTCCCTGTAATATTCATCAAAATTCGTCTGAAAGATGATCTTGATCCGGCGGTTCCGTCGGTAGATTTCATTGCCCACATCCACGCCGTTCTTTCCATCCAGCATGATATCCAGAAACACTATCTGATAATCCAGTTCCGACTCCAGAAGTTCTTCCCCCTGTTCAAAACTGAAGATCTCACAGGAAACATCCTGCTCTCCCAGAATATCCAAAACCAGTGCCTTCAGGAATCCTGCTTCTTCTCTGTCATTGTCACAGATTGCTATCTTCATCTACCGGATTCTATCCTTTCAAAAGGGCAGCGACAAGCCCTGTTTATCCAACTACACAATACGTCATATATTCTACAGCTGTCAAGCACTATTATGAAAAAGGGCATCCCCACTGGAAATTCGCTCCAGTAAAGAATACCCTTACCCAACTATAAAATACAACAAATATAACAAATAATTCCAAGCTGGCGTAAACTTTTGAAGCACTCCTTATTTAAAAGGAATCACGCCGCCATCATATTTACCGTTGATAAACTCTGTGATCTCATCTGATTTCAATACATCTACAAGCGCTTTAATGGCCTCACTGCTCTCATTGCCTTCTTTTACGGCAATCACATTCACATAGGTCTTCGCCGCCTCGGAATCAGCCTGCTCGTAGGCAACCGCATCCCTGGCTACGGAGAAACCTGCCTCCAGTGCGTAGTTACCGTTCAGGACAACAAACGCAACCTCATCTTTTACTCTCGGCACCTGTGCCGCCTCCAGCTCCTGGATCTCAATCTCATTGGGATTGTCAACGATGTCTCTCACGGTCGCCTCCAGTCCCACACCGTCCTTCAGGGTGATGATACCGTTATCCTGCAGCAGCAGAAGGGCTCTCGCCTCATTGGTCGTATCATTGGGCACTGCGATCACATCGCCTTTCTCCAGCGTGGTCAGATCACTCTTCGTGCCGGGATAGATGCCGAAAGGCTCATAGTGGATGCCGCCTGCATTGACAAGATGCGTACCCTGCTCCTCATTGAAGGAATCCAGATAGGGAATATGCTGGAAATAGTTGGCGTCGAATTCACCGCTCTCCACAACCTGATTCGGCTGTACATAATCGTTGAACACGGTCACTTCCAAAGTCCAGCCCTGTGCTGCCAGAAGGGGCGCTGCCTCTTCCAGGATCTCAGCGTGAGGTGTAGCGGATGCTGCGATGGTGATCGTGCCTTTGGACTCTGCCGCCTCGCCTGTTTCTTCCGCGTCTGCGGCCTCATCTTCTGCTGCCGCCCCGTCTTCTGCGGGTGTCGTCTCTTCTTCCACAGGAGCTGCCGCTTCCGTGTCCTCCGCTTCGCTCTGTGCCGCCTCACTCTGTCCGGACGCTGCACTGTCAGCGGAACCGCCGCACGCTGTCAGGGTACCAAGCGCCATAACGGCTGTCAAAATAGCTGCGATAAATTTTTTCTTCATAAATACTCCTCCATTTCTGCCCAGCCTGCAGCTGCGGGCTCAAGCACAAGTTTCTATCTGAAAGCCAATGCACGGTATCGTGTTTCCTTTACCGCACATAACTTTGAGATCCGTATATTACACGGCTGCCCCGACATACTCTGATGTCCTGGCCAAATCCGGTCTATCTCTGCCTGCGGTCCAGCTTCACCGACATCTTCATGCCCAGCGTCTGGAAGATCTGCACCAGCACCACCAGCAGCACTACCGCCACAAACATGATCTCTTCTTCATAGCGGTAATAGCCGTAACGCATGGCGATATCTCCGAGACCGCCGCCGCCGACGATACCTGCCATCGCCGAATAGCCAAGGATCGTACCAAGTGCAATCGTCACCCCCACCAAAATGGAAGTCCTGGCCTCCACCAGCAGCACATGCATGATGATCGTCATAGTGCCTGCGCCCATACTCTGCGCCGCCTCGATCACGCCCCGGTCCACCTCATTGATGGAAGACTCGATCATACGGCCGATAAAAGGAGCCGCAGCCAGCGTAAGCGGAACCACCGTAGCCGCCGTGCCGTAGCTTCTGCCAACCAGCGCCTTGGTCAGCGGCATCACCAGGATCAGCAGGATCAGAAAAGGGATACTCCTGACGATATTGGCAATCACGTCCAGCACCTTGTAGATCACTGCATTGGGCCTGACACCGTTTTTGTCCGTCACCGCAAGGGCAATTCCCATAGGCAGCCCCAGAAGATAGCCGAACAATGTTGACAGCAGTGTCATAAAAAGGGTCTCCTTAATGCCGTCCATCATCATGACCGTCATTTCATTTGTCCATTCACTAAACCACATAGCCGTCCACCTCCTCGACCGCCAGGCCCCTCTGCGTCAGGTATTCCTTCATATCGGCCTGCATCTGCACGTCATCCGGCAGGCTTAAGATCATCTCTCCTCTGGCGATACCTTCCACATTCTTGGTATCCGCCCGCAGGATATTGATCGGCTGTCCGAAACGCAGCACCATATTGGCAATGACCGGCTCGAAGGACGAGTTCACGGAAAAGACGATGCGGATACAGCATTTGCCTTTCATCATATCCTTCTGGTGGCCTTCCAGTGTGCGCCGCTCCTCCCCTTTTCCCTTGACGATCAGCTCTTTGGCCTCTTTCGTCTTCGGATGGGAAAAGATCTCCGACACCCGGCCCTGCTCCACCAGACGGCCGCCGCCGATGATCGCCACATGGGAGCAGATCTCCCGCACCACCGACATCTCATGCGTAATGATCACGATCGTGATCCCGTAATCTTTATTGATCTGTTTCAAAAGCTGCAGGATGGACTGTGTCGTCTGCGGATCCAGGGCACTGGTGGCCTCATCGCACAGCAGGATCTTGGGATTGGCCGCCAGCGCTCTGGCGATCGCCACACGCTGCTTCTGTCCGCCGGACAGCTGGGACGGATATGCCTTCGCCTTCTCCGTCAGTCCCACGATCTGCAAAAGCTCCTCCGCCCTTTTTCTGGCATCCTTCCTGCTCATGGTGCCTTTCCTGCCGCCGTCCTTCTTCCCCACGCCGGCATAGAGCAGCGGAAAACATATATTATCAATGACATTCTTCTGCATCAGCAGATTAAAATGCTGAAAGATCATCGCGATCTCAGCCCGCTGCGCACGCAGCTCCTTCTCTGAGAGCATGCTTAAATCACGGCCCTCGATCTCCACAGTGCCCCCTGTCGGCCGCTCCAGAAAATTCAGGCAGCGCACCAGCGTACTCTTCCCGGCGCCCGACATGCCGATGATCCCGTAGATATCCCCTGCCTGAATGGAAAGGTTGATATCCTGCAGTGCTTCCACATCGGCGTCCTTCGTCACGAATGTCTTACCCAAGTTACGAACTTCTATCATTCCTGCCATTTCGCTTTGTCCTTTCGTAAATGGTCTGTCCCTGACTACTTTAGCATGAAAGGCAAAATTTATCAAGTAAACTTGTGGTTCTATCCTTCAAACAGCGGTGTGGACAGATAGCGGTCCCCGGAATCGGGAAGCAGCGCTACGATCGTTCTGCCCTGATTCTCCGGTCGCCTGGCAAGCTCCGCAGCAGCATGGAGCGCAGCGCCGGAGGAGATTCCCACAAGAAGCCCTTCTTCTGCCGCCAGCATCCTGCCGGCCGCGAAGGCTTCCTCATCGGAAACCCTGACAACCTCGTCATAGATATCCGTATTCAATACTTCCGGCACAAAGCCTGCGCCGATCCCCTGAATCCTGTGCGCGCCGGCTGCACCGCCCGACAACACCGGACTGCCTGCCGGCTCCACCGCCACGATCTTAACTGCGGGATTCTTCTCTTTCAGATATTCGCCCACGCCGGTGATCGTACCGCCGGTGCCCACACATGCCACAAAAATATCCACCTGGCCGTCTGTATCCTCCCAGATCTCCGGACCCGTAGACTGCCTGTGCGCCGCCGGGTTGGCCGGATTTACGAACTGGCCCGGTATCATGGAACCCGGTATGGACGCCTGCAGCTCCTCAGCCTTCTCGATCGCGCCTGCCATCCCTTTTGCCCCGTCGGTCAGTACAAGTTCGGCGCCGTAAGCCCGCAGCAGCGTCCGCCGTTCCACGCTCATGGTCTCCGGCAGGGTCAGAATCGCTTTATATCCCTTGGCCGCCGCCACCGCCGCCAGGCCGATCCCCGTATTGCCGGAAGTAGGCTCGATGATCGTCGCACCGGGCTTAAGTCTCCCCGCCTTCTCCGCCTCCTCGATCATATGCAGCGCCACCCGGTCCTTCACCGATCCGGCCGGATTCAGGTACTCCGGCTTCACCAGCAGCTTTACGCCTGTAATACCATGGTTCTTCTCAAAATTACCGATCTCCAGCAACGGCGTTTGGCCGATCAGCTCAGCTACGCTTTTTTTAATATTTGACATGCTCTCTCCTTCTCTCTTATGACTGTCTGCTGTTTTTATTTCCTACTTAAGCGGTAGGTTTATATTGTATTGATATTACACCCTGCTTTGCGTGCTGTCAATCATTATTTTATACAGTTTTCTTCTTCCTTGCAATTCCCGCCCAAACTCAGTAAACTATACTATAGCAAACGACATAACAACAAATCATATTAAGGAGCATCCCTGCCCATGTATCCTGCACAACCGCAACCGTCAACGCTGAAAGAAATCCGCCTTCACGGCACAAAATCCTTCCCCTGTGCGGTCTACAGAACCCGCTCCGGCAGAAAAGGCACCCTTGTCAAGCATCACTGGCATGACGAGGCGGAAATCCTCTACTTTTCCGGCGGTGCTTTCCGTCTGGACATCAATATGGAACAGTTTCCGATCCATTCCGAATGCCTCTACTTCATCAATCCCGGTGAACTGCACAGCATCATCACGGAATCCGCAGGCAGCTATGAAGATGCCGTGGTCTTTTCCCCGGATACCTTGAGCTTTGATTCCTGTGACACGGCCCAGGTGCAGCTGATCCAGCCCATCAAACAGGGGCGGATGCGCTTTCCACGCTGCCTGACGCCGCAGCATCCGGCTTTCGGTGCACTGCAGAGCGCCTTTATGGATATCCTGCACACCTTCCGCCGCGCGCAGCAGAAAGAAGCCTTTCAGAGCGAGACCTTTCAGGAGAAAATTTCCTGGGAACAGCCCACCCAGAACGAACTGCCGGGTGATCTTTCCGCCGTCACCGATGACCTGACCAGCCAATTATACATCAAGGCATCGCTGCTCTTCCTGCTGGCCACGCTCTCCGAGCACCGGCTTTTCACACCGACAGAGGCAGACTATGACAAGCGCGTGGAAGACATCAAGGCCGTTCTCACCTACATCAAAGACAACTACAGAGAGAAAATCTATATCTCCGACCTGGCGGCGCAGATCAGCCTCAACGAACAATATTTCTGCCGTTTTTTCAAAAAAGCCATCGGCCGCACGCCCATGGAGTATATCAACGAGTACCGCATCAAGCAGACCCGGCGCCTGCTGGAAGAAAGCGATCTGCCCATCACGGATATCTGTCTGGAATGCGGTTACAATAACCTTGGCAATTTCCTGCGGGAATTCAGAAAGCAGACCGGCACCACGCCGCTGCAATACCGAAAGCAGTCAAGAAAAGTCATAATTTCGTAGTTTTTAATCAAATAAGCGTAAGACTTTTTTCTGCTCCGTCAATAAAATGAAGATAACATTTACGAACAGCGCAGCATGGCAGCCGCAGCGAAAGGATCTGCACTGTCACGGGCGGCGTTAAGACGAAGGTATGATCATGACAAAAAAATGGTGGCTGGACAAAGGGCTGGCCGGTTTTCGCATCGACGCGATCATGAATATCAAGAAAGGAAAGAATGATTATGAAAAAAACATGGTGGAAAGAAGCGGTAATTTATCAGATCTACCCCCGCAGCTTTATGGACAGTAACGGGGACGGTATCGGGGATCTGAAGGGCATTACGAGCAGGCTGGACTATCTGAAATATCTGGGGATTGATGTGATCTGGCTCTCGCCGGTGTATCAGTCGCCCAATGACGACAACGGCTATGATATCAGTGACTATCAGGCGATCATGGAAGAATTCGGCACAATGGAGGACTTCGACGAGATGCTGGCGGCAGCCCATGAAAGAGGCATCCGCATCGTCATGGATCTGGTGGTGAACCATACCTCCGATGAACATAAATGGTTTATGGAAAGCCGGAAGTCGAAGGATAATGCATACCGCGATTACTATATCTGGCGTGAAGGGAAGGACGATCAGACACCGCCCAACAACTGGGGCGCATGTTTTGGCGGGTCGGCATGGCAGTATGACGAGGCTACCGCTATGTACTATCTGCATCTTTTCTCTAAAAAGCAACCGGACTTAAACTGGGACAATCCGAAGGTGCGCGAAGAAGTATTCGATATGATGACCTGGTGGTGTGAAAAGGGTATCGACGGCTTCCGGATGGACGTGATCAGCCTGATCTCCAAGACGAAGGAAATGCCTGACGGCGAGATCCACGGCCTGTACGGTGATTTCGGCCCCTACTGCACCCACGGCCCCAATGTTCACAAATATCTGCAGGAAATGAACGAAAAAGTATTATCGAAATATGATATCATGACAGTCGGTGAGACGGCAGGCGTAACTACAGAGACGGCAAAACAATACGCCGGCGAGAATGCCCGCGAGCTCAATATGGTATTCCAGTTTGAGCACGTCGAAGGCGACGGCAAATACGGTAAGTGGACAGATGAAAAGCTGCCCCTCACCACCTTAAAAAAGACCCTTTCCCGCTGGCAGACAGAGCTGTACGGCACGGCATGGAACAGCCTTTTCTGGGATAACCATGACCAGCCCCGCGCGGTCTCCCGCTTTGGCGACGACCGCCCGCAGTTCAGAGAAGCTTCCGCCAAAATGCTGGCCACCTGCCTGCATATGCTGCAGGGCACCCCTTATATCTATCAGGGCGAAGAGCTGGGCATGACCAACTATCCGTTCCAGAGCCCGGCGGACTTCCGCGATATCGAGAGCATCAACGCCTATCGGGAATGGTGCAAGGAAGGGCCGCTGTCCCATGATGTATTCTGGCCATGCCTCCTTTACAAGAGCCGTGACAATGCCAGAACACCGGTACAGTGGGACGACTCCGCCCAGGCCGGCTTCACCACCGGCACTCCCTGGATCGCGGTAAATCCCAATTACAAGGAGATCAACGCCAAAGCCGAGACAGCAGATCCAAGCTCCGTGTTCCACTATTATAAAAAACTGATCGCCCTCAGAAAAGAGAATCCGATCATGGTGTACGGCGGCTATGAACTGCTTTTGGAAGAGAGCGAAGAACTCTTCGTTTACACCCGGACATTGGAGAGCGAGCGTCTGCTGACAGTCTGCAGCTTCTGCGACCATGAGGCGGCCTTTACCCTGCCGGAGGAATTCGTGGGGGCATCCTGCCTGATCGCTAATATGGAAAACGAATATGGGAAGGCTGAGATGACGTTGCAGCCTTATGAGGCTTTTGTGCTGATAAGATAATAATTGCTGATTTCCCTTTATTGATACAGAAGATCAGCCGCAATGGACTGATCTTCTGTATCACGATAAATTTCTCTTTATCGTTATTTTTCCGTAACCTTTCGCCAGCAAAGCCCCATCTCTGTAAACTTTGGTCTCTCCGTTGTTAATTTTCATTCCATATCTGTGACCGTCCGCCGGAATATTCCATAACTCTACATCCTCATCTACCCAGGAGTTCTCTGTTCATTTTGCCCGCTCATTGACAGAACCATTAAAGGTACTTACCGCTTCTATGCAGGAAATGGAAACAGGTACATTCGGCAATCTGATTTACTACAAGGCTGATAATGAAATTGGATTTCTGATCGATCAATATAATGCAATGAATCAGAAAATTGAGGATTTAACCAGAAAAAAAGAAAGTGCTGAACTTGCTCAGAAAGATGCGCAGATAACCATGCTGCAAAACCAGATCAATCCACACTTTTTATACAATACTCTGGAAATGATTCAAGGAATCGCAACCGGTCCCTCCTCTGTAATCATCAAAAACTGTTGTAATGCGCTATCAAGAATGTTTCGTTATAATCTGAAAGGACCTCATATCGTTACTCTGGAACAGGAACTACAGCATATAAAATATTATATATACATTATGGAATTACGTTTTAATCACCTGTTTCAGGTCAAATATCAGATTGACGAGACATTACTGCGATATAAAACCGTAAAATTCAGCCTGCAGCCTTTTATAGAAAATGCGATTCTTCACGGGTTTACTGAGCACCAGATCCATGGAACACTGCTGATTTCCATTTCCAAAGAAATAGACGGACGAATACAGATTCTGATTAAAGATGACGGTTATGGCATATCGCCAGACACACTCAATGAAATTCTACGAAGAATACACTTGACAGACACCAGAAACTACATCAGGGAAGAATACGGCAGTGTTGGGATCGTCAATACGCACCAACGCCTGCTGCAGCAGTTTGAAAATTCATACTCTTTTTATATGGCTTCCACTCCCCCAAAAGGGACTACAGTATTCATATGGCTTCCAAGGATTTTATAGACAGATTCTTTGCTTTTCAGTTTCGATCTCCAACACAAGCTGTAAAGTGTCTTCCGGCTGCAGTTTTTGTATATCTTCATAGATTTTTTCATATTTATAATCCGCCTTTCTGCGAAAGGTACCAATGCGTCATGAAACATTGGCTGAC
>OFFK01001118.1_pt1 | contig 20369 bp, 19 predicted proteins | sample 1521361 | NCBI WGS metagenome assembly OFFK01 (sample SAMEA3504096, study PRJEB24116) | mouse gut metagenome | biome: mouse gut; feature: mouse-associated habitat; material: faeces | place: Denmark | collected 2011
TTCCATATTTCAAGACCTACTCCTCTTGACACAAAATGAAACGCTCCCCATGTCATAGCCAATATAATACCGCCAAAAGGAATTGGGCTTTCTTTTTTCAACAGAGTTTCAATCGCTTTTTGCCCATATATTATGATTAGAATAACAAGCATTACCTCAAATATATAGTATAAATACTGCGCGCAAAATTGGAATACAGTTTTACCCTGTGCTTCTCCGACAATCTTTAATGTATGCCAATCAATGAAAGTCATAATTTTGCAGCCAATGAAACAAGCAAGCGTTACGATCCAACTTTTCGAGGAAATCTTATCCCTTTTGCTTCCCCTTTCTGGAAAATGATAATGCTTCCTTGAAAAAAGCAGGAGAACACCAATGAAAAACGCCCACATAAAAACCATTATGATACAATGAATACTTCTTTGCTGCATTGTATAATTCTGTATGTCTACATGCAGAATTATAACTTCGATTGCAAATATTGACAGTAATTCAAGCATAAATGCTCCAAATGAAAGTAAACTCAGCCATAAATATTTTGTCCATTTTACTTCTTTAACCATGATCCGCTCCTTATGAAATTATATAGCTTTTCCTCATTTTACCAACATTGTAATTCATAATTTTTCTTCCGAAATGAACATACATAAAGTCTTTCATTTTACACCAATGCTGTGTATAATGCTCAAAAAACTTATCGGGATTTGGGAAAACGCCCAAATCGGACACAATAGCAGCACTCTGAATATAAGTGTTATTTTCATTCCAATCAACGGAAATCTTTTGAAAGTCTTTTGTCGCAATGGCAAATTTCATAAATTCGCCTTGAACATGAGAGTATTTTGCTTTAACGGCTTCAAGATATTGATTGTCTGTAATAACTCCTTCTAAAGCAAGCCATTGACCTTTATAATAAACTTCTGCCCAGGTATGTACAATTTTATCTGGTGCAAGTGCCGCAATGATACCTGTGGTTGCTCCATACTGAAAATCTTTTGATACTTCAAAGCCATGAATACGGCACGGAATATTTACACCCCTTAGCAATGTCATTAACAGTGTTGCTTTTGTATTGCACTGCCCGTATCCGTCCATTAATACCTGTTCTGCAGTTAATGTATCGTTACGGTTATAGCCAAAAGGTACTTCATTTTGCACAAATCCATAAACAGCTTTAATTTTTTCATATTCATTCAACTTTCCCCATCGCTTTTCGTTGATGAGTTTCTGTATGCCAGCAGACTGATAATTCAGCATTTTGGTTTCTTCAAGAAATTGCATATCCATAATGAAACCTCCTGTTTGTCTGGTTTAATTATATCAGTTCACTTCTTCTGTAACTTTCAAAAAAACGCTATTCTTCACAGAAATACTCGCAGACATTCCCATCATCTTTTTTGTAACCGTTGCAAAATGTGATGGTGAATTAAAACCAGACAGCATTGCCGCTTCCGTAATATTTTTACCATTCAATAATGCTAAAAAGGCTCTTTGCATTTGATGAAACTGAATATAGCTTTTTAAGGGCATTCCGACCTGTTCCTTAAATAAGTGCGACAATCGGCTTGGTGACAACGCCACTTTATCAGCAAAAGAAGCAATCGAATGTGTATCGCAATTGCACCGTTCTATTTCGTATAACAAATCCTTAACCCTGTCATCATATATTTTAGCCTGCTCCTTTACCCCTAAGAACTTATATAGTTGAATCATAAATTCTCTATATTCTCTCGGTCCATCGCTGTCAATAAGGCAAAATAGTAAATTTTGGATGTATTCAATATCTTGATTATCAAACATACAATACTTCATTCCTTCCATTCGTTCCTCCAATTGAATGGCTAAACTTGAAGTCGGCTCAATTATCATGGTAAAATACATGTTGTCGCCTGTTGAAAAACTATGTAATATGTCGCGGTTTATAACAATGCATCTACATGAAATTTCATGATCTTCTACACCTATCTCCAAATTTTTTTCTATGCTTAAAAATAACTGCATTGTCCAATGCTTATGTGGGACAGATTCAATTTGGTCTGTTATGATTGAGATTTTATCTCTGTCCCAATATATTTTATTCATAGATGTTACCTCCCTCTATGCTTGGCTTTTTCTTTTCTTGTCGCATAACGTATTGTCGTTCTTTTGGGCTTCTTTTTGTTCTCTACTTTGAACTTTCCTTTCTATGTTTGCCTTATTCATGCTGAAACTTTAATACTAACTTAGGATTTCATCTTTCTTCTATCAACAGGCTTCTCGGCAGTTATCGGTATAAGCCAAACACGGTTGATGTTCATTGTTCCCTCAATACGATTTTCTTTGCATAACCGCTGCACCCACCTAAGTGATACGTTCCATTTTTCTGCGGCTTCCTGTGCTGTCATATATTCAAACATTTTTGGCCTCCTATTGCGTACTGTATATAGTATAGCCGTTTAAACGAACTGTATCAAGAAGATGAATATAAACAAAAATGAAGCAAAACAAATAGTTTTTGTGAAAGATTGTTCCCCGATATAGATTTTGAAATGGAGAGAAAAAATATAGCAGAATCAGGATAGAAATTGTTGAGGATATGCAGAACCAAATAATTGCTATGATAAATTTGCAGGCGGTTGACAAGCAATTTAGTATATGAAAAATTCATATGAATTTCATTGTAAATACAGGACTTTTTTGTATAATTGAAGTGTAGCAGGAGTAGATTATATTGTATCTTATGTCACGGATTTTAAGAAATCGAGGTGTTAAAGTGCAGGACGATACAAAACAGATAGAGGAAGTCATGGCAAAGCGTACCGCAAAAACAGCGTATTCCTTGACCTTTTCCAAAACAAGCGTTATCTGCTAAAGTTGTATAAAACGCTTCACCCAGAGGACACCACAGCGATGGAGGATTCCCTTACAGATGTGACGATCACAAATGTATTGACGGATAATCTGTATAATGATTTAGGCTTTATTGCTAATAATAGGTTGATGATACTTGTGGAAGCACAATCTACATGGACAGTGAATATTTTAGTAAGAGTTTTGCTGTATTTAGCGCAAAGCTATCACGAATATTTTCAACGTACCAGCCAAGACTATTATAAAAGCAGAAAAGTCAGAATGCTCAAACCCGAACTGTATGTGATATTTACAGGCAATAAGGGCAGAAAATCCGATAGAATATTATTGTCAGAGGAATTTTTCAAGGGTGCGGATATAGATATTGAAGTTAAAGCCAAAGTGATCTATGAAAGCGATACAGATGACATTATCAATCAGTACATTATTTTCTGTAAAGTTTTTAACGAACAGACAAAACAGCATGGAATGACACAAAAGGCAGTTACGGAAACAATTCGCATATGCAAGGATAGGAATGTTTTAAGGGAATATTTAGCGCAGAGAGAAAAGGAGGTTGTGACGATTATGATAAGTTTGTTTGATGAAGAACAGATAATGAAATCGTTTATCAGAAGCGAAAGGCATGACGCAGACAGGGAAACCGCAGAAAGAATGATAAGGAAAGGTAAATATCAAAATAACAGCGTAAAGGCGCATGGAATAGTAAATTGTAAACCATGCGTTTTTTTGCGCCCAAAAGGAGCAGGGAGTATGTGTTTGAAGCGTATGATGTGGAGACGTTCCAATATTTGCTGAAACCTGTGGAGGACAGGAAACTGAAAAACGTACTGCAAAAAGCCGTCCTGAAAACAGAAAGGCGTTCACAGGAATTTATCATTGTCAGCAGTCAAAGGCAGAAAAAGAAGTTATTTCTTGATGACATATACTACTTCGAGATAAAAGGAAGGATCGTTGATGCTCATGGGCTGGAAGGCATTTTTACTTATTATGAGCAGATGGGGGAATTGGAGAACAAATTACAGGATAAAGGATTTTTCAGGTGCCATAAAAGTTATCTGGTCAATCCTTTTTCTGCGTTTCTGTATCCTGTATTTTTCATAGGATTGGTGGTGGTGCTGTTCCAATCAGACAGGGAAAAAAGGATTGTGGCTGCATCTGTGCTGGTGGCGGTCAGGCTGGCAGCAGATTTCTCAGCTTCTTTTTTGTCGTGTCTGGAACTGGTTTTCCTGCACATAGTGAAAAAGATCCCGGAACCATTTTCTGAAGAATGGGTCATTGTCGCTGATGCATAGACGCCTCTCTTTTTTGTGCAGGGATAGCGAGGAAAAATTTCAGAATAAGCCTTATAATGATAGTGATAAAGACAAATCATATCCACATAGCACAATGTGTGCGGATAAGGAGGGATCTCATGGAATGGGTTGAAAGATTAAACCAAAGCATGAAGTATATTGAGGAGCACCTGACAGGTGAAATTGACTACGAACAGCTTGGACGGATTGCGTGCTGCTCCACCTATCACTATCAGAGAATGTTTACTTATATGGCGGGGATCACGCTGGCAGAGTATATCCGTAAAAGAAGAATGTCTTTAGCGGCGGTAGATTTACAGGGCAGTGATGAACGGATTCTTGATATTGCAGAAAAGTATGGATATCGTTCCCCGACTGCATTCAACAGGGCATTCCAGTCTTTTCACGGGATAGCTCCATCGTCTGTGAAAGATGAGGGCGTATCCGTGAAATCTTTTTCTCCTGTTGTCTTTAAAATTGCGGTGAAAGGAGCGACAGAAATGAATTACAGAATTGAAACGAAAGAAGCCTTCCGCATCATAGGCGTATCCGCACCGCTTGATAAGGAAATTGAAAAGAACTTTATGGTGGTGCCGAGGATGTGGCAGGAAGCATCTGTAAATGGAACGATACAGAAGCTGGCAGGCATGATGGATGCGCCGCCAATGGGGCTTTTGGGCGTGAGCGCCTGCAATGACGAAGAACAATGGAAATATTTTATTGCTGTTTCCAGTACAAAAGAAAGCGGTGAGTTTGAAGAATACACCGTTCCTGCGTCCACCTGGGCAATCTTTCCAGGAACGGGCACAAACCAGTCCATACAGGAGTTGGAGCAGCGGATTATAACGGAGTGGCTTCCAACCTCCGGATACGAATATGCCGACGCCCCTGATATCGAAGTTTACTTAAATCCAGATCCACAGAACGCACAGTATGAGGTTTGGATACCTGTAGCAAAGAAAAAGGTATGATGGAGGGGCTTATGGACGAGAAGCTTAATATGTTTATGGTGTCTGCAAACGACTTATTAACCCTGACGACTGCAATCCGAAATGTATCATGGGCTATACCTTTGTGTTGGATGGCGAACAGTATCAGAAATGCCGTTGCATGGCGTTTCAGCTTGTATTGAGTAAAGAAAACAATCCGCACATAAAGCAGTTTTTAGAGAAAGAACTGCGCTTCGACAGGCAGGCAGCAGTGACAGGAAAATGAAAGAGTGATTAAGTATATGTTTTAATAATTTCTTCGGCAATGGTTTGTTTTGTAATGCAGCGATCCATTGCCTGTTTTTCTATGTAGCGGTGAGCATCAGGTTCGCTCATTTTCAATTCATTGATCAAAATCCATTTTGCTCTGTTGACCAGACGGATTTCCGCCATTTTTTCTTTGACGGACAGAGATTTTTTTTCAAATTGTCTCAGTCGTTCTCTGGCGCTTTCCATCCATATAAGGGCATGTACTATCGTTGCCTTTGAAGTTGGCTTTGGCAGAGTGAACACGCCATATTCAACAACCTTTTCGTGAATACCGGCATGTATATCGTTTTTAACCAAAAGCAATACGGCGGATTGCTTATTTGTGCAGGTATCAATGGCAAAGCGAGTGCCGGTATCATCAGGTAAAGGAGCATTGATAATAACAAAATCGAAAGTTTTTTCGGCGAGTATCCGTTTGGCAGCGCTGACACTGGCAACAGTATGGAGTGGGGAATATCTTGTTTCGGGCAGCAGGTCAGCAAAGGCAGAGGTGAAACTATCTGTTGCAGACACGATGAGTATACTGTAAACGCGTTCTTTTAAACTCATTTTGCACATCCTTCTTTTCAGGGTTCGAATTTATTACAATAAATGTCTACTATAGCGTCCGGTATATATTTTTTAATAAAATTACTGTTTGCAGCTGCTGCACAGGCAGATTCAAAACTGCCGGGCAACTGTTTAAAGGCTGCAAGGGTATTTGCATCTGCGTTATACAGATTGAAATCCGCAGGGGCCGGCAGTTCCAGTTTATTGTGAATTCCATCAAGAATGGCATAAATCATCAGGGCAAATGCCAGATAAGTATTTGCGGATGGATCAGGAGAACGGAGTTCAATACGACGGTATTCGCCGATAGCAGCAGGAACTCTGACAAGCTGTGAACGATTCTCACTGGACCAGGAAATATATTTTGGAGCTTTATGGTGTCCAAAACGATGATAGGAATTCTCGGTTGAATTTAGAAATACCGTCATATCGGCAATCTTATCCAAAATGCCTGCGATCATGTAACTCATATTATCTGTATTATGAGAACATTTGACAGACACATTAATATGGAAACCGTTTCCGGGGCAGTCCGCCAGTGGCTTTGGGCTAAAATCAGCGCAAAGGCCATTCAACCGGGCAATTGTTTTAACAACCGTTTGGAAAGTCATGGCATGATCTGCAGCGGCCAGTGGATCGGAATAGCGAAAATCTATTTCGTTTTGTCCCGGGCCTTCTTCGTGATGGGAGCTTTCCGGCTGGATCCCCATTTGCTCCAGTGTCAGGCATATTTCACGGCGGATATTTTCACCTCTGTCTTCTGGAGCGATATCCATATAAGCTGCGTTATCATAGGGCTCATGTGTTGGATTACCCTTGTCATCCAGGTGGAACAGGTAAAACTCCTGTTCCGCCCCAAAGAAAAACCGATAACCGGAATTTTCCCCTTCTTGAATCGCTTTCTTTAAAATAGAACGGGTATCACACTCAAATATTTTTCCATCTGGGTAACTTATGCTGCAGAACATTCTTACGACACGGCCATGCTCGGGTCTCCACGGCAGCGGCATTAATGTGTCTGCTTCAGGATGGAGAAACAGATCGGAATGGGCTTCATCGCCAAAACCGGTGATGGCGGATGCATCGATGGCAATTCCATATTCAAAAGCTCGGAAAAGTTCCTGCGGCATAATGGATATATTTTTCTGTTTGCCAAACACATCGCAAAAGGCAAGACGGATGAATTTCACATCTTCTTCCTTTACGTATTGAATTACCTCTTCTATTGAATATTTCATTGATTTCTCCATTTCTGCGTTGCTTTTGTCTCAACTATGTTGAGACGTCGCATTAAACGAGTTTGTGGCAGGCAACGCGCAGACACAAATCTCGCGATTGAAAATTTTAATTTCAATCTTTCAATCTTCAAGGAAATCATTTAATTCGTCAGATAACTGCTGATGCAGTACAAGATCTGCCCGTTATAGTTTACCCGTGACCAGCCGTATTCCTCATTGATGCCTGTTCGTGTCACATACTCTCCATTGTGCAGCACGGCGGCCACGGCGGCATCCGGATTGGTCACGCTGGGCAGCGTCCGCAGATTCACTTCGATCTTGGCCGTCACCTGGTCGTTTCTCTCCGCAAACTTCGTCTTAAGCCCGTCCCCGCTGCCCGCACCGTCCTGAGGAGAAGCCGCAGGAGCCTGATAGCTTAGATCCGTGGTCAGATAACTGGACACCGCATAGACGGTCTGGCCGTTCCATTCCAGTCTCGACCAGCCGCTGTCGCTGACGCCGGTTCTGGCAACGGCCTCTCCGTTTTTCAAGGTATAGACTACCGTGCTGTCTGCGCCCTGGCTGGGAATATCCCGCAGATTGGTGGAATCCTTGGCCGTCACATTCTCACTGACCTGGGTGAAATTCATCAACGCCTCCACGTCGGCTTCTACCTCCTCCGGCGCCTCGTCGCTCCTGGCCTGTGCCGTGCCTTCATAACCGAAATAGGCCACGTTTACATCCACCGGCTTACTGATCCCGGCCACTGTCCCCCGGTTCGTATACTGCCACATAACATGCGCTCCCGTGTAGGAAGACTTCGCAGTCTGCGGATAAGGTGTCTCCGGATACTGGGCGACCCAGACGCGGCATATTTCCTCGATCCGCTGTGTATCCCATTTCGCACTCCCCGTCAATTCCCCCATGGACGAGTAAAACATTGGTGTATAACCCCTGTTATTGATTTCTGTCACGAAGGCAATGGCAATCTCCGTGCGCTCCGCGTTGGTCAGCTCATACTGCGCGCTGTCCGGCTGGTCGAAGCCCTCGCAGTCATAGGCCACCGGATAGGTGATCTGGTACTGGGAAATATAATCGGCCACCCAGCCGGCTTCCTCCACCGCCTCTTCTGTCGTCGTCGCCGTGGAAAAGAAGTATGCACCCACCTTGATGCCATGCTTCTGCGCTTCCTGCATATTGAATCTGGCATTGGAATCGGCGCAGATCTCCCGGGATTTATCTGCCCGGTAGCCCACCCGCACCATGGCAAAGTCGATGCCCGACGCGGCAACCTGCTCCCAGTCGATGGTGCCCTGGTAACGCGCCACGTCGATGCCGATGGTCACCTGATCGGTCTGTGCCACACTGCCCGAAGAAAGAAGCTCTGTCACATTGACCTCCGTTCCCTGTTCGGTACTCATGGTGGAAGTCTGGGGATCCTGCTCCTGCACCGCATCCTCCTGCACTGCTTCTCCATCGTCTGCCGTCTCACCGGCTTTCGCCGATGCGTTCTGCTTATCTGTATCGTCCGCGGCGGCGTCTGCCTGATCTGCCGTCCCCGTCCCGTCGGATGCCGGGTCATTCTCCGCCATCTGCTCCTGTCCGCCTGCCATCTCTTCCGAATCCGGCTCTGCTTCCCCGGACGCAGAAGACACCAACGTCTCCACCGCCGCATCCTTCTTCCTGCTTCCGCCAGCCAGAAGAACGGCCGTCACCACAGCGGCCACCCCAATGACCGCCACTGCGATCACCAGGAGCAGGATCCTTTTATCCGGCATGTTTCCCGCATACTCGAACTCGTAATCGTCTTCCTCCTCGAACACATCCTCTTCGAATGCATCTTCCGTTTCGTCAAATACATCCTCCTCGTCCAGATCCAGAAGCTCGTCTAAGTCACTCAGTTTTTTCATTCGCATCCTCCGTCCCGGGCCACACTTTCCGTCATGCCGCCTGCAGCCTGCCCGCAGCAGCACACAAAGGCTTTCCTTTCGATACTGACTCGCCCGTCATGCCGCCCGCAGCAGCGCAACGCAAAGGTTTTCCTGCCGATACCGGCCCGCCCGTCATTGCCCACAAGCACTCACATCCTAAGCATAGCAGAGCTTTTTAACCGATGTCAAGCAGATCCAGATAGAGGCTGTTGTAATCCGTCCGCTCCTCCTTCATAAACTGGATCGCCGTCTTCGGATGCTGGTTCATGATTCCTGTCAGAAGATAGGGAACGTCGTAGCCCCATTTCAGGCCGGACTCCCGCAGCGGTACGATATGCTGTTCCACGAATTTCAGCAGCGGGTTGATCCTGTACTTCGGATTCTTTAAGAAGCCAAGCAGCAGTTCACTGGGGCAGTTCCCGCAGCCGCGCCCCAGCCCGCTTACCGTGGCATCCAGATAGCTCACCCCTTTGATGATCGCCTCCGTGGTATTGGCAAAAGCAAGCTGCTGGTTATTATGGGCGTGGATTCCCACCTTCTTGCCGTACTTCTCCGCCGCCTCCAGATATTTGTCACACAGTCTTCTGACCTGCTCCGGGTAAAGAGACCCGTAACTGTCCACCAGATAGATCGTGCCGACGCTGCTTTTGCCCAGAAGTTCCAGCGCCGCATCAATATCCAGATCATTGGATTTGGAGACGGCCATAATATTCACCGTCGTCTCATAGCCCTTTTTCGTACAGTCCTCGATCATCTCCACCGCCGCCGGGATCGTATTGATATACGTCGCCACCCGCACCAGGTCGATGGGACTGTCCTTCTTATTTAAAATATCCTTTCTGAAATCACAGCGCCCCACATCCGCCATCACGGCAATCTTCAAGTCCGTCTTATTGTCTCCCACCACCGCGCGAATGTCCTTGTCGTCACTGAATTTCCACTTGCCGAATTTCTTTACATCGAACAGCTCCTTGGAAGCCTTGTAACCGAATTCCATGTAGTCCACGCCGGATCTGATGTTCGCCTGGTATAAATCCTTCACAAACTCATCGGTGAAGAAAAAGTCATTCACCAAGCCTCCGTCCCGCAGCGTGCAGTCCATCACCTTGATATCCGGTGCGTAGGACATGAGCGTTCTTTCTTTTGCGATTTTTTCTATTTTTTCCATATATCTTCACCTCGCTTTTTCTGAAACATTAGCCTTCCTTCCCCTGTTCCACAGATATTCAAATCTTATTCTACCACGATCTTCTTGAAGCTCTTTTTCCCTTTTTTTACAATAAATTCTTCTGCACCGATCATGTCCTTCGTGTAGGAAGCCTTGATATCCGTTACCTTCTCGCCCTTCACGGATACGCCGCCCTGCTCCACGGCACGTCTTGCCTCGGAACGGGATGACGCCATGCCGGCCGCCACCATCACACCCAGAATATCAATGGAACCATTCACGAACTGATCGTCCGTAAGCGTCACCGTAGGCATGTTCTCCGAGCTTCCGCCGCCTGCAAAAAGCGCCCTCGCCGCTTCCTCGGCCTTCTTCGCTTCCTCCTCGCCGTGAACCAGATTGGTCAGCTCATAAGCCAATATCTCCTTGGCCCTGTTCAACTGGCTTCCCTCCCATTGATCCATCTCGTCAATCTGCTCGATGGGCAGGAATGTCAGCATCCGCAGACACTTAAGGACATCGGCGTCGGCCACATTTCTCCAGTACTGGTAGAATTCAAACGGCGTGGTCTTGTTCGGATCAAGCCAGACCGCCCCTTTCTGGGTCTTGCCCATCTTCTTTCCTTCGGAATTCATCAGCAGTGTGATCGTCATCGCGTAGGCATCCTTACCCAGCTTACGGCGGATCAGGTTCGTGCCGCCCAGCATATTGCTCCACTGGTCGTCGCCGCCGAACTGCATGTTACAGCCGTATCTCTCGTACAATGCCAGGAAATCATAGCTCTGCATGATCATGTAGTTGAATTCCAGGAAACTCAGGCCCTTCTCCATTCTCTGCTTGTAGCACTCCGCCCGGAGCATGTTGTTGACGCTGAAACATGCTCCCACATCCCTGATAAATTCCACGTAATTCAGATCAAGGAGCCAGTCCGCGTTATTGACCATCAGCGCCTTGCCCTCCGAGAAGTCGATAAACCGGCTCATCTGCTTCTTGAAACACTCACAGTTATGCTCAATCGTCTCTTTCGTCATCATGCTGCGCATATCCGTTCTGCCGGAAGGGTCACCGATCATGGCCGTACCGCCGCCGATCAGCGCGATCGGCTTGTTGCCCGCTTCCTGCAGCCGCTTCATCAGACACAGCGCCATAAAATGTCCCACATGCAGGCTGTCCGCAGTCGGATCGAAACCGATATAGAAGGTCGCCTTTCCGTTATTGATCAGGTCACGGATCTCCTCCGCATCCGTCAGCTGTGCAAGAAGTCCTCTTGCCTGCAGTTCCTCGTAGATTTTCATTGTTCTCTTCCTCCATTTCCAGATTGCCGCGGCCCTTTTCCGGAACCGCTTTTCCTGTTACTGTTTCCATAGGACGCTTTTTCACACAAAAAAACCCGTCCTATCCATGCCATAGGACGAGTTTACACTCGTGGTACCACCTATTTTCACAGACAGCTCACACTGTCTGCCTCATCAAGTACAACAACGCTCTTCCGGGCCATCCTTACGCTCCCTGTAAACACCGTCATAATACTCTCCTGCTGTAACGGGCATTTCCCGGTACGACCTACTAGGATGTTCTTACAGTCTACAGCTCCATTCTGTCGTACGGCTCCAAGATGTATTCATAAGCAGCTTCCCGCGCGCCTCTCATCAACCGGCTGCTTTCTGTGCGCTCCACAGCTTACTACTTGTTCTTATCAACGCCTTTCATTTCTCCGATGACTCTAATGTAAACGAAAGCGCCCCGTTTGTCAACAGAAAATTTTCAGCAGACCTCAATGTCAGCAAATCTCAATGCCAACAGACCGCAATGCCAACAAGTCTCAATGCCAGCAGACCGCAATGCCAGCAAGTCTCAATGTCAACAGGCCGCAATACCAGCAAGTCTCAATGTCAGCAGGCCGCAATACCAGCAAGTCTCAATGTCAACAGACCGCAATTTCAACAAGCCTCAATTTCAGCCAACCTCGATCATCTTCAGATCCCAGGCCGGAACCGTAAAGTATTCTCCCGTTCTGACAGCCGCCCCCGTCAGAAGATCTGTCCCGTCCGCATAGCCGTACTGCACTTTCTGCTCCTGATCGGCATAATTGAGATAAAAATATACCGTCTTCCCGAAATCATTGATCCCTTTGCGGATGATCAGCGGGAAACCGCTTCCTTCCGGAACAGACAGTCCCGCATCTTCCAGTGCTTTTTCCAGAATCCGTGCAAGCAGCCCCTCGTCCGTCATACAGCCGATATAGTATGCCGTTCCCTGTCCGAAGGCATTTCTTGTCACCGCGGCGTACTCTTTCCAGTTCTCATGATCGTAGGATGCCAGCACCTGCGCTGTATCCGGAAGCAGCAGCTCCATAAACACTGCCGCCTCATGGGCCGCACCGTCCTCCACGATCTCACCGTCCAGCTTCACATGCTTCGGTATCGTAAACTGGTGATAGTGAACGCCCAGACAGTCCTTTAAGATCCGCGGCTGTACCGTATGGCTGACCTTCACATGCTCGTCCGCAAATGCGCTCTTAAAAGTAGCAACCATCGTGCCGCCGTGCTCCACATACCGGTTCAATTTCTCCAATACGTGATCCGGCACCGCATAGAGGGCGGGCACAAGAATCATCTTATACTGGTCAAAGTTCTCCGACTCCGGCCAGAGGAAGTCACACTCTACGTTTCTCTTATAGAGCGCGTCATAAAGCCAGCGCACAATATCATTGTAGGATGCGGCAATCCGGAACCATTTCAGGGCCGTCAGCGCCTCATTGCTCACCAGAACCGCTACCTCATTCTTCTTTTTCAGATTGACCAGATGACTGCCGACCTCCTGCAGTTCCCTGCCGATGGTACAGGCCTCCCGATAAGTGGCATTCTCCTCGAAATCATGGCTCAAAAGGCCCTTCCAGTAAGTCTCCATCGCATTGTGCAGAGAATGCCAGTGCCAGTACATCACACTGTTTGTCCCGGATGCGATATGGCTGTAAGCCTGCAGGCGCAGCTGTCCCCGATAAGGCAGCCATTCCGGGAAGCCCTGTGCCTCCGTCTCCAGCAGCAGATAATTATCCTGCTTTAAGGAGCGCGTCATATCCCCGCCAAAAGCGATCTCATTGCCGGTCAGATCGTCCTGCGTCGGATGATAGATATCGACCCCGGCGATGCTCAGACATTTTGCGGTATGATAATGATCCACGTCAGGCTGAACGCCATAAGAATAGCCCTTCCACTCGAAGTCGAAATTGTGAGTGATAAACTGGTCCTCCCTGCTGTATTCCCGCACCAGAGCCGCCTGCCAGCTTAAAAACTCCTCCACCAGCGTCCGCTGGAACTTCTCGAATTCCGCTCCCAGACTGCCGTTGATAGTCCCCCGCACATCCGGGAAATCTTCCCAGGCATTGATCCGGTTGCTCCAGTAATCCAGCCCGAACGCCATGTTCATGGCCTCCAGATCATTGTCAAACTTCTTCCTCAGATACTTCACGAATCTTTCCTGTACGTTTTTCCCCGCCGTCCCGTAATACTTGGTCTCATTATCCACCTGAAAACCGATAACACATTTCCTGTGAGCCGTATGTTCCATCAGCTTTTTGATGACCCGCTCCGCATAGTACCGGTAGACCGGATGGGTAATATCCATGATCTGACGCGCCCCGTAGATGGCCCGCCCCTTCTTCGTCTCCACCAGCACATCCGGATGGGATTTTACCATCCATGTTGGCACCGCATAAGTAGGCGTCCCCACGATCACATGAATGCCCGCTTCTTCCATGGCGTCCAGAACCCTTTCCACATGGGAAAAATCAAATACACCCTCCTGTGGCTCGCAGGTGCTCCACGTGGATTCCGCGATCCGCACCGTGTTGATCCCCGCCTTCTTCATCATCCTGACGTCTTCCGCCAACCGTTCACAGGGCATATACTCGTCATAATAAGCCGCCCCGAATAAAATTTCCTTCATCTTTTCTTTCCTGTTACCCTTTCTGTTCCAGATTCCGCTATATTGCTGCATGGTAAAAACAGGATAGCACAGAAGTACGGCTGGATATATCATCTATTTCATGTAATTATCATGTATTTTTGTTTCTTTACATATTTTTGTTTCTTTGCATATTTTTATTTTTTTGCATATTTTTATTTTTTTGCATATTTTCATTTTTTTTGCATATTTTCATTTTTTGGCATATTTCCGTATTTTGTCCGATAAGCAGTCGGTGTCATGCCGGTCTGTTCCTTGAAGGCTTTTCCGAAATGACTCTGGGAACAGAAGGCCAGATAGTTGGCGATACTTTTTACATCATAATCCGAATAGCGGAGCAGGTTCTGCGCCAGCCGGATCTTCTCACGGCGGATGTACTGCTGGATCGTCACCCCCTCCACCCGGTGGAAAAGCGCGGAAAGCCATGCCGCAGACACGCCGATCTGATGCCCGATCTCCCCGATCACGATCTCGCTGTGCAGGTTCTGGAAAATATGGTTCTTCGTCCTCTCGATCAGCTCATTCCGCTCTTTCGTGGCATGAACGGCCTCCACCCGCTCCGCAAATTCAAATTCCGCCTGCCGCATGGCCGCTTCGATCTTATGGGGATCTGTCATTTCCTCTATTTCCAGAATATAACCGTCCACCATGGAAAAGGCCTCCTCCGGCAGCATTCCCCCTTCAATGGCTGCCCGGGAAGCCAGCGTCACGACGCAGATTGCTATATTCTTTGCCTGCCGCAGCGCATCCCTGGAAAGCTGCCCTACTTCCCCGCGGTAAGTCTCCTGCAGGCTGCGCCGCAGCATTTCCCGGTCGCCCCTGCGGATGCTGTCCATTTCCCGCCTTTCCTGCTCGTATGGATTGTGCGGCAGCTCCGTCTCCTGCCGCTGGAAGATCACTTCCTGCACGTTGGCTCTGGCCTCCCGGATCTCCGCTCCCGCTGCCCCGTTTTGCTGCCACAGCTCCTCCGTCATTAACTCCTGCCCTGTCATGCTGTGCCAAAGCGCCAGCACGCCGGCGGCAAATTCGTTCTTTTCCCCAGGAGTTGCCGGGCCCATCACCAGCCTTTTTTCATAAAAAGGCAGTACGACATAAAATCCCGACTCCTCTTCGCCGTACAGGACGGGACGCGCCACCGTCTGCCCGCCAGTCAACAGCCTCCAAAGCGCTGGATCTTCCGGAAACGGCGCCTTCTCATTCTCAAGAGACTGCTCCCCGTATACCTGCCGTATGTCGTCATGCCGCTCCACGAGATAAATATTGCAGTGGAATATCCTGCCCCACTGCCGCAGAAAGTAATCCCAGTTCATGCCTTTTCCCTCGAAAAATGCCCTAAATGCTTCCGCTGACCATGCGGCAAAACATGATCCGGAAATCATTTAGAGCATATCATGCAAAAAACGGACGCAGAAAGCAGTCCCGCCGCACTAGCGGTTCACCATCAACTTGATCATGGCCTGATTGAGCCCGTCCACCGTCAGTTTATACATGGGGAACATCCCCTTGATGGCCGTCTCCGCCTCCCGCCAGGGCGCATGGCCCGGCGCCATCTTCGGATTCAGCCAGACGATCTTCTTGTAATGCCGCTTCATAAGCTGCAGCCACTCCATACCGGACAGGCCGCCGTTTGGCCCCCTGTAATTGCCCGATGTGGAATACAGCTCTTCCGGCGCCATGGCCGCATCGCCCACGATGATCACCTTGTAATCGCTGTCCAGATTGCGGAACATCCATTCCGTCTCTATCCAGTCCCCGTTCTCACACTCCGGCGTCTTATAGAGGTTGGAGTAGATGCAGTTATGGAAAAAGTAGGTCTTCACATCCTTATAGTGATTGGATTTATAGACAGAATGAAACAGCTCATTCAAAAGTGTCGTATAGGGGATCATCGTCCCGCCCGAATCCATGAGCAGCAGGAGCTTTACCGCATTCTTGCGCGGCTTCTCCATCACGATCTGCAGGCAGCCACCGTTGTTGCAGGTGGCATCCACCGTGCCGTTAATATCCAGCTCCGTCTCCGGAATGTCCAGCTTCGATGAAAACTGCCGCAGCTTCCGCAGCGCCATCTGGAACTGCCTGTTGTCCAGCACCTTGTCATTGCGGAAGTCACGGTATTTCCTGGCTCCCACCACCTGAAACGCAGACTGGTAGCCGGTGGTGCCGCCGACCCGGATGCCGCCCATGTTACCGCCCAGATTACCGAAGGACGTCTTACCCATGGTGCCGATCCAGTGACTGCCGCCGTTGTGCTCCTCGTTCTGATCCCGCAGCCGCTCCTTGAAGGTGTTCTCCACATCCTCCTTATCCACCTGGATCACTTCCTGATTCATCTCATGGCGGATCTCCTCGAAGACTTCCTGCATCTCCGGCTTATCCAGCCAGCGCATCATATTCTTGCCGACCTCATTCTCCGACTGGATCCCCTTGAACACCTCGTCGAAAGCCATATCGAACTTGTCAAACTCGGTCTCCGACTTCACCAGGATCATCCGTGCCACGTAATAGAATTCCGTCAGGCTGCTGTTGCACAGTCCCTGATTCAGCGCATCCTGCAGCGTCAGCCATTCGCTTAAGGACACATCCAGCCCTTTATCTTTTAAAGTATAGAAAAATTTACTGAACATAGAAAGTTCCTTTTCCTTTTAAAATTCCCGCCTGTTCTTTACCGTCTCCAGATCTTCGTCCTTCTTCACCACTACCCCGATAAAAGGAAGCTCTGCGCGCAGCTTATCCGTCGGGATGCCTCCGATCTGCAGGGCGTTGATCCAGTCGATCAGCTCCGATGTGCTTGGTTTCTTGCGGATATCTTTCATGGAGCGGATCCAGTAAAAAGCCTCCATGGCATCCTTCAACAGCTTATCCTCCACGTCCGGATAGTGGGTGCGCACGATCTCCTCCATCAGCGTCTGATCCGGGAAGTCAATATAATGGAAGATACATCTGCGCAGAAACGCATCCGGCAGCTCCTTCTCCGCATTGGAAGTGATGATAACGATGGGCCTGTGCTTCGCCTTCACCGTTCTCTTCGTCTCATGAATGTAGAATTCCATCTGATCCAGCTCCCAGAGAAGATCGTTAGGGAACTCCAGATCCGCCTTGTCAATCTCGTCGATCAGCAGAATCACCTGCTCCTCCGACTCAAAAGCCTCTCCCAGCTTGCCCAGCTTGATATAACGTGCGATGTCATTGACCCCTTCCTCGCCGAACTGGCCATCGTACAGTCTCTGAATCGTATCGTACATATACAGGCCGTCCTGCGCCTTGGTGGTGGATTTTATATTCCAGATGATCAGCTTCTTCCCAAGGGAATTGGCGATCGCCTGCGCCAGCATCGTCTTGCCCGTGCCCGGCTCTCCCTTCACCAGGAGCGGCTTCTGCAGGGCGATGGCCACGTTGACGCTTGCCAGAAGCTGCTCGGATGCAACATAATCGGAAGTGCTGCTGAAATTCTTGTTCTGTTCACTCATTTTAGATTTCCTTTCCGGTATACTATAATTTCGTTTCTTGCCTGTCTTATAAATTTATGTTACGATATTTTGAGTACAAAAGCAAGAAGAACAAATCACAGAAAGGAAGACGTTACTGCACTATCAGCATAAAGTAACAATACACGCATATGACACAGACTACGACGACGACAAACAACAAAACCGGTCTCTCCTTCGAGGTATTCCCTCCCAAGAAAGACGATGAATTCGACAATGTATATCCCATTCTGCAGCAGCTGGCTGAGCTGCGTCCTGATTTTATCAGCTGTACCTACGGCGCGGGCGGTTCCCGGGCGGGTAAGACGATAGAGATCACTTCTTATATCAGACAGCAGCTGCAGATTGACGCCATCGCCCACATTACCTGCGTTGGTTTCACGAAAGAAGATCTGCACAGGAACTGTGAGGCGCTACAGGAAGCCGGGGTAAACCACGTGCTTGCGCTGCGCGGAGACAGGCCACTGTCCATGAGCGACGAACAGTTTGACAGCCGTGAATTTTACTATGCCATGGATCTGGTACGCCATTTGAAGGAGCATACGGGTCTGCAGATTTCCGGCGCCTGCTATCCGGAGAAACACTTTGAGGCGCCGAGTCTGGAAGAAGACCTGAGACATCTGAAGGAAAAAGTTGAGGCCGGCGTTACATCCCTGGTCTCCCAGATGTTCTTTGACAACACTTTTTTCTATCGTTTCCTCGACAAGGCACATGCAATGGGGATCCATGTTCCAATCCACGCCGGCATCATGCCCATCACCACTGCCAAACAGCTGGGCACCACCGTGTCTCTCTCCGGCTCTTCCGTGCCGAAGGCTCTGGCAGACATCATCGCCACCTACGGGGACGATAAAGAAGACATGCGCAAAGCCGGCATAGACTATGCGGTGCGCCAGATCCGTGATCTCAGAGAACACGGTGTGGACGGTATTCACATTTATTCCATGAATAAGGTCAAGACTACGACCGAGATCTGCAGACAGTTATAGAACAGGCCGGACAGGAAAAAGGCTGCCCTGTGTCAGCCTTTTTCTTCCTTCTCTTTGATGAGCGCATCCAGCTTCTCTTTGACCGCCTGTTTCGCGATCTTATCCAGTTCATGGATATGCTCAGACAATGGCAGGAGGAGAATCAGCCTGAACTGGAGGTAGATCTTTATTATGATGTGGATCCGGACGGTTCTATTGCCAATAAGATTTATTTTGAATCCTATCTGGGACAGTTGATGGAGCAGGAAGAGAATATCAAGTGTTATTATGCGGATGCCTGTCAGGAAGCAGTCTCGGCCCCGATCGACAGTCTGGCGTTTATTACCGGAAAATATCTGAACGATCAGTCGAAGTACTTTGCTCATAGTATGCCGGCGCAGGAGCGCAGGTGGGCATTCCATCAGCTGAGTGCAATGCTGACAGGCGCCCATGTGGGGCTGAACGATCCCTATGCATTGGCGGCGTATGGCGGAACAAAGACGGTCGATGAACTCTTCTTTCGTCATCGCGCTCAGCTTATCCACCGTTTTATCAACCATAACTTCCAGGTTATCACGTCCCTCCTGTGATATTGTTACCTGATCTCTGTTTGAAGTATTTGATTTTACCCCGCCTTCTTCCTTCGCCGATGCAAAACGAACCGCTCTCATGGAAGAAAAACGTGTGTTACCGGAATTCATTGTTACATTCATACAAAACCCTCCCTGCCGTTTTTCTGTGTCTGTAGTATATATCGGTCAAAGAGGGCCCTGTCTTGAACTGTTTTCTATACGGCATGGGACTATGTACGGTCAACGCGGTAGAAATATTTCATTTCTCTTATAGCCGCTGCATTCCTTCTTCAATTTCATACTGCCGGCAGCAAGCAGCACCTTACTCACGCTTCTGGCCTTCTGCGGACAGACGGCAATGCAGCGCATACAGGAAATGCAGGCGGCATTGTCCGTTACCGTCGGATCATCCGCACGGATTGCTCCCACCGGGCACTCTCTTTCGCATCGTCCGCAACGGGTACAGGATTTGCCGGCCTGCGGTTTCATGGGAACACCGCCGTAGCTTTTGTAGGGGTGATTCCCCGGCAGAACTACTTGTCCCGATCCGGTGCCTTCCTCCATCTTCCTCCGAATCAGCCCTGCAAAATCTGACAGTTCCTGCGCGTCCTGCGCATCCGGCCGCCCGGTGGCAAACTGCCGCATTATGGAATGCTCGGCAATCGCCGCTACAGCCGCCACACAGGAAAATCCGGCGTCTGTCAACGTATCCTGCAATTCCACCAGTGTATCGTCATAATCCCGGTTTCCATAGACCACCATAAGGATCGCTCCGGCACCGTTGCCTTTCATCTGCCGCAGCCGCGAAACGGCAGCATCGGGAACCCTGCCGCCATACGACGGAACTGCCACGATACAGATATCTTCCTGCACAAATGAGTCCTTTGAAAAATCTCTGCCCCGCTCTGTAAGATCAATCGTCACATAGTCCTTACAGAATGCCTCCGCAAATAAATCTGCCGCCTTTTTCGTCCCGCCCGTGGGGCTGAAAACAATCGTGTATACTGCCATAACCAGGCTCCTTTCGTCTTTTTTTAACGAAACTATCGTAAACTTGCATCATGCTCAACCTGCCGTCGGGCGGGCCGCATGGCCATCCATGCTGTGAAAGT
>OFFK01001119.1_pt1 | contig 20366 bp, 23 predicted proteins | sample 1521361 | NCBI WGS metagenome assembly OFFK01 (sample SAMEA3504096, study PRJEB24116) | mouse gut metagenome | biome: mouse gut; feature: mouse-associated habitat; material: faeces | place: Denmark | collected 2011
AACATGAGAGTCCTGAAGCAAGACTCATCCGGGAACAGGACCGGTACATCCGGATCCTGGAGGAACAGCTGGATGTGTGCAAGGAACAGCTCAAGGCCCAGGAGCTCCTGATCGAGGAGCAGGCCCAGGCACTGGCGCTGTTTGCAGAAGCATTCCGCGGAGAAGGGGAATAAAGGCAGGGAGGGGCAGGCCGCATGAACGACAGGGAATACTTTCAGACAACTTCATTATCCTATCAGCTGCAGGCCGCCCGCCGGGAGCTTGCCAGCTTCCGGTCAGGGGAGGCCTACCAGAAGCTATAGAACCTTCTAATACAGCACTGCCTGCGTGAAAGGTAGGAGGAGGGGCTCATAAGAGCCCCCTGTTATCGTGTCTTATTTCCCTGCCCCGTGAAAAGTAACTTCATTGTTGACAAACAAATGTTCTTGTATTATAATCGCCTATAGAACAGATGTTCCAGAACATATGATTGCAAATGGGGGCGGGGAAGACGATGGGAGAGCAGAAGAGCATGTACGGGGTGGACGACAGAGAGTTAAGGGAGCGGAGGAGAGCGCTCCGCAGACACAGACAGCACAGGCACAGGCGCAGAATATTGATTTCTGCACTGGCTATGCTGGAGGCCGCCTGCATGATCATCGGCGGCGGATTCTATGCGTCTTCTATCAGGAGCAGCGCAGGCAGCGGATTCAAATACTATACCAGCGTTACCATCGAATACGGCGAGACCCTCTGGAGCCTCGCCGATGCATATATCGATTATGAGAATTATAGGGACAAGAACAGCTATATTTCGGAAGTCCGCAGCATCAACCATCTGGATGAAGACGGTTCCCTCATGGCCGGACAGGTTTTGATTATGCCTTATTATTCAGAAGAATATGTGAAATAGGTGCCTGCTGTATCCTGGTTCTGGCGGGCGGCCTACTTCCTGTCGGAGGGTTTCTCGCGAAGCTTTACGTATTGGGCGGCCCTGCGCCGGTTGGCGTCCTGCTGGGCCGCATAATGTTTTCTGGTAGTGTTGACGTCCTTGTGCCCCAGGACATCCGCCACCAGGTAGATGTCGCCGGTCTCCTGATACAGTGTGGTTCCATAGGTGCTTCTGAGTTTGTGGGGCGTTATTTTTTTCAGCGTTGTGACTCTGGAAGCATATTTCTTTACGAGATTCTCCACGGCCCGCACGGTCATCCGACGGTTCTGCAGGGAGAGGAACACGGCGTTCTCATGTCCTTCCATGGGGATGATACGTTCCCGTTCCTCCAGATAGTCCAGAAGAGCGGTCTCCACTTCCTCGCCGAAATAGACCACTGCCTCATATCCTCCTTTTCGGCGTATCTTGACGCCGCATACGTTAAAGTCGATGTCATTGATGTCCAGGCCTACGCATTCCGAGACCCGGATGCCTGTCCCAAGGAGCAGGGTCAATAAGGCCACATCCCGTATTTTTGTTTTCTTATGGTATTCCAGCTCCTTCTTGGTAAGCTTGGTGCCGTCCTCCACCTGATCCAGCAGAATGGCCACTTCATTGGGCTCCAGGCGGATGATCTCCTTTTCATGGAGCTTGGGAAGGGACACCAGAGCAGCCGGGTTGTTCTTCAGCATCTCCGCCTTGTAATAATAGTTGTAAAAGCTGCGCAGCGCAGCCAGTTTCCGGGATTTGCCCCGTTCCGCGTTGGTGATGTCCCTGCCGTCTTTTTGGTAGAGGGACATATATTCCAGATATTCCTCTATGTCCAGGTGGCTCAGTTCGTCCAGCATGGAGAACGGAAAATCCCGGAAGTCCATTTTCGCATAGATGGCATTATGCTCATGAAGATATTCAAAGAAAAGCCTCAGGTCATAGGCATAAGCCAGCCTGGTCCGCGCGGAAGTGTAGTCCTCGATTCCGCGGAAGAAAGTCTTGCAGAAAGGAGGCAGGGTCTCCAGCACAGCCCTCATTTTTAGGATATTTTGTTTTGTCTGCTCATCGTGGTAATTATTTTCATTTAAAACAGCCATTATCGTGTCCAACCTTTCAGATTGCCATTTTGGATTGCCGTGAACATCCGTTCTTTTACGCCAGGGTTCTCTAGGTTCAGCTGCCGAAGCAGATTTTTGACATATTCGCGTTTCGTATATCCGTCTGCCGGGCAGGGGCTTTTGACCACAGGCACATTGTGTTTGTTGACGAAACCTATCACATCGGCTTCGTTCATGTACATAAGCGGGCGGATTACGGTAAGCTCGGTTCTGTCCAGATACGTCACAGGGGCGAAGGTGTGGATGCGCCCTTCAAAGATAAGGGACATGAGCATGGTCTCCACCACATCGTCCTTATGATGGGCATATGCCACCTTTTGGCAGCCCAGTTCTTTGATGGTCTGGTTCAGGGCGCCTTTCCGCATCTTTGCGCAGAGGGAACAGGGATTTTCCTCCTTGCGCTCCTGGAAGATGACCTCTGCGATATCGGTCTTGATGATGGTGTACGCCACTTCCAGTTCCCGGCACAAATCCTCAATCTGATCCAGGTTGAGGTTCCGGAAGCCCAAATCTACTGTGACCGCATGGATGTCGAACCGTTTCGGATAGAAGCGCCTCAGGCCCTGGAGCGCATAGAGAAGCGTGAGGCTGTCTTTGCCGCCGGAGATGCCGACAGCTATCTTGTCGCCGTCCGCTATCATGTCATAGTCGTCTATCGCCCTGCGCACATAGCTTAATACCTGTTGAAGCCTCATGGCCCGTACCCCCTGTTTTCTGTTCGCCCTCCGGCGTCTGTGGTTTGTCTTTCCTGTATTGTCTTTCCTGTAGTTTCTATTTTAGTATTTTTATGGGAGAAAGACAATAGCCAATTATATTTTGTTTCCAGATGGACATACTTCTATCAGGTCGTAAACGCCAATATATTGATAAGGAGAAAAAAATATGGTAAATTTTTCAGAAAGCGTCACAAAAGACAATCTGATGCGGGCTTTTGCCGGCGAAAGCCAGGCCAGGAATAGATACACCTTTGCCGCTTCCCAGGCCAAAAAGAACGGACTGTATGTCATCAGCGCTGTTTTTGCATTTACAGCTTCTCAGGAGAAGGAACACGCTGAGATATTCTACAATCATCTGAAGGATCTGTCCGGCAGCACCATTGCTGTGGACGGAGGCTATCCGGTGGATATTTCGGAGAATATGGCAGACCTGCTGGCCATGGCGCAGCACAACGAATACGAGGAGCATGACTCTGTCTACAAGTCTTTCGGGGACATGGCTAAAAAAGAGGGATTCGACCGAATCGCGTCCTCTTTTCTGCAGATTGCGGAGATCGAGAAGGTGCATGGGGACCGCTTTGGAAGATATGCCAAACTGATTCAGGAAGGAAAACTGTTCGTCTCGGATGTGGAGGAGGAGTGGATGTGCCTGAATTGCGGCTATGTATTCAAGGGCACGAAAGCGCCGCAGGTCTGTCCTGTGTGCCAACATGACCAAGGCTATTTCATCCGATTTGAGCTATCGCCTTACGAGGGCAGAATTCGTGGAATTTAAGACATTTAGCGAATCTTTGGCTTTTTTTTACAAAATCTTCGAAAAGTCTACTTGTTATGTAAAGCATTTAAGAGTATGATAGAAGAGAGGCATCGGGAAATCATATAAAAGAGCTAGGGAAGAAGGTAATTGCATGAAATTCAATAAGGACAACAAATATATTCAATGGGGTCTGACGGCTTTCGCTGTTTTGGCGGGGGCAATCGCTTTTTACTATTTCATATTCCATAGCTCGAACATCAAGCTGGAAGTCGGCAAGGTGCTTAATATATTGAAACCGGTCTTATTCGGCCTGGCGACCGCGTACCTTTTGACGCCCATCCTGAATTTCTGTGAAAACAGAATGCTGATTCCTCTCTGCGAGAAGTGCAAGATAAAGGAAAGCAGAAGAAGAAAGATGATTGTCAGGGGAATCGGCATATTGATTACGGCCTTTTTGTTCGTGGCATTGATCTATATGCTGATTTCCATGTTTATATCCCAGATCATCCCCAGTGTTCAGGGCATTGCGAATAATTTCGATTCCTACAGCACCAATGTCATGAACTGGATCAATCAGGTGCTGGAGGACAATCCTGATTTCGGCGAATATGTGGCAAAGACCTTGGATAAGTTTTCCGAGCAGCTGGAGCATTGGCTGAACGATATTATACCGGGCACCGCGTCACTGATAAAGACCGTGTCCCTCAGCGTCATCAGCGTTTTGGATGTCCTTTGGGACTTTGTCATCGGATTTATCATCTCTATTTATGTGCTTGCCAATAAGGAGCAGTTTTCTGCACAGGCCAAGAAAATCGCGTATGCCCTGTTCGAAAGAAATACTGCCAATATTTTGATTCGCAATTTCAGGTTCACCCACAGGACATTCATCGGTTTTTTGAGCGGCAAAGTGGTAGATTCTATCATCATAGGCATCCTGTGTTTTGTCGGCACCTCAATCATGGGGACGCCCTATGCCATGCTGATCAGCGTCATTATCGGATGTACGAATATCATTCCGTTTTTCGGGCCTTTTCTGGGAGCCATCCCCAGCGCCATATTGATATTCGTGGTGGATCCCATGCACCCTTTGAATTGCGTGTATTTCGCGATTTTCGCTCTGGCGCTGCAGCAGTTCGATGGGAACATCCTGGGGCCGAAGATTTTAGGGAATTCCACGGGGCTTACCGGCTTCTGGGTCATTTCCTCCATCACTTTCTTCGGAGGCCTTTTAGGCGTATTCGGGATGATAGTGGGCGTACCGATTTTCGCGATTATTTATGCTGCAGTCAAAGCTGTAGTCAATATGAAGTTAGAAAAGAAAAATCTGCCCAGGGAAACGAAACGTTACGAAACCGTGGAATACATAGATGACCAGGGGATGCATGACATCGTTCCGGCAGAGAAGAGCAACGGGAAGAAGGGCAGAAAAAGAGAAGACGAAAAATAAAGCCTCCAAGCGGGGGAACAGGAGAGGGCAAAAGATGAGATTTCTGGTACAAAGGGCCGCCCAGGCAGAGGTGGCAGTAGACGGACGAACCATTGGGAAGATTGGAAAAGGGTTCCTGGTATTCGTGGGCATCAGCGACGCGGATATAGAAAGCGGGATTTCCCGTAAAATAGCCGACAAAATGGTAAAGAAACTGATTGGGCTTCGAATTTTCCAGGACGAGAACGGGAAGACCAATCTGGACTTAAAGTCTGTGGGCGGTGAATTGCTGATCATATCGCAATTCACCTTATATGCTGATTGTCGGAAGGGAAACCGGCCATCTTTCATAAATGCCGCGAATCCGGAAGCCGCAAATGAACTTTATCGCTATATCATCGAAAAATGCAGAGAAGAAATAGAGATTGTGGAAGAAGGAAGCTTCGGGGCAGCTATGGAAGTAAGCCTGATTAACGACGGACCTTTCACAGTCATACTGGATTCCGCAGAAATCTGCATTTCCAGCAGTTCTAGTACCGAAAACCGATAATGGCTGCCCTGTATTTCGAATCCCTTCCAACTATTCGTTAAAGAAGCCTTTTGCGAATAGTTGGATATAGGGGACCATCTGCTCTCCTCCGATGGATTGCACTTTAGGAATTGTCGGAAAATAACTGATGCAACTTCTTTAGAAGAAAGCCCGGAAATACAAAGAAAACGGCGATAAACTCGCATCGGTTATTTGCAGACAATTCCTTATTATCGCTCAGCAAAGAAATAGGCAGCCAGCTGGGCCCTGGAACTGAAAGATTCGGTCTCCAGCAGGGACTTGATTTCGGCCTTGGTATAGAACCGGGCGTCAATCTGTTCGTTTTCGGATGTGTGGTCTTCAAAATCGCCTTCCACCTCCACAAAAGCGATATATGTAGTTGTGTCGGAAATCGCCACCGCAGCAAAGGACGGAGGAAGGATTTTGGTGATATGCTTTACTTTCAGGCCGGTTTCCTCATAAAGCTCCCTTAGGATGCATTCCTCTATGGACTCGTCCGGCTCCAGCATTCCGGCGCACAGATTGTACACGGTGCGGTTGACGCCCATGCGGAATTCATGGAGCAAAAGCATCTTGTCCTGATAGGTGGCGACGATGGACACCCCGCTGGGCTTGCCGCCGATATCCTCCACGCCGTTCAGGTTTCTGCGGCTGACCATTTCATACTTTTTCTCCCGGCCTGCCTTGTTCCGATAAGTAAGCTCATAATTCTTCAGATATTTTCCGTCTCTGACCTTTTCAAATTTTATGAATTCCATTGGGGATTCTCCTTGTTTATTCAATTATGGTCTGCACAATTATATTTATATGCGGCAAACTGCTCACGCAGAGGTCTGCTGGTCCTTTTCCGCGTGATTTCCACCAGGCCCAAAGGGGTCATGTCGACTATCGTGGTATTGACTCTGTCCTGCTTCACAAACTTCCTCAGGGTCTGCAGAAGCATATTATTGTCATCCCGTGAGCGCATGTTGATGAAATCGACGATGATGATGCCGGAGAGGTTACGAAGGCGGAGCTGAAAAGCCACCTCCTCTGCCGCTTCCAGGTTGATTTTGCGATATGTATCCTGCGCTTCTCTGCCGCTTTCGTACTTCCCGGAGTTGACGTCTATCACAGTCAGCGCTTCCGTGGGCTCTATGACCAGATAGCCGCCTGACTTCAGCCAGACTTTGCTGGACAGCGCCGTCTTCATTTTGCTTTCCAGGGAATACAGGGCTGAAAGGGGCAACATATCGTCCGCATAGAACCGCAGGTTCCACGGGATGCCTTTTTCCTGGCCATCGTTTTTCAGCTGCTCATACAGAGCCTTCTGATCCGTGATGACCTCAAAAGATTTCGCTTCGGCACTTCCGGTAAACTGCTTTATGGCAGAGGCGACTTCCGTTTCAGCCTCCTTCAGGCAAGTGAAGCAACTGCGGTATCTCGCATAGTGCAATAGCTGGAAATACTCTGCAAAAAGCTCATGAAACTGCCTCAGCAGCTCCTCTGGGCTTTCGGATTCCGCCGCCTTCGTCCTGACAATCATGCCTGTGGAAGGCAATGCATAGGAATCCAAAGCAGCCCCGTCCTGGCGCAGCTTCCTGGATTCCTCCTCGGAAAGCAGAGCCCTGCATTCCTGGGCCAGGCAGCCGTCCGGGCCGCTGATCCCGTGTTCCAGCAAAAGCGTCTCCAGGGACTCTTTTTGCTTGCTGCTCAGCTTTGCGGAATAACAGACCTTTTTGGCCCCCATGGAGATGACGAAATAATCGTTGGACAGGGAGATCTGCGTGGTCACAGAGGCCTGCTTGGATTTCTGGGCATCGCGTACCACCTGGACTAGCAGCTCATCCCCCTCCAGAATCCGTCCGTCCTGTCTCCGGTTCAAAACCTGAAAGGTAGCGGCGCTCTTTCCGGGCAGAAAGCAAAGCTCTCCGTTTGCGATTTCCACGAAACAGGCATCGATGTTCTTCACCATGTTCTTGACTTTCCCGATATAAATAGCGCCTATCTTGCTGGGCTTTTTCGGAAAAAACAAAGCCTCGACCAGCCGGTCGCCCTGAATCAGCAGCGCACAGTTCTGCCCGCAGTAGGAAGTGAACAGCAGCTTGCCGCAGTCTGTCTTCCGCAGCTGTCTCTCCTCTTCTGTAAGGTCTACGGAAGCTCTCGGTTCGATTTTTCTGCTCATATAAAGATTCCTCTTCTTTAAATATTTGCCTTTCACATAAACAAATCAGTTATAGTACGTCAGATAAGATACCCGATGTCATCCAACGGCACCAGCTTCCTCTCCTGCGTCCCCTCTGCGGGCGCTCCGATGTCGGTATAGACATCTTCCCGGACAATCGTCAAAGCATTTTCCTGCAGAGCCTCCCCCTGGTCTGCCAAAATCGCTTCCACCACCTGCATCGGCTTGATATTGCCGCCGCTGGAAGCGTGCAGCAGCATGCGGAAAGCACCGTCTTCGTAGGTCAGGCGATAGATGCCCGGCTTCAGGTCCAACTCCCTGGTGCCCTTTTTCGTTTCCTTCGTGACGAGTATCTGCTCCCTGGCCAGAAAAGCCTGCAGCACAGATTCTATCTCTGTCCGGGGCTCCCTGCCCTCCCGGAACCGCACCGTATAAGCGGCCGCAGCCACGCTTGCCATGGCGTTCCCGGCAGTGTCCGGGAGCACTTTCACGGAGGTGACCTCTATCCCCGGAGTGCCTGCCCGGTTCAGGCGCTCCAGCGTGTCCTGACAGGAGACAATGGAGCCCACCTCAATGTCCATATATTCGCCATTGCTCAGAAGCCCTACTCCCAGCGGAGCCGCGAAAGCCATGATCTGATGAGGGCTGAAGCCCTTGGAATAGGCCACGTCGATTCCGGCCCTGCGGATCGCTTTCTGGAAAAAGCGCATGACATCTAAATGCCCTATAAAACGGATAGGGCCAAATTTTCTGAATTTGACACGAAGCCTCATGGTTTTACTGTCCTTTCTGTCTACTCCCCTTTTGCCTGAAAGCAGATGCCGCCGCCGAATTTTGCGGCACCGCAGCCCTGGCATTTCTGCCGGCAGTTTTCGGAAACCTCTTCTCTTTTCGCCTTCTCCCACTCTCGCTTCAGGAATTCCTTCGTGACGCCGCAGTCGATGAAATCCCAGGGCAGGATTTCGTCCAGCGGGCGCTCCCTGTGGGCATAGAAATCTGCGGAAAGCCCGCATTCCGCCAGGGCTTCCAGCCAGCGGTCGTTGTCATAATACTCGCCCCAGGCATCATAGAAGCCGCCCTTTTCATAGACTTTGCGGATGACCTGGCACAGCCGCCTGTCGCCTCTGGCCAGGACGCCCTCCATCACGCTGGCGTCCGCCTCATGCCAGTTGTATTTGATGCTTTTCTGGTTCAGCTGTTCGGAAATCGCGGTCCGGGTCTGATAGGCCTTGTCCAGGAAATTCTCTTTGGTGCACTGGCCCGCCCACTGGAACGGGGTAAAGGGCTTCGGCACGAAGAACGAAGTGCTGGCCACAATCTGCACTCTCCCGCCTGCCCGGCGTTCTTTGGGGACTGTGTCGAAATACGTTGCCGCGATTTTGTTGGAGAGCTCCGCGATTCCGCGGATGTCCTCCGGAGTCTCTGTGGGCAGGCCCAGCATGAAATACAGCTTCACCCGGCTCCAGCCGCCCTCAAAGGCCAGGGCCGCCCCTTTCAGGATATCCTCCTCCGTCAGGCCCTTATTGATGACATTCCGTAGTCTCTGGCTGCCGGCCTCCGGGGCGAAGGTCAGGCTGGACTTCTTCACGTCCTGCACCTTGCTCATGACGTCCAGGGAGAAGGCGTCGATGCGCAGGGACGGCAGCGAGATGTTCACATGCCGCTTGCTGCATTCTTCTATCAGGAAGTCTACCAGCTCCGGCAGCCTGGAATAGTCGCTGGAACTTAAGGAGCTTAGAGAGATTTCCTCATACCCTGTAGTTTCCAGCATTTCCAGGGCATATTTCTTCAAAGTCTCCAAATCCCGCTCCCTGACAGGCCGGTAAAGCTGTCCTGCCTGGCAGAACCGGCAGCCGCGGATGCAGCCCCTCTGAATCTCCAGCACCAGCCTGTCCTGGGTCACCTTGATGAAAGGGATGACCGGCTTCGTGGGATAATAGGTATCCGACACGTCCATGACAATCTCTTTTTGGATGACGGCGGGAATGCCCTCCTCCAGGGGATAAAAGCGCTCGATGGTGCCATCCTCCTTATAACGCACATCATAAAACCGGGGGACATACAGCCCGGGGAGCTTCGCGGCCCGGCGTAGGAACTCCACTCGCCCCAGTCCTTTGCACTCCTTGTATAAGGACAGCAGGTCATGGTACCTGGTCTCCCCTTCCCCGATATAGAAGATGTCGAAAAAATCCGCCAGCGGTTCCGGATTGTACGCGCAGGGGCCGCCTCCGATGACGATGGGGCAATCCTCCCCCCGATCCACCGCATTGATGGGAATCTGCGCCAGATCCAGCACCTGTAGGATATTGGTGTAGCACATTTCATATTGGAGGGTGATTCCCAGGAAGTCGAACTCCTTGATGGGATCCTGGGATTCCAGGGCGAACAGCGGGATGTGCTGCTCCCTCATGACAGCGTCCAGGTCCACCCAGGGAGAATAGACCCGCTCGCACCACACGTCCTCCATGGAATTGAACATATCGTACAGGATTTGTATCCCCAGATGGGACATGCCGATTTCATAGACATCGGGAAAGCACATGGCAAAACGCAGCTTTACCCGGCTCTTATCTTTGACTACAGAATTGACTTCGTTTCCGATATACCGCTCCGGTTTCTCTATTTTCATCAAAATATCTTCGGTAAGGGCAAGTTTCTCGCTCATAATCATTTCGTCTCCATTCAGGTCAGGTTTTCGGGAAGCGGGTGCTTCCATGCTATTTCCACGCGTCTTTCATCTTTTTCACATCCGCGGCTGTCACTTCATGGTTGGAGTATCTGGCCTGCTCATAGATATCGGCCATGCCGCTCAGTGTCAGTTTCTTCTCCCACTCTTTGGCCGTATAGGTCTCCAGATGTCCTCTGTCCGAGGGGTCCAGATCCGCTGTGGCTGCCGCCAGCTTCTTCTTGTACAGCCGCCGTATCCGCTCCCGGGGGGGCCAGTACGCCGAACAGGCCCAGGGACTTCCGCTGGGTGTCTTTTTCGATTTCGCATTTTTCACGCAGATCGAAAGCGCCGCCGGTCTGCAGCTCCTGTTCCCGGTAATGGAAGGACATATATTGCTGAATCAACCGGAACAGCTTCCGGAACAGATGGAACAGCAGGACCAGGGCGGCACCCACGAAGACGGCCACCATGACGATCTCCAGCACTTTCCAGAACCAGAAGGACTTTTCCCCTTCCGGCAGCCCCATGTCTCCCATGCTCCCCTGGGACGGTGTCTGTTCCTGCCACGGGATTCTGGGTGGCTATGACGAAGAAGGGCTTTCCCGGCACGTAGGATTCGCCGTCGATGGTCACCTGGCGCTCTTCCATGCATTCCAGCAGGCCGGCCTGTGTCCTGGGCGTGGCGCGGTTGATTTCGTCCGCCAGAAGGATATTGGTGAAGACAGGGCCTCTGCGCAGCACGAACGCGTTCTGCTGCCTGTCGAAGACATTCAGGCCCGTGATGTCGCTGGGGAGGAGATCCGGCGTGAACTGGATCCGAGAGAAACCGGCGCTGATGCTTTTGGCCAGCGTCTTGGCCAGCTTCGTCTTGCCGGTGCCGGGCACGTCCTCCAGCAGCACATGTCCGTCTGCCAGCAGCGCAGTCAGGAGCAGCCGGGCCGTCTGCTCCTTTCCCACGATGACTTTTGCGATGTTGGAGAGGACTTTTTCCCCCAATGCTTTTCCGCTATGTTCTATTTGATAGAGTGCCCCCTGTTCCGCCTTTGCGGCTGTATGGTCTTCTAAGGCTGCCCTCCGGCAGCTCCCAAGTAAATATATTTTATCATAATGTGGACGGAAACGCCATATTTTTAAATAAGCTTCTTTAAGTCTTTTGAAGGGAGTAGCTATGAACGACACCACCATGGAGCAGAAACTGCAGCTGGTTCAGCAGGTGCGCTCCAGATATCAGGAAGACCAGTACGATCTGTCTAACCGGGAGCGTATACTGTACGGAAGGACCGGCATGACGCCGGAGAAGGCCGGGTATGCGGATTCCTACAGCAATCCTTACAGGGAGGGGATGCCTGCCGACATGCCCTCCTCCTTCCGGATACGTCTTTTCCTCGCGGTGTTTCTGGTGCTGACAGTGATTGTCATGGACAAGAATGACATGACAGTGGCCGGGATCACCTCTGAGAAGATTTATGAGGTGATTTCGGCCGATTATGAGGAAGTGCTGGAGACTTGGGTGGAAGGGCTGTCCGCCCAGTGACAAAGCCTTATAAAGTCCCGCAGAGATACGCGTAGGCGTTCAATATGGTGTCCTGCCTCTTTCCCGTGATGAAATAGAAATCCATCTGCCGGGAGTGCTCCGTGTAGAGATAGGAGCCGTACGCCGGGATGTCGCAGCAGAAGGCCGGGAAGTCCGTGGCCAGCAGGATGCCGTAGCCCTTGTCAGAGAGTAGGAAGGGAAGCTTTCCGCCCTCCTTCTGCTGGGACAGGTATCTGGCGCCGCCCCGCAGAGGGACGGAGGCCTGTCCTGCGGCACCGAAGCCGTAGAGGTGCTCTTCTTTCGTCCAGTCCAGATAGAGCCAGGTCCGTTTGCGTTTGCCGGAACCCTCTTCCAGCTGCCGGCAGTCTTTGGCGCGCTCCGCCAGAAGAAGCCTGGGCTTTCCGGAAGTCTCCTCTTCCTGAGCCAGATATCGGATGGAGCCGGTGGTCTTATCCACCTGCAGAAGCAGCTCGTCCGTGGTCAGATCCACCAGTTTGCCGCTGTCTTTGTACATCCAGAATTTCTCTGTCCTGTCCACCGCGATGCCCGGGTGGACGGCTTTGTCCGGCTGGCCGTCCCTGACAAAGGTCACCCGCAGGATGGCGCTGCCGATGGGGCTCAGGCGCAGGATGCCGTAGCGGCTCTGGAGATAGAGGCCGTCCGGCTGCCTGGTGACCCAGCGGATGGCCAGGTCGATTTTGCCGTGTCCCAGGGGGCGCAGCTGTTCCGTGGCCGGGATGTCCCCGAAGGCGGGCCTGGGAGTCCGGCTGCCGGAGCGGATGGGATTGGCGGCTCTGGGGGCAGCGGGTTTGGGCGCTTGTCTGCTTTGGGGATTGGCCGCAGGGTTGCCGGTCGCTTTGCCATTCGGGAAAGCGGTGTCCCGCAAGCTGACTTTGGCAAGGGGCCTTTGCTTTCCGGGTTCCGGCTTTTGGGTATCAAGAACCTGGCCGGATTCGGAAATCCAGCTCTGGCTTTGGAAGCTTCTCCGGGCGCTCCCCGGGGGGTTTGACTCGGAAGTCTTGTGCTCTTTTGGGAGTCCTTCCCAGGAGCCTGCTCCGGAGATTGTGGGTTTTTTGGGGGATGCACCCTGTCCTTTTCGGGGGGCTGGCCCAGGAGCGTCCGGCGATTTCCGGGTATCCGAACGCCCTTCATGTTCCTGGATATCTGAATCATCCTGGAGCCCCTGGCTTTCCGGGATTTGAGGCAGATCGCCATCCCGCTCTGGAACCGGATCCGCGATCAGCCCGGTGAGGTCTTCCGTATAGAGCACGCACAGCTCGTGGAGGGCACGGGTGGCGGCCACATAGAGAAGCTTCGCGTGCCCGTCGTCCACCGGGTAATCCGTCCTGGTGGGGTCTAAAATGAGCACCGTATCGAATTCCAGTCCCTTGGTGTACTCCACCGGGAGCACCATGACGCCGTTTCCGAAGACGGCTTTCTCCAGGTCGTTTTCCATGATTTCCAGATACTGCCCCAGTTCCTTCGCAGCCCAGCCTGCGCCGTGCTGGTTTCTGCAGACTACTGCGATAGTATCATATCCTTTTTTCTGCCACTCTTTGCATACCCTGGCGGCCTCCGGAATCAGATCCGCCTCCCCGCTCTGCCGGACCGTCACAGGCTCTCCGTGGCGGATGATGGGCTCCACAGGATAGCTGGAAAATTTCCCGTGATGCAGGATGTGGGTGGCGAATTCGGATATTTCGACTGTGTTGCGGTAACTTTTCTTCAATATTCCGAAACTGTCCATTTCGTCCGGCAGCAGGAGCCTGCGCAGATCTTCCCAGTCGTTCAGTCCGAAGCCGAAATGGATGTTCTGGGACACGTCCCCCATGACGGTATAGGTGCAGTCCTTGATGCAGAAATGCAGGACGGAGTAGGCCATCATGCCGAAATCCTGGGCTTCGTCTATGACGATGTGGTGCGCCTCGCTGATCACCTCCGTCTCCTTAATCCGCTTGTACAGATAGGCCAGGGCCGCCAGGTCGTACACATCGAATTCGCAGCCCGGAATCTCCACGCCTTTTCCCTTCAGGGCCTGCTGCTCCAGGAATCTCCGGTACAGGTCATAGACGGAGCCCTTCCACACCTTGCCGCCATAACGGTTCCGGTAGGCTTTCAGGATGGCCTTTTTCTCCGCCGTGGTATATTTCACGCCCTTGCCGATGAACTCTTCCTTGATTTTGTTCATCAGGCGGTCGTTGAGCATATTAATTTTGTTCTGCATGGAAATGTTCGGGTTCTGGCGGATGTACCGCTCCACTGCCTCCTGATCCACCAGCAGAATCAGATCCTGAGGACGAATCTTCTGCCCCACCGTCTCGTCGTAGACGCCGCTTTTGCCCTCCCGCAGGCCCTCCACGAACTGGCGGGGGTTCAGATAGATGGATTCCCGCAGGATGCTGTCCCATTCCAGCCTGTCGCAGTACGCCTCCAGATCCCGGAACCACCCCAGGCCCCCTTTGACGCTGCCCTGATTGCCGCTTTTGTCCCCTTTCCGGATGCTGTATTTCTTCTCGTCCCAATCCTCGTACAGCAGCCGGACGAACAGCTCTTCCATGGTCATCTGCCGTATGCCGTACACGTCCAGGTCCGGCAGCACCCCTGTGATATAGTTCAGCAAGATGCGGTTGCTCCCCACGATGTAGAAATCGTCCGGCTTGAACCGTTCCGCGTAATTGTACAGGATGAAGGAAATCCGGTGCATGGCCACGGTGGTCTTCCCGGAGCCTGCCACCCCCTGGACGATGATATTGTGGTAGGGGGACTTGCGGATGATTTCGTTCTGCTCCTTTTGGATCGTGGCGACGATTTCGCCCAGCACGGCCTGCTTGTTCTTGGCCAGGTACTTGGTCAGCAGCTCGTCATTGGCGATGACCTCGCTGTCAAAATAGTCCAGCAGCCTGCTTTTGTCGATTTCATAGGTGCGCTTCAGGTTCAGACGGATGGCTATCTGCCTGTCTCCCGGCGCCGTGTAGCTGCATTGCCCCAGGCCGTTCTCGTAGTAGGCGTTGGCCACCGGGGCGCGCCAGTCCACCACGATTTGATGGGTCGGGTCACGGGAGATGCCGCCTCTGCCGATGTAAATGGTCTCGTCCCTGCCCAGCGCCTCGTCGTAGAAGTCTATCCTGCCGAAATACGGCTTGCCCAGGGCTTTCTTGTTCCGCTCATAGACCATGCTCATCTGGTCGTGCAGGGTCATGGTGTTCTCCAGCAGGTTGATCAGTTCCGGGTTGTCGTCGTGGAAGTGGTCCAGCATCACATCGATTTCCGCCCGCAGGCTGTCCACTTGCTCGCCATAGTTGGTCAGATTGTCACGGATGACGGAGAGCGTCTCCTCCAGGAATGCCTCCTCGTCCTGCCGGGTGGTGCCCCGTAGTAGTTCCTCTTGATTCATTGGTCGATCCTTCCTTTCTGGTTTTCTGCCGGGTCATTTAAAAGTATAGCGGAAAGTGAAAAAAATACTAGACTTTTCTTTTCATATTTGGTATAGTGTTATATAGGGTCGTGCCTAAAAAAAGCTGCTGTTTGACAGTAGCTTTTTGTCGTTATTTCGTATTCTTATCTTTCTTTAGCCTATCCTCATCGTAATTAACCGCAAATGATTTTGAGCAGCACGCTCTTCCCCGATCCGTTTGCGCCTACAATTGCGCAGCTCTCTCCTCTCAGCATCCGAAAGTTCAAATCCGTGGACAGCACACTCCCTTTATACGCCTTTTTTAAATGCTCCAACTCCACAATAGTTTCCAGAAATCTCTCACATTCTGTCTTAAGCTTTGTCAGCATAATTCTTATTCTCCCTTGCCAGCTGTTTTCAAAATATCTTCAAGATCTTCATATGTCCCAAAGACCGGTTTTTTTATCCTGTAATTAACATCAATAAGCCGCCTTGAATAGATGCTCCAGGGTTCGCCATTTTCCCTGACTACCCAGACAAAATCGGCCATGCCATCCCGCAATATGATATGAAAACCAAATGTAAAAGCCCCGGCCTGCTCCTCTGTTATTTTATGAAATCTTTCTTTGGAATGAAACATCGGAGAATACCCTAAATCCCTGATGATACTCATGACTCATCTCTCTCAACATAAACTAAGCGTTCGTCTGACGGCATCCTCTCACTGCTGAAGTGGCCGGACAATTCTTCATACCGCCTGATAAAGTCCATTTTTAGCAGCGCATTTTTGACTTTAAAATGCAGTTCTGTCATAATTCATCAACCCTTCCTTTCAGTCAGCCATGCCACTCCCGGATACAGCTCACCTGTCCGCGCAAAATACTCCACACAGATTCTGCCATCTGATTGATAAAAGCCATTCACCATATGTAAAGCCTCTCTGATACATACTTTCAAACAGAATCTACCCGGCGATATAGGCGTCCTCCATCCCGCTGTCCACGCTGCCGCTTACACTTCACTGCCTGTTGCTTTATAAGTACAGCAATTCGCCCCATTCGGGTGTGATTAAGTGGCAGGGCACCTCATCCAATCCGATCCAAGGATAGCTCCGGTAGTTTGCGGTGAACATGTCGTTGAGGAAAGCCACCGGTTCCGGGAAGGGCGCGTAAAGCTACTTGTTTTTTTCGCTTAAACGAAATATAATATCTTGCGAGGAGGAAACGATTATGGATTTTATGACAACTAAGGAAGCTGCCTTGAAATGGGGGCTTACAAACAGAATGGTACAATATTACTGCAAAGCGGGTAAAATTCAAAAAGCGGAAAAAATAGGAAGCATGTGGCTGCTTCCAAAAGATGCAAAGAAGCCTATTGATAAAAGGACTATAGAGGGGAGGGATAAGGAAAGTGGTCAATAAAATTTTTGTCGTTGAAGATGATATATCTATTTGTGAAATGGTTGATAATTATTTAGTTAGTGAAGATTTCAGGGTAAACGTTTTTCATAGCGGTTTTGAAGCAATAAGAGCTTTCCAGTTAAATACGGATTATGCACTTGCTCTGATTGATTTAATGTTGCCAGATACAAGTGGCATGGAAGTAATCAAAGCCATTCGTCAAATCAGCAAAATCCCTATTATTATTATTACAGCGAAAGACAATGATACGGACAAATCAATGGGTTTGAATCTGGGAGCGGACGATTATGTGGTAAAGCCATTTTCCTTAATTGAGCTTACTGCAAGAATCAAAGCCAATATCAGGCGTGCTACAAGCTATGACAACCAACAGGAAGAAACCGTCACAAGGATTAAGGATTTAGAAATTAACCAGATAACACATAGCGTAAAGGTTGCTGGAACCGTTTTGGAATTAACCCGCACAGAATTTGAAATTTTAAATCTAATGGCTTCTCATCCGGGACAGGCTTTTTCTAAAGAAAGACTTTATGATTTGATTTGGAAAGAACCGTATTTTGGAAATGAAAACGTGTTGAACACGCACATCAACAGGCTAAGGGCGAAATTAAAAATGATTTCAAACAGTGATACCACATATATTAAAACTTTATGGGGCATCGGATATAAAATGGAGGAATAACTGGTGTACACACTACTTATTGTTCTCATACTAATTTTATTCTCAATGTTTTTATATGAATGGTCAAAAAACAGAAGAACAGCCAAAGAAATCAAATATATCAGAGAATGGTTTGCAATGGCTCCTTGCTTGAAAGAAAACCGACAGATTTTAATCCCGTCTGAAAATGTAGAAATTAAAGGGCTTTCAGTAGAATTGAATAAATTACTGGATGAACTTTATGCACAAAGAGTCAGTTATGAACATTCCAGACAAGCTATGATGCAGGTGCTTACCAATATTTCACATGATTTACGGACACCTCTCACTGTTCTAAAGGGATATAGCGAATTATTAAACAGAGAAGTATCAGATATGCCGGCAAAAGAGAAAATTACGGAAATGGCAATTAGAATTGATAGTAAAGCAAATGAATTAGTTGCAACTATAAATGAATATTTTACTCTGTCAAAAATAACGTCCGGGGATATGAACATGGAACCCAGCATGGTAAATGTCACACAAATATGTCATGAAATAATATTGGATTATTATGATGTTTTGGATGAAAGAAAATACAAGGTTGAAATAGAAATCAGTCCTTTGCCGGAATATGCATATGTAGATACCCCCGCACTGAACAGAATACTGAAAAATCTAATTGATAATGCAATAAAACATGGCAATGAGGGGAAATATCTTGCGTTCCGCTTAAAAAGAATATCAGATAAGGTCATGATAGAGGTGGAAGACCATGGCAAGGGCATAGCAGAAAAAGAGCGGGAACACATTTTTTACAGGAACTACACGACAGCGCATAAAAACTATGGAAGTGGGCTGGGCCTTACGATTGCTAAAAATCTTGCGCTGCAAATGGGGGCTGATATACAAGTTGACAGTGAGCCAGGCCAGAAAACAGTTTTTACCTTGATTTTAAAAAGTTAGAAAAAAGTTAGATTTCAGACAGATAAAAGAGAATTCTGTTTTGTATACTGTGGAATAGCAAAGGAGACGTACAAAATGGATTATATTATCGCAACATCAAATTTGACAAAATCCTATAAGGAAAAAGTTGTAGTTGACAAGGTAAACCTTCATGTTAAAAAGGGAGAAATCTATGGCTTTGTTGGGCCAAACGGCGCGGGAAAAAGCACTATCATGAAAATGCTTTTGAATTTAGTGCGCCCGGATTCCGGAGAAATATATATTTTCGGCGAAAAAATGGACGATAAGAATTATGAATGTCTGAAACGGATTGGCTGTATCATAGAAAACCCTTATTTCTATGAAAAAATGACAGGACTACAAAATTTGGAATTGCATTGTGATTATATGGGTTATCATAACCGCAGACGTATAAAAGATGTTTTGGAATTGGTCAATCTTCAAAACATTGAGGGAAAAGCAGTTTCGCAATATTCTTTAGGGATGAAACAGCGTCTTGCCATTGCAAGGGCAATTTTAGCAAAACCAGAATTGTTGATACTGGACGAACCTATCAATGCGCTTGACCCAGAGGGAATAAAAGAAATGCGTCTTTTATTTGGGCGGCTACATCAGGATTACGGGGCAACAATTTTTATTTCCAGCCATATTCTTTCCGAAGTTGAACAGATTGCGGACAGAATCGGCGTTATCGCAGGCGGAAAGCTCTTGAAAGAAATATCTATCCATGAAGTTCATGAATATCAGACAGAATACATTGAAATAGATACGGATAATGTAAAACAAGCCGCCTGCCTTTTGGAACAAGACGAGAGGCTGTCACATTTTGATGTAGTGGACGATACAATCATCAGGATTTATAGCACCGTTGTTTCTGGAAAAGAAATCTCAGCGTTGCTTGTAAAAAATGGAGTTGGTTTGGAAAGCATAGGACGAAAAGAAAACAGTTTGGAGGATTATTTCTTCCAGCTTACAGAGGAGGGAAAATAGAATGGTTCATTTACTGAAACTTGAAATAAGAAAATTCAGACTGCCCCGCAAAATAATGACTGCTTTTTTTGCAGTTGCTTTTTGTATATTGTTTATTACGGTGTCTTTGGTTGACAGCATGACCGACCCAGAACAGACAAAAGACACATTTGAAAGCACATTTCTTGTAATAGGGCTTTTGGTATCATTTATTTTTCTGATATATTCATCAATACTTACATCTACATCAGTGATTAACGAATACAGCCAGCGAACCATTACAATCCTGTTTTCTTATCCTTTAAACAAGAAATTGCTTATCGTAATAAAAATGATGCTTATTATGGCTTTTACTGCTATTTCATTGCTGTTCGGATATGTTTGCTGTTGTGGATATATCGTCGGAATGGATTATGCTTTTGATATGTTGGAGGGTTCTTTTCAGATATCTTATTTATCAGAATGGGTGCCGATGGCAGTTACCGGCACTATCATTTGTAGCGTTTTATCATGGTGGCCGTTTGTTATTGGAATGATAAAAAAGTCTGTTCCTGCAACGATTGTTACTTCTCTCATTGTTTTATTTGTCAGACAACTTATCATTACGAAGAACCCGACTAATCAAGAGAATTTGTTCCAAGTAGTTTTAGTGTTAATAGTTACATTAGTAGCCGTAATGATTGTTTTTCGAGAAAAAGTAACAAAAATAGATTAGATAAAGCAAGGGATGGAATCAAAGTCACAAGGACAAGCATCGTGAAAGTGTGCATAACAAGCTATGGATTCATGGATAACTCTGTTTGTAGGACGTGGAAAAGCTAAAGAGCAGCTTTGCACCACGCCCGTTGTTGACAGACCATACACTATGCGGCAATCAACGCATGGCGTGACAGGGATAAGCGGCGGCATGAAGAAATGGAGGTGCTTTAACATGAGGAATCCTAAACCTGTACCGTATGAAACCATTGTCAGAGCAACCAGCGGAGAGCTGGAAGCCATTGACGAGGTTTTTCGGCATTACAGCAAGCGAATCCGGCTTGCTTCCCTTGAAAACGGACAGGTCAACAAGGACACCGAGGACAACATTAAACGGCGGCTTATCGCTGCCCTGTTCCAGTTCCGCTTTGACGGACAGCCTACCT